>ERZ1643249.845-NODE-845-length-32647-cov-17.030253_pt1 | contig 32647 bp, 24 predicted proteins | sample MGYA00579263_ERZ1643249 | MGnify/ENA primary metagenome ERZ1643249 (study PRJEB29033, sample SAMEA4952264) | chicken gut metagenome | biome: Broiler Chicken; feature: Gastrointestinal Tract; material: Caecum | place: Ireland | collected 2018 | study: Broiler...
GTCCAACATTTGGTTGGTCGAGCGATGTTTTGGCTAGTTTGTTAGAGCGGAGTTACAATCCATGCCTAAACATACTTAAGCGGACAATGATTCAAACTAAGTTTGATCGTCCAACATTTGGTTGGTCGAGCGATGTTTTGGCTAGTTTGTTAGAGCGGAGTTACAATCCATGCCTAAACATACTTAAGCGGACAATGATCCAAACTAAGTTTGGTCATCCAACATTTGGTTGGAAAGAACGAAAATATAGCCTAAAATGTAAAATACACTCAATTAGACATACATTTAACATTTCTTCGTCTCATACGCACGCGTGCGCGCGATACAGGAATTATTTATTTTATTTATCAACAAACTATTACTATTATATTCTATTTCTATTTCATATTCTATTTCATCTTCTATTTAGGGTTATCTTTGGTTATCGGTTGGTTATCTTTTGGTTATCTCTTAGATGCCACTTGGTTATCTTTTGATTATATCTCTTAAAATCACTCAAATTCTATAAAAAATTTGTTAAATTCACTATAAATTAACGGCTCCATCCCATACTTTTAAAGCATGATTTATCTTCTATTTTGGCAAACCCAGTCTATAAAATATAAGCATTTTTAAAACATATATTTACTGAGCCTCAAACTTTTATTTGTCAAAAATATTGCCATAATAAAAGTACAACACAATAAAAAGCCTGACATTTTTGTGTCAGACTTTTCTTTATAAATTTAATTTTATTTTAATAAAACTTTGGCTTTATGTTTATTGTTGGCTGGCTATTTTTCCATTTGTCTCTATCCTCTTTTGTGAGGCTCTATACTTTATAATCTCATATGCTATATATAGCCCTGCCATTACGAAGGTGAACACGGCAAGAGTTATATAGTATGATTCAATTGTTGTGCCTTGATTTATGGTAAGTGCAAGGACAATACCAACAATACCTAGTAGCACTTGCAAGATAATATAGCCGATTGTCAATTTACTGCTAAACAATCTTGCACTGCTTAGCATTGCGATCACAAGTCCCACAAACATTATAATCCTGGTCACGTCCATATCTGCAAGCACCACTCCGTCTTTAACGACAACTTTTATGAATGCCGATAAAAACAGAACGGCAGAGGCGATTTTTAAAATCAATTGTATTAAATTCTTATTGCTCTGCCCATCAAATATCATCGCACAAAGCATGAGCAGACAGTCAAGCATCAACAAGAAGTTGATAATACTGAGAGTATCATTATGAGTGCGAGCAACCGTTGTAACTATAAGCGATGCTATAAACAATGCAATTGATGCAGACATGAATGCATATTTTGTTACTTTATGACCGAGTTTAGCAAATGTCAAACTTGCACAAGCCAAAAGAGCGATGTCAAGCATTAAAAACATTGTATAGATGAGTGTTATATCCCTATTTCTAACATTTACAATCATAAATATGAATGAAATTACTGCCATAAGAAGCAAAAGCAATGCACTCCACTGGAAGTTTTTTCTCTCTTCAAACTTCTTTGTCATGTAAAATAGTGCCATAAAAATCAATGCACATGAGAAGATGATATTTGTTTGATTGATATGGTAAAAATAGATACCATTATCCATAAAATACTTGATAAAAGCCCAAAGTAGAAGTACAATGGCGACACCTAAAAAGCAGGTCTCAACAATAAATTTTACTTTGTTACCCTTATTTTTCACAAACCTATAGATATTCAGTCCGAGTTCGGCAAGAGCGAACACAAGACAAAGGATTATAGAGACAAGGCTAAGCCATCTGCAATAATAGGTCGGTCTAATCGCAGTGTTTTTAAAAATAAACACCACAACTATATTTATAAGTGCGACAAACAATGACAGGACATAGCCTAAACTCATCTTATTCAATAAAAGTGATACTTTTTCTTTTGTCATGATTATCCCCTATTAGAATTCATAGTCTTGATAAGCAACTTGGTCACCGTTTGGATAGTAAACTCTTACACCATCGCCAAGAGTTCCGTTTTCAATAAGGCTTGGAAGTGGTTGCCCAAGAGTATTTAAGTCATTATCGGCTAAAATAAAGAATAATGTCATGTTTGGTTGAGCATTCATGTAAAGGGTTGATGAATAACCTCCAATTTTGATATCATCGCCATATGCCCAAATAAGCACTTCCATAGGTACTTGCCCTGGAAGAACCTTTATGTTGTTCTCTTCGCAGTATGCTACACGTCTTTCGTATGCACCTTCGCAGTCGTTGGAAGTCCAGCCTGCACCCTTTTCATTTGCAGTAGTTGATGGGTCATCAAGTCCCCACGATGGGTGTGGTTTGATAACTATATTATAATCAGGATAGTCTTCCATGATTTGATTGAAGAATGCTTCAAATTTCTGCTCAGCGGTTCCGTTTTTAACTTCATCTGTAAGTGAACCAAATTCCTCTCCTGAGAAAGATGTTCCACAAACGACAAGTGTCTTTTTACCATTGTCTTGTTTCATAATTGGGTCAATATATGCAGAGTCAAATACGGCATCCTTGAATGTTTGTTGTCCTTCAGCAGAAAGGTCATTGAACATTTCTGTAAGGTTTGCTTTAACAGTGTTTACGCTCTCAAGATATGTGTTCATCTCTTGGTCTTGACTTTCAAGAAGTTCTGGATATTGAAGCATATATTCAACATTATTTTGCATAGCATAAACATATGTTAAATCATAGTGATATGCATCAATTGAATATTGATAAGTCCCATTTTTAACTTGTGCTAAAACGTCTTCAAAAGCATCTACGTCAGCCTCAAAGTCTTGAGAACCTGTCTCTGAACCATAAAGTTGAGTGAAGTAAGTATAAGAGCCTGTTCCATCTTCAAGAAGATGAACTGTATAATTTGCAGTTGGGATATCCTGTGCTACAAATATTCTAAGTGCTGCCTCGCAAGCATAGTCTGTTACGTAAAAATCAAATGTTACACTTGAATCGTTCATGTATAGGTCGAGAACGGTGTTTGCAATTTCGTCTACAGCCTCTGAAGAAATGCCGACAGATGGTGCATTGTTGTTTTCAAGCATCTCAAAGCCTAATTTCTCAGGGTTTGTAAAAGTTTGTCGCCTTCCGTACCACATATATGTAGTATCATCACTCTCAAGACAACTGAGAGTCGCCATCATTGGTGGAACGGTGGCATTAGTCAAAACAATATTGTAATGCCCTTCTTCAGGCTCTTCACCACAAGCCATCAAAAGCATGGGACAAAGAAGTAAAACTACAGCAAGAAAAATACTAAAAATACCCTTTTTAGTCCGTGTCATATTAAATCTCCTTATAAAAATAATTGAAATTTAATTACATGTAATTATTAACCCTATTGTAACTCCCCACCCGACTTTTTGTCAACTAATTTTACACATTTTTGTGTAAATTTTACAAAAAGTTGTCAAAAACACTGAAAATGTTGTCAAAAGATTTTTTATTGTTTTGAGTAATAATATTTTTATATAACTATATAATTTATTTCATATACCATTTTATTTTTAAAAATATGTGACAGCAAGATATTTTTTTGAATAAATATGAATATGGAAAAACAAAAGGATAACTCTAAATTTAAAATAATCTGCATAAAAGCACCAAAATGGCTGAGTTTTTTATTGAGAAAATTTTTAAAGTCAGGTGAATAGGATGGTGGCACTTGCCACGATAGCCTTTTGGCTATCGTCAAGACACATCCGTAGATGTGCCTTGGATATTTTTAGGTGAGCCTAAAAATATCGGCAAGTGTCACCTACCTTTTACATTTTCTTTTACATATACTTTTAAATGGACAAGTTTTGCCCTTCTTGCAATTTTTCACCACTACTACCACAGAAATTACAATTATAAGCACAGCAAGAATAGTTAAAAACACCTTCCAAAAGCCAAATACTTCAAAACATCTACCAACCGTATAGATTACAAATGTGGTCAAATAGGCAACGACAAACTCGACTAGCACTCCAATAAACGTCCACTTTGCTCCAATTTCCTTTAATAGAACAGAAAAAGTGGATATGCAAGGGAGATATAGGAGACAAAATACCAAGAAGGATATCGCCGAACTTCCACTTGCAAAATATACCGCAGAGGCACTCGAAAGCACAGAGGCTTGTATCATTCTGTGCGACTCTACTCCATTAAACATTGCAATTGATGACAAAACAACCTCTTTTGCGACAATACCTGCAATCAAGGCGGAGACAAGTCCCCAACTTCCAAAACCTAGTGGCACAAAGAGCGGTGCAAGAAGCCTCCCAAATGTTTCAAGCATACTCACTCCATCTGATGAGATAAACTTAAAGGTTATTGTGAAGTTAGAAAGCACCCAGACAATAACATTCATTGCAAGGATAAGACTTCCCACCCTTGAAATAAAGAGTTTTACGTTTTGCCATAGAACAGAAAATGTCCTCTTTATACTCATCATGCGGTACGGCGGAAACTCTAGTATAAAAGACTGCTCTTTACTCTTCAAAAAGGTCTTTTCATAGATATAGGAAAGAGTTATTGCGATGACAATGCCAAGAAGATATAATCCAACTATAACAAAAATATTGCTCGCACCAAAGAATGCCCCACCAAGCACTGCATAGATAGGAAATTTGGCCGAACAACTCATGTAAGGTGTCAAAAGTCCAATTTTTATTTTGGAGTTTTTATCCTCCATATTGCGAGCAGTCAGAACAGCAGTTGTCGAACATCCAAAGCCCATCAAGAGTGTGTATACACTTTTCCCAGACAGTCCAACCTTGCCTAAGATATCTTCAAAGACGAATGCCACACGCGAAAGATAACCGCTATCTTCAAGAAGCGACAAAAAGAAAAATAATAGTGCGACTTGTGGCAAAAATGTTAAAATTGAGCCTACCCCACCAATGAGAGCCACTTCAATAAGGCTGACCAGCCAACTTCCACTCCCGCACCTGTCAATCAAAAAATCAATGAGAGGTTGTGAAACAAACTTGTCAAGCAAAAACCCAAGCCCATCACTTAGCCATGCTCCAATCGAGAAAAAGGTCAAATAAAAGCAGACAAATAAAATGAGTAAAAATATCGGTAAAGCCAAAAATCTGTTGAGTAAAATCTTATCAAGACTGCTTTCTCCGTAGACATGACTTCGCTTGCTTGAAAACTTTTCCATCAAATCATAAATATAATTATATCTTGATGAGGCGACCTCTTCTATGCAATCAAAATTTTCGTTAACCTCTAATTTATTTTTAATATCTTCATCGTCTTCAAGAAGTTTAATTTTATAAAATTGTGCTAAATTTAAGTTATTTTGGGTATTTTTTGCGATTTTTTCGTCGATTTCTTTTAATTTATCATAATTTTCATTTAAAATATTTTTTAAATATGAAATATTATAATTATTTTTTTTACCATTTTTCAAATCATTTGTAAGGCCAATTATCGCTTCGCTCACCTGCTTTTTGCACGACTTTTCTCCAGCATTTATATAGACGACTTTGATATTTAATGCTTTGCCTAGCCCTATGAAGTCAATTTTGCAAATCTTCTTTTTATCAATTTGATTGACAAGCAAGATAATAGGACAGCCTAGTTCCATTAAGGATAGAGTCAAATATAAATTACGTTGCAAGTTGCTAGCATCGCAAATATTGATAATTATTCTATTGTTATGCGAAAAAATATAATCGGTGGCAACCTTTTCTTCAAAACTGAGCGGACTCAGTGAGTAAATTCCAGGTAAATCTACAATATTTATTTCGTGGTCTTGATATCTATATCTGCCAGTCTTTTCCTCCACCGTCACACCATGCCAGTTGCCAACGTGTTCGTGAGCATTTGTAAGTGTGTTGAAAAGTGTGGTCTTGCCAGTGTTAGGATTGCCTACCAAATTGACATCAATAACCTCACTCTTGCCTAAACTACTTGTCACAGTCATGCCGTCACCTTTATAGCCGTAGCGATGTCCTTTCGAAGAGTTAAACAGTATCCGCCAACTTCAATAAGATATGCTTTTTTAAGTAATGACACTCTCACCACCTTTATTTTTTGATTAGGCAAAAGTCCAAGTTCATAGATACGTCTTTTTATCTTAAAAGGCAAATTTTCAACCGAATGAATAACATAAACCTTACCAATTTTACCTTGAGTCAAACTTATCATGTTATATTTTTATTAAAAATTTATTCTTGTATGACTTTTTTTAAAAAGTATTTGAAAAGTTTTGTAAGTTATGCTAAAATAAATCAAGGAGAAAAGTTATGAAATGTATTTACTGCGGAAGCGAAGATAATAAGGTTTTAGATTCTAGAAATCTTGATGATAGCATAAGGCGAAGACGTGAATGTAACAACTGCGGAAGAAGATTTACCACTCACGAGATAATCGAAAAGGTGCCTTTTTTGGTCATTAAAAAAGATGGGTCAAGACAGACCTATGAACCAAGCAAACTTAAATCTGGGATAGTTGTCGCCTGCAAAAAACGACCAGTCAGTGATGAACAGATTGAGAAAATCATAAGTGATTTAGAACTCACAGTACAGAACCGAAATCTTCAAGAAGTGAAATCTTCAACAGTTGGAGAATTGGTCGCCCGTGCATTAAAAGATATAGATATTGTCTCATACGTTAGATATATATCAGTGCTAAGAGATTTTCAAACTATAGATGACTTTAAAAATTTGATTGAAAATTTATAAAATAAATAAATAATTTAAAAAATGCTAAGAAATTATTGTATTTTGCCTTTATTTTATATTTTTTAACTTATTTTTTTTATTTTTGACTTAAATATTTCTTTATTTTAAAAAAAATGATTAAAAAACAAAAAATATCCGCTATAATTATCAAAAAAATGATTTTTAGCGGATTTTTTATTTAAAATATTATTTTTCAAAATAATGCTAGAATTATTATAAACCATGTGATGTTAAAATTTAATTAGCATAAAATTTTAATAAATTCTAGCGAACTTGCGTTCTTCACACTCTCATCACATAACATATATGACCATAAGCCTCACCCTTGCAAGCAAGTTCGGCTTCCGATAATAAAAATTATTTTTTATCATTATTATGCGACAAAACATATGGATTTGTTGGCACTCCTTGAGATGGCAATTCAACAAGAATGGTATCCTCACCTATTCGCACCACACAGCCATAAGGGATAAACAACTGATTGGAATTTTTAAAAGGACTCCAGCCTGTTTTTTCGCCTGGTACGATAAACCCAAGCACTCTTGCAGAGCCTAAATCAAATGCCATATCAATAATATGCCCAAGACGTCTGCCATCGAGAATATTTACAACCTCTTTGCATCTTAATTCAATAAATGTACTTTCCACACGATAAAATATGCAGTTTTATTACAAATAATGACAAAATAAGTTCTTTATACAATTTATTTCAATAAAAAAAACAAATGAAATAATCTTCACTTGCTTTTTGTTATCTTTTAAAACAGACTATTCAGCAACAACAGAAACAGTTTTCTTTGCATTGCTTTGTCCAAATTTAACTATACCATCGCATAGTGCATAGAGTGTATAGTCTTTTCCCATTCCAACATTTTGTCCTGGGTAAATCTTTGTTCCTCTTTGTCTAACTATAATAGAGCCAGCAGTAACAACTTCTCCACCATAAGCCTTGACACCAAGACGTTTGCTTTGTGAGTCACGACCATTCTTAGTGCTACCACCACCCTTCTTATGAGCAAAAAGTTGAGCATTAAACTTAAACATTTTTTACCTCCAATTTTGCATATTTTTTTTCTTCCATGACGATTGATTTTAACGATTCAAGACAGGTGAGAAATATCGTTTGCACCCTTTCGTCTTTTGCCACCTTTTCATCAACTGTCAATTTTAAGTAACCATCGGATATTTCATGAAAGGCATTACAATTTAACACCTCTTCAACACCGACAATAGCCAGTTGTGAAACTGTAGATATTTGACAACATAAAAGGTCTTTGCCGTAATCATCCTTACCAGTATGTCCTGAGACTTCTAAACCAACTATCAAATTATTTTTTTTAAAAAAAGTAATCTTTGTCATAAAAACCTTATTTTTTAATTGACAATATCTTTAATTGAGTGAATGGTTGTCTGTGACCTTGTTTCTTTCTTTCGTTCTTCTTTGGCTTGTATTTAAAAACTACAATTTTGTCGCCCTTTCCATGAGCCACAACTTCGGCTTCGCATACAGCACCTTGAACGATAGGGTTTCCAGCAACAACATTTCCATTATCGCTTACAAGCAAAACATCAAGTTTGACCTTGTCGCCAACTGGCTTGTCGAGTTTTTCAACACTAATAATGTCGTTTTCGCTAACTTTGTATTGCTTGCCACCGCTTTGAACTACTGCAAACATATTTTTTACCTCCTCTAACCAATCTCGTTGCCCATCAGGTGCTAAAAATAGACTTAATTAACCTTTTGCATACGGATACGTATATTGTTATACCATATTAAGCGAGATTTGTCAAGCAAAAAATCAAATTACACAAAGTCAAATTTGCCTTGTATGAAAATACATACAAAATATGACTAAAATAATCATCATTTTTTGTATCTTTTTATTTCAAAAATATAATTTTTTGTCAAAAACTTGATTTCCCCGTGGCACTCAATATATACTTACAAAATTGGCAGATGATATTGAAATTCAATAAACATTAATGTATAATAAATATAAGGAGAAAAAATGAGAGAAAAATCGTCTAAATTTGTTTTGTCAATTATAATAATATTTATTTCAATGTTGATTGCTTCTGCAACTTTGATAGCATGGAATAGTAAAAGTAAAATTAGTTTTGCAAAATCTGCTGATACAAAAGTAGGTCAATATATGACCATTTTAGGCAAGACTTCACGAAGTAAACCCGTGGTAAGTAATGAGGGACTATCAAGATATCCAGTTTACGGCACAAACCTTACAAACACCACTGAGGATGAGAGGCAAGAAATTATTGACGAAAGCAATTACCTTTTGGCATCATCCTCTACATACGACTCCATGGACGCAGAGGGCAACCTATATCTTAACGGCAGTCCAACAGGACGAAAATTATACAAACATACGGCATCGGTAGGGATGTACTACGGAGATGTCGATGACGATGAACCTGCGATTATCAAACATATATCAATCTCCCCAAGACCACTTGGAAACTACATAACAGGTCTATATGCACCAGCAGGCGAAGTGATAAAAATTGAGATGTCAGAGGAAGACTTAGAGGCAACAGGTGGAGTGAAAATTACCATCGGACAAATATCTCAAAACAATGAAGTAAACAATATTTGGGTGGAACGACAGTTAAATCGTATGGCAGTGATTGCAAGCACCATGACTGTAAATGACACAACTGCATACGTAGGTTACTTCTTAGGCGGACCTATCTACGTTACACCTGTAAATAACGTTGATTTTTCTATTACAATCTCGGGTGCTGTTGAATATATGCATTATATTTATGGGCTTACAACAGAAGAAGAGTTTGAACATATGAAATCTTTATCAGCACCGTATTTTGACCTCGAAATTTGGGATAACTCAGTTAGACATTCAGGCCCTCGTCGTTATGCCCCTGCAGACTATGATAATCTAACCAAGGTTGCAAATCTTTGGGAGAAAATTTCACTTACTTCAAAGCAAGTACCTACTGGTTCAAAGTCAAACATTGGAATAGATATTCTTTACGATCCATTCATCGCCGCAGGCAGTGCTGTCGCATTTGTTGGGAGAAATTGGTGTAACGTGCCACCAGATTGGATGAGTGGAGCTTTAAATTATCAAACATTTACAAGCGAAGGTGCATGGGGAGTTATACACGAATACAACCACCACTTTCAACGTTACGGTTTTGCAATGGGTGATGAGGTGACAAACAATGCTATAACTCTTCTCTCATATATCTTATATACAAACATTTCATCAAGTCGAAGTTATAATGATAGTACCCTTTCAGGCTGGAACAGGTTTACCGACCCCTCTCGTAGTTTGAGAGAAACTATTAGTGCAAGTGCAAACGGCTCATCACAGTCATCACTCAACACCTATGCTGATATAATACACGCCTTTGGTGTTGACACATTCATCTCAGCAACTCAATTTAATGCAAATAAAGGCGGAGTCGACAATTGGTACCAAGCACTGTGCGAAGCAACGGGCTATGATATGACCTATTATTTTGAGACAATGTTAAATCAAACGGTCTCATCGAGCATGAAATCGCTTTATAACACGGGCGACAGTCCCATCTTTGTACCAATAGCATCAATCTATCAGACGGGAAGAAATTATTTCAAAGACAATCAAGAAGTTTTTATCGAAACAGTCAAGCCTTTTGAAATACCAAACGGGAAAGATTTTACATTAGATTTCAATCAATATTTGATTGTGCCCGCTGGTTTTACATTCACAATAAAAAATGTCTCTCAACCTCAAAATGGTAGCATTGAAAAGACAGGAGAAAATATATATGTGTACCACCCTAGCCTATCAACCTACTCTGGAACATTTAATGTAACAGTCTCGCTTGAACATGAAAGCATTGTAACACCAGATATAACACTTACAATTAATCTAAAGCAGAAAGACAAGGATATGATTGCGACTAAATATACCTATTCTACAAAACTGTATTCCACAGCGGACGAGGCACTTGCGAGCAATTTTGAAGGTTACACCACCATAAACACCTACGAGACCACAAGCCATTTCATGAACGGACTGAACAACAACTCCATCGGTGTTATTGAAGGCAAAATCTATGTACCAGAAAATGGTGAGTATGTGATTTGTCTCCGTGCAGGGAGAGGAAACAATGCTCTCTACATTTCAATAAATAATGATAAAGATTACAAAAAAGTAGTTAATTTAACTGGAAATAATCCAAATTTCACATCAACAGGCACTCAAACAACCACCCTAACTCTTAAAAAAGGAGATTATGTATACTTTAAAGAGGTGACAGTCTCTTCTGGAAGTGATGCCTATATGGAATTGGGGTGGGGTAAATCACAAAATGGACAAGCCAGTGTGGTATCAATACCATCTCAGTATCTATACAATGTGGACAGCGGATATAAAGAATATGATTTTACCAGTGAGACCATATATCCACGAAATTATACATTCTCATCAGATATCTATGCCAGTTTTTCAGAGCAAAGTATAGTCTCACTTGAAAATTTCGGTTTTTGGGACAATGATGATACATATAAAGTAGAAAATATAATTGACGGAGATAAATCAACCGCCTATCATTCTGATAGAAACAATATTGTTTCGCAGGATAACCCATATATTTTGACAGTAGATTTAGGCAAAACCGCCCTTTATAATCGCATGACTATCACAGGCTATACCAATGCAAACCAAAGACATATGCCTATAACCTTTGACCTTTATGTCGGCACAAATTTAGATGATATGCATTTTGCAGGAAGTTACCAAAATCTATCCTATAGCAACAGAACTCTCTCTGTAAGTTTTGACGAACAGGATGTGAAATATTATAGGCTTGTAGTCACAGACACTGATACCCATAGGTATGTCGCAATAAATCAAATAGATTTTTCGTATAGTCTGACGGGTTTAAAAGAATTTACCCCAGACAGTTTAAATTACTACTCATATGGTTTTGGCAGTCATAACTTTTCAAAAAATTATGCATTATCCACGTTTGGCTATTGCATAAGCGGAAATGGTTATATAAGTTACTCTTTCACTGGAAGACAAATTGCTATCAATACAAGACAAGACGAAGAATGCGAAATTGAAGTGAGTATAGACGGAAATAGTAAGACTTTTTCACTCAACTCGCAAAGCGGTAAGACACTCGCCTATTACTCTACACTATTAAAGCAAGGCACCCATACACTTGAAATCAAGGTTTTAAAAGGCAATTTAAAAATAGATAGTATTGCACTAAAATAATTAAATAAAACTGGTCGCAACATTGCCAAAGCACATTCACACAGCAGAACAATTTAAATAAAATTTTGATAAAAATTATACCTAAAATCTAAAAAAATCTATTATAAATTAAAAAATTACGTTTTTATAAAGAAAAATTTAAAAATACTATTTTATAAAAAATGTATTAAAAAGTCCTATTTTTGATAAAAAAAATGTGATTTTATTAGCAAAAAACATAATTAAAGTTTGAAATTTATTTTATTTAAAAATTTTTATTAAATTTTATTTTATTAAAAAATCTAATATTAATAAGCATTTGACCCGAACAAAAAAACTCTAATGTTTTCTAGCATTAGAGTTTTTAATTGTGATTTTTTAATTTTAAACTTTTAGATTGCTTAAAATTTGAGAAGTTAACAAAGAAATTTAAACTTCAACAAAGGCTCAGGTTTTATTTCTTGCTCTTATCGTTCTTAACGTCTTTTGTGTAACCCTTTGCACGTTTATCAAGTTTTACCTTAGATACTACGAAGTAGATTACAACACCAGCAAGAACTGCAACTGAAAGTCCAATCAATACTCCGCCAAGCACTTCTTGAACGTTGATTGTCTCTCCGTCATCACTTGTTACATCGAATGATACTGATGCACCATCATTTCGGTTTCCAGCCTTATCTTGGACAGTTATAGTAAGAGTATAGTTACCAACTTCGGTAAGTTCTTTCTCAAATACATAGTATCCATCAGAGCCAGTGTTATTTATTCTCTCAGATTCTCCAGTATCGTTGTTTCTCAATGTGATTTGGATGGTCTTAAGAAGTTCCTCTCTGTCATATTCTTCATCGCCAGTAGTTATGTTATCAAAAACGTCAATTCTATCAATATCAATGGTAAGAGTATCACCTACTTTATAACTTTCTTGAAGTAAGCCATCTTGAATCTCAACTTCTGGATCTCTAACGTCACCATTTGCAATTGTATACTCAAGAGTACGTGGGTCACCAACATTTTGTCCGCCACTATCTTTAACTTGAACACTATAACGTATTGTATATTGTCCATCTCTAACGAGTTTTAATTTGATTTCTCCAGTTTCGTTATCGACAGTGAAGTTTGTACTGTCATTACGAACAGAATCTTCCCATTCGTCAAAGTAGATAGTACCAATTGACCTTGTGCTTTCAGAAGTGCATGTGATTTGTACATAACTTTCTTCAAGGTTAACCTCACCATTACCTTGGATATCGACATCAGGTTTTACAATGGTAACTGTGTTTGGATTAACAACATCGATTGTAGGATATTGAGTACGTTCATATGCAGAATCGTCAATAGAGATGTTGATACCAATGTCTCCTACTGTGATTGTCTGAATTTTGCTTGGAAGGACAAATACGTCAACCATTCCTTCGAGCAAGTCTTCATAGGTTTGCTCTTCACTAAGTACTGGTGAAGTGCCAAGACCACTTAGAAGAGTGTTCATAGCAACTTGGTAACCTTCCTCTGTCTCTTCAAAATAGATGAAGTAAGAAGTGCCATCGCTTGCTTTGTACATAAGTTTGCCGTTATCATCAAGATAGATGCATGGGCCATCGTCACTTGAGGTCTTTAAGTCATCAAGACGATATCTCATAAGGAATACATTATATTGAAGTTTGTATGTGCCTTTTGAGAAACCTGTAAACCACTGTTGAGTGAGTTCATAGTCACTGTGGCTTGCATCAAGGATGGTGGTTGTATAGTATGTTGATGTGTTTGAGTCATCATTGATATCAAGTCCAATATAGCCAAACGATACTGACTCGGAAACTGCAAGAGTTGGTGGGTCAAGGTAGTATGGAGTGTCAACTGCTGTCTCAATTGGAGTTGAAGAAATGTTTGTTATAACTGGGTCCTCAACGACACCTGTTCCTCTAACACGATATGTGAAATAAGTTGAAACAGTGTGATTGCTTGAATCTGTAACAGTTACAACAACTTGGTACTCGCCTTCAGTAGATGCATTGAATGAACCTGCTTTAACTCTAAACACTCCTCTGTAAGTGTCAACAGATGTGGACATATTAGCACTTTGCATTGCCTGCTTATTTACAACTGTGGTATTATCTGCAGTTGTCCTTGTAATTCTGTATACTTCAACATTTGCATACATATATTGAGGGTTTGTAGCAGTAAATTCAAGTGTTGGAAGTGAAATCGTTTGAGGTGCATTGTAATCTTGAGAAGATAAGTCAACAAGCGGTGCATTTGTAACCTTAGTAAGTGTTGGTGCCTCTTCCTCGGCAGTGCTTGCAATATTTATCTTTCTGTCATAGAATGCAATATTGCCAAAGTCGTCAATAGCATAGACGAAGATTTCAACCTTTGTAGCACCTTCTGGAGCCCTAGAAAGGTCAATTGTGTATTCTGATGCATCCTTATCAAAATACCAACCTTCGCTTGTAACCAAACCATTGTCATTTTTGTTTTTAATGAACCATTTTTCGCTGTCATTTTCGTTATAATTTGCATTTTCTGCAATAACGTATTGTAATGTTTTGTTTGTGTCTTCATTTGTAATAGAAGTTTCTTCATCACTGCCAATAAATCTGTAAGCGGTGAGAACGTCAAGTCTTGAGTCAATTGAGTCAGATGCAGTTGCAACTGAGAAGGTTATCTCATCGGTTGGGAGATAAGAAGTTTGAAGGTCGGTTGAGAAGTTGATTGTTGGAATAGTCTCATCGCTGACGTCTCTACTCAATGTTGTTGTATAGTAAACGGCACGTTCAGCATTGTTGTTCATATTGTCATCAGCATAGTAGTAGAAACTATATCTTGTCTCTTGGAACTCATAGTGACCATCGTCAGTCTCTGCCTTAATAAATGCAAAACCTTTGTTTATCATTTCATCAATAGCAGCCTCGTCACCCTCTGTTTCGCTGTAACCAGCCTCACCTTCATTCAAAATGTTTGCACCTGTTGGGTCTTGATTCCAGTAGGTAGTTACAAGAAGATAGTCATTGTCAAGGAGCCAAGCCTTGATATCACTAGCAGATGATGGGTCTTTGCCTTCCATAATCATCTGTCTTGTTATCTCATAGTTATCGCTAGCAATTTGAACATAAATATCGTCCATAGTTGCATCGCTGTTGCCACCTTGTGGAGCAAATATGAGGTTATATGCATTGTATTTTTCTTCGGTTATGCTAAATCTAACTGCAGAAGCATCTCTAATTTCACGTCTAAGGTCAATTTCGCTTGCCTCAACCATGTTATCTTTGCCGGCAATAGCATACATGATTATGTTTCTATTAAGTCCTTGAGTCTTAATCTTGTAACTTGCATCAGAATATGCTCCGTCCTCATCGACAGTGTAGTCACCTGCATCATAAACATAGACGTTTGCTTGCTGAGTATCTTTAACGTCATTTATTGTGAAGTTTGTATTTGAGGTGTCGACAGTATGTCCATAGAAATCATGAACGGTATATGTGAATCTATATGAGCCTTCTTCCTTTGCTGTAAAGGTGTTGTTTACGGCATCATAAGTATCAGCGGTTACGTCAATATCATATCGTCCAGTTTGGCTGTTATACTTCATAACTGAAAGTTCATAGTAAATATTTACTTCTTCGCTTGCTGGAGAGTTTGTTGACCTTGTAGTTGCTGTAATTGAAGGGAGGTCAACCTCTACCCCTACTACTGCACTGTCAGGTCTTGATGCTGACCAAGAAGTTGAAAGAGAGTATCCAGATTGGTCTCTATCGCTGTCTGTATAGTAATATTCATCCTCTACAGTGAATGTTGTGCTAGTAGAAGCAATAAATACAGGAGTTTGATTTGACCTAATTTCATAGTAAGAATAGGTGATTTTGAACTCAGTGCCATCCTCCTCGGCAATCAATTTATCCCCGTCTATGAAATATTGTCCGTCTTCGCCTTTTTCAAGTTGAACGTTGAACTCGCCCTCTGTTTCACTGCCACCTGTTAAGGTAACCAAAACAAAAGCCTTCTTCTCACTATCGTAAGAAGGGATATCGCTCATGCTGTTTGTGTAATACTCTTGTCCATCTTCTATTGAAAGGATGGTCTCGTCATCTTCGTCCACAACGTTTGGAAGAGGTATGACAATATCTTTATTCCCAATATCTTCAGCAAGAGCCTTGTCATAAACATTAGGAACAATATTTTCGCTGTTTGCCCTAAATTCAAAACTTGCCTCGTTTGCCACACATTGAACATCGAAGTCATAACTATATTCGTTTGCACTCTCACCCTCGCCAACAACTACAGTATAACGAATGGTATAAGTACCAATTCTATCTGCAGTGAAAGATTGGCTCTCAAAAGAAGATAGTCCTGATATTGATCTTATAGTGTCACCAGTGTTCTTGTATAGAACTTCAACTTTTGAAGATTTAATATCCCCAGAGATATTTGTACCAATTACGTGGTCAGAGCCATTGTTTGAATATACACCTTGTGGAATGGTGTATGCATTACCTTTTGTAACAGTTTTAGAGTATTCGTTATCCTCTACTGCTCCGTCAACACTGATTCTATTGGTATTAGTTGTCGCATTTGACCCTTGCCAGTCTTCAGCAAGTGAGATAGCCGCATTAAATGGGAAGAAAGCCCCACATAAAACAAAGGCAAACCCGAGTGCTGCCCCTTTGAAAATACCTTTAAATTTAGATTTAGTTTTAGTCATAGTAACCTCTCAAATTATTATATAAATTTAGTAACACCCTATTTTAAACTATTTTTCAATTTAAGTCAACAAAATTAGGCATTAAAACAAAATATTTTATCACAAAAAGCCTATATCCTGCATAATTTAAGCAAATATGGACGTTTGCACATATGTGAATAGATATTTTGTACTTTAAGAAAACCATTTTCTTTAAAACTAGGGAATTTTATCCTAGCACAAAAAACTTGATTTTCTTTCGGCTTTATTGTGTGGAAAGATATGTTTTGTATGCTGTCTAAAAAACACTTCTTTTGTCGAATAAAAAGTTTTTAGAAAAATATGCACATTTTTTTGATAATGATAGTAGTATGTTAATGTGAAAGGAAAATCTTTCAATCTTACATATGAATTTTTAGGAGGAACAAATGAACTTTTTTAACAACTCATCTTGTGGTGGGGGCTTTAACAACAGTTGTGGCGGCTGCGGTTGCGACCCATGCTCACTTATAATTTGGATATTGCTTCTTCAATGCCTTTGCGGTAATGGTAATAACGGCTGTGGCATGGACTGTTGCACACTTATTATACTCTTACTTTTGTGTGGTTGCTGCGGCGGTAACTGCAAATAAAAAATAATCAAATCAAATTCTCTATCCCCTTAAATCACGATTACATAGACAAACAAGAAAGTAAACTTGTTTGTCTTTTTTTGTAAAAACCCTTTACTTTTTGAGAATTTTCATTTACAATATATTTAAAGAGTATAATATCTATAAACCAAGGGAGGTTAAAATGAAATTTGATAAAGACTGCGAAGTTATTTGGCATGACAGAAAAAGATACTTTGGCTTGCCTATATCCTTCACTCGCTACTATATTGTAAAAAAGGAAGGACAATGGGTAAAAAGTTTCAGACATAAGGGCTTTTTTAACTCTATAATAGACGAAGTGAATATCTACAGATGCTTTGATGTAACCCTTTTTCAATCACTTTCTGACAAAATCTTCAAAACAGGTACACTTGAGATAAATGCGAATGATGAAAGTTCTCCAACTTTTCATATGCGACATATTGCGAACCCTTATAAAGTTCGTGACCTCGTTTCCAGCCTAATTGAAATAGAGAGAAAGAAACGTCACGTTGGAATTACAGAATTCCAAACATAATAATACCGCAAATGTAAGGAGACACCATGAAATTCGACAAAAACTGCGAAGTTATATGGCAAGACCGAAAACGTCACCTTGGACTACCTATATCTTTTTATAGGTACTACATAGTCAAAAAAGAGGGCGAATGGGTTAAATTTTTTAGACATAAAGGCTTTTTAAATGCAATCATTGACGATATCAACGTATATAGATGCTATGATGTCACACTGTTTGTATCTTTTACCGATAAAATTTTTAGGACAGGCACCATCGAAATTGCCAGCAACGATGCTCATGCTCCTGTCTTCCATATGCGTCATATCAAAAACCCATACAAAGTCCGTGACCTTATCTCGAATATGATAGAAATTGAGAGGAAGAAACGTAATGTTGGTATTACCGAATTTCAAATCCCAGATATGGGCTAAAAAATATAAACCACAATCAAAACTCTTCGATTGTGGTTTTTGTTTGCCTTTTTGCATTTTTCATAAATAAAGTATTTAAAAAATATATTTAAATAAGAATATAAACTAAAAAACATTAAAAAAAGGTATTTAAAAAGAAATATTTTAAAATAATTAGTTTTATGTCAAATTTAAACTATTTCAATCTTTGAATATACTGTTTGAAATAAGGCGGAAGGTCTATTTCAAAAGACATAGGCTCCCCTGTTCTAGGATGAGTAAAACTTATCTCATAGGAATGGAGCAGTTGCCCATTCAAGTTCTTGTCGGCTTTGCCATAAACGTCATCACCTATTATAGGATGCCCAAGCGACTTGCAATGTACTCGAATTTGATGAGTTCTGCCCGTCTGCAATGAAAACTCCACCAAACTTTTCTTTGACAGCGGATACTCCTTGATAACTCTATAATTTGTTATAGCCTTTCGGCCTTTGTCAGAGACAGCCATCTTCTTGCGGTCAGTCTTGCTTCGCTCTAAAAAGGTCTCAATATGTCCCTCTTTTTCTTTAAATATACCCTCACAAAGTGCTAAATATTGTCGGTGACATGTCTTATCCTTAATCTGTTTGGCAAGCGACAAATGTGCCATGTCATTTTTGGCAACCAACATAAGCCCAGAAGTGTTTTTGTCAAGCCTATGCACGATACCAGGTCTCAACACACCATTTATACCACTTAAATCTTTGATTTTGTAAAGTAGCCCATTGACGAGTGTTCCGTCTTTGGTGGACGAGCAAGGATGAACAACCAACCCCTGCGGTTTGTTGACAACTATTAAATCTTGGTCTTGATAAACAATCTCAAAATCAATATCTTCAGGTTCCACCTCAAGCGGTTTTAATTCTTCGAACTGATAGTCGACTTTGTCCCCGCTCTTAACCTTTTCACCAGCCTTACACTCTTTGTCGTTTAATAAAATCTTGCCCTCATCTATCAAATTCTTTATATGCGAACGTGAAAATTCCCCAAAATGCTCATTAAAGACAACGTCTAGTCTTTTAAGTGCCTCACTATCCACGATTACAAAACTACCCTTCATTTTTGTTGCCTTCCTGTGATTTTTGGGGAGTTTGTGAGCCATCTTTCCCTTCTGCTATCTCTTCGCTAGACTTTGATGCACTTTCGTCCACTTTCTGCTCATTATCTTTTTGGTCGCCATTTGAATTTTCATCATCCTTTGGCATTTCAATCTCAATAATGTTTGCCACCTCATTGTTACCTCGAAAATCTGCCAAGTCTTTCATTAGCATTTCCTGTTTTTTATCCTCTTTTGAATATATAAAAATGAAGTAGGCAATCATAAGAATGATACCGATAGTCAAACTAATGTCTGCAACATTGAAGACAGGGAATTCCATAAACTGCAAGTTGATAAAATCTCGCACGTAACCAAAGACTACTCGGTCAATAAGATTGCCAAAACAACCACCTACAATCAGCCCGACACTTATACTAAGCACAATTGAGGTGTTGCCTTTATGTTTTTTTAGTCTGATTGCATAAAACCATAAGTATACCCCGAGTATAACAAGTGAAATGATTATCAAAAAGATAGGACGACCTGCGAGCATACCCCATGCCGCCCCTGAGTTTTCAACGTGTAGAAAGTTGAAAAATCCTGAAATAACTTCCATTGAATCCCCAGCATTTGGCAATGCTTGAAATATAAAATGCTTGCTTAAAAGGTCAGCGATTAAAATAAAAGCAAAAATTCCACACGCAAGGAATATAGACAAAATAAGTTTATTCTTCAATTTCCATCCCCTCCGGTAAAATCAAAAAAAGTTTATTTTCATTAAGTGGAATTAATTTTGCATTAGTCCCAAAGCAAAATCCCTTTAAAAAGTCTATAATTCTAGACGCAATATCATTTTCACATGTATCTGTTGAGATAATTATAGCCTTGTTTTGCTTTGCAAACTCAATAAAGTCAGTAACCTGTTCAAAAGACTCAGGATAATACACGGACACACCGTCAATATCTTCCACCCTGTTTTTCTTCTTGTCACCAAGTTTATACGAAGCCTTAGTCCTCGGCTTAACCTTTTTAGTTTTTGTTTCACTTTCAAAGCCGAGTGCCTTGAATATTCCACCCATCAAACTCATAAAAAAATCTTCCTTTTCAATGTTATACCGCTATTATAACACAAAAAGGAAGATTAAGTAAAGTTTATTGATAAAATTAAATATTCCCGTGATTAATGCGAAAACTCATACTCAATTGGAATATAAACATCACAATTTACTACAAATCCAAATTATTACAACTACATTAATATAGTTATTAACTATATTAAAAATCAAAGTTTTTCGCTAAAATAAATTAAATTTTTATTTTATATTTTCGACTTTTAATTATCTTATTGCTCTACTCCTGTACTCCTGGACGTACTCCTGGATGCCATGGTCCACCGCTTGACTCACTTGCCTTTTCAAGGTCAATGTCTATTTGAAAGCCTGTTATACTTGCTGGACTGTTTCGGTCAGTCACATGAAAGGTTATAACAAATTGTTGACTACCATTGTTTGCTTGAATTGTTGCAGGTGATGTCGACGGAGTGGTTACTGCCACGGTCGCATTGCTTGCAGTACCTTGTTCTACTGATACTGTGGCTTGAATGTTGTCGGTTGTGCTATTATTGGTGATAGTAAATGTGATAGTCATATCCTGCCCACTTTCGTCAAATGTAAGATTTAAACCCTGCCACGATGCGAGTTCCTCGGCTCCGTCATCATAGGCATCAATCTTCACACCTTGCATTTTGCTTTCGCTATCTGTCATAGTACCATTTGCAAGTACACCATCCGAGATTGTAACTTGTAGGTCGGTCGCATTGAATGTTACATTACCGCCAATTTGCATTGTAACAGTCTGAGTAGCAAATATTCCAACCAGCATCAAACTGGCAATCATAATAAATGCAACAATATATAAAATTAATTTTGTCTTTAATGTCATATTATTCTCCTTTATTTTTCTTTAGTTTGTGTAAAAACTTCTAAACTTAATCATAAGTTTAAATATTTCTACACTTTACAACCCTATTATAATAAATTTGAAAGTCTTAAAAACCTAAGTGCCGTCATAATGCTGCCATTTTGAGTGATATTTTTTATCTTTTAAAAAATCATCAATTTTAAGTCTTTATGCATTCACTTTTCTTTTTTCTTTCTTATTTTTTTATTTAAAGTAGGGTAGAAAATTTTTTAATAGTTTCTTTTTTTGTGTATAAATATTTTTAAAAAATTTTCTACCCTATTTTACTCCCTCTTTTTTGTCAAGCATTTTGACCCACTTCGAATAAATTTTTCCACCAAAAAAGGCTACCGACCTGTAATTCTTCGCAAAATAAGGATAATTTTTGAAAAAGTCGGGCGACATTTGGTCGCTGGATAAAGCCACTTTTTAAGCGGTTTTATTGGGAAAATGGTGCAAACTAAGTTTGGTGGCTGAGCCACTTTCTATTATGTATTTTAGAGCGGAGATAAAGCATAAGCCAACAATCACTTGATCGGATAGTCGCCAACATTTGGTTGGTCGGGCGACATTTGGTCGCAAAAAAAGACAGGCAGTGGCATCTTTCTCCCAAAAATAAGGATTTTATTTGAAAAAGTGAACGGAGTTGATGAGACAAACAAAATAGAACGAAGAAATGAGCGGAACTATCGAAAGGTCGAATGGTCTTTTGACGGTGAAACGAAAGTTAGAGCGAAGAAAATCGTTTGATTTGAGTTCGTACGCATTCGAAGAGATAAGCGGAGTGTGAGCGGGTCGATAGGTCTGCGAACGCGGAGCAAAAATTAGAGCAAAGAAGTCTTATCGAGTTTTGTTATCCCCCGTTCGAAGAGATGAGCGGAGTGTGGACTTGCGGTCATCGGTGCAAGTCCGTGCGAGCGGATTTGATGGGACTCTCTTTATTATATCGGTTAGAGCGGAGTTACAGCATAAGCATAAAAACACCCGAGCGGACAGTCGTAAAACAATTGGTTGGTTAGAGCAGAAGTAAAGTTTAAGCCAACTATTCAAAAAAGCGGATAGTAATCCAAACTAAGTTTGGTTAGAGCGGAGACAAAGCATATACCTAAAATAAAGTTTTTCGGATAGTCGGGCAACATATGGTTGCTGATCCAAACTAGGTTTGGAGTACAGTCGCCGAGCATCTGACTCGCAAACTAAGTTTGGCGGACGGTCGCCCAGTATCAGTCTAACCATCAAACCACTGGGTTTATGCCCAACATTTGATTGGTTGTCATTCAGAAAATTTGGAAAAGTTTACAAAACTTCTTAAAAGAAAAATCATACAACACCTAAGGCATCTTAAGTTTTGGGCTACGTCACTATTCTGACAACAAAAAAAGCATATAACTCCATGGTGTGCACTTCCATAGCATTATATGCTTTGATTTGCTTAATATCAATTTGCGATTAAATCGCATTAATTTTAAATATTTTGAATGATTTTAAAGAGTCAATATTAAAAACTAATATTTGTAATAAAATTATTCAATGATAGATGAAACAACACCTGAACCAACTGTTCTGCCACCTTCACGAATAGCGAAACGAAGTCCTTGCTCAATAGCAACTGGGTTGATAAGAGTGATTGTCATGTTAACGTGGTCACCAGGCATAACCATTTCTACACCCTTTTCAAGTTCGATAACACCAGTAACGTCTGTTGTTCTGAAGAAGAATTGAGGTCTGTAACCATTGAAGAATGGTGTGTGACGTCCACCTTCTTCTTTCTTAAGAACGTATACTTGTGCAGTAAACTTAGTGTGTGGGTGAATTGAACCAGGTTTGCAGATAACTTGACCTTTTTCAATATCATTTCTATTGATACCACGAAGAAGAAGACCAGCATTGTCACCAGCGATTGCAGCATCGAGTGATTTGTGGAACATTTCAATACCAGTAACAACTGTTGTCTTTGAAGGTTTAAGACCAACGATTTCAACAGTATCACCGATTTTAACTGAACCACGTTCTACTCTACCAGTAGCAACGGTACCACGACCAGTGATTGTGAATTTATCTTCGATTGGCATAAGGAAAGGTTTATCAGTGTCTCTTTGAGGCTCTGGGATATAAGAGTCAAGAACATCCATAAGTTCTCTTATGCAGTCACAGGCTGAATTGTTTACATCACCTGCTTGAGCGGCTTCAAGAGCCTTAAGGGCAGAACCCTTAACGATAGGAGTTGTATCTCCAGGGAAACCATATTCATTAAGAAGGTCTCTAACTTCCATTTCAACAAGTTCAAGAAGTTCAGGATCGTCAACTTGATCAGTTTTGTTCAAGAAAACAACGATATAAGGAACACCAACTTGTCTTGCAAGAAGAATGTGCTCTCTAGTTTGAGGCATAGGACCATCAGTTGCAGCAACAACGAGGATAGCACCATCCATTTGAGCTGCACCAGTAATCATGTTTTTAACATAGTCAGCATGTCCCGGGCAGTCTACGTGAGCATAGTGTCTCTTTGCTGTCTCATATTCTACGTGAGCGGTATTGATTGTAATACCTCTGGCTCTTTCTTCTGGAGCCTTATCGATTTCATCATATCTCATTTTTGTTGTGCCGTAAAGCATAGTGATTGCGGCTGTAAGTGTTGTCTTACCATGGTCAACGTGACCGATTGTACCAACGTTTACGTGTGGCTTAGATCTAACATAAGCTTCTGCCATTTTTATATTCTCCTTTTTATTCTTTAATTTTCTTTAAATGCTAAAGGTATTTTAGCATACTTTTTAACAAATTCAAAATGTTTTTATTAATTTTTTTAATTATTTTCAAGTCTTTAGGCTCTAAAAGAGCAAGTTTAAGGCTAAATTAGTCTTTTTTTGCTCTTTCGCCAATAATTGTTTGTGCTACAGACTTTGGAACTTCTTGATAGCGAAGTGGCTCCATAACGTAGTTTCCACGACCTTGAGTTTGAGAACGAAGGTCGGTTGCATAGCCGAACATCTCAGCAAGTGGAACTTCGGCATTTACGATTTGGACACCTGCAGCAGACTCGTTACCAGTAAGCATACCACGACGAGAGGTAAGGTTACCCATAACAGTACCAAGATATTCATCTGGGACTTCAACTGATACTTTCATGATAGGTTCAAGTATTACAGGGTCAGCCTTCTTTGCACCGTCTTGGAATGCCATGGAACCAGCGATTTTGAAAGCCATTTCTGAAGAGTCGACTTCATGGTAAGAACCATCAACAAGGGTTACTCTAAAGTCAACAGTTTCATATCCAGCAAGCACACCGTTCATTCTAGCCTCGGCGATACCTGCATTAACTGCTGGGATATATTCCTTAGGAACAGAGCCACCAACGGTCTTATCAACAAATTCGTATCCCGATCCAGCAGGCAATGGTTCCATCTCAATGATACAGTGACCATATTGACCTTTACCACCGCTCTGACGGATGAATTTACCCTCTGCTCTAACCGCTTTCTTGATAGCCTCACGGTAAGAAACTTGAGGTTTACCAACAACTGCATCAACCTTAAACTCTCTCTTAAGTCTATCAACGATAATTTCAAGGTGGAGTTCGCCCATACCAGCGATTAAGGTTTGACCTGTCTCTTGGTTAGTCGAAACTCTAAATGATGGGTCTTCTCTTGAAAGTTTTGCAAGAGCGAGAGCCATTTTTTCTTGCATATCCTTAGTCTTTGGCTCGATAGCAAGTTGGATAACAGGTTCTGGGAACTCCATGCTTTCGAGTTGGATTGGGTGTTTTTCATCACAAAGGGTGTGGCCTGTGATTGTGTCTTTAAGACCAACGATAGCAGCAATGTCTCCTGCGCTAACTTCATTTATTTCTTGACGGTTGTTTGCATGCATACGGATAAGACGACCAACTCTTTCAGTTTTACCAGTATTTGAGTTGTAAACATATGAGCCTGCTAACAACTTACCGCTATAAACACGGAAGAATGTAAGCACACCAACATATGGGTCGGTCATAATCTTGAATGCAAGACCTGCAAGAGGTGCGTTTTCGTCTGGTGCTCTTGTCTCTATTTCGCCTGTGTCTGGGTTGATACCAGTGATATGGTCAATATCAAGTGGGCTAGGCAGATATTCAACCATAGCATCAAGGAGCATTTGAACACCCTTGTTTTTATATGAAGAACCGCAAAGGACAGGAACTAAAGCCTTAGAAATAGTTGCCTTTCTGATCGCTTTCTTAAGTTCTTCGATAGTGATTTCTTCTCCATCAAAATATCTTTCAAGGAGAGCATCATCAGTTTCAACGACCTTTTCAACGAGTTCGTTGCGATATTTTTCTGCCTTTTCTTTGTAGTCAGCAGGAATATCGGTGATTTCAATCTCTTTACCAAGGTCATCCTTGTAGATTTCAGCCTTCATAGTAAGAAGGTCAATGATACCTGTGAAAGTATCAGCCTCACCGATAGGAATTTGAATAGCAAGTGGATTTGTCTTAAGTCTTGTTCTGATAGACTCAATGCAACCAAAGAAATCGGCAGCATCTCTATCCATCTTGTTTACATATATGATAGTTGGAACCTTGTACTTGGTAGCCTGACGCCAAACTGTTTCAGTTTGAGGCTGAACCTTGTCACGAGCAGAAAGAACAAGCACAGCACCATCAAGAACTTTCAAAGAACGTTCAACTTCAATAGTGAAGTCAACGTGCCCTGGAGTATCAATGATGTTGATTTTGTGGTCTTTCCAGAAACAAGTAGTACAAGCAGAAGTGATAGTGATTCCACGTTCTTGTTCTTGTTCCATCCAGTCCATAACCGCCTGGCCATCATGAACTTCACCGATTTTGTGAGATTTACCAGTATAGAACAAAATACGTTCAGTAGTGGTGGTTTTACCAGCATCGATGTGAGCCATGATACCAACGTTTCTGGTCATTTCTAGATTATTTGCCATATTTTTTTCTCCTATTGTGCATTAGCACTTTTTTATTTTTGTCTATTATTATTGTGTTAACTAAATAACGACAAATTAAATTACAAATATAATTTTAATGAATTATTGACTAATTTGTCAAATTTATTGAATTATTTTTCTAAAAATTCACTAATTTGTGGGTTAACGGTACAACTGCTTGCTTCTTTATGTCCTCCACCGCCGAATTTTTCGGCGATTTTCCCTACATCAACTCCAGATCTAATTGTTCTAAATGAAACCGTTCCCCTATCAAGAATTTTCATTACAACAAAATCTATATCTATTTTGTTGTCACGGATATATTGAGATAAAAGATTCCTATAATCATTTTGAATTTCTACTATTCCCGCCTTAAGTCCTCCATAATCTTTAACTCTCATATTTTTTAAATATTCTCGGCAAGTTTGATTAACTTTTAATATATACTGGTGAATACTCTGAAGTTCATCTGAGGAAAACTCAAAATTTTCGCATCCTATCAAAATATCTTTAAAGTGTTCAACATACCTATCGACACCCCACAAAGTAAAGAGAATGTTCAAATAATTTGCTTTTTCGTCATTATATACGTTCTTCCATTCCCAAGTGTCATACCTTCTTGTAAGTTCAACAAATTGACTAATTGACTGCTTTCCCTTCAAAATATTTTTGTCTTTTAAGTATTCATAAAACAAACTTGTCCCTGAACATTTACCCTTTTCATCTTCAACTTTAATAAATGCAAAACTATATTTATCATTGCCTTCATTAATTTCGGTAATGTGATGGTCTAATATTTGAAGTTTTGAAGATACATCTTTATTTTTATCTATTTCATCAATATAAGGTTGTTTTAGACATATATCGGTTATAAAGATTTTATCGTAATTGTAGATTTCCCCACTTTCAACATAATTTTTAACCCTTGCATTAACTTCAAATGTTTCGCAGTACTCTATCTTGCAATCACCAAAAGCAAGTTTTGCAAGAACAGCACACCCCATTCCGTCAATGTCAATTTTATGCGTGAAAAGTAAAACTTTCATTTATCTCATCTCCTATTGTTCTATTATTTTTTACCACACTCAAATTGCAGAAAAGCGAGCAATACGAGGCTCGACACGGTTTTTGGGAGGAAGTTTAGTAATTCCTAAATGACCGACCAAAAACTTTATTTCAACTTCAAACTTAATAAAAACGAGTAATGCAAGGCTCGGCAAGTGCCTAAAGGCAGGAGTTTAGTAAACTAAATGACTGTCTTTAGGTGCTTGACAGAAACGAAGCAGTATAATTTCTACTAATAAAATTGTTCAAAAACTAGCGAGACAAGGCTCGGCAAAATATTCTGACGGGAACTTAGTAAACCCTAAGTGACCGAAGAAAATTTTGACAGTAAACGCAGTATCGCGACGTTTTTCAACAATTTTATTACCATTTGAAGTGAGCAAACGCCTTATTCGCCTCAGCCATTCTGTGCATTTCATCGCGTCTTTTGATTGATGCACCTGTTGAATTGTAAGCGTCAAGTATCTCACCTGCAAGTTTGGCATCCATTGTTCTCTCGCCACTTCTCTTTCTTGCAAAGTTGACAAGCCATCTTATTGCAAGAGTTTGACGACGCTCTGGTCTAATTTCCATTGGCACTTGGTAAGTTGCACCACCAACACGCCTTGACTTTGTTTCAAGTACAGGCTTGATATTTTCAAGAGCAGTAGTAAAAACTTCAAGTGGGTCTTGTCCTGATTTTTCTTTAACTATGTCAAAAGCACCATAAACTATTCTTTGTGCAAGTCCTTTCTTTCCAGATAACATAACTTGATTTACAAGTTTAGTAACAACTTTACTATTGTAAATTGGATCAGGAAGAACATCTCTTTTGACAGCACTATTTCTTCTTGGCATAATTTCTTCTCCTTTTAATAATTTTTGTCTTTTTTAGTTGTCACTAAGCCTTATTTTGTTTTCTTAGGACGTTTTGCACCATACTTAGAACGGCTTTGTTTTCTGTTTTGAACCCCTGCAGTATCAAGTGTACCACGAATAATGTGATAACGTACACCAGGTAGGTCCTTAACTCTTCCGCCACGAACAAGTACAACACTGTGCTCTTGAAGGTTGTGTCCTTCGCCTGGAATGTAGCAAGTACCTTCAGTTCCGTTTGAAAGTTTCACTCTGGCAATTTTACGAAGTGCTGAGTTAGGCTTCTTAGGTGTTGCGGTTCTTACTGAAAGACATACCCCTCTCTTCTGTGGGTTCTCTTCAAGAAGTGGAGCTTTTGACTTCTTCTCGAAAGTTTCTCTTCCTTTTCTTACGAGTTGGTTGATTGTAGGCATTCCTTTTCCCCTTTTAACTTGACTATATTAATAGGATAATATCTATATAATATATATCAAGAGAATATTTTTTTGTCGATTAAAAATGCACGACCTTTCTTTCGCTGTTGTCGTGCATGAAAAATGCTTTTCTTTTTAAGTAAAACATGAACAACACGATTGCACCTAAGTGTGCAACTTCACTTGCTTTTCAAGCGAATCGGCAATTTGCTAAATTTCGCTCTGTGCGATTGAACAAAATTTTTAGTCCCTAAAAATTTTCAAAAGCCTATCGGCTTTTTGTGAGCAGGTTTTGCTCACGTTCAATCGCACCCTAGCCTTGTCAACTTTAAATTAGCCTTACCTCTTAATCTTTTCGTTTTAGATTAATCGGCAAAAGGTCAAGACCAGTTTGCAAATCACCTGTTGTTTGTTTATGCTTTCCGATGAAGATTTCACCGCATACTGAGAGAATATATGAAAATACCATTTCAAAACAAACTTAACACTTCAAGCATGATATTTACAAAATATTCAGACGTACAATCAAAAGCATTGCCTCCGACAACGAAGCATACATGGGTATTATACATATTTAACTTGCCGTTGTCAAGAGAAAATGAGAAATTTTGTTGTGAATTTATTATGATATTATTTTGAAGTGAATCTCCTAAAGTTGTCTAACTTTTGGGGTGCACCCCATTTTAAATCGGATATGTTTTAAATTAAAAATTTTTCATAAGGATTTTTACTGATATTTTCTACGTTCAAGTTTATTGTTGACGATGGTAAGGGGTGCAAAGCACCTGATCCTTACCACGTCGCAAGATTAAAAGATTAGTCAAATTCAACCTAGTTGAATTTGCAAAGCGGGAACGACGCCGAGATAACCACGGTAGACAAAACCATTGCTCCAAGAACCATCGTAGATGTTGCACGCGCCACTACCAATACCACCATCATTAGGAGAACGCAACCACGCCCTACCAGTTCCTGTATAGGTCCCACTTGTATATGTGTATGCGTAGTTGGCTCGGCTATAATCACTTGTAGTTATTGCTTTGTTTGGATCTGTTACACCATCTTCTTGATATCCATAATCTGTATTATGAGCCTCTGCCATGCTTAATAGAAATACATAATCTTTTGTATCTTCGCATACATACTGTCCGCCATAATTTAAAGTTGATTCCAAACTATTGTCTACAGTCGTCAGTTGTATTATTGATTTTTGTGCTTCAGTAAATGCTGTGTTATAAAATTCTCCAGTGAGAAATGCTCGCACTTCGCTATATTCATAGTTATTAGCATATACTTGATAATTGCTGTCTACTCCTTGTCCTACTGTCGCTGAATTATCTACAAGTATTGTTCCGTCTTCGTCAGTTGCATAATAATATGCGTTTCGGGTATAATTTGATTGATATGCCATTGCATCTATGATTTTATCACTTACTACTAAGGCTGTGCCTTGTCCGTTGTAGTCCTCTGTTAGTATTCGCCATAATAATGGTTCCACCTTGAAATAATAGGTAGTTCCGCTTGTTATTGTTGTTCCATCTGAAAAAGTGTAACTTGTATTATATGGATTAGCACTTAACGCTGCATAGTATTCTCCATCACTACCTAAGTAGTATCCTCTACTATCAGTTGAGTTTGTATCTATTGTCACATTAGAGGCTTTGATTGTTTGTGGATAATATCCAAAAAGGATATAGTCTCCGTCTGGGTTTGGTGTGCCGTCTTCGTCGACTCTTTCGTAAACTGTCTCTTCTACATATTTATATAGTGTGATTGTTATTCCACTTAAATTAATACTGCTTGAGTTTGGTGCGGTTATTATGAGTATAAGTGTTCCGTCAGCCTCTTTTGTTGCTGGGTCAAAGTTTTTATAACCGTCAGAGTCGGTATCGGTCAATTCATTTACTTCTATCACTCCACTGTAACTTACCGATACATTCTCAGTCTGCAACTGCTCACTTAAAGTTACATTTTTTATTGCCCACTGGATATCAGTCGCATTGATTATATCAAAGTATAAGGCAAATGAACCAAGAGTATTGCTATTTACTCCTGTAAACTCACCTATATTCATATCAAACTCACCATTTATATAGCCTGGTAAGAAGTCGCTGACTACCTGTGGATCAGAATTGTTGTCTTGCTTTATCCTAACCTGTTTTACATATAGACTTTTATCTGCTATATTAAAGTTTACATTACCTGTCATGGTCAGTGTTTGCTGTTGTGCGGCTAGTATACCTGTTAGCATTACACCGAGCATTAGTATCATCGCAATTATTGCTGATACCAACTTCACTCTTAAAGACATTGGTACCTCCTCTTTTAATTAAAATTTTATCCCTTGTGAAAACTTTGCCTCATGTGGATAAATTTTTACTATATTTCTATAGGGATACCCTATTTTACCCCCCCCCGCATTTTTTGTCAACTCATTTGACGTAAATTTAAAAAATTTTTAAAAGTTTTTGTTTTTCGCTTGTATTTTGCCACTTTTTCACGTTTTTATCTGTATTTCAACTATATTTAAAAAAAATTTTTTAAAATCTTGTTGTACCTTTCTTGTCCGAGTCCGTCGCCAAAAAATGCGACTAAGGACAATGAAAGCCTTGTCTCCGGATTTTGAGTGCAATTTCTTCGTTTTTGGTAATTAAAAAAACAGGCATAATGTGGATAAGTTTTGTTGCTCATATATTAAATTTTATACTTATGTATAGGCTATATGTTTATATAGAATTTTATATAGTTATAATCATATAGTCATAATTAGTTTTTGACCATTTCTTATAGAGCAGAAGTTTAATCTAAATCCCAAACTCACTCAAATGACAGACCAAGGTACAGTCAAATAGCAGAAAAAGTCAATGATAGTCGCCGAGCATCTGGCTCGCGGACAGTCGCCCAACATTTGGTTGGTTAGTTCAACCTTTGACTTGTTAGAGCGGAGATAAAGTATAATCCCACAACTCACTTGAGCGGACAGTCGTCCAACATTTGGTTGGTTATAGCAAAAAGTCTTTTAGGATTTTCAATGCACTTTTTTCAAGACGAGAGACCTGTGCTTGTGATATGCCTATCTCTTCGCTGACCTCGGTCTGTGTCTTGCCTACATAGTACCTCATGAGCAAAATCTCTTTCTCCCTCGCAGGTAAAACCTTGATTGCATCCTTAATGGATATATTTTCATATAGATTGTCATCGGTATGCTTTGTGTCGGCTATTTGGTCAAGCAGTTCAATGGTCTCAGTCCCGTCATTATATATAGGGTCGGAGAGCGACACCGTCTCACTTATAGCATCAAGGGCGAAAGTCACAATCTTTGGCGACAAATCCATTTCGCGGGCAATCTCCTCAATAGTTGGCTCTTCTGCCGATTTTTTGGCAAGCATATCCTTGACAGAAAGTGCTTTGTAGGCAATATCACGAAGGGACCTACTCACTCTCACAGTGGTATTGTCACGGAGATAACGTTTTATTTCACCGACAATCATCGGCACGGCATAGGTCGAAAACTTGACATTGAGACTTTCATCAAAATTGTCAATCGCCTTCATAAGCCCAACACACCCCACTTGAAACATATCATCCGCCCTGTCGCCTTTGCTCCCAAAGCGATGTACAACAGAAAGCACCAGTCTTAAATTTGCAACAATAAAATACTCTCTTGCACGTTGGTCGCCCCTCTTTATTTTCTCCATAAGTTCAAGCATATCACTGCTCTTAAGTTTTGGAAGTTTTGTGGTATCCACTCCCGCTATACTGACTTTTGACGACATACCTACCCCCTATTGTTTTAGGTATATCTTTTGCAAAAGAATAAAAAAGTATACATTTTTAATAAAAAAATACCTAAAAAATTAATTAAAATATTATTTTTTAGGCTTTTTCTTATAATTTTTAATTTAATATTTTAAATAAATATTTTTTAATTTTTTGTCTTGTTTTTTCAATATTTTTAATAAATTTATATTTTTTATTGTTTTTTAGTTAATTTTTGTTTATTTTTATTATTTTTTAAATATTTTTAGTTTTTATTTTCAATGCTTTTATTTTTAAATAATTTTCATATTAATAAAATTTTTCTATCTCCTGTCTCATATCATTCAAAATACGTTTTTCAAGCCTTGAGATATAACTTTGACTTATGCCGAGTTTGAGAGCGACCTCTCGTTGAGTGAGTTCTTGATGTCCCATAAGTCCAT
>ERZ1643249.847-NODE-847-length-32617-cov-12.420920_pt1 | contig 32617 bp, 33 predicted proteins | sample MGYA00579263_ERZ1643249 | MGnify/ENA primary metagenome ERZ1643249 (study PRJEB29033, sample SAMEA4952264) | chicken gut metagenome | biome: Broiler Chicken; feature: Gastrointestinal Tract; material: Caecum | place: Ireland | collected 2018 | study: Broiler...
AAGTTATAAATAAATTAAAAGTAGGTAGAACTAACATATATAGTCCAATACCTTCCGTTGATACAACTCTAGTTAAAACAATTCTAATTACCATACTAAGTATTTTAGTAATGAGTCCTCCAATTATTAAGATAATCGTAGATTTAATAAATTTGCTTTTCACTGTATCACCACTTAAATATATGAAATAGTATGGGAAAAAATAGCAGTTTGCTTTACTAAAAAAATATAGTATAATTTATTTAGGAGGAATTTTATATGAGTTTTGAATCAGAAATGAAGAGGAAAGAAGTAGATGCAGCTTTTTGATGCGGAAAGATATAATAAAGAATTTACAAAGGATGTTAGTACTAATCAATTTTTATTAGAACAAGAACTTCAAAGGATAGAGAAATCTAAATCAAAAAAATATGCAGATTTGGATAGTTCTATAGAAGAATTATTAAAAAAATATCCTTCATTAAATTTGAAAGATTTTTCTCAAATATTACAACAACAATCAAGTGAACTGTTTATACAACGATTTTCAAAAGAAGAATTAGAAGAATTAATAAAAATATATTTAAAAGGTATAAATAATAATGGAAGAAGAAGATAAAACTTACTTCTTTTTATTTATATCTTTTAAAAATAATTAAAATATTATATAATGTTATTGGTGAATAAGTATGAGTGAATATAAAAGTCAAAAAGAACTATATTTAGCGTTAGTACCAGCATTAAATGTAAAAATTCGCAAGTTAAAAAAAATGGGATATTATTACATAAAAAAAGAAGATATTTGGAATTATTTAAAAGAATATAAATGGAGTAAGTCTATTAATTTAGGAATATCTGAGATGGTTAGTGATATTTTTTTGGTTGATGAGCAATTATTAGATTCATATTTAAAAGAAAAAATGAAATACGAAAATAAAGAAATAATTTTAGAATAGGAGTTATTATTATGACATATATAGGTATAGGATTAGCAATTATAAGTTTAATTTTATTTATTAAAATTAAGGGCAAGAAAAGTAAATTGTTATTAGGAATTATATTTAGTTCGATATTAGTATTTATAAGTATAGTTTCTTTAAAACCATTATTTTCTAAGATGAATTATGGGTTAGACCTTCAAGGAGGATTTGAGGTATTATATGAAGTAAAACCATTAGAAGAAGATCAAGAATTAACTAGTGATATGGTATATAATACTTATAAAGCAATACTTAAAAGAATTGATATTTTAGGAGTTAGTGAACCAGAAATTACTATTGAGGGGGATAATCATATTAGAATAGGCCTTGCTGGTGTTAAAAATATTGAAGAAGCTAGAAATACTATTTCTTCAACCGCTGTTTTATCTTTTAGGGATTCATCAGATAATTTACTTATGACTTCTTCCGTTTTAGGGGGAAATGCTAAAGTAACGACTGATCAGTATGGTAAGCCAGCAGTTAGTTTATCAATTAAAGATAAAGATACTTTTTATGAAGTAACTAATAAGGTAAAAGATATGACTAATAATGTAATAGTTATTTGGTTAGATTATGATGAGAATGAAGATAGTTATTTAAAAGAAAAAAATAATTGTGGGTCGCTTAGTGATTCCAAATGTTTGTCTGCAGCAAGAGTAGATAGAGCTTTTGCATCAGATGTTATTATTCAAGGAAACTTTAGTGAAAAAGAAGCTCAAAATTTAGTTGAATTAATTAATTCTGGGGCTCTTCCTACTAAATTAGATGAAATATCTTCTCGTACTGTTGAAGCATCTTATGGAATGAAGTCGTTAGATGCTACAATTATTTCAGGAATTATTGGATTAGTTTTAGTATGTATAGTAATGATTTTGGTATATCACTTTTCAGGAATTATTGCTAGTGTGTGTATTTCATTATATACAGTGTTATCTTTCTTAATTTTTTACTTAATTGGAGGAGTATTAACTCTTCCAGGCATTGCAGCTATGTTATTAGGAATAGGTATGGCAGTAGATGCTTCAGTGTTATGTTTTGAACGAATTAAAGAACAACTAAAACGTGGTGTATCTTTAAAAGAAGCTTATGAACTAGGAAATAAAGAGTCATTCTCCAGTATTATTGATGCAAATTTAACTACTATTATTGTGGCTATTATCTTATTTATTTTAGGCCAAAGTTCTGTTAAAGGATTTGCTACTATGTTAATAATCAATATTATAGTAACTGTTGTTATAATGGTTTTCTTCTCAAGATATATTTTAAAGAAATTCGTAGAAACGAAAGCATTTAATAATAAATTGAATTTGTTTATAGGAGTTAGAAAAAAACAAATTATTAAAAGTGATGATGTACATATTCCATTTAAAAAAGTGGAAATATATAAAAAGAGAAAATTACTTTTTGCTATACCTTTAGTTATAATTATGGGATCTATTATAGGTATTATTTTTACAGGATTTAACTTTGGCGTAGATTTTACTGGAGGAACTAATATTACAATTAATATTAATGATAAATTTAATGAAAATGAATTTAAAGATAGTATTTTAGTTGATTACACTTTGAAGAAAGAAGATAAAAATGATAAAAATTATACTTATGTAATTGATGAAGTCTTAACTAAAGATGAAATAAGTGCACTTAATAATAAAATAGTAAATTCATATGATGTTAATACCGATATTTTTGTCGTAAGTCAAATTGTAAAACAGGAATTAACAAAAAATGCTTTATTATCTTTGTTAATTGCTGCAATTGGAATTATTATATATATTAGTATTAGATTTAAATTTAATTATGCTATTTCTGGTGTTATTGCTTTAATTCACGATGTTGTTATGACGATATTGTTCTTTGGATTATTTAATATTGAAATAACATCAATCTTTATTGCGGCAATACTTACAATAATTGGTTATTCAATAAATGCTACAATTGTTACTTTTGATATGATAAGAGATTTATACAATAATAAATTTAAAAACAAAAAGCCTAGTAATAAAGAATTAGAAAATGTGGTAGACGATGCTGTTAGACTTACATTATTTAGAAGCATTTTAACAACATTGACAACAATTCTTCCAGTAATCTCTTTAATGATTTTTGGGGCAAAAGAAATATTAAATTTTAACATAGCTCTATTATTAGGATTTATCTTTGGGCTATATTCATCAGTGTTTATTTCTAATCAAATATGGTTATATTTAGAAAAAAAGAGTATAAATGCTCCTAAGAAAAAAGATGACGATAAAGAATTAGAAGAGTTAAAAGTAAAAGGAATTAATTGTTAAAATTAGTTTCTTTTTTTAGTAAAAAGAGTTCGTAATAGTTAATAATTATATTGGAGAGCAAGAAAGGGTGATATGAGATTTTTAAGAAAATATAATAAAATAATATTAGTTATATTACTTATAATAGTATTAATAACCTTCTTTAGTTTAAAATATATATTGACAACACATAAATCTGTAGTAATTAAAGATAATAGTTTACTTGCTACCTCTAATGAATTAAGCACTAATGATGATAAAAATATAGTAAAAGTTGATATAAAAGGTGCTATAAAAAATCCTGGAGTTTATGAACTAAATGCCAATGATAGAGTAGAAGATGTTATATTAAAATCAGGTGGTATCTTAGATGAAGCTGATATTAGTGTTATTAATTTATCAAAAAAAGTATTTGATGAAATGGTTATAATTATTTACACTAAAGAAGAAGTAGAAAAAATGTTAAATGGTGAAGATGTTATTATAGATAATATAATAACTAATAAGGAAGTAATATTCCCTGATATAAAAAATGATGCAACTATTAATAATACTAGTAGCAGTAATAAAGTAGATGAAAATGAAACTACAGTTAATAAATCTATAATTAATATAAATACGGCTACAATAGATGAATTAGATAGTTTGCCAGGAATAGGTAATAGTAAGGCCCAAAATATAATTGATTATCGTAATATAAATGGTAATTTTGAGACTATAGAAGATATTATGAATGTAAATGGTATAGGGACTGCTATTTATGAACAAATTAAGACATATATTACGGTATAAGATAATAATAATTAGTGTTTTTATACTATCACTAATATATGCAATTATATATACTAAATGTATAACACATAAAAGTGTTTATGATTTAGAAGATAAAATATTTCTGGTAAAAGTACTAGAAATAAAAATAGATAACAATAAAATAAATATGTTATTAAAGGGAAAAGAACTATTAAAAGCTACATATTATATAGATAATAATAATGGTTTCAATGAAATAAAACTAGGAGATATAATTGAAGTAAAAGGAATGTTGGAGGAACCATTAAGTAATACTATTCCTAATACATTTAATTATAAAAAATACTTATATAATAAAAAAATATATTATGTATTAAAAGTAGATTCTATTCGGAAAATAGAAAACAATACAAGTATTATTTATTATTTAAGGCAAAAGATATCTAATCGAATAAATAAAATTCCTAAGACCAGCTCTTATTTACAAACTTTTATTTTAGGCGATAAAAGTTATTTAAATGAAGAAGTATATAATACTTATAAAGATAACGGAATATCACATTTATTTTCAATTTCAGGTATGCATATTAGTTTAATAACAACAGTATTATTTTATATTATAAAACGTATATCTTATAATAATTACATAAATTATGGAATCGTAATTTCTTTATTAATTTTATATACTTTAATCCTTGGAATGATGGCTTCCATATTACGTACTATAATAATGTATATTCTATTTGCGATAAATAAATTATTAAAGTTAAATATAAGTGATATTCAGTTAATGCTTTTAGTATTAATTATTGCAATTTTAATTAATCCTTTCATTATTTATGATATTGGATTTCAATATTCCTATGTTATTAGTTTTTCTTTAATTATATTAAAAAAAAGATTAAGTAAAATAAAAAAATATTTTTTTAAAAGTTTATATATATCATTTGTTGCGTTTATGGTATCTTTTCCTATAACTATTTATAATTTTTATCAAGTTAATATTATATCTATTCCATTAAATTTAATTATGATTCCTCTTGTTAGTATTATTATTTTTCCACTTTCTTTAATTACATTTATTTTCCCTTGTTTAGATAATATTTTATTTATTTTTATTCAAGTATTGGAATTCATTTCTAAGTATATAGATAAAATAGAATATACCAAAATAATTTTTTCAAAGCCACATTTATTATTTATAATAATTTATTATTTAATAATTTATTTAAGCATATATAATAAAAAATATATAATTTATTTTTTAATATTAACTATTTTACATAAGTCAACATATTATTTTGATTCTTCATTTAAAATAGTATTATTAGATGTTGGACAAGGAGATTCTATATTAATTAGATTTCCTCATAATAGTAGCAATATTTTAATAGATACAGGAGGAATAATAAATTCAAGTTATAGTATTCTAATTAACAAAACAATTCCTTATTTAAAAAGTATAGGTATAACTAATATTGATTATTTAATACTATCACATGGAGACTATGATCATATGGGAGAATCTATCAATTTGGTTGAAAATTTTAAAGTAGAGAAAGTAATATTTAATTGCGGTAAGTTTAATGATTTAGAAAAAGAATTAATTTATGCCCTGGATAAAAAGAAAATTCCTTATTACAGTTGTATTGAAGAATTAAATATTGATGATAATAAATTGTTTTTTATAAATAATAAAGATTATGATAATGAGAATGATAATTCATCTGTAATCTATACTGAACTTAATAATCATAAATTTTTATTTATGGGTGATGCAGGAGTAGAAGTAGAAGAAGATTTAATAGAAAAATATAATTTAAATGATATAGATGTATTAAAAGTAGGTCATCATGGAAGTAAGACAAGTAGTGGTAAAGAATTTATTAATGAAATAAATCCAAAATACTCTATTATTAGTGTTGGTAAAAATAATAGATATGGTCATCCAAATAAGGAAGTATTAAATAATTTAAGTGATTCAAAAATATATAGAACAGACCAGAATGGAAGTGTTATGTTTAAGATTAAAAATAATAAATTAAAGATTGAAACTTGTAGTCCATAGAAAAGTGTCGCCACTGGCGACATAATTATGAAAGGAATAAATATGAATTATTATAATGAAATAAAGAATAGATTAATAGATAACGAAATATATTCAAGAGTAAAAGATTATTCAAAAGAAAGACAGAAAGTAATCACATATTTTGAGATAGGTAAATTATTAAATGAAGCTGGTGGCAAATATGGAGATAATATTATAGATGAATATTCTAAAAAATTAGTTATTGAAGTAGGTAAACAATATAATAGAAGAACTTTATTTAGGATGAAGCAATTCTATAGTGTATTTAGTAATAAAAAAGTGACAACAATGTTGACACAATTAACTTGGTCGCATTATTTACTTTTATTACCATTAGATGATTATGATGAAATACTATATTATATAAATATATCTAAAAATAATAATCTAACTCAAAGACAATTACAAGAGAAAATAAAAGCTAAAGAATATGAAAGACTGCCAGAAGATACTAAAACCAAACTTAAAATCCAAGATAAAATCGAAATAAAAGATTTAGTACCTAATCCAATAATAATTAAAAATAGTAATAATTATGAAATTATATCTGAGAAGGTTTTACAAAAGTTGATTTTGGAAGATATTGAATCTTTTATGAAAGAACTTGGTAATTCATTTTGTTTTATTGGTAGTGAATATAAAATTAAAATAGGAGACAGAAATCATTATATTGATTTGTTATTATTTAATATAAAGTTTAATTGTTATGTGGTTGTAGAATTAAAAGTAACAGAATTTAAAGTTGAATATATATCACAAGTTCAAAAATACATGAATTACATAGATAAAAACATAAAAGAAATAAGTAATAACAATACAATGGGAATATTAATATGCAAAAGAGAAAATAAATTTGTTATAGAATATTGTTCAGATGAAAGAATTGCTGTTAGAGAATATGAACTTGTGTGATATAATAATTGTAGAGGCGTTGCTATGAAAAAGAAAAAAATAGTTTGGATAAGTTTATTAATTGTCGGAATAATTCCTTTTGCTATACCATTGATAGCAGGAATATATGATTCCCTAATAGGATTCAGTGGTTTATGTTTTATTGAATGTGATAATTATTATGGATTTCAAGCATTTATAGATAGTATTTATTTATATTCGTTTATATTTTGGCCAACATATATTATAGGTGTTATTTTAATAATTCTATCTATAATAAAATTAAAAAACAATATAAAATAATTTAAATATTTAAGAATTATCAATTTGATAGTTCTTTTTTCTTTGCAAATAAAGATCCAAATTCGACTTACTTTTTGACAATCACCACATGGAGACTATGATCATATGGGAGAATCTATCAATTTGGTTGAAAATTTTAAAGTAGAGAAAGTAATATTTAATTGCGGTAAGTTTAATGATTTAGAAAAAGAATTAATTTATGCCCTGGATAAAAAGAAAATTCCTTATTACAGTTGTATTGAAGAATTAAATATTGATGATAATAAATTGTTTTTTATAAATAATAAAGATTATGATAATGAGAATGATAATTCATCTGTAATCTATACTGAACTTAATAATCATAAATTTTTATTTATGGGTGATGCAGGAGTAGAAGTAGAAGAAGATTTAATAGAAAAATATAATTTAAATGATATAGATGTATTAAAAGTTGGACATCATGGATCAAATACCTCATCAAGTAAAATTTTTATAAATAATATTAAGCCAAAATATGCAATCATAAGTGTTGGTAAAAACAATAGATATGGACATCCGAAAAGTTCTGTTTTAGATACATTATCAAATTCAAAGATATATAGGACAGATTTAGATGGAAGTATTATGTTTAAGATTAATAATAAATTGAAAATAGAGACATGTGAACCATAGAAAGGAGAATGTAAATGAATGAATTGAAAGAATATACAGAGAGATTGTTTGAAGATATTAAGCGCATAGGTGAAGACGGTAATGAATATTGGTTGGCACGTGAGTTAATGCCATTGCTTGAATATAGCAAATGGGAAAATTTTAATAATGTGATTAAGAAAGCAGTAATAGCATATAAAAATAGTAATAACGATGATTCATATTGGCTTCCCGAAGTCAGGAAGCCAATAATAACAGGTAAAGGTAAAGAAGAATATATTATAGATTATAAACTATCTAGATATATATGTTATTTAATAGTTCAAAATGCTAATCCTAAAAAGAAAATGGTGGCTTTAGGTCAAACTTATTTTGCAATACAAACTAGAAAACAAGAACTAAGTGAAAAAGAATATAGCGAACTTACTGAAGATGGAAAAAGATTTTATCAAAGAAATTTAACTAGAAAAGGAAATTATTCTTTGAATATTGCGGCTAGAAATGCAGGAGTTAAAAACTTTGATAAATTTCATAATTCAGGTTATAAAGGATTATATAATGGGGAAACTTCAAATGATATTGCTAAAAGAAAGAAACTAAGATATAGAGAAGATATTTTAGATAATATGGGGAGTGAAGAACTTGCTGCTAATCTTTTTCGAATTACTCAAACTGAGGCTAAATTAAAAAATGAAAATATTGGTGTTGAAAATGAAGCTAATAAAACACATTATGAGGTAGGAAAAGAAATTAGGAATACAATTGAGAAACTTGGTGGAACGATGCCAGAAGAACTTCCGACACCAGATAAAAGTTTAAAAGAATTAGAGAAAGAAAATAAATTTGAAAATAATTTAATAAAGTAAAAGAATATGAAACATTGTAATTCTACATATCATAGAGAAAAAAACATATTTTATGTGATAAAATATACTTGTAAGGGGAGATATAATGAATAATCTTGGTCAAAAAATAAAAGAGCAGAGAATAAAAAAAGGACTAACCCAACAAGAGTTTGCAGAATTATTATATGTGTCAGATAAAACCATATCTAGTTATGAATGTAACAGGACTGTTCCTGATATTAATATGTTATTTAAAATATCTAATATTTTAGATATTAATCTCTACAATTTAATAGATAACAATTTTAATAGTTTGGATAATTTAGAAATAGAAGTTAAACTAAAAGTAAATATTTCAGACTTTAATAGAATAAAAGGTATTATAAAAAATCAAAATAGCAACATAACCAAAATTAAACAAATTGATAAATACTATATTCCAAAATATAGGAACTTTAATTATGAATGGCTTAGAGTTAGAAATGAAGAAAATAAATGTATATTAACATACAAGAAAAAAATAATTAATAATTGCTGTAAAGCATATGAAGTATTAATTGATAATGTTAATAGTTTTGAAACTATTCTAAAATGCTTAGACTTTCAGAATAAAGGAATTATTACTAAAACAAGAGAAAAAATCATGTATAATGATAAATATGAATTTTCATTCGATAATGTTGATAATATGGGTAATTTTGTTGAAATAGAAGTTAAAAAAATAGCAAAAGATAATGAAAGTGAAATTAAAGAATTAATAGAGTTATTAAAAAGTTTGAAAATTGATATAAATTTAATAGAAAGTAAAAGATATTTTGATTATTTATAGGTGGTATAATGAAGAAAAGTGAATTAATAAACTTAAGAAAGATGTATGTTTCCGAGTTAGATAGATTGAATAGAATAAAAGAATTATTAAATGAAGAAACATGCAAAGAGTTAATAAATTTATCCAAATTAAATGTTGATGAATATAAAAGTATTGATAATTTAAAAGTAATAATAGATGTATTAAATAAAATAAAAATAACTCAAACTAATGATATATATGTATGTACAGGTACTTTTATTACAGACTGTGATATATGTTATCAAGATACAACATGGTATACAAGAGCGGTTCCGTTTGATGCCGATTATGCAGAATATAGATGTTATTCTGATATAGAAAATAATCACACGATAAGAGCATATACCAAACCTGAATTTTTGAGAAGTTATAATCCTCAAATTATTACTTCAGAATTTGAAAGTAAACATATTGTATTGAATCCTTATAACTCGAATGAAAATGATAATGGTTTTAATGAAGTAAAAAATGAATTTTTTATGAATTGTATTGATGTTGGTCAAGCAAAAAGCAAAAGATTAATTTTGAAAAAATATAAGAGAATGTAAAGCGCGTTCTTTTTTTCTTTATAAATTAAGGATTAAATTCGACTTACTAATTGACAATCAGCACATGGAGACTATGATCATATGGGAGAATCTATCAATTTGGTTAATAATTTTAAAGTTAAACAAGTTATATTTAATAATGATGAATATAATAACTTAGAATTAAATCTAATAAAACAATTACAATTAAAAGATATCGATTATTATAGAGAAGTTAAAGAAATAAATATTAATGGTAATAACCTATATTTTTTAAATAATAAACTTTATGACAGTGAAAATGATAACTCTAATGTTATATATATGACATTAAATAACGTTAAAGTATTATTAATGGGAGATGCTAGTACTAGGGTAGAATCAGATTTATTAGCAAGTTATAATCTAACGGATATAGATATTTTTAAAGTAGGACATCATGGTTCTAATACATCTACGAGCAAATATTTTATAGATAAAATAAATCCAAGTACTTGTTTAATATCTGTAGGGGGAAATAATAAATATGGTCATCCTGATGATCATGTACTAAATACTTTAAATAATTGCCATATTTATAGAACAGACTTAAATGGAAGTATCATGTTTAAGATTAAAAATAATGACTTAAAAGTAGAAACACATATACCATAGAGCGTAGTAAACATGATAGAAGGAATAAATAAAACATATGAACAAATATAAAATAAAATATTAAATTATGAAATATATCAAAATGTAGAGATTATTCAAAAGTAAAAGAAAAGATGAGAACTTAATTATTGAAGTAGGAGAATTACTTAACGGTATTGATACTAAATATGGTAAAAGTGTTATCAAAGATTACTCTAAAAAATTAACAACTAAATTTGGAAAGAAATATACAGTTTCTCTTTTATATAAAATTAAACAATTTTATTCAATTATGGAAAAAGTTCCGACATTGTCGAGAAATGTGACATGGAGCCATTGGTATGAAATGCTTTCTATAAATGATATTGATAAAATATCATATTATGTTCACTAATGTGAATCAAATAATAATGATGTTAGAGGATTAAGGGATATAAATAAATCTAATGAATATGAAATATTACCAATTAAAACTAGAACCAAATTAATTTACAAAGAAAAATTAGATGTAAGAGATTTAGTGCCTAATCCTATTTTAATTGGGCAAATACAAGTTTATATGAATTATATGGATGAACATCTAAAGAAGTCTAATCAAGTTAAAACAATTGGAATAATAATTTGTAAACAAGATAATAATTATGTAATAAAATATTGCTCTGATGATAGGATTATTGCTAGAGAATATGAGTTAGTATGATATAATGGTTGTAGGATGTGATAAAATGGTTAAATTTGTAAAATCTAAATCAATGAAAATAGAGGTTTTAGAAAATCAAGAAAAATTTTTATCTAATCAAGAAAAAATAAAAAATTCTCTTAACAGAGCCGATGTTATTGCTTTTGATATTTTTAACAATCAAACTTTGATAGGATTTGTTATGCTTAAAAAATTTGATGTTGGTTGCTATTTCCTTTGGGATTTTGCAATAGACTATAGATATCAAAATAAAAATTATGGAACTGAATCTCTAAAAGAATTAATAAAATATATGAACAAAAATTATCAAATGCATACAATGACTACTACTTATACATATGGAAATAATCATGCAAAACACATTTATGAAAAAATTGGATTTATCGAAACGGATATTGTAAATGATAATGAGTGTCACGAGATAAATATGATATATTTTCACTAATTATTCACATTTTTCTATCTTATATTCAGTAAAAGTATTGTAAAAATGTATTTTTTTCATTATAATAAATGGTACATTTTGAGGACTATTATACTTAAAATTAAGGGGGAAAATATGGAAAGACAAAATGCTTATAACTTTATGTTTAATAAAGTTACAGAAGAAGATATTATTAAAGGTGCTATTCAAAGTGGCGTTGCAGTTTTTTTGCATGGTCGTTCTAGTGAGGGAAAAAGTGCAAGAGTTAAACAAGTTGATCCAGATTGTGAAATTGTTTATCTTCGTAATGCTACACCAGAAAGTTTAAATGGTAAAAGTGTTTATAATCAAAGCACTGGTGAAATGATTGATGTAAAACCTACTTGGTTATTAAAACTGGAAGCAAGATGTGAGGCAGAGCCAAATAAAATTCATGTTGTTTTCTTTGATGAACTTACTAATGCACTTCATGCAATTCAAGGTATGGCATTTAATATTATTTTTGATAGAGAGGTAAATGGAAAATGGAAATTACCAGATAATGCAAGAATTGCAGCAGCTGGGAATGATTTAAGTGATTCAGTTGTTGCTAATACATTGGCAGAACCATTATTTAATAGATTTGCTCATGTTTACATTGAAACAACATTAGATTCATGGCTAGAATGGGCTAAAACTCCAAAAAAATCTTATCAAAGACTTGATTATATTAAGGAATCAGAATATGAATTACCTATCCATCCTGCAATTTATGCTTTTATTTCATTAAAAGCACATTCTGGAGTAAATGTATTAAGAACAAAATATGATGGAATAAAACCTAATGCTGATCCTAGAAAATGGGAAATGGCATCAAAAATGCTTTATGCAACCAGAGAACCAGAAATGATTCGCTCATTAGTTGGTGAAGGTATAACAAAAGATTTTGTAAGTTTTTGTAATATTAGTATTGTAAGTATTCAAGATGTTATAAATGGAAACTATACTTCAAGAGATTATGAAGGAGATATTGCAAAAAAATATGCTACTGCACTATCTTTATCAGAAGTTGATGATGCTAATGTTAGTGTTGTTAGAGATTTTGTTAAAAAAATGGGATTAGAAGTATTAACACTATTTGATGAGTTTTGGTCTAAAGGTAATCCAGAACGAGCAGAAAAATTAGAGGATATTCGTTCTATGGGGCTAACTTGGAGAAAGAAATTATGAAAAAAATGGATCTAGTGTCTTTAAAAGAACTATTATTATTAAATGAATACCCTATTTTAGTTGAAGATATTTCTAATGAATTATTTGAAAATGCAGTTATATTAAATAATGACTGTGATATATCATCGTTAAATGGTCATTATGAGGGTGTAAATTTTGTAGCGCCAGATTGGTATAATATTTTAGTAGAAAAATGTAAAAATGGTCGTTCATTACTTATTATTAATGGAATTAATAATTTAGAAATTGATGAACAGTTAAAATTTATTGAAATTCTTAAATATAGAAAAATAAGTACATTTGATTTACCTAAAACTTGTTCTATAATAGTTACTGCTTACGACATAAAAAATAAACCAATAGCAGAAGAAATTTATAGTTTAGTTGCTTGTGTGTGTGGTGTTTAATTTATGAGTACAAATATTAATTCTATAAAAAGAGACTTAATTGATAGATACCCTTTTTTTGGAAGTATTATTGATAGTTTGGATTATGTAGAAACTAAAAATTGTGTAAGTTATAATGGCAATCCAACTGCTGGTACTAATGGAAATACAATATATTATCATCCTGATTTTATTGAAAACCTTACAGAAAGTCAACAAACTTTCGTTTTTGCTCACGAAGTATGTCATATTGCTTTCGATCATATTAATAGAGGAAAAGATAAAGACCAAGAAGTTTGGAATTATGCAACTGATTCTGTCATTAATGCTTTTTTGAAAAAAGATGGATTAGAATTAGTAGATGGTGTTGTTGATATCCCTTGGGCTATACGATATGATGCAGAAGAAATGTATAAAAAATTAATGAAAAAGAAACAGCATCAGCAAAAGAAAAAAAATCAAAATAACAATGGGCAAAATAATAGTCAAAAAGATGTTGGACATGATACTCACAGTCTTTGGGATGAAAAAAGTATTGATAAAATTAAAGATGAAGTAATCAAGGAAATGCAAAAACAGTTAACTGAAATGGGAGAAAAAGAAGTACTTAAACCAAAAACTAAAAGTGAAATCAAAGAAATGTTAAAAAAACTTAAAAAAGTATTAGAAGATATGCAAAAAAGTCAAAAAACATCTAATGTTAATGAAGAAACATTAGTCTTTGGAATTGGTAGTAAGGGTGCAGGAACTGAAACTTTAGAAGAAAGTATTAGTTTTGATGATGTTGGTACATCGTATCCATTAATTAATTGGCCTTTAATATTAAAAAAATCAATAGAAATTGTTGAATTAGATTGGTCTTACCAAAATGCTTATATAGAAGATGGAGTAGTGTTGGCTAGTTTAGAGGAAAGTTCATATTTATTGTCATGTGAAACTGAAATAGTTTTAGATACAAGTGGATCTATTGACGATGAACTTTTAAGAAATTTTTTAAGAGAATGTAAGAACATTTTAAATTTTTCTAAAATTAAAGTTGGTTGTTTTGATACAAAATTTTATGGTTTTACTGAAATAAAAAATATGAAAGATATAGATGAGTTTACGTTTGTAGGTCGTGGTGGAACTTCCTTTGATGTTGCAGTTGATGCCTTTTCCCAAAATGCTAGCAATAAAATAATTTTTACAGATGGTAAAGCATCTATGCCTTATAAAGAACTTGGTGCTATTTGGATTGTATTTGGAAATACTAAAATAAATCCAAAAGGTGGTAAAGTTATCTATATAGATAAAAATAAATTAATTAAGTTAAGTCAGGAAGATGATTCAATGATATTAATCAAGGTTAAAGGAAGTGAAAGAAGATAATGAAAAAAACAAGTACTATTGTTAAAGAAAAGAATACCTATGAAATTGATATATTGATTAATAATACTGCTTATATAAAATCCGTTACTGGCAAAACAGGATTGTTAAATATTAAAACAAATCAATTAATTGGTGAAATGGATAATTATTATACTATTTACGATACTTATGGTAAGTTTTATTATCAAGTGAAAGAAATAAAAGAAACAAGTAAAGAAAATAATTGGAAATCAAGAAAAACAGTAAGAATTTATGATGCTTTAAACGAAAAAATACTCGTTGATGATTGGGAAGTTGTAAAAGAATTCTACGAACTTACAGTATTTAAATCACCAGTAGATGGAAAATTACATTTATTTGATATACACGCTTGTAGAAAACAAACAAATATATTTGATATACCTTTAGATGATGTTGAAATACTTTATAGTGAACACAATGATATATATTTAGTTGTAACAGTTAATGGTAAAAAAGGGCTTTACCATCACAATCGTTATAATGCAGTTCCTAGTTTAGTAACGCCAATAGAGTTTGAAAATATTGAGAAATTTCCAAATATTATTGTTTACACTAAAAATAATCAAAAGTATTTTGTATGTACTGGTGAAGATGAAAAAACAAGCAGTAATTTTGATACAATTACAATTGATAAAAATAATAAAAATATTGCATATTGTAAAAAAGGCGACAAAATTTATATTTATAATACAGAAGCACAAGAATTATTATTATCAACAGATTCTGATGAAATAAAATATATGTATAAAAAAGGAAATAGTTATAATGATTGTCATGGGGAATTTTTCTTTAAAATAACGAAAAACGGTAAACATGGAATTATAAGTTCTGAGATAAATAATGAGATTTGTAAGGCAGGAACAGGTGCTAAAGTATCGACATTATTACCGCCAAATTATGATGAAATAAAAACAAATTATGGAGTATCATACTTAAAAAAAGATGGAAAAGTTGGTTTATTCATTGGCAACTCATATCATAATCAAGTTATTGAACCTAAATATGATGATATAGATTCGTTAGGATATAATTATTTTGCTTTATATACTAATGGACTATGTGATATTGGAAAAGTAACTCCATTTGAACCATTTACTCCAAGTATTAGTAATTGTGAAATAATAGAAGATTTGGATAGAGGATTAGTTTTTAAGAAAAATGGTAAATATGGTTTATTATTACCAGATTGTAATCATAGGGATGCAATTATTCAGCCAGAATATGATAGTATTAGCGGTGTAGCAGAATATTACTTTATAGTTGAAAAAAACAGTAAAAAAGGATTATTGCATTTAGGTAAAATTATTATACCAATTGAATATGATGAAGTTAATCTTGGGGGACTATATGGAAAATATAAAAATTTAGAAGATGCTGAAGTACTTTACTTTGCATTAAAAAAAGGAAATGAATATGAATTGGCTAAAATGCATAATTATAAAATTGTAGCAACAGATGTTGAAGTTGTAAGTAATCATACATTTGATGTAATTGATTTCTTCCGTGAAATAATGGTATTCAAGGATAAAATGCATTCATACATTTATGATTACAATGAAAAATTGTTAAAAACATTACCAGTTGATACATTAATAACTGCATATGCAAAACCTTGTGATGAGTTTCATGAAAAACATAATTATAGAGAATATTTTTATTGTATAGATGGTGTTTACTATTATTATAAAGATGGTAAATTTGAAGAAGTTTATACTGAAAATAATGATCTTTATTTAACAGCATACGAAACTGCTACAGATTCATTTGAAGTTAGAACATACAATAAAGATGAACATGATTTATTTTGTTCTGTTATAGATTCTAAGGATGATACTGAAGCAGAAATATCTTTGATTGAAATGTCAGAAAAGGGATTTTCAAAAAAAGATTATCCTACTCTGGTATTAAAAAGAGTAAATAAACAAAAGAATCAAAAATAATCTAGAAATATATGATTATTTAATATTTTCTTTTCAACTACTCAATCAACCACCCAAACAGGAGATTTTTTATTTAAAAGTTATAAACTTATTTAAATTTTCTTAAATTAAAAACTTTTGAAAATAAAAGGTTTGTTAACATAAAAAATAAAAGAATACGTGATTTAAGTTTGCCCCTAAAGAGAGCCGTGTGGCTCTCATTTTTGTGTGCAAAAAGAGTATTTATAAGGGTAAGGGGTGTGAAAAAATTTGTTTAAATTTAAAAGTATCGGGAAACGTTTAGGAATCATTTGTATATAATAATATACAGTAAAATAACTCTATAAAAATGGTTTCTTTCTTTGTAAACAAATAAAATGTATATGTATGCATAACTGATAGTCATCACACAATTACAATTAAATAACATTATGTATTATTAAGAAGTTAAAGAATTAAATATTAATAATAATAAAATTTATGGCAATGATAATGATGATTTAAATGTTATTTATACTGAATTTAACGATAGTAAGTTTTTGTTTATGGAAGATGCATCAGTTAATACTGTAATTTACTGGATATAGATGTACTAAAAATTGGTCATCATGGAAATAAAAACAAAAAATAGTAATATTATATGGAATAAAATTATTTAAATAGAATAAAATATAATAAAAAGATATATTTATATAAAAATATAAGCAAAATAATTATATGACGGATCATTACTTGAATAAAATATACTAGTCGTGAGTCGCATACTCGCGTTTAATATAGATTGAGAACTAATAAAATTTAGTTCTTTTTTTCTTATTAATTTACATATTTTGTTATACATGTTATACTTAATCTAGAGGAGGACGTATGAAAAAGAAAAAAAAGACTTTGGGGTTAATAATATGGATGTGTATTTTAACTGTTATGTTTTTTATAATGTCATGTTTTATGTTATATGATAATTTTCGTAAAACTAATAATAAAAATAATAGTAATAATACGACTGAGTATTTTGATTATGAATACTTAACTAAGTCTATAAAAGATAATTTTTCAAATGTATATAATTACATTGAAAATATTAATTATTATTGTGGTAACAATTTTTCTGATGATATAGAAAAAGAAAATTATTATATTTCAAATGATTTTACATCGTTAGAAGATTTACAAATATATTTAGAAAATTTCTTTGACCAGTCATTAATAAAACTTGATAAAGATAATTATATTGAAGAAAATAATAAATTATATTGTTTAAAAAATGAGCATCCATCTTTATTAGAATTAGAAAATCAAATAGTAGAAATAGTTTCTTTTGAAAAAGATAAAGTAGATATAATAATCGTTTTAGAATATTTAAATAAAGATAATTTTAAAGAATTTTATTCAAAGTATAATGTTAGTTTAAGTAAAATTGATGAAAAGTGGATAATTACTTCGTATACTAAAATCGATTAATTTTATTGAAATTTAAAAAAAAATATTATATAATGTAGTGGCAGGTGATTTTTATGATTATTGATTTAACTAGTTTAAGTACAAATTTACAAGATGAAGTAGTTATTAATAAAGAAATAAGATTTAATGATGATTATGGCAAAAATACTCCGATCAAAGAGTTAAAAGATACTTTTTTTAATGGAAAAATTATTCGAATTAGTGATGATTTATTTAATCTAACAGGTATAATTGATGGAATAATGATATTACCTGATGATATAACTTTGGAGGACGTTGAATACCATTTTTCATCACAAATAGAAGTAAATTTTGGCGAAACAGTAGAAAATGATGAAAATAATCTAGAAATTACACAAAATACTATTGATATTCTTCCTTTTTTATGGCAAAATATAGTAGTAGAAATTCCTTCAAAAGTTAGAGGTAATGCCAATGAGGACATTAATCTTGAAGGTGATGGATGGCGACTTATTAATGAAGATGAAGTTCATGCGAGTAATAATTCACCATTTAGTGATTTACAAAAATTGTTAGATGATAAAGAAGGGAGTGAATAAAAATGGCAGTTCCATTTAGAAATGTAAGTAAAACTAGAAGAAACATGAGAAGGACACATTATAAAATTACTGCTAATGGTTTAGTAGAATGTCCAAACTGTGGTGAAAAAATTAGACCACATCGTGCATGTCCAAAATGTGGTTTTTATAAAGGAGAACAAAAAGTAACAAATAAATAATGTTTGTTATTTTTTTACATTTTTTGGTTAATATATTAATAACTATGATATAATAATGAACATCGGGGGTGTATTATGAATATAAATGAGAAAACTAAAGAAATTTTATTAATTGTTACTTATGCAATAGTTTTGATTTTTGCTTTATTTAATTTAAATACTTTATTTAATATTATTTCTTATATTTTTAAATTAATAATGCCTTTTATAATTGGTATTGCTATTGCTTTTATTTTAAACATATTATTAAAGATATTAGAAACAAAATTATATCCTAAAATATTTAAGAAAAAGACTAAGAGAACCGAAAAATTAAAAAGGCCCATTTGTTTAATCTCTGTTATGGTAGTAATAGTAGCATTAATGTCATTTATAATAAAGTTAATAATTCCTGAATTAATTAATACTGTTGAGATATTTAGTGAAAATTTGCCTAAATATACAGAAATTATTGAAGATTATCTCGTTGAAAAAGAATTTGATCCTGATGATATTAAAATGGTAACGGATACTTTAAATGAAGTACAAAAGAAGGCAACAAGTTTTGTAATGAGTAATACTGATGAAATAGCCGAAAGAATTTTTGATATGGCCACTAAAATAATTGGATATATAATTAATGGTATAGTAGCTTTAGTGTTTGCGTTATATATATTAGCCCAAAAGGAAAAGTTTGTAAGACAAGTAAAAAAAGTAATGCGAGCATATTTAGATAAAGGAATTATTGAAAAAATTGAAACAGTTGTAGGCATTATAAATAAAGCATTTTATAATTTTGCAACAGGTCAATTTACAGAAGCATTAATAATTGGATTTTTATGTTTTATTGGAATGATTATTTTGGGTATTCCATATGCTCCGACTATCTCTGTATTAATTGCTTTTACAGCATTAATTCCAATGTTTGGAGCTTTTATCGGTACGATAATTGGTGCATTTCTTATCATGATGATAGATCCAATAAAAGCATTAATATTTGTAATATTTATAATAATATTACAGCAATTTGAAGGAAACTTGATATATCCTAAGGTAGTAGGTAAATCAGTAGGGCTTCCTGGAGTGTGGGTACTGGTTTCAGTTACTATTGGTGCTTCAATTGCGGGAGTGGTAGGAATGATTATAAGTGTGCCTCTTTGTGCAATATTATATGGTGTTTTTGTAAATATTACTAATGAAAGATTGAAGAAGCAATGTTAGCTTCTTTTTCTTGATTAATATATAAATATATTATAAAATATTAGTAAATAGAGGTGTATACAATGGATAATGAAATAAAAAGATTAGAAGAACTAGTTAAACAAGGTGATCCTGATGCAATGGTTAGGTTAGGATATATGTATCAAAAAGGAAAAGGAGTCCCTCAAGATTATGAAAAAGCCAAAGAGTTATATGAAAAAGCAGCAAATTTAGGAAATGCTGGTGCTATGAATAATTTAGGAAGTATGTATTATTTGGGTCAAGGCGTTTCACAAGATTATAGTAAAGCTAAGAAATGGTTTGAAAAAGCCATAAATTTAGGAATGGCTGATGCAATGAGTAATTTAGGATGCATGTATGAAAGTGGAAAAGGAGTCTCTCAAGATTATGAAAAAGCCAAAGAACTATATGAAAAAGCAGCAAATTTAGGAAGTGCTTTTGCAATGCTTAATTTGGGAATTATGTATCGTTTTGGTCGTGGTATTTCTCAAGATTATAGCAAAGCTAAAGAATGGTTTGAAAAAGCGGCAATATTAAAAAATCGCTTTGCAATGGATAATTTAGGAATTATGTATGAGTATGGAGAAGGAGTATTACAAGATTATGAAAAGGCAAAAAAATGGTATGAAAAAGCATATAAAGAAGGATTGGAAGACGCAAAGGAAAGTCTAGATAGGATAAACAAAAAAATAGAAGAAGAACGAAAAAATAATAATGATAAAATAAGCTATTATAAAGATAAATCAATAGAAGAATTAGAAGAACTTGTTAAACAAAATGATGATAAAGCAATGAATGAACTAGGGCGTAGATATTCTGAAGGAGAAGGTGTAGAAAAGAATCTAGAAAAATCCAAGAGTTTATTTCAAAAATCATCACAATTAAATAATCCTGATGCAATGACTAATTTAGGTAATATTTATTTAACTATGGAGATTAAAAGTATAGATGATTTATTAAAAAATAAAGAAAATTATTTAGAAGCAAAAAAATTATTTGAACAAGCAAAAATTATATATGAAAAATTGTATGAGCAATCCCAAAAAGAAGGTTACTTAAATTATATTAAACATGTAAAAGCAAAATTAAGTGAACTATATTTAACTTTAGAAACTATTGATATAATTGAATCTTCAGATAAAAAGGATAAAGAAGAATTACCAAAAGATGTAATCTCTAAACCTAAAGTAAATGAAGATGTAGAAAGATTAAAATCGTTAGTAAATAATCTTAGTAGCAAATATATATCAAGAGAACAAACAGTTAGAATGCTTGCTAATAATATTTATCATGGAAGAAAAGTTATAAAAGAAATAAAAGATAATAAAGCTGTAAGAGATAATATTAGTACTATTTTATTAATATCTTCAACCGGAGGAGGTAAAACGGCAATTATTAGTGATTTAGCTAAAGAGTTTGATGTACCATTTACTAGTGCTTCATTATCCGCAGGTTATACTCAAGCAGGATATAAAGGATTAGATTTACAAGATATTTTTAAGAAGTTAATAAATGCTGCCGATGGAGATATAGCAAAAGCAGAAGAAGGAATTATTATACTAGATGAATTTGATAAAATAAGAACAAAGGAAGACGCACATGATGAAGAATTTAAAAGAGCTCTTCAACAAGAATTATTATCATACTTAGAAGGAAGAGAAGTACAGTTAGATACAAAAGGAGAAACTACTACTTTTAATACATCAAAACTAACATTTATCTTAGCAGGTGCTTTCCAAGATATAACAGAGTATGATATGAATTATACTGATGAAGATATTAAAGAAGCAATAAGCAAAGGATATGAAAGCGAATTATTAGGAAGAATTGGAATATATCATTATATGCCAAAATATACAAAAGAAGATTATATAAAAATTTTAAATAATTCTAAAATAAGTCCTTTAACTAATTTTATGGTATCATGTTCTATTCATGGGAAGAATGTAATAACTTCCCCATATTCCCCATTTATAGAGTCAGTAGCAGAAGAAGCAGTTAAACTAGATAAAGGATTAAGAGGACTTAATAGTATATTTGGAAATATATTAAACTGGTATTTAGATGATTTGATATATGGAGAAGATGATATATCATTAATGGAATCATATGAAAATATAAAAAAGAAAAAAGGTAGAGGTAAATAAGATGAAATATAAATATAATGGTAATTTAGAAATAGAAGATAGAATAAATGATGTATGTGATGATATAAAAAGTGAATATAAAGATATTCCAATAGATAAATTAAAGAAAATAGCAGTACTAGAAAGTCCCATAATAGATAATATAGTAGATGCCAAATTTAAATTTAGAAGATTATATAATATATTATTAATTATAAATAATGATATAAGTTTATCTAGTATATATGAAAAAGTACTTAAAGATTTAATAAATGTTTATAACAGTATTCCTAAAGATGAAATAGATAATGAAACAGAAATAATAGATAATATATTAAAGTTTAAAAATAATAATGGGGAAAAATTTTATATATATTAACTTAAATAAAAAAGATTTATAAATTCCGTTTGACGTGATATAATTAAAATAGAAGGTAGGTAGATTATGAATAAATATAGTGATGTTAGAGCAATAAATGATATTAGATTATTAGCGTTAGATATGATTCATGAAGCAGGTAGTGGACACCCTGGTATTGCTTTAGATGCAGCTCCAATTTTATATACATTATTTAAAAATCATATGGATTTTGATTTAGAAAGAAAAGATTGGATTAATCGTGATCGTTTTGTATTATCTTGTGGTCATGCCTCAGCATTATTGTATGCTACTTTGTTTTATTTAACAGATGACTATAATTTAGTTGATTTAAAAAAATTTCGTACCCTTAACTCGATGACTCCTGGTCATCCTGAATATGATATTTCTCATCGTATTGAAACAACGACAGGACCATTAGGTCAAGGAATTGCTAATGCTGTTGGAATGGCTATTGCTTCTAAACAATTACAATATATGTATGATACTAGAGATATTTCTGTTTTTAATTATAACGTTTATGCTTTATGCAGTGATGGCGATTTAATGGAAGGAATATCTTATGAAGCTTGTTCTTTAGCAGGAACTTTAAACCTAGATAATTTAATATTAATATATGATTCTAATCAAATTTCTTTAGATGGAAGTACTTCTAAGACATTTGATGAGAGTATCGAAGACCGATTTATATCAATGGGATGGAATGTATTTGAAGTAAAAGATGGTGATAAATTAAAAGAAATAGATAAAGCTATAAATAACGCTAAGAAAAGTAATAAACCATCATTAATTATTGTTAATACAATAATAGGTAAATATTCAAAATATGAAAATACTAATAAGATACATAGTTCTCTTTTAGATGATGATTTAGAATCAATTAGAGAGAAATTAGAAGGGCAAGGGCCTTTTATGTATGATAAAGATAATATGTTAATAGCAAGAGCATATGTAAAAAATAGAGTATCTTCATTGTATGCTAATTGGTATCACGAATATGAAGAATTAATAAATAACAGTGAAGAAAGTGATATAGATAGTGTTAATTCAATTATAAATAATGAAAAAATTACTTTACAATTAGATAAAGTAATTGATTCTTCAAAATTATTCTTAAATAAATCACTAAGAGATATAAACTATCAAATAATGAATGTAATTTCTACTTTTATTCCTAATTTTTTAGGAGGAAGTGCAGACGTTACTAATTCTACTAAAACTTATTTAAAAAATAAAGAAGATTTTAGTTCTGATAATTATACTGGAAAAAATATATTTTATGGAGTTAGAGAGCATGCTATGGGAGCTATTTCTAATGGTTTAGCTTTATCAAATTTTAGACCGTTTGCTAGTACTTTTTTAGTATTTAGTGATTACTTAAAACCAGCAATTAGGCTTAGTGCCATTATGAATCTACCGGTTGTGTATATATTTACTCATGATACATTCTTAATCGGAGGCGATGGAACTACTCATGAACCAGTAGAGCAACTTGCTAGTTTAAGGACTATTCCTAATTTAATGGTATTTAGACCTGCCGATTATAAAGAATTAATTGGTTCATGGAATATAATTTTAAAAAGTGGAAAGCCTTCATGTTTAATTCTTTCAAAATTTTGTCTTCCTACTTTAGAATTTTCATCAATTGACGAAGTTAGAAATGGAGCATATATTGTAAGTGAAGTAAAAAATGCTTTAGATGTTATTTTAATTGCAACCGGAAGTGAAGTAGCCTTAGCCATTAAAATAAAAGAAGAACTATTAAAAAATTATATCGAAGCTAGAGTTGTAAGTATGCCAAATGTTGAGGCTTTCTTAAGACAAGATGAAAATTATAAAAATCAAATTTTACCAAAAGGATATCGTAAATTTGTAATAGAATTTTCGAATGATCCAACAATGTATAGATTCGTAGATAATGAAACGGATTTTATTGGAATTAATTCATTTGGAAAATCAGGAAATAAAGAAGATTTATCTGCAGAATATGAACTTGATATAGCAAGTATCGTAATTAAAATAAAAAATTCTATATAATATGACAAAAATTGCATAATATATTTTATATAATTATGAAGGTGATTATATGAGGGTATATTATGTTTTTTATATTAATAATTATTTTTCTTATGTTTATAAAAATAAACCATATAAATTATATAAGTTAATTGAAGAGATGTTCCATATAAAAGAATATGATGTTGTTTTAACATATAGATATTTTGAACAAATAGCTCTATCTTTTGATAAAGAATCATTAAATAATTATATATATAATAGATTATATGAAGATGAAGAATATTATAAACGTAGTAATATTCATATTATTAATAATAAATACGAATATAGTAAATTAGTTATTAATAATTCTAATATAAAAATAAAAACAAACAAAAATAATTCTTTGTTTATTAAAATTCTAAATGAGTATAGTGATAATTTATTTGTGTGTGATTTTTATAATAAAGATTATTTTTGGCTTGAAAAAGTTATCGGAAGTGATTGCCAAAATGATAAAATTTTAGTAAAATAATCTTGGAGGTATATTATGGAATGGTTTGTATTAAGAGATTTACTTTATTTGATTATAGGGCTTGTAATTGGAGCAATAGTTGGATTTTTAGTATCAAGAAAAATTACTAAAAAATATTTAAAAGAAAATCCTCCGATTAATGAGCAAATGATTAAGGCTATGATGAGTGGAATGGGAAGGACTCCATCACAAAAACAAGTTAATCAAATGATGAAACAAATGAATAAATATATGTAAAATAAGGTATAGAAATATATCTTTTTTTCTTTATAAAAATGCTTTTCTAATTTATTTTTATTTTAATTCATGGTATAATGTAGACATAATAATAAGAGGTGTGTTATGAAAAAGGTAATGGTAAGTTTAAAAAATGTATTTAAGGATTATGATGAAAAAAAGATTATTAAAGGAATTAATCTAGATATTATGGAAGGTGAATTTTTAACTTTATTAGGTCCATCCGGGTGTGGAAAAACAACACTCTTAAGAACAATATCTGGCTTAGAAAAAGTAAGCTCAGGTAAAATATATATTGATGGCGAAGATGTTACTGATGTTATTCCAAGAAAAAGAGCTGTTAATACCATATTCCAAAACTTTGCTCTTTTCTCCCATATGACAGTAGAAAAAAATATAGAGTTTGGGTTAAAAATGAAAAAGGTTCCTAAAGAAGAATCACGAAAAAGAGTTAAAGAAATCATTGAATTAATTCAAATGGAGGGATTCGAGGATAGAAAACCTTCTCAATTATCTGGCGGTCAACAGCAAAGAGTAGCCTTAGCAAGGGGACTTGTAAATATGCCTAAAGTATTATTACTAGATGAACCTTTGTCTTCATTAGATATGAAATTGCGAAAGCAAATGGAAATTGATTTACAACGTATTCAAAAAAAATTAGGGATAACTTTTATATATGTAACACATGATCAAGATGAAGCTTTATCAATGAGCGATAGAGTAGCAATTATTAATAATGGTGTTATTGAACAGATAGATATTCCTAAAAATTTATATAATTATCCTAAAACTAAATTTGTGGCTGATTTTATTGGCGAATCTAATCAATTTAAAGCTGTGGTTGTATCATGTGAAAAAGATGAAGCAATTATTAAGTTAGAAATTGATTTAGAAATAAAAATTAAAAATAATAATTATGATGTAGGTGAAAATTTAGTAGTAATTATCAGACCAGAACAATTTAAACTTGCTAAAGAAAGAGATGTAACTAATTGCTTTTATGTTAAAACAAAAGAACATATATATAATGGAGCATTTACTAAAGTATTAGGTAAAGTTGCTAAGAAAGAAATTGAATTTATTATTTATAATGATGATGAGTATACTAAAAACGAAGAAGTAAAATTAAAATTTAATAGTGATGATATTGTTATATTGGAGGATAATGATGAACAAAAATAGTAAAAGTAAATATATATATTTATCACCAGTTATTATTTATGCTATAGTTTTAATTCTTTTTCCAATTATATATATATTGTTTTTAAGCTTTCAAACTAGTGATAATTATGGCGGAATAATATATTCATTAACTTTAAATAATTATCTAAAAATATTTGATATAGTTTATTTAAGAGTTTTATATAAATCGGCTTGTATTGCAATAATTACTACATTTATATGTATTTTAATTGCTTATCCGTTTAGTATATTTATTAGTGAAAAAAAAGCTAATACTCAAAAAATATTGATAACATTAGTCATGATACCTTTTCTTACTAATTCTCTAATCAGAACATATGGTTGGATAGTTTTATTAAGAAAAGAAGGAGTATTTAATAGTGTTCTTAGATCTCTTAATTTAATAGATAACCCAATTAGTTTTATGTATAATAATTTAGGTGTTTTTATAGGCCTTGTTTATACATTACTTCCTTTTATGATTTTACCTGTTTATAGTTCAGTGTCAAAAATTGATAAAAAGGTATTAGAAGCTGCCGAAGATTTAGGGGCAAACTCTTATCAAAAATTTATGAAAGTAATACTTCCTCAAACATTGCCTGGCATATTTAATGGTTCACTTATGGTGTTTATTCCGGCAATTGGGATGTTTTTTATAGCCGATTTACTAGGAGGAGGCAAAATAATGTTAATAGGAAATTTGATAAAAAATCAGTTTTTGGTTTCAAGGAATTGGCCTTTTGGAGCAGCAATATCTATATTTTTAATTGTAATTACATTTATTTTAGTTAAATTTTATAAAAAATCCGGTGGTAATATGGATGATTTGGGGGGATTTTAATGCAAAGACATAAACATTTAAAAAACATCTTTATTTTAATAGTATTTTTATTCTTGTATCTTCCTATAATTACTTTAATAATATTTTCTTTTAACACATCATCTCTTAATATTGTTTTTGAAGGATTTACTTTAGACTGGTATGCGAAGTTATTTAGTAATAGTGCTTTACTAGAAGCATTACTTAATACAATAATCGTAAGTGTTGTTAGTACTGGTGTATCTACAATAATTGGATCACTAGCTGCAATTGGTTTATATAAATTTAATTTTTGGGGTAAAGAATTAATAAATAAATTATTATATATTCCCGTAGTAATACCGGAAATTGTACTTGGAATATCTCTATTATCAGTTTATACTTTACTTAAACTTGATTTAGGAATGGGTACATTAATTATATCTCATATAGCTTTTTCAATTCCATTTGTAATTATTAGTGTTAGAACTGTTTTAAATTCTACTAATTTTCAAATTGAAGAGGCGGCTCATGATTTAGGAGCTAATGAATTAAAAACATTTTTCTATGTAATTATTCCTGAAATTATGCCTGGTATTATATCAGGAGCCACACTAGCTTTTACTTTATCATTAGATGATGTAATTATTAGTTATTTTACTGCAGGACCAGGTAGTAATACTCTTCCATTACAAATTTATTCTATGATTAAAACAGGTATTACTCCTGATGTAAATGCTCTTACCACTTTAATGATTGTAGTAATTATGATTGTGTTAATGATTTCATCTTTAATACAAATTAGAAAAATAAAGAAAGAGGCGATGTAATGAAAAAAATAATTATATTTATCTTTCTATTATTGATATTATCTGGATGTACTACTAGTAAAGAAAATGTTGTTAATATTTTAAACTGGTCTTCTTATATACCTGATGAAGTTATAAGAGATTTTGAAGAAAAATATGGAATAAAAGTAAATTATAGTACTTATTCATCTAATGAAGAATGTCTAGCTAAATTAAGTTCTGCTAAAGAGGGGACATATGATTTAATATTTCCTAGTGATTATATGGTGGAATTAATGATAAAAAGAAACTTAATTCAAAAATTAGATAAAAGCAGGCTTACTAATTTAGAAAATATTAACTATAATTATTTAAATTATAACTATGATTATTATAATGAATATTCACTTCCATTTTTAGCAGCATCTGTAGTTCTTATATATGATACTTCAAAAATCGATGAAACTATAACATCATATAATGACTTGTTAGACGATAAGTATAAAGGAGAAATTGTTTTAATAGACGATCAACGAATAGTTATAGGGATGGCCCTTATGGCACTGGGTTATGATATGAATGATACGGATGTTAATCATTTAGAAGAAGCAAAAAATTGGCTTCTTGAGTTAAAAGATAATATTAAAGCTTTTGATAGCGATAGCCCTAAAACTTTTATGATATCTAAAGAAACCTCAATTGGAGTTATATGGAATGCTGAAGCAGCTTTGGCTATGAAACAAAACCCTGATTTAAAAGTGGTGTATCCAACTGAAGGATTTTCAGTTAGTATTGATAATTTTGCTATACCAAAAGGTGCTAAAAACATTGACAATGCTTATTTATTTATAGATTATATTTTGGATGGGAAAGTAATGCAAAAAATAATAGAAGACTATCCATATAAAAATGTTAATTTTGAAACACAAAATTATTTATCTTCAGATTATCTAAATAATGATGCATCAAATATATCTGATATAAAATTTAATACAGGAATCTTTGTTAAAAATATTGATGAAAAGATAGAGTTATATGATAAAGTATGGGCTGAGATAAAATAACGACATAGTGTAAAATTTATGTCGTTTTTTATTGACGCAAAAAAAAGTTTAGTGTTATAATTGAATAGGATAGGAGGAATGGAAAATGGCAAGAGTAAAAGATTTTGTTGATTCTCAAAACTTTACTAAAGATGAGATATTAGACATTGTAAAACTTGGACTTATTATTAAGAAAAATATTAAAGCTGGATATCCTTTAAATGTTTTGTATCATAAAACTTTAGGTATGATTTTTGAGCAACCTTCAACAAGAACTCGTGTTTCATTTGAAACCGCAATGACCCAATTAGGGGGACATGCACAATATTTAGCTCCAGGTCAAATACAACTAGGAGCACATGAAAACTTGAAAGATACAGCTATGGTTTTAGCAAGACTAACCGATATCTTAATGGCTCGTGTAATCAAGCATTCTAGTGTTGAAGATTTGGCTAAATATGCTTCAGTACCAGTAATTAATGGTATGAGCGATTACAATCATCCAACACAAGAAATGGGTGATATTACAACAATTTTTGAGCATATGCCAAAAGGCAAAAAATTTGAAGACTTAAAAATTGTATTCGTAGGAGATGCTACACAAGTGTGTGCTTCACTTATGATGATAACTACTAAACTTGGAGGTAATTTCGTTCACTTTGGGCCTAAAAAATTCCAATTAAATGAACATTTCCAAGAAATAGGTAGAAAAAATTGTGCTGAATCTGGTGGTACAATGCTTATCACTGATGATGAAGAAGAAGCACTAAAAGATGCTGATTTTATCTATACTGATGTTTGGTATGGATTATACGAAGCTGAACTTTCTGAGGAAGAGAGAATGAAAATATTCTATCCTAAATATCAAGTTGATATGGATATGATAAAAAAAGCCTCTCCAAATGTAAAATTTATGCACTGTTTACCTGCTAAAAGAGGCGAAGAAGTAACTGATGAAGTAATTGATTCAGAATATTCAATTGTAATCGATGAAGCAGAAAACAGACTTACAGCTATGAGGGCATTACTTGTATACTTCATGGACAAGATGGATGAAACTATTGAAATTTGTAAGAAAAATTTAGGAGAATAATAGGAGTTTAAATATGAAAAAGAAGAAATTTAGATTGTTTGATGCCATTCTTGCAACAGTTTGTATAACTTTAGTAGCAGAATCAGTAACTCCAACTGCTGCAATTGGTAATTCACAATATTTTTGGTGGTTATTCTTAATTATTGCTTTCTGTGTACCTTATGGTATGATTTCTGCAGAATTAGGAACTACTTATCAAAGTGAAGGTGGAATGTATGACTGGGTAAAAAGAGCATTTGGTGCTAAATGGGCATCACGTGTAGCCTGGAATTACTGGATTAACTTCCCACTTTGGATTGCATCACTTGCTGTTGCAGTAACTGATGTAATTGCTGGTATATTTGATTTAGAATTAAATATATGGGTACTTTTAATATTACAACTTGGTTATACTTGGTTAGTTAGTTTTCTTGGAACACAAAGAATTGGAGAAAGTAAATGGATAGTAAATATAGGAACTTTCTTTAAAATATTATTTATGGTTTCTTTGGGACTATTAGGTATATATTGCTTTATTAAGACAGGAGAAAGTGCCAATCCAATTGAAAGTGCAATGGATTTACTTCCCACTATGGATTTATTAAGTTTATCTTTCTTATCAGTTATTATCTTTAATTTCTTAGGATTTGAAGTAGTTGCAACATTTGCTGATGATATGGAAAACCCTAAGAAAGAAATACCTAAAGCTTTAATTTATGGTGGATTGTTAATGGCAATTTTTTATATTTTGCCTGCAACAGGAGTAAATATAGCGATGAGTTTAGAAGAAGCAGAAGCTGCTGGAATTACTGATAGTTTTAATATTTTACTTGGTAATTTAGGCGTAGGAGCTGATATAATTAGAGCTGTTGTTATTGCCGTAGGACTTATGTTTATATATACAATGGTAGCGAATATTGTATCATGGTCATTTGGTGTTAATTCAGTTGCTAAATATTCAGCAGATGATGGCGGACTTCCAAAAGTATTTTCAAAAACAAATAAAGAGGGAGTTCCTTATATGGCTTCAATTATGAATGGTGTAGTTGCCACAGTTATTATAGTTATTGGATTAATTTTAGGAGAAGTTTCAGAAACTGCTAGTAACTTATTTTGGACATTCTTCTCACTTAGTTTAGTAACTTTACTTATGAGTTATATTCCGTTATTCTTAGCGTTTATTAAACTAAGAAAGACTGATAGCAAAACTAAGAGAGTATATAAAGTCCCTGGTGGACCAGTTATGACTGCACTTATGGCTTATGTACCATTTGTATTATTAGTTTTAAGTATAGTCTTTACAATATTTGGTGATTTCACTAAAGAATATATTGATGCTAATATTCCGTTAATTGTAGGTGTTATTGTATCGTTTATTATTCAAGAAATACTTACTTCTAGAGTAAAAAATGAAAAAATAAAAGAAAAATAATTAGAGAAAAGAGGTATAATTTGAAAAGATTAAATACTAAACCAATTGAAGACGGCTTTAGAATGCCTGGTGAATTTGAACCACATCGTGGTACTTACATGATTTGGCCAGAAAGACCAGATAATTGGAGATTAGGTGGAAAACCTGCTCAAAAAGTATTTGTAGAAGTTGCAAATACAATTGCAAAATATGAACCAATTACTATGTGTGTATCTAGTGAACAATATGCTAATGCAAGGCACATGCTAGATCCTAAAGTAAGAGTAGTGGAAATGAGTAATAATGACTCATGGATGAGAGACTGTGGAGCTACTTTCCTTGTAAATGATAAAGGTGGTCTAAGAGCAGTTGATTGGTACTTTAATGCATGGGGTGGACTTGTTGATGGCTTGTATTTCCCATGGGATAAAGATGATGCTATTGCAAGAAAAATGAGCGAATTAGAAGGATGCGATAGCTATAGATTAGATGATTTTATTTTAGAAGGTGGATCAATTCACGTTGATGGTGAAGGCACAGTAATGACTTGTGCAGAGACATTACTTAGACCAGAATCAGGTAGAAATGTTCCTAATATGACTAAAGAAGAAATTGAAAAAACTTTATGTGATTATCTAGGGTGCACAAAAGTATTATGGGTTCCAGAAGGAATTTATAATGATGAGACTAATGGTCATATTGATAATATTTGTAATTTCGTAAGACCTGGAGAAGTAGTACTTGCATGGACAGATGATGAATCTGATCCACAATATGCAATTAGTAAAAAAGCTCTAGAATACTTGGAGAGTGAAACTGATGCTAAAGGAAGAAAATTAAAAATACATAAATTATATGTACCAA
>ERZ1643249.849-NODE-849-length-32513-cov-4.313667_pt1 | contig 32513 bp, 34 predicted proteins | sample MGYA00579263_ERZ1643249 | MGnify/ENA primary metagenome ERZ1643249 (study PRJEB29033, sample SAMEA4952264) | chicken gut metagenome | biome: Broiler Chicken; feature: Gastrointestinal Tract; material: Caecum | place: Ireland | collected 2018 | study: Broiler...
TGTGAACCACAAGATCCTTAGTCTTGCGCGTCTGCCAGTTCCGCCACGACCGCATTTCGCTTGACAGCTTTCATATAATACTCCAATTGAAAGGAAATGTCAAGCCTTATTGATATAAAAACTGATAATTTTTCCTGAAATTACAAACTTTTTTTTCGTAATTTCGTGTCTCGGTATAGGGGATAGTATGCAGTGTGAGACCGTCGGAAGAGTACTGTGGATTTTGTAGCCAATCTGAGACAGTGCCTTCTCCTGCGTTGTATGCACAGATTGCCGTTCGCTCGTCTGAAAAGCGATCCAACAGATAAGTCATATACATACATCCAATCATTACATTGTAAGCGCCATCGAATAATTTTTCGCCATGGAAGACGAGACCTTGTTTTCTACAAATAAATTCTGCAGTGGAAGGCATCAGCTGCATCAAACCAACGGCGCCGGATTTGCTGACAGCATTTTCGTTAAAATTGCTTTCTGCCTTCATGATTGCGTAAACAAGCGCCGGCTCGAGACCGCTCCTGCAGACGATTTCTTGATACGGACGGCTATATTCGCTTTTAAGAAAGATGAGCGATAATGCCATGACGATCACACACGCCGTAAGGATGAGAATCGTTCGATATACATGCTTCATATATACAAAGTATGTGCATTATATAAACATCTTTCCCGTATCTATAAAATATTCAGGTCGCAAAGAACATTCCGTACGGAACATTTCAAGTGCTCGAGAGATCCATTGTTGTCTATGATTATACAATTCATTTTTTCAAGTTGTACAGGATCAAGTTGCTGTGCCATGCGGGCAAGTGCCTCCGCACGCGTTGCTCCGTCACGAAGGACGACGGACCGGATGCGCGATTCTTTTTCACGTCGTACGGCAATAATGTAGTCGAACAGAGAGGCGTATCCGTTTTCATACAACAAAGGGACTTCTCCGAATGAAATCGGATGCTGATCCATTTCTCTCAGAAGATTTTGCATGATGCGAGGATGAGCAATGTCATTCAGCTGTTTCAGAGCATTACTATCCGAAAAAACTCGGGCGGATATTTTTTTTCGATCCGGATTACCATGTGTCAGACAATCAGGAAATGTCTGTTGCAGAAGGGAAAGATAGGACGGATCGACCCAAAGTTTACGATTGATTTCGTCACAGGAAAATACCGGAAATCCTAATTCTCTAATAATGTCGGACACTGCAGTTTTTCCGCTTCCCAATCCGCCCGTGATAGCGATTTTACTTTGCTTCATACCAACTTTTTCCCGTAGAAATCTCAACAGTGAGAGGAACACGGAGTTTGACTGCCGCTTCCATCTCCTCTTTGAGTACTTGTATTGCCGCAGCGGCCTCAGCTTCAGGAGCATCGATGATCAGTTCGTCGTGTACCTGCAGCACAAGCTTTGCAGCAAAGCGTTCTTGTTTTAGACGATTCGCAACACGGAGCATTGCAATTTTGATGATATCAGCCGCGCTGCCTTGTAACGGCATATTCATTGCTGCGCGTTCTCCGAATGCACGTTGATTGAAGTTGCTTGACTTTAATTCCGCAATGTAGCGTTTTCGTCCAAGAAGTGTTGTAACATAGCCGTCCTCTTTTGCGCGACGTACGTTGTTTTCCATATAGCTTCTGACTTCCGGGTGCGTAGAAAAATATGCATTGATATATCGTTGCGCCTCTTCATTCGAGCACCCAATGTCTTTTGCCAAACCAAATGCGCTCATGCCGTAAATGATCCCGAAATTAATAGTTTTTGCTCTGCGCCGAAGATCGGGCGTTACCTCATCGAGGGGAACACCAAAGAGTTTCGACGCTGTTGCGGCGTGAATATCAAGATCGTTGCGATAGGCATCAAGCAGAGCTTGGCACTCAGAAAAATGTGCAAGCAGCCGGAGTTCGATCTGAGAGTAGTCGGCATCAATCAGCAGATTGCCTTCCCGTGCGATAAATAATTTTCTCAGTTCCCTTCCAATTTCAGTACGGACGGGAATATTTTGCAGATTAGGATTTGCGCTTGAGAGACGTCCGGTTGTTGTCATTGTCTGATAATAGGTCGTATGCACAATTTCGCCCTTCACTAAGGGACGGATCCCATCAATATAGGTAGATTGAAGTTTTTGAATTTCACGGTACTTCAGAATCAGTTTTGCGATTTCATGATCCTCTGCGAGTTTTTCAAGAACGTCGGCGTTCGTAGAATAGCCGCCTCGGAGATTTTTTTTGATACCGCGTGAACTATATCCCAGTCTGTCAAATAAAATTTCTGACAGCTGAAAGGGAGAATTGAGATTGAACGAGGTTCCCGCAAGCTGAAAGATGCGTGTGGAAAGTGTTTGCATCTCTTGATTGAACCGATCTGAAAAGACGGGAAATTTCGTGGTATCGACCCGCACTCCGGTCTGTTCCATGTCGAAGAGGAGATGTGCAAGCGGAAGTTCCAGTTCACGGTAAAGAATTGTGTCTTCCTTGTTTTCATGAGACACGGCATCCCGATAAGCAAGCATGAGCGCATACGCACAGAATTCTTCAGAAATCGCAAATTCAGACGCAAGTTCTTTTGCACCGGCCGGTTTACGATTGGAATCAGACAGGTAACGCATCAGTGAGACGTCGTCTGCCTGACATGAAATTGTGACTCCGGCGGCGTCATGCAGAAAATGCGCTATAGATTTGACATCGTTTAGAACGGCATGCCTGGATCCGGAAAATAAGACTTCAAGCAGCGGTTTTAGTTCTGAGAGAAAAAAACCTGGCTCCAGGAAGTTTTCCTTGATGCGGAGCAGGTATTCTGAGTCTCCGTCATAATAGTGAATCCCGTCTGTTTCCACGGTCAACGAAAATTCATTTACGGTTTGAGCACGCTCTGTGAGGCAGCCAAGGATGGTGTCAGAACATTCAATCAGATCAATGTGCTTATTTTTTGAGGAAGGAAAAAATTTGCTTCCAAGGAGAGAGCGAAATTCAAGGTTGGAAAAAGCTTTGCGGGCATTTTCCGAAAAGGGGAGATGCAGGATACAGTCTCCTAACGTAAGATCAAGCGGAACGCATGTGTCTATTGTAGCCAGCGTACGGGAGAGATAGGCACTGTCCCGCCCGAGTTCCAGTTTTTGCCGTACGTTTTTTGATAAGTCGTCAAGATGGGAGTACACGCCGTCCAAATTATGATATTTTGCTAAAAGAGATAACGCACTCTTGGGACCGATTCCCTTGACACCGGGAATATTATCGGAGTTGTCTCCCATCAGCGCTTTCAGTTCAATCACTTGAGAAGGGGTGATTCCCTCTTTTTCGTAAAAATTATCCTGTGTCATGCGGTCAATGTCGGTTACGCCGCGTTTGGTGATACACACACTGGTATGTGCGTCGATCAGCTGGTAACTGTCGTGGTCGCCTGTATAAATCAGTGTCTCCACTTCAGGAAATCTGCGTGCAATGGTTCCGATCAGGTCGTCGGCTTCGTAGCCCGCTTTTTCCACGATACAAATATCCATGGCACGCAGCAGATCTTTGAGTACGGGGACCTGAACTACAAGCTCTTCCGGCATTGGTTTACGCGTTCCCTTGTACTGATTATAGATTTTGTGCCGGAAAGTCGGCGCGTGGACATCAAACGTGACTACAAAATATTCAGGTTTTTCATCTTCAAGGATTCTGAACATCAGTTTGATAAAACCGAAGATTCCGTTGGTCGGTAATCCTTCTCTGGTAGAAAAAGGCGCCATGGCATAAAAAGCGCGGTTTAAAAGACTGTTACCGTCAATCAAGATAAGTTTTTCCATAAAGATATTGTACCACGGCTGAGTTTTTTTTGCAAGAATCTAAGAAAAATCGCTTGATTTTTCTTTTCAACTGTACTATAATTTCTTTGTTTAACGCCGTCGTGGTGAAACTGGCAGACGCAACAGACTCAAAATCTGTCGGGGGCGACCCCGTATCGGTTCGATTCCGATCGACGGCACCAATTTGACAGGCAGTCTGACAGAAAGTCAGACTGCCTGTATTTTTTTGTCGCATGATGGAAAGGGGATCAAGTTTGGATTCATGGTTACCGTAAACGAAGTAAGAGCGTCATGAAAAAATTGGCGAATATTGTCGTTTTTTACCTCGGATTTCTTGAAATCTCAAGTAAGTTATGATATATTTATAATATGAAGTATCCGGCACATACAAACGGCGCGTTTCTGCGTATTCTTCGTACAAATCACGGAGAAACTCAAAACACATTGGCAAACGCCATTCATATTTCCAGGCAGTTGCTTTCCATGTGGGAATGCGATAAAGCCAGAGCAACCGAGGAAGGGCTTTTAGCGATAGCCGAGCATTATCAGCTCGATGTTCATATGGTAATCGAGCAATATTATGCAGAAATTGTTGATGAAACAGCTGTTTCCGTGAAGGAAGATGCAATTGACGTGGGCGCCGGCGCGGATGAGGGGTGTGAGACGACAGAAAGGTCTACCGGGCGGAAAATACACCCGGTCGTTCGTTCCGGTATCTTAACGGCGGGCGGAACGTTGGTTGTTTATATCATTTTCTTTAGTATTTTGTTCGGTGCGGTCTTGCCGAATACCCCACTGGAAAATGTCTCAACAAGAACCGTTACCGTAATTAATGTTTCCGCACTTTTATCGTTACTGACGTTTACTCTGATTTGTCTTGTTGCTCTTGTTATGTTGTTGCATATCATTATCCGAGCTATTATAAGACGGCGGAAGATGCGAAAATATGTGCCAAAGGATGAAAAGATATAAATGTTTTCGTTGCCGTGTGACACAGTGTGAGTTGTATTGTGTTTGACCCCGCGCTTTCTGTGGGGTCAATTGCTTGTAGATGAACACTTGTCTCATGGGGGAAAGATGCTTTACGATATCAAAAGTTGCTTTTATGAACAAAGTGTAATACAATTGTGCTATGAAAAATAAACTTCAGACAAATGGTGCATATTTGCGGGAATTGCGCAGAGAACACGGGGATCGTCAGGAAGATCTTGCAGAGATATTACATGTCTCTCGTCAGCTTTTGTCTATGTGGGAATGTGATAAGGCGCAGGCAAATATGGATGCATTGATCGTGATTTCCGAGTATTATAATTTACCTTTGCAGACGGTGACGCGGGGGTATTTCAGTGAGCGTCCGTCACTTGTCAATACGACGGATATGGCGCAAGCGAACAGCGAACCGACCCCGCCGGAAAACACTCTGTCTTGCGATCCGAAAGTGTTTGAAAATAGCAGGACTCAAGGGGTGAAGACATCACTGCGTACAATTCTGAGAACAGGAGGCATTGTTTTTATTGTTGTTTTGACCGGATATAGTGTGCTTGCTTTGCTTATGTTTTGGGTAATTACATCGTTTGAGCGCGAAAACAGCAGTGTAAATTCTGTTGTCATATCCAATTTTCCGATGCTTGCGATCATACTGGTATGTATTTTGTTTTGTTTGGTCTGCGGAGCGATGCTGATCCATTTATTGTGCTTTCTTGTTATGCGTAAAAAGAATAAAATGAGTTTTCAAACGATGATAAAGCAAGATGACAATAAATGAAAGTGAGAGATTTCTCAAATGACAGTTCTGTTTTTTTTGTGATCCTTTAGGCTTGTATTACATTGGAGAAAAAACGATGCCGATGCATCAGGCAGCGCCGCCGCGACAATTGTCGCGGCGGCGCTGCCATCGTTATTTATGGAGTTCTTAATATTTTGACCGAATGCTTCCGCGAGGACAGGCTGCGGCGCAGTTACCGCAATTAGTACACTTGTCGTAGTTGATGACGGGCAGATTGTTTTGCATCGTAATCGCTCCCTGCGGGCAAATCTTTGCACACTTGCCGCAACCGATGCATCCCGTCTTGCAGGCGTCCATAACGGCTTTTCCTTTGTCATGAGAAGCGCAGGCGATATATACCTTAGCGTCGGCAGGGATGCGAGAGAACAGATTTTTTGGACAATTCAGTATACAGGCGCCGCAGGAGACACATCTGTCGTCCGTTTGTGCGCAGGCTTCCGGAAACGAAATCGCGTTCTCGGGACAGATGCGCGCGCAGTTGCCGCCGCCCAGACATCCGAATGTGCAGATTTTATGTCCGCCTGCGAGCTTGATTTCTTCTGAGCAGTCTTGTGCGCCATTGTATATAAAGGCGTCGGCAGCGTTGGATCCACCCGAACAATGACATACGCTGACGGTCGGCTTTCCCGCTGAAAAGGGAACGCCGAGGATCTCGGCAATCGCAGCCTTTTGTCCGCTCTCCGTAACATGACAGTCTGAGAGTGATGCTTCGCCTTTTGCAAGTTTTTCCGCAAATCCGGCACAGCCCGTACAGCCGCATCCGCCGCAATTGGCGCCTGCCAAGTGTGATAAAATACTTTCTACTTTTTCGTTGGCATTCGACTTACAAAATTTGGCAACCAGCAAAATACAGACAGTGAGAAGAATGGCGATCGCGGCAAAGATGCCAATGACGATGCCGACCTGAGCCCATTGCACTTGAGCAAGAAGAAGAGATTGCATAGTTCCTCCTTACAGCAGCGCAAAGACGTAAAACGCCATTGCCATGAAACATGCCGCTACCATTGTGATCGGAAACCCTTTCATACATTTTGCGACGGGGAGTTTTTCCAATTTTTCTCTTACGCCGCCCATCAGAAGCATTGCGAGCGTAAAGCCAAGCCCCGAGCAAAGCGCATATAACAGTGCAAAGCCGAGATTCATGCTGATCCCCGCCGCTACGCCGCTGACGATTTCGGAGACGTCGTTGACGAGCAGTAATTCCGCAACGCCTAAGATTGCGCAATTTGTCGTGATAAGGGGAAGATAAATACCCATGGAACGATAGAGCGCAGGGGAGATCTTTTCAATGATCTTTTCCAGCATTTGTACTAACGCAGCAATGACAAATATAAAGAAAATGATCTCAAGATATTCGATTTTAAGCGGCACCATGATATACGTGTAGAGGGGATAAGTGACAAGTGTTGCCAAAAGCATGACCAGCGTTACCGCAATACCCATCGATAGTGCGCTATTGGTCTTTTTGGAAACACCGAGAAAGGGACAGATGCCGAGGAACTTTACCAGAATAAAATTCTGCGAAAAGACTGCGGAAATAACGATGAGAAAAATAGTTGCGGCCATTTATCGATCCTCCCGTTCGGATGATTCAGTCACGGGCGGAAGCGGCCCGATGCCTGCCGGCTTGCGGAGTACGCGCATTTTTTTGACGCGGCGCGCTTGCTCTGCCTTATTGGTAACAAAGACAAAGAGGGCGATACAGATACCGTATACAAAGAACGCGCCTGCGGCATTGGTGAAAAAGCCGATTCTGAAGTCCGTCACCTGAATGCCAAAGAAGGAACCGCTGCCCAAAAATTCGCGGATAATGCCGATAAATGTGAGTGCAAAAGTAAGCCCGAGTCCCGTCGCAACGCCGTCGATTGCGCTGTCGATCACAGGATGTTTGCTTGCAAACGCCTCTGCACGTCCCAAAATAACGCAGTTGACAACGATGAGCGGCAAGAATACGCCCATGGAGTCGTAGAGATCGGGGATGTATTTATCCAGCACCATTCTCAACAGTGTTACCATCGTTGCAATGATTACGACAAAAGCCGGGATATGCACCGTGTTCGGAATGATCTTTCGCAACAAAGAGATGATAACATTACTCAGAAGTAAAACAACAGTGACAGAGAGTCCCATGCCGAAGCTGTTGACGGCAGAAGTGGACATGGCCAATGTTGAACATGTACCAAGCACCAGTTTAAATGTTGCATTGTTTGTGACGAGCCCGTCATATGCGATCTTACCGTATTTCTTTGCATTCATGACTGACCTCCCGAGATCACGGTGCGGAAACACGCGAGCGCTGTATTGACTGCATGGACCATGGCATTTGACGTCTGACTTGCGCCTGCCACGATATTGTTGAGCGGATCGGATGAACCCTTGATCGCAGTAAAGTATCCGCCTGACGCAATCGCCTCGTTTTGCGAGGTGAAATATTCGTAATATTTTGTATTGAAGTTGGACATCAGTGTCTGTCCGTCGTTGGAGTCGTAGACGACCTTCTCGATGCCGGTGAGCTGCGGGCTGCCATCTTCAGAAGCGTCGCAGCCGATGACCACCCATAGCGTCACCGTGCCCGAACCGCCCGAATAGCCGCCGTAGCCCGTCGTATGCAGGAGATAGTTCCCGTCGTCCAGGACGAGATACGCTTCCTCCACCTGACCGTTGTTGTATGTTTTCTGTGCATCGGTCAGCTCGATTTCCTGTGTTTCAACTTCCGCGCCGTAAATTTTGGCAATAGAGCGGGCAAATCGCTCCTCATCGGAAACGAAAAAAATATCGTTGCAAATGGCAAGCAGTACTCCTGCGACAAGCACGATTGCTATGAGAACGGCTAGACTCTTGAAGGCATTGCTCTTAAAAAATTCTTTGACCGTCATTGTTTCTCCCTCCTTTTCCTGATATATCCGAAGGGGCGGGGCTTAATGATGAGATCAAGAAGGAAAACAACAAAATTCATGAGGAAGATGACAAAAGAGACGACCTCGATGCCAACGGCTTTTCGTAGTCCCGCAGTCAGCAGTCCCAGTGCTATAAAATAAATAATATTCCCAAGTACCGTTTTCGGGGTCGTCACATAGTCCGTTGCCATAAAGATCGCGCCTAAAAAAAGTCCTCCCGAAAAGATTGCATTCGCAAACAGGTTTATACCGAAGCCGCCCTCCAGAGCCATGGCAAACAGTCCCGTGGTGACGATATACAACAGGGGCAGATACCACTTGATTATGCCACGCATACACAAATAAATATATCCGACAAGGAGCGCGAGTTTGCATGTTTCACCGATGCAGCCGGCAACGCCTGTACCGAGAAACAGATCGAGAGCTGAGAGCATGGGCTGACCGCTCAAAAAATTTCCGAGTTGTGTCGCCCCGGCTGAAGGGTCGAAGTTTGAGGCATCGGTAGCTATAGGCCCGAAGGCTGCCGCAGGATAAATGGTCATTGCCGTAAAAGAGATAAATAGCATGATCCTGCCCGCGAGCGCGGGGTTGACAATGTTTTTTCCCGTTCCTCCGAACAGCATTTTGGCTACGCCGACGGCAAAGATGCTCCCGATCAGGGGCATATACCACGCTTCTATGGATGCGGGCAGACAGAGTGCAAGTAAAAGTCCCGTAATGAGCGAGGTGAAATCAAACTGCCGGAAAAATCGATCCAAAATGCTTTTGTCTTTCCAGACTTTATTTTGTACAAGGTACCACACAAATTCCGTCAGGAATGCGCCCGCGAGCGAGATCGCTATGAAAACCGCCGCTTCCCAGCCGAAAAACACAATTCCGGCAATACTTGCAGGCAACAGAGCGATAAGGACGTCCAACATGATCGTCCTTGTCGTTCGTCGCGTCTTTATGTGCGGCGCAGAGGATACGATAAAATTCATGCTTTCCTCCTGAGTTCTGACTTCGCTGTTTTGATCGCCTGAGCGAGCGGTCTGTGCGCGGGACAGACATACGAACATGCACCGCATTCGATGCAGGCAAGTACGCCGCCATACTTTGCCGCGTTGTCATATTCCTTTGCATCAGTATAAAACTCTGTCTGCATAGGCAACAGTTTCATAGGGCAGACGCTTGCGCATTTTCCGCAATTAATGCATGGCGTTGGTTCATAGACAGCGGTTTCCTTGCCTGACAGAAAGAGAAACCCACCCGTCGTCTTAGTGACGACCGCCGACGTGCCCGTGAGCGCAGCGCCCGTCATTGGCCCGCCTTCCACAAGTTTAACGGTATTCTCCGTTGCACCGCATACCTCGGCTAATACAGAGAGAGGAGTACCGATCTGACAAAGCAGATTTTTGGGTTGCTCGACACCTTCGCCCGTCACGGTCACAACGCGATCGATGAGCGGCTTTCCCAGCTCCACCGCTTCATATACGGCAAACGCGGTAGCGACATTTTGTACGATGACGCCCACATCTGCCGGCAGTTTGCCGAGCGGCACCCTGCGTCTCGTACAACAGTAGATGAGCTGTTTTTCTGCACCCATCGGATACTGCTTTTTCAGCGGGATGACAGGAAGGTCGCTCTTTTCGAACGCTACAATGGCTTCAGGCTTATTTTTTTCAATTGCGATGAGTATTTGTTTTGCTCCGAGCGCCGCCGCAATATATTTTGCGCCATATACGATTTCCTTCGAGCGTGCGCGCATCAGGGCGTCGTCGCAGGTGAGGTAGGACTCGCACTCCGCGCCGTTCAGGATGAGCGTATCCACGGGTGCGGACGGGCGGAGCTTGACGTGCGTCGGGAAGCCCGCGCCGCCCATGCCGACGATGCCACATTCCTTGATACGCTCAATGATCGCTTCGGACGAGAGATCGGACAGCGGAGAGAGATAGGCTGTTTCCTGCACGCCGTTTGGTGCAACTGTAACATATGGAATCGTTCCGCCGCGGCCGTCGGGACATGTTCCGATCGAGGTGACCGTGCCTGCAACGCTAGCGTGTACGTTTGCAGAGACAGCGCCGACTGCTCTGGCGATACATTGACCTTTTTTTACCGTATCTCCGGTTTTGACGATCGCCTGAGCAGGAGCGCCGATATGACGGGACAGAGGTATATGTATTTCGCCCGTCACGGGAAGCGGCTCAGTCGGTAAATTCGCCGTGCGGGACTTATGTCCCGCGAGCCGCACGCCGCGAAAAAAGGGCGCTGCTTTGAGTTTCACTTGATTCCTCCTTTGGATTTTTCCTGCGGCAGGATGCGTGCAGGAAGTAATTTCAGTGTGTATGTAACGGCAAGTCCGATTGCCGCTCCCGAGAGAGCACCCAACAGACAGAGATATGGAGCATATCCGAGGAGCTGTATTGTTCCGGCAAGTGCACAATATACGATCAGTTGCACGAGGTTGTGCAAGACGGCACCCGCAACGTTGACGGCAACAAAGCTGATATGCGGAACCAGGTATAGCATACATCTGCATGCACACACGGAGACGACGCCCGCCGTCATGCTGTAGAGGATCATAGAAATATTGCCTGCAAACAGGCTGCCGAGAAAGGTGCGAACGAACACTATGACGAGGGCATCCGGCAGACCGTACAGAGCGAGCGCAAGCATGGAAAAAACGTTGGCAAGTCCTAACTTTGCACCGGGAAGATAGGGAAGAGGAATAAGACTTTCCAGCAAAAATGCGATAAGCCCCAGTCCGGCGAGAATGCCGAGCATGGCAATGCGTTTCCCCATGCCCGCTTTATGCTTTGTGATCATATGATTCTATTATAATTTTGATGCTCCGAAAAGTCAATACCTGAATTGATTTCAGTTGTGATTTTACTAATTTTTGTCCGCTTGACAGGATTGCCGGGTTGTGTTATACTGAAACCATGCAAACTGTTTATGACGTGATCGTGGTGGGAGGAGGTATTGCGGGATATTCTGCCGCTCTCACTTTGCATAGCTTAAGACATAATACCCTATGGTTGGGAGCAGATCTGCTGGGCGAAAAACTGCGTGCGGCGGAATATGTGCGCAATTATCCTGCGCTGCTCGGGAACGGCGCGTTGTTTGCTGCTCGCATTGAGGAGCAGATGCGCCACGAGGGGCTTGCCATTACTAAGGCACGCGTAGACGGCATTTATGCGGGAGAACCGTTTACGCTTACGGTCGGGGGACAGATGTTCTTAGCACGTTCCGTTATTCTTGCAACGGGCGTGGAAACTGCGGGCGCCGTCATGGGGGAGGAGGATTTTCTCGGGCGGGGCGTAAGTTATTGTGCAGTGTGCGACGGTGCGCTCTACCGCGGAAAAACGATCGCCGCCGTCATCTCTGATCGTAAATTTGAAGAGGAAGCAGAGTATCTTGCCGGCTACGCAAAGGAAGTGCATGCTTTCTGTCTCTATCCAGATGCGTCTTTTCATGCAGAAAATATAGTAATCCATCAAGAAAAGCCGCTCGCCGTCATGGGCGGCATACGCGTAGAAAAGCTATCCCTAAAAGGCGGAGATCTTCCCGTGGACGGTGTATTCTTTTTGAAAAACGCCGCGCCGCCTGCCGCGCTTGTCGGTGGTCTGGAATTGGAAAACGGTGCAGTGAAAGTCGGGCGAGATATGTCCACCAACTTACACGGACTGTTCGCCGCCGGCGATGTCACGGGCAGACCTTATCAGTATGCAAAGGCTGCGGGGGAAGGCGTGGTTGCGGCATACGCTGCCCACGCATTCTTGCAGGAATCGAAAACATGAGTGTTATAGAAATCGAGCGCTCCATCATTAAGAAATTCCGCAAGGAGATCTGGTGTCCCTTTGTAAAAAGTGTCAAGCAATACGAGCTTTTGAAGGAGGGAGACAGGGTCGCGGTGTGCATTTCCGGCGGAAAGGATTCTTTTCTGCTTGCAAAGTGCATGCAAGAACTTTGCCGCCACGGACAGTATGAATTTGGTTTGGAGTTCATTGTCATGGACCCCGGATACGCGCCGCAGAACAGGTTTCGGATTGAGGAAAATGCGGAGAAGCTCGGTATACCCGTGCGCATTTTCGAAAGCGACATCTTTGCCGTAGTTGACAGCGTAAAGACCGGCTCCGCATGTTATCTCTGTGCGCGCATGCGCCGCGGTTATCTCTATGAGTTTGCAAAAAAATGCGGATGCAATAAGATCGCATTGGGGCATCATTTTGACGATGTTGTCGGCACGACACTTTTGAGTATGTTGTACGGCGCAGAGATCAAAACAATGATGCCAAAACTTCGCTCGACGGGGCATCCGGGCATGGAACTCATCCGTCCGCTCTATTCCGTACGGGAACGCGATATTATGCGGTGGGCTATGGACAACGATATGCACTTTCTGAATTGTGCCTGCAGATTTACGGAGCGCGTTGCAAACAAGGAAGAAGAGAGCAAGCGCAGAGAGATGAAACAGTTGCTGGAGTTCTTGGAAAAAACCAATCCGGACGCGGCAAATAATATTTTTCGGGCCATGCATAATGTGGCGCTGGATTGTATTGTCGGCTGGAGAAAAAACGGGGTGCGCGCAAGTTTCCTGGACGAGTATTGAAGCTTGAATTCATAAAGTTTTTTTCTGCCTATGTACTTGCAACTTTGATCCAATCATTGTATAATAGGAATACAACGGGAGGCAGTGCATGACGGAAGAACAACTGCAGCAATATTTGGATATCGAAAAGTGGAAGGATAGTGAACAGAACCATGCAGACATGTGCGGACGCTATCGGCGCTGTCGATATTGCAGACGATCTGAAGAACATCCTTGCGCAAAAGCATTTTCCAGATTGGTTACAATGCGGACTCAGCCGGTGCCGGACATAATTCCCGAGTGGCTGCTTCCGGATCCGCCCGTCGAACAAGTGTTCGGCACGGAGATCGTTTCTGAAGAGATATCCCGCTGTTTCGAAACGGAAGAAGTTTCATGCCGCGTACTCAGACACGGCAAAGGCGGAATTCGCTTGCTTAGTTTAACAAGAAAAATTTCTGAAATACAAAACACTGCGGATAATTCGGCGGAAGACGCCGTTTGATCAATTTTTTTTAAGGAGGATACAGGGTTTTTCCCATGGACAGTAGAACGATCGGACTATTGATCGCTCTTGTCGTGCTTGTCATCCTGTCAGGCTTATTCAGCGCTACAGAGACGGCATACACAAGTTTTTCGGCGGTGCGTATGCGACGTTTTGCAAAACGAAAGCGCACCGCGCGCATGGCGTTCCGCTTGAGCGCTAATTACAACCGGATCCTGACGACGCTGCTCATTGCCGATAACATCGTCAATATAGCGTCGGCAACGATTGGTACGCTTATTTTTACGTCGCTTATGGGTGAGGAAATCGGCTCCGTCGTATCAACAGTCATAGTTACGGTCGTATTGCTCATCTTCGGCGAGATCACGCCCAAACTGCTTGCCAAGCGATTGCCTGAGACATTCGCTTGTGCGGCTGCATATCCCCTGTTTGTATGCATTTGCCTTTTCCTGCCGTTCGTTTGGTTATTCGATCTGTGGAAGAAGGTCGTTTTTTATGTCTTCGGACTTGGGAAAAAGGAGCCTCGATTGACAGAGGAGGAATTTGAAATGCTCGTTTCCGATGTGCGTCAGGAGGGTGTGCTGAACGAAACAGAGCAAGAACTCATCCATCGGACTCTGCGCTATGATGAGCTCACCGTCGCCGACTGCATGATCCCTTTGGAACGAGTCGTTGCGGTTGATCTGCGTGAAAATGACCGTGTCGTATTCCGCATTTTCCGTGAGACAAATTTTTCCCGCCTTCCGGTCTATAAGGGGACTAAGGGGAATATTGAGGGAGTGTTGTATCGTGCGGATTTCTATGAAAACATGCTTGCCGGCCGAAGAGATTTCAACAATATTATTCGTCCTATCTCTGCAACTTCTCCTGATGAGAAGGTCTCCGTTCTTATGGAACGGCTGCGTACGCAACGGGAGCATATGCTGGTTGTGGGATCGGAGGATGATGCGCTCGGCATCATTACGCGGGAAGACATGATTGAGGAACTGCTCGGGGATGTTGATGATAAATACGATCTGACGCCTGTCACGTCTTTGCCCACACCTGAACCGGAGGATCCGGAAGAGGAGGTGGATCTATGACGTCTGAAATGGTCGGAATGATAATCGCGCTTGTCATCCTTGTGGCATTTTCCGCATTTTTCAGCGCAACAGAGACTGCTTATACCGGATTCTCGGAAATGCGCATGAGGCGTTTTGCAAAGACAAAGCGCACGGCAAGAATCGCGCTGAAACTGAGCAAAAACTATAATCGCATCCTTACAACGCTCCTGATCGGTAATAATATTGTCAATATTACGGCATCTACGGTTGCAACGCTGCTTTTTGTGGGAATTTGGGGCGAGGATCTGGGAGCGGTTCTCTCCACTGTCATAGTTACCGTTGTCGTACTTATATTTGGTGAAGTGACGCCTAAGACCATCGCAAAAGCAATGCCGGAGTCATTTGCCTGCTTTGCTGCGTATCCGCTTCTCGGACTTTCAATCCTGTTTTTCCCTCTTGCATGGTTATTTGGAAAATGGGAGAAACTTAATTTCCGTATTTTCAGATTAAATAAAAATGAGCCGAAATACACGGAAGAAGAGTTTAAGATGCTTGTTTCGGACGTCAAGGAAGATGGTGTTCTAAACGATACGGAGCATGAACTCATCCGCAGGACGCTTCGCTTTGACGATCTTCATGTCGGATCATGCATGATTCCGCTTGACAGAGTAATCGCTGTAAATGTGTATGAGCACGATAAGCGCATTTTAAATCTTTTCCGCGATACAAATTTTTCGCGAGTTCCCGTATACGAGGGAGAGAAACGCAATATTGTAGGTGTTTTGTATCGTGCGGATTTTTATGAGCATTTATTGATGCACAGAAAGGGGATCGTTGAATTGATAAGACCTGTTACATTTACGACGACGGACACAAAACTGTCTGCTTTGCTGAAACAGACGCAAGCGGAGCGAATCCATATGATCATTGTGGGCGAAAGCGGAAACGCTCTCGGACTGATTACCCGCGAAGACATGATCGAAGAACTTCTCGGTGACGTTGATGACAAATATGACATGACGCCGGTCACGTCTCCATTGAATCCGGTGGTTCCGGAAGCAGCTTCGGAGGATGAAGAATGAAGTTATCCGTTCCGGTCGCATTCGGTGTCGAGGCGTCTGTCAAACGCCAGCTGCGTCAGTTGGGGTATGGAGATTGTCCTGCGCTGCAAGGCAGGATCCGTCTTAACGGAGACTGGCTTGATGTGGCGCGCCTTAACATAAATCTGCGCGCCGGAGAGCGAGTGCTTGTGGAACTTGCAGAGTTTCCTGCGCCTGACTTTGATGCATTGTTTGACGGAGTGTATTCGATCCCATGGGAGGAATATATCGGTGCAGATTTTCGGATCTTGATGGACGGTAAATGTGTGAACAGCCGTCTGATGGCGATTAAGACCTCCGGCGGGATCGCGAAAAAAGCAATCGTTGAACGGCTTCGCGCCAAGTCGGGTATACATACTTTGAGTGAACGCGGTGCACGGATCGTGGTAGGGGTTTTTATCGTCAACGATATGGCGAGTATCACCTTGGATACGACAGGCGACGGTCTGCATAAGCGTGGCTATCGGATTAAGACTTATTCCGCGCCGCTTCGTGAAACGACGGCCGCCTCCATGATCGAAAGTTCTTTTTTCCGTGCGGGAAAACCCTTTGCCGATGTATTTTGTGGCAGCGGGACTATTCCGATTGAAGCGGCGCTGTATATGCGTAACATCGCACCGGGAAAACATCGCTCTTTTGATTTTATCCAATGGATGCATGTCCCTGAGGTAATCCGGATCGCGCGTGAGGAGGCATGTGATCAAGAAAACCATGGTCAGATTCCGCCCATCTGCGCGAGCGACATTTCCGGAGATGCAATCGAAATTGCCAAATTTCATGCTGCAAGGGCTGGCGTTGGCACCGATATTCGATTCTTTACCCGGGATATGCGTATGTTTTCAAGTGACGAGCGATGCGGTGTTCTCATTTCCAATCCACCGTACGGAGAGCGTCTGAAAGCGCATTTGCCTGAATTATATCGTGACTTCGGAAATATGTACCGCCGTCTGCCCGATTGGAGCTGCTATTTTTTATCGGGATACGATGGCGCATCGCGTGCATTTGGCGGAAGACCGGACAAAATGCGCCGTATGTGGAATGCGGGAATTCCCTGTACGCTGTATTCATATTATGGTGCGCCGCCCTCCGAAAAAACCGAATCGAATGCGTAAGAGAGGCGCTTTGTAACGAGTTGGAGATTATTAAATGAGAAGATTGTGAATTTCTGTAAAATCTCTTTTTTTATATTGACATCATTCCGATTGTGTTTTATAATAGAATTGTTCAGAATCCTACAAAATAAAAGGAGAAGCAACTATGGAAATCAACGAATATCTCATCAAGAGTTTTGAACTGATGCGGAGTTTGGAAAACGTGGATTTTTTTGCAGGAGTTTCCAATCTCTCCCGCACGGAATTTCATTTGCTTCGCGAGGTAATCCTGGAGGCAGAAAAAGGGAAAAATATCATTTCATCCGAATTGGCACGTCGTCTCGGGATCACACGTTCTGCTGTCTCTCAGATTGTAACAAAGATGGAACAGCGAGGTATCGTTAATCGCGTATCTTCGCCTACTGACAGAAAAATTGCGTATATCTGTCTTTCTGAGAGTTCAATGGCAGTCTTTGAAGAGCAGTGCAAACATGCGAATGAGACGATGAAGCGTATTGTCGAATTATATGGTGAAGATAAGATCAGAACATTTTTTAACGAGTATGTTGAACTGCGCAAAGTAGTAGACCTTGTCATGAAAGAACGCGAAAAAGAACGTGGTCAATCGGAGCAGTGATCGTAAACAGCGGTCTCGCATGGGGTTAGTACATGTTGAAGCTTTCTGAGATCACAAAAGACTATAGAGCTGTATCCGGAACCGTTCACGCTCTTAAGGGCGTGAATCTGGAATTTCGCGAGAGTGAATTCGTCTGCATCCTTGGACCTTCCGGATGCGGAAAGACGACACTGCTCAATATAATCGGCGGTTTGGATCACTATACTTCGGGCGACCTTGTTATCCAAGGTCGCTCAACCAAACATTTCAAAGACAGGGACTGGGATGTATATCGCAATCACAGAATAGGTTTTATCTTTCAGTCCTATAACCTTATCCCGCATCAGACGGTACTGGGGAATGTGGAACTTGCTTTGACTATTGCCGGAGTAGGCAGAGATGAACGCAGAGAGCGTGCAAAGCGGGCCCTGGAGCGTGTCGGACTGGGCAACGAGTTGGATAAAAAGCCGAATCAGCTCTCGGGCGGTCAGATGCAGCGCGTTGCCATTGCTCGCGCGCTCGTCAACAATCCTGATATCCTGCTTGCGGACGAACCGACTGGTGCGCTGGATTCCGAGACAAGTGTCCAGATCATGGAATTGATCAAGGAGATCGCGGGTGAACGGCTTGTTATCATGGTCACACACAATCCCGAGCTCGCTTATCAGTACGCATCTCGTATTGTCAAGCTCAAGGACGGGCTTGTAGAATCTGATTCCTCGCCCTATCAGAGCACGGAAGGGGATTTCGGAGATATGTTGTCTGAAGCACGATCCGATTGCGTTCAAGCCGACGCCGAACTTTCCGAAGCGGAAAAGCGTGAATCGTGTTCCGGTCAAAATCTGACGAAAAAAAGACCGCGGGCACGTATGAGCTTTTTCACGTCGCTTGCGCTCAGCGCAAGGAATTTGCTCACAAAAAAAGGCCGCACGATTTTGACGTCGGTTGCGGGCAGCATCGGTATCATCAGCGTCTGTCTTGTGCTGGCGCTCTCCAACGGGTTCAATAACTGCATCCGTCAGACGGAAGAGGATATGCTCTCCTATTACCCTGTTACGATTTCGGAGAGCTCTTTCGATCTTGCCTCGGTGATGACCTCGTTTACCTCGCCGCAGGATATGCCCGATATGTCCCAGCTGGACAATAAGGTATATATCGATTCCTTCCTCACCAGTCTTGCCAACGGCATGGCAGCCACCAACAATATCTCCGATGAATACGTCGCTTATCTGGAGGCAATGGATTCATCGTGGTATTCGGAAATTATGTACAGCTACGGTGCAAGTCTTTCGGATAATTTATTCCTTCAGGCAGAGACTTTCCCCGAGGGCGATAACAGCACTACACAACTGACAACGCGCTCATTGTCCAACCTGAAGAGTAAATACATTGCGGATTTGATGGCATTTGCGTCGCAGTACAGTTCGCTTGTAGGATTTGCCGACTACTTTACCGATGTCGTCAATGTCATGCCCGGTACCTCAGATGAAGCAAATCTTGGCTACGGAAACTATGTCAAGGATCAGTACGAACTCATTGCGGGGCATTTCCCCGAAAATGAGAATCAAGTCGTGCTGGTGGTCGGTCAGAACAACCAGGTCACAGATCTGACGTTGGCGCAGCTCGGGTTGTTGAGTGAAGATCGCTTTATGGAGCTGTTCAATCTCGGCGATGACGATGCGGAAGAAGTGGCGGATCCTGATGCGGATAAGCTTCTTTTCGATGAGATCCTCGGGAAACGGTACACGCTTTATTTTAATGATGCCGTATATTCGAAAAACGAGAACTGGACACAGGCATCCTATCTGTCCAATCAATATCCGTTTTCTTACCAAGGAGATAGGACAAATTACAGCGATCCCAATGAGGACGTTCTGACGGCGGAGGAAGGCGAAGGGATCAATCTTACTATATCCGGCATTCTTCGCTTAAAGGAGGACCTTTCCTACGGATGTCTTTCTATGGGGCTCAATCTTACGGAAAAGACCGTCCGCGCATACATTGAAGGAAATCTGAATTCCCGGATTGTCAACTGGATGAAGAGCGATGAGGCAAAATTCAGTTATGGGGGAACGGAAATTTATCTCATGCCCGTTGCGACGGAGAATCTTACGGGCAGTTTTACGCTGTACGAGGTCATGACGGGCGTCAATGTTTACGTTGCCCAAACGCCGGACGATGCAATTAAAACGTTGGGCGGAAGCGACAGAGTGAGCCGCATCGCGATCTATGCAAACGATTTTGATAATAAAGAACGGGTGCTTGCCTATCTAGATCAATGGAATACAGATCACGACTACAGTGACGAGGCGCGTTCCATGCAGATCACATATACAGATACAGTGGGCATGCTGATGGGGATCATGCAAACGATGATCGATATCATCACCTATGTACTTGTTGCGTTTACGGCAATTTCGCTTGTCGTATCTTCGGTCATGATCGGCATCATTACCTATGTCTCTGTCGTCGAACGTGTCAAAGAGATCGGTGTTTTGCGCTCGCTCGGCGCCCGAAAACAGGATGTGAGAAACCTATTCAATGCGGAAACGTTTATCATTGGACTTGCAGCAGGGTTAATCGGCATAGCAATATCTTATATTCTCTGCATCATTATCAGTCTTGTGCTGCAAATGCTGACCGGGATCGGAGGAATTGCCTCTCTGCCTGCGCTGACTGCATTTATTATGGTCTGTGTCAGCGTTGTTCTGACGCTCATTTCCGGACTCATTCCCGCGCAGTCCGCGGCGAAGAAAGATCCCGTCATCGCGCTCCGTACCGAATAAAAAAGATCGTTTCGGACCATACTGTCGGTACTATATGGAGCGAGGCATACGATGGCGAAGAAAAAAATCAAAAAACTTACCGACGAAGAATACGAAAGATACGTCAGACGCCTGTTGCAGCGCTGATAACATGACGACAAGGACTTCGCTTACGCGAGGTCCTTTTTTTTCGTCAAAAGAGGACGTCAGACGACTTTTTATTCCGCAATATGTTTTCTGCGCATGTGATAAAATGCAGGAAAATGCGCGCGCGGGAGGACCGTATGGCAAGAAAGATCGTGATCACGTCGGGAAAGGGTGGTGTCGGAAAGACAACTGTCTGCTGTAATCTTGCCGTCCAGCTTGCGCGGCAGGGCTACCGCGTCATTGTATGTGACCTTGACTTCGGATTAAACAATGCAGATGTCGTGTTGGGTGTGGAAAACCGCGCTCTGTATGACATCCTTGATGCAGTAGAGGGGAGATGCCGTCCGAAACAGGCCTTAGTTTCACATCCGCGTTATCCAACGCTTCATGTCCTATCCAGTAATCGTGTGCTGGAACGCTATGTTTCTCCGCAGGCGATCCGTCTGATTCTCGATTCGCTTGCACCGCAATTTGATTATATTCTGATCGATTCGCCAGCGGGGATTGAAGATGGCTTTCATCGGGCTGCTTCATGTGCGGAAGAAGCGCTTCTGGTCACGACGCCGCATATTTCAGCCCTGCGCGACGCGGATCGGGTAGCGGGGATTTTAAAAAGTTACAAGTTCTGTGCGGTGGGACTGGTCGTAAATCAAATTCGCAGGGAGAGACGTCGTAGCGGAATGCTTACACCCGATGAAATATCAACCGCGCTTCGTGTGCCGCTTGTCGGAATCGTAACAGAAGAAGATAAAATATTCAGAGAAAATGTTGTCACACGTTCACGCGCATTCCGCGCATTGGCAGAATCATGCATCAATTTATCGCATGCAGCAAAAAGGAGACTGAAATGAGAGACAAGGAAAGATTGGAAAATATTCTTCGACACGATAAGGCAATTATCAGTGAAGCATGTGAAGCCGCAGCTGTGCGCGATTTTGCACATGTCGCGGAAGAGTACTTTGAGCTGGACGGACAGATGAATTTTTCCGTGCGTGAAGAGCGTGGAAAAACGATGGTTCTGCTTACATTTCGTGTAACGAGGGTGAAAAATTTTACACAGCTTCGCTAAATACGATCTTGATAATTGACAAATTCGTTTCATTTGTGTATAATTTTTCCATAAGAACCAAGAGGACGGAACGGAAGTACTATGGCAAGAAAATTTGCGTTGATCACAGATTCAGGAAGCGATATGCCTGCAGATTACTTTGCAGCGCATGAAATTGATTGTGTCAAACTCGGTTTCACGTTGGATGGGGCGACCTACGGAGAAGACGGGGGTGAAATGGATGTAAAAGAGTTTTACGAGCTTCTGCGAAACGGAGCTATGCCCAAGACCTTTCAGATTACCCCCGCACAGGCGCTCTCTCATATCGAGCCATTCGCTAAGGAAGGCAAGGACATTCTTATTATCGCATTTTCTTCGGGATTGTCCGGAACATATGAAAGCTATCTGACCGCGGCAAAGGAAATCAAGGGAAAATATCCCGGCGTCGAGGTCTGTGTCGTTGATTCGCTTTGCGCTTCCTGCGGGCAAGGTCTCCTGCTGGATTATGTTGTTAAAAAGGCGGATTCCGGTGCAAGTTTACAAGAAACGGTCGCTTATGCAGAAGATTTGAAGTGGCACATCTGCCATTATTTTACAGTGGATGATTTGTTTCATCTCAAACGCGGCGGCAGAGTTTCCGGTACAACGGCGGCGATCGGCTCCCTTCTTCGCATCAAGCCGGTTCTCCATGTTGACAATGAGGGACACCTGATTGCTATCGGAAAGACGATGGGAAGAAGAAAATCTATTTCTGCGTTGGTTGAAAAAATGGTTGAGTTGCACACGTTGGGCAAGGACGATCCGATTTTTATCAGCCACGGCGACTGTCAGGGGGACGTTGACTATCTGATCGGCCTCATTAAGGAGCGTTTCGGGGATCGGAAGATTTATGTTAATATGATCGGAAACGTCATTGGTACGCATTCCGGAGCAGGGACGGTTGCGCTTTTCTTTAAGGGAAAGCATAGATAATTTGATGTTTTGGGGTGAGCCGCTGCGCTCACCCTTTTTAACAAAATTGATCATCGTTGCATATACTGCGTGGGGTGGAGTATATGCGAATTTGTTTTGTGACGAACGGCAGCCTATCTGAGCATTCGACACGACTTCAGGAGCGCGGCACGGATATCATCCTGTGCGGGTTTCAGGCGATCGGAGACGTCAGCTATGAACGTGAACTGAAGGGGGAGACCAATCTCTTTGAGGATGTTGCGATCTTTTCCAAAGAGATGCGAGGTATTGTAGTCGGGGGCTGTTTTACCGATGTAAGAGGCTTACGTCGAAAGTCGGTCGTCGTTGCAGAAAAGGGGCGGATCCTCGGCGTTTCAGATATGGTTAATCGCATTGACGGAGGATTGTTTCGTGCAGGAGCAGGTATTAAAATTTATGAAACCGCGGTCGGAAAACTGGGAATCATTGTAGCAGAAGACCTGTACTTTCCGCGAGTGGGTGAAACGCTTTCTGTATGCGGAGCGGATATGGCGATCTGCATCTTTGAACAATTTTCTGACAGCATAGAACCTGTGCTTGCGCGTGCTCAGGCTTATTTTTACGGGATTCCGTTTTTACTTTGCGGATACGGATATGCGTTTGTTGCAGATATCGGCGGAAAAGTGCGCTTCTCATCTCCGCAAAATCTTAGTACACTGGAATTATCCCGTGAGCAAGAGTATCATCTGGTGGAAACTCGTCAACGCGGATTTTTTCACAAGAAAAGAAGTGGATTTTAGGGATTGCATTTGCATGCAAACTGTGATATAATCGGATTATGTCAAATGCGATCGAGTTTATTTCTGCCTTTAATATCATTGATTCGCGGATGCGAGCGATTTACCGGGGTAAGGGAAATCTTCAATTTTCCGATCTTGTACGGCGGTGTGCGGAATTTCAAATGACAATCCGAAAATACGAAGAAGATTTACTTCTGTGTGCACGGCTCCGGAACGTCATTGTTCACGAGAGCAGAAAGGATCGGATTATTGCGGAACCATGCGATGAACTTACACGTCTTATTTGTCATGTGGCGGAGTTGTTGCAGTCGCCGCCGCAGCTGTCTTTGCTTAAACCAAAAAAAGTAACTTTTCTTTCTTCAGAGACGGAGCTTGGGCAAGCGATAGAAAAGATTTCAAAGACAAATTATTCCAATCTGCCCGTCTATGATGGCAAACGATTGATTGGCGTGCTCAATAATCGTCGAATTGTCCGTGTTTTAGGTCAACTACTTGAGCAAGGGGGAACGATAGAGGAGTGCTTGAAATTGCCTTGCGCCAATGTGCTTCATGAAGACGATATGACGCGGTTTTACCGTATCCTCGGCAGACAAAACACAATTCAGGATGTAATTGATGCATTTGAAGAAAATCGAAAGCTGCTTGCGGTTCTTGTAACGGTTTCAGGGAAACCGAATGATGAAATTGTCAATCTTCTTACAAGCGCCGATTTGCCGATGTTGATTCGCTTTTTAGATGAATAGTTTGATAGATGGTGTAAAGACAATATCCGCGGTAAAACCGCGGATATTGTCAAATATGGTTGAGTCTTGTGTGGTTAATGTAATACATCCGAATGCATGGATGGCAAATCAAATTTATAACTTAAAATTCCTAACTATCAATTAAATTGTATCGATAAAATTCGGAAAAGTCAAGTATTTTCATGTAATTATTATAAAAAAATCAAAAACTCTTGCATATCGGCAAGAGTTTTTGATTACACAATTCAATAACAGCGTTCAACCGTAACAGCCAATGCTCCGGGACCGATATGACATGAAACGGACAGAGACAAAGGATCGACGTGCGCTATTGCGATCGTAGGAAAAATAGCCTCCAACTCCTTTTTAAATACAGATGCTTCATGGGAAAGGTTGGTATGCGCTATAGATATTTTCATTTCTCCTTTTGCAGTATAATCAGCAAAACGAGTGCGTAAGTCGTTGCGGATCGCTTCGATCATGACCTGTTTTGCTTGCGAGAGAGAATGAACCTTTTTGAAAGCGTCAAGTTTTTCTCCCTGAATTTGCAATACAGGCTTGATGCGAAGGATGCTGCCGACAAGAGCGGCGGCCGGAGTGAGTCTGCCGCCTTTTTTCAGATATTTTAATGTGTCCAATGCAATATAAATACTGCTGTCGAATTTGGTCTTCATCAGATATGATTCGATCTCAGCGGCAGATTTTCCTTCCTCAAGCATTTTAAGGGCATCTAAGACACTGCTTTTCTGAGTGACAGAGATGCGTTGATTATCGATAACATGAACTCTGCCATGATACTCTTTTGAAAGAGTCATTGCGGTATGGCAGGATTCCGAGAGTCCGCTCGACATGGGAATATGGATAATTTCTACATCCTCTCCTTCTGCAAGAAGCGCATCCCAAAGTTCGGTTACTGTTGCAACGGCAGGCTGGGAGGTGGAGACATTCGCTTCGCCTTCCAAATGCTGATAGAATTCTTCCTGCGTGAGGTTGATATCTTCCAGATATTCTTCACCGTTGATCAGAAATGGCATCGGAATGACGGAAATCCCCAACTGTTTTGCCTCCGTCTGCGTGATGCCGCTGTTAGAATCTGTGACGATTTTTACGTTTGACATGTGTTTCTCCAATATTTCATTTATTGAACTAATTGACAGTATACTTCATTTGTGATAAGATGTCAAGAGATAGAGGGAAGATTGAGAAAAATTCCGTATCTGCATTGACAAGAATACGAGTGCGGAGTATAATATTCCGTGAAATTATGCAAAGGGGTTGTTTCAGTTCTATGTACCAGATTGTAAGAAAAGAAGCACTCAATCCGACGGTAATGCGAATGGATATATATGCTCCACTCATTGCCAAAAAAGCGAAAGCGGGTCAATTTATCATTCTTCGGGCCGATGAACGAGGAGAGCGAATCCCACTCACGGTCGCAGGCTGTGACCGGGAAGCAGGTCTTGTAACGATAATTTTCCAGATTGTCGGCGGCGCGACGATGACGCTTGCAACGTTGCCACAGGGAGGTTGCGTTGCCGACTTTGTCGGACCGCTCGGGACTCCTACGCATATCGAGGGATTAAAAAAAGTCGCAGTCGTCGGAGGTGGCGTCGGCTGCGCGATCGCGTTACCCGTTGCGCGTGCGCTGCATGAGCAGGGGACGCAGGTCACGTCCATCGTGGGCTTCCGCAATCAGGATCTCGTCATTCTGGAAGAGGAGTTCAAAGCCTGCAGCGACCGCTTCTATATGATGACGGACGACGGCTCGTACGGCGAAAAGGGCAACGTCTGCGTGCCGCTCAACCGCCTTCTGGAGAGCGGCGAGACCTTTGACGCGGTCATCACGATCGGACCGCTCATCATGATGAAGTTTGTCGCGGAGGCGACAAAACCATACGGGATCAAGACGATTGCGAGCATGAATCCCATCATGATCGACGGGACAGGCATGTGCGGCTGCTGCCGCGTCACCGTGGGCGGCGAAATGAAGTTTGCCTGTGTAGACGGTCCCGATTTTGACGCCCATCTCATCGACTTTGACGAGGCGATGAAGCGTTCGCGCACCTATGTCGAATTTGAGGCAAAGGCGCGCGAGAAGCACTGCAATCTCTTCAAGAAGGAGGTCAACTGATATGCCCGCATTCAACATGGATCCCAAGAAGCACCCGATGCCCTCGCAGGATCCCTTAGTCCGCAATAAAAATTTCAAGGAAGTCGCGCTCGGCTATGACGAGGCGACCGCCATCGAAGAAGCAAAGCGCTGCGTGCACTGCAAGAACAAGCCCTGCGTGGCGGGCTGTCCCGTCGCAGTGGACATCCCCGCCTTTATCGCGCTCGTCGCAGAAGGGAAGTTTGAAGAGGCGTACGAGGTCATTCAGAAGACGTCCTCGCTGCCTGCGGTCTGTGGCAGAGTCTGCCCGCAGGAGACGCAGTGTGAGGGCAAGTGCACGCGCGGCATCAAAGGCGAGCCGGTCGGCATCGGCAGACTGGAGCGCTTTGTCGCAGACTGGTATATGAAGAACGGCAGCGCCGCGCCAGTCAAGCCGGAGAGCAACGGGCACAAAGTCGCGGTCGTCGGATCTGGTCCCGCGGGACTGACCTGCGCGGGCGATCTTGCCAAGCGTGGGTATGATGTCACCGTCTTTGAGGCGCTGCATGTTGCGGGTGGCGTCCTTGTCTACGGTATCCCCGAGTTCCGTCTGCCCAAGGACATCGTCCGCCGTGAAGTGGATGGGCTGAAGGCGCTCGGTGTCAAGATCGAGACGGACTCTGTCATCGGCAGAGTACTCACGATCGAAGAACTCAAAGAGGAGTACGGCTTCGAGGCGGTGTTCCTCGGCACGGGTGCAGGGCTTCCGAAGTTTATGAACATTCCGGGAGAGGGCGCCAAGGGTGTATTCTCTGCAAATGAGTATCTCACGCGTACCAACCTCATGAAGGCGTATGAGGAGGGGAGCGAGACGCCCATTCTGCACGCAAAGCGCATCGCCGTCGTGGGTGGCGGAAATGTTGCGATGGACGCCGCAAGATGCGCAAAGCGCCTGGGCGCGGACACCGTGTATATCGTCTACCGCCGCTCGGAGGCGGAATTGCCCGCCCGTCGTGAGGAGGTCGAGCACGCCAAGGAAGAGGAGATCATCTTCAAACTGCTCACCAATCCCGTCGAGATCCTGACGGACAAGGACGACAACGTCGTCGGACTCAAGTGCATTCAGATGACGCTGGGCGAGCCGGATGCTTCCGGACGCCGCCGTCCCGTCGAGGTCCCCGGAAGCGAGTTCACGATGGACGTCGACTGCGTTATCATGGCGCTGGGTACGTCGCCCAACCCGCTCTTAAAACAGACGACGTCGGGACTGGAGACGCAGCGCCGCGGCGAGATCGTCACGGACGAGAACGGCAAGACCAGTCTTGAGGGCGTGTATGCGGGCGGCGACGCCGTCACGGGCGCAGCGACCGTCATCCTCGCCATGGGCGCGGGCAAAGTTGCCGCCAAGGCAATCGATGAGTATATTCAGGGAAAATAAGATTTGTAAGGAAAATAGGCGGCGCACACAGCGCCGCTTATTATTTGGAGGGGGGCGTATGTCAGATTGGTTTACCGTCGAGCAAATCGATGCAGATTCCTATGTGATCAGCGAACTGAAGCATTGGGAGGAGACGCATTGTTATCTGCTTTGCGGAAGCGAGCGCGCCGTCCTGATTGATACGGGCTTGGGAGTGGAAAATATCCGGGAGATCGTCGGCAGGTTGACAAATCTTCCCGTTATCGTCATCCTTACGCATGCGCATTGGGATCACATTGGCGGGCTTGGTCAATTTGAAACCTTCGCCGTTCATGAGGAGGAAGCGCTTTGGCTGAAAAAATTTCCGCTCCCGCTCTCGGTCGTCAGGCACAGTCTTGCGGAGAAACCGTGCGACTTTCCGCCTCAGTTTGACGTACAATCCTACCGTATTTTTCATGGTAAACCGCAACGCCTTTTGCATGACGGCGACCGGCTGGAACTTGGAAACAGGACGCTGTCTGTCCTGCACACGCCGGGGCATTCTCCCGGACATTGTTGCTTTTTTGAAGAAGTGCGTGGGAATCTGTTTACAGGCGATCTCATTTACAGCGGGTGCCTGGATGCGTTTTATCCGACGACCGATCCCGTTGCGTTCTGGCGTTCTGGGAAGCGTGCGCAGCGGCTAAATGTCAGACGCATTCTGCCTGGACATCACGGTATGCGACTCCTGCCCGATTTCATCGGACACATTGAAGCGGCGTTTTCAGGACTTGCCCGGAAGGGGTGGTTGCACCACGGAAGTGGATGCTATGATTTCGGGGATTTTCGCATTCGACTTTAATGCCCCATAATTTAATATGGTCAGGGAATATAAGCAATACGCCCGTCGTTCTCTGAACGGCGGGCGTGCAAATTGATAGCGGAATTTATAGTTGCGTTCTGCGCGGCACCTTGGCAAAAGGGACTATCTTCATTTACAATATGTCCCGTGAAAGTGATCGACCACACATAACCGCGCAAAAAAAGGGGACTTTTGCAACAAAAGTAAGAGGCGTATCTCGCGATACGCCTCTATTTTCGTGGTGTTTCCATCGTTATAGTCCGTTATTCCGAAAAGTTCTCATTCTCGGGTCTACTTACACTTTTCAGCCGAAAATCCTTTCGTTCTTGTTGGCTGAACCCCTGACCTTTGATAAGAAAATTTCTTTCCCTTTGGCGAACCATTTTCTCTTTGATCGATCTTGATAGGGGGTCATCTTCGCTGCCATTCCTCTCAGAAAATCTTTCTCTGTTCAGGATTCACATTTCTTTCAAATGCTTATCTCTGCTCCAGATTTATTTTCCTTGATTCCTTCAGCCTTCGGATATGTCTCAGTTATGTAATCTGATTTTTGATCTTACCGTTTCAGATGCTTTGGATTTTCCTACTTCGGTTTGATCTTCCGTCATTTTACTTACTTGAGATGATCCTTTCAGATCTTAAAGAGATGGATGGAATCCCACGCAACGAGTGAGCTACCGTTCAGCTGCGATCCCTTTTGGTTTCCGTACGCAAAACTTTGTGTCTGCGGGTGGATTGCATTTCCTTTGATAAGGTATTCAAAAGCTCTCTTTTTATTTCTTGTGTTCCTTCTTCCTTTCCTTGATTCCTTCCTGTATCCGATTTGCTTGAAAATCGTCCCGCAGAGAATACATTTGGTTTCTTGTTCAGTTCAAAGAATACAAGTTTTATTGAGATTCCTTTTGCGTTCCTTCTCTTTGGATTGCTTTTGGCTTCTCCCTTGTTGTGCCTTTATTATAACACGGATTTTTCAGTTGTCAATAGTTTTTCTGAAAAAAATTTTAAATTTTTGTAACTTTTTTTCTTTAATTGGTTTTGTTAAAATACAACGAATAAGACGGCTCAGAAGGGCTTTGCGTTATAGCTTTCCAAATAGCGGTTGATGCGCGGGAAATCTGAAGGAGTGATGATACTGATTGCTTTTTCTCCGAATACGCCGTTTTCCGTAACGATAACCGCAAGGAGATTTTTCTTTTCCTCAAAGGCAACAAACACCTCAAAGACGGTCGCATCCTGGCTCATGATGACGTAGCGCTCTAAAACCGATTCATGCAGAATGTCGCGTACGGGCGTCCCTGTAAAAAAGTGATTGATATCGTCTCCTGACTTGACGCGTGCCTCGATCTCCGCATAAAGTCCATATGAGTTGATCACGCCGACCATCGTCCCGTGGTCATATACGACAAGAGATTTCTGCCATTTTTCGCGGAAGGCTTCTACCGCAGTTAGGATGGGCCTGTCGGCAAAGACGGATGCAACTGGCTTGATTTTGATTGCATCTATGAGGCGGGGCGGGCGACAAAGCAATGCTTCGATAAATTCGATCATCTGTACAACATCGTCGCATGGTACTGCTATAACTGTCTCATCTGTGGAGCCGGCAGAACGGTGTACGATCGCGTTACGAAGTTTTCCATAGTCGATCAGTTCCGCTGCATATCGTCGTACCGTGATATCGACGTCGCTGCATTTTTTGACGAGATCAGTGAAGTTCATCGCTGCCTTTACGCCATGAATAAGTTTAAGCTGCGCCTCGATGCGGTTATAACTGTGCAGAAACCGCGAGGCATTGGATATATCCATAGTCACCTCCTGAAAAAAGTATACCATATGTTTCTTGTTTTGACAAGAGGGTTCGGCTTTTTTCGACATCCACTGACACCTTGTCGCACGAATCGCGTCCGGGCAGATGCTACAATAACTGGCACGGAGCAGAGAGAATGATCGTCTATGTGGAAGCTGTATTTGCTGAAAACAGTCTGCTTGACGGGTTGCTGCTGTATCTTTCCGTCAAGTGTGCGCGGGGAAAGGTGAGTCTGCGCAATTTGCTTGTCGCTGCATCGCTGGGAGGAATACAGGCTGTTATCTTTCCGCTGCTCGATCTTCCCGTCTGGGCGGCATACCCGGTCAAATTTCTGGGCGGGACGCTCCTTGCCGTGGTGGCTGTCAGGAAAGGGAATATAAGACAGTATCTCATTACGGTTGCAGTGTTTTTTCTTCTGACCTTTGCGCTTGGCGGTCTGTTGACGGCAGTGTATTCCTTTTTTGGGATTGAAACTGCTGACGGTACAGGTTTTTATGTGGAACGCGCGCCCGTCGCGCTCGTCTTTTCCGTCGCCATGATCTTTTTGATCGCTGTATTGAAGGGGACGCAGGCACTATATCGGCATCGCAGGATAGAGCAAAATATCTTTGTGTGCGTTTTGGAACATGGCGAAAAAAAAGTGGTTTGGCGCGGATTTGCGGACAGCGGCAACTGTCTGCAATTTCGCGGACGGCCGGTCGGCGTTATCTCTGCGACGGGCGCATTTGCGCTCTTCGGTGCGCACCCCAAAGCCGTGGGGAGGATCAGGGTGGGAACCGTCAACGGCGGTACCGAGCGTCCCGTGTTTTCATGCGAACGGCTTCGGGTAGACGGAAGGATCTATTCCGGCGTCTATCTTACCATTGGGGATGTCGGAACACGCTATCAGTTGTTATTACATACAGCATGGACGGAGGGGAAATATGACCATACTCGGGGTGCTCAAACAATGGCTAAGCAACGTGCGGGGCGGAGAGAACGTTATCCATTAGCTTTGCGGGAGCGAGGCGCTCCCTCTTCCGCTATCGGCGGAGGAGGAAGAAGAATTGCTCACGAAGATGGAACGCGAAGAGGAGGTGGAGACGGTCAAGGCGAAGCTGATCGAACATAATCTCAGATTGGTCGTATATATCTCGCGCAAATTTGAGAATACGGGCGTCGATCCCGATGATCTGATTTCAATCGGAACGATAGGCTTGATCAAAGCAATCAATTCCTTCCGACGCGATAAAAATATCAAGCTCGCCACCTATGCTTCACGCTGCATTGAGAATGAAATTCTGATGCATTTAAGAAGGACTGTTAAGCTTAAAAGTGAAGTCTCCTTTGATGAGCCGCTTAACACCGACTTTGAGGGGAACGAACTGCTTCTTTCCGATATCCTTGGTACGGACAGTGAAACGGTCTATGGCGGCGTAGAGGCGAGTGTTGAAAAGGAGCTTTTAAAGGAAGCTCTTAAAAAATTGCCTGAAAGAGAACGGCGCATCATGTATCTTCGGTTCGGTCTTGGCGGAGGTGAGGAGATGACACAAAAAGATGTTGCCGATCGATTGGGGATCTCCCAAAGCTATATTTCCAGACTGGAAAAAAAGATCATTGAACGATTGAAAAAAGAAATTTCCAAAATGGTTTAGACTACATAAAAATAATCATATATTCGCATACTTCTGCCGAGTACATACGCGGCGACCCCGCGCGGGAGGTGAAGTGTGCTGCAAAAAGTAAATATCTGCGGAGTAGATACTACGGGGCTTCCCAAGCTCACGCTTAAGGAAAACGAGGAGCTGATGGTTCGTCTGAAACGGGGGGATCGGGAAGCGCGGGACAAATTTATTGTTGGCAACATGCGTCTCGTTTTGTCACTGGTCAAGCGATTTTGGGCAAAAAACGCCAATGCGGACGATGTCTTTCAGGCGGGATGCGTTGGGCTGATAAAGGCGATCGACGGCTTCGATCTTTCCTTTCACGTCAAGTTTTCCACCTATGCGGTACCGATGATCTTAGGGGAAATCAAGCGATATCTCAGGGATGGAAATTCGCTTCGTGTTTCACGCTCCATCCGCGATGCCGCGTATCGGATCCTGAAAGTACGGGAAAGTCTTGAAGAACAAGATATCGAGGCAACGATAGAGCGTATTGCAGAAGTCATGCAGGTGCAGGAACGCGAAGTGGTTTATGCGCTGGATGCCATATCAGATCCTGTATCGCTTTATGAACCCGTATATAATAAGTCGGGCGACACACTTCAGCTTCTTGATCAGCTTTTCGATGAAACTCAAAGCGAAGAAAACTGGACAGAACGTGTTGCTTTAAAAGATGCGATTGCACGATTGGCTGAACGTGAGAAAAAGATCCTGACGCTGCGATATTATGAGGGGAAAACCCAGACGGAGATCTCTGCCGAAGTCGGGATCTCGCAGGCGCAGGTCTCCAGGCTGGAAAAGAATGCTCTCAAGCAAATCAGGACGGAAATCGGCTGATTATGGTGGATGAATTGTCAAACTAAGTGCAACACTTGATAAGATTTTCTTCAAACAAATCTT
>ERZ1643249.850-NODE-850-length-32505-cov-12.235008_pt1 | contig 32505 bp, 37 predicted proteins | sample MGYA00579263_ERZ1643249 | MGnify/ENA primary metagenome ERZ1643249 (study PRJEB29033, sample SAMEA4952264) | chicken gut metagenome | biome: Broiler Chicken; feature: Gastrointestinal Tract; material: Caecum | place: Ireland | collected 2018 | study: Broiler...
TAGCATATAACATAATTATAACTATAAATAAAAAAAGAGATAAAATAATATAAATTATTTTTTTCATTATATAACACTTCCCATTAAATATAATGAAATAGCTAGGGTATTATGAATCGCATGCATGGAAATAGTAGAAAATATGTTATTAGACTTTTGATAAGAATATGCAAAAGCAATACCAAGGCTACAATAAGGAATTAAATATAATAATTCTACAAAATTAATTGGAGAACTTAAACTAGGTAAGACATGTAGACTTCCAAAAAAGCATCCACTTACAATAACATAAACCCACTTATTTTTAATAAAGTCTCTAATTCCTTTTCTAAATATTAACTCTTCAGTTAAAGGGGCATATATTGATACTCTAAATATCATATATATTGGAGATAAATCAATAAAATTTCTTACTTCCTCTTCATTACCACCAATACCTGCTTTAGCAATATAAATAATTATTACGTTACTTATAATCATAATAATAAATCCAATTATCCAATATTTAAATGCATTTTCAAAATTCTTAAAAAAATCTTTAAAAAAGTCCTTAAAATCTTTTATAACATTTTTTTTATAATTAAAAAATAAAAATACTAAAAATAAAATATTTATAATAAATAAAAAGAATGTATTACTACTTGGATATATTTTAATTATTGGTTTAACTATTTCAATTAAAGCAGCTTCCCAGGAAATAAATAAAGCAAAAATAAATATAAATTTAAAGAAATAATAAATTTTATCATTAGTAAATATTTTTTTTAAAATATTCATTTAATCACCTCTTACTTTACTAAGTATATCAAATTTAAATAAAAATATCTATAAATAATAAAAAAATAAGTAAAAATATATAAAAATAGTTAATAAGTAATATGAGGGAAATAATTTATGGAGAAAGGAATATTATGAAAAAGTTAATGTTATTTATATTTTTAAATTTATTTTTAATAATGGGGGTAGATGCTAGTGAATTTAGTATGTGGACTGATACTTTAGATCCTAATTTAAATTATGAAAAAATAGAAGAAGAGATACGTTATAAGTTTTACAAAGAAAAAGAAGTAGGAGATTATGTATTAGTAAGTGATAATAGTAGTAATTATCAATATGTCGATGAAGATAACTTTATTTATAGTGAATTTTCTGATTATCAAGAAGAATCTTGTAATAATGGTGATAATATTGTTGAATATAAAGAATTCTATCCATATCAAAAGAAAATTATGGATAGTAAATATGTAATTATTGATGAATTAAAAAAAGCAATAAAATTCAATAAAATTAAAGTTTTTTATAAAGAAACTGAGATACCATTTGAATTTGCAACTTGCCCTAATTGTATATCCAATTTAGATAATATCGTTGAAATAAATAATAGAATTGTATTACAGTTAGATGATTATTATGATGCGCATTATTTAACTTTTTATATTGAAGCTGATTCTACTTATCAAAATATTTTATATACACTTTTAACTAGTAATGATATAGAAGGAAAATATATAGCAATTAGAAAAATAGCTAACAGTAATTTATATGATTATATTCCAAATGATAGATGGTTTAGTATGGCAGAAATGAGCCCAATATTATATTCAGATATTCCCGTAATTGAGGATGAAAATACTATAATATACCCTAAAGTTAATATGTGTAGATATAAAGAAAAAATGGTTTATAAATATAATATGGAAAAAGAATATTATGATGATAATTATCATACTAATGTAGATGGATATATTAGGGATTTAGATAATTCAAAGACATATTATAGATATATTTTAAAAAAAGAAGAAAATTTAGTAAATAACAATATTAGTAATAATATTAATAATACAGATAATATTAATAATGAAAATTTAAGCGAAGAAGATACTTATAAAGAAGAAGATAAAAAGAAAGATAAAGAGGAAGATGAAATATTAATATCTACAGATACTCCAAAAAAGACTTCTTCCAACGGACATTCTATTGTTAATCCTTTATCAATAAACAGTAAAAGTCTATATATTAAGTATATAATTTTATTAGTAATACTTCTGACAATTGCTTACATATTTCACAAAAATAAAAAATGCAAAAAAAGTCGATGATATAAAATGACATAGTTTGTCGAATCTATATCATAAAAAAATCAGATATGATAAATTATTAGTGAAGGTGATTATAATGTTAGATGTAAATTATGAATTTAGAAAAGGAATATTATTTGTAAGATTGCTAGGAATAGTAAAACCTAGTAATATAACTAAGTTAAATGGTGTATTTAATATTATTAATCAAGCAGGAATAAAAGCAGTAGTAATAAATTTAGATAACATTAAAGCTATTGATGCTTATTTTATAGATTATCTTCTAAAATATTACGATTATTATCAAGAAGATGATAAAAAAATGTTTATTTGTAGTAGCAATTGTTTTAAAAGTAAATTTGAGCATCATATTCCAATTATAAGAAGTGAAATTGACGCTTTTAATGTTATATAGAAAGGAAATGATGAATAAGGAAGAAGAAGAAGTAATACTTAAAAATAGTAATTTAATATATTCAATTATTAATAAATATACTAAATATTATGATGTTGATGATTTATATCAAACAGGTGTTATCGGTATATTAAAAGCATATAAAAATTATGATAGTAGTAAAAATTGTAAATTTTCAACATATGCCTATACTTATATTCTAGGAGAAGTTTTAAAATATGTTAATAATAATCGAAATATCAAATTAAGTAGTGAATATTTAATGATAAATAAAAAAATCCAAGAAACAAGAACAATACTTACCCAAAGATTGATGAAAGAACCTAGTAATTTTGAATTGGCATTATTTTTGGAAATTGACGAAAGCGTTATTAACAGCATTGATTTTTTGACTAAAGAAATGGACAGCTTAGACCGAATAATAAATGAAGATGGAAAGAGTTTGATGTTATTAGATACAATTAAGGATAATAGATATGAAAATAATGTTGATTTTATGTTGCTACATGATGAGATTGAAAAATTGCCTAATGATGAAAAAAGACTTTTAATGGAGCGATACTTTTATGATAAAACGCAAAGTGAAATCGCTAAATTAATGGGCGTAAATCAAGTACAAGTGTCAAGATGTGAGAAAAAAATACTAAAAAAGCTAAAAAATAACCTTTGTAGACCCTTATAAAATAAGGATTTATACAAAATGTAATAGAATGGTTTACATAAAAAAAATCTTTTTTGTGAGAAAATTAATTTGGTGATACAATATGAGGAAAGGTGAGAGAAAAAGAAGTGATGTTTATGAAATCATTGCTAAAAATATACGAGATGAACGTAAGAGACAAAATTTAACGCAAGCTCAACTTGCAGAAAAAACAGGTTATTCACATGAATTTATAAGGCGAATAGAAGCGCCAAATTCTAAAAAGTATTTTTCTATTGACACAGTAAGTAACATTGCTGATGCATTAGGTATAGATTTAAAACAATTGTTTGATAAACATTACAATGAATAGAGTAAATCTCTATTTTTTTGTATAAATAAAAATTTTTATATCATAATAATAATGGTGATTTTATGAATAAAAAGGAGTATCAAAAATTAATAGATAATGTATGCCCTAAACCTAACAAAATTAAAAATGGAATTGTTGCTTTTTTAGTTGGTGGATTGATGGGATTAGGAAGTGAATTTTTATTAGAATTATATAAAATTATATTTAATTTACCAAGAAAAGAAGCTGGAGTACTAGTAATTATTACTTTAATAATAATATCTTCAATATTAACAGCGTTAGGGGTATTTGATGTTTTAGTCTCTAAAGCAAAAGCTGGATTAATTATTCCAATAACAGGTTTTGCTCATTCAATGACTTCTGCTGCTATTGATTATAAAAATGAAGGTCTAGTATTGGGAATAGGTGCTAACATTTTTAAATTAGCAGGAAGTGTCTTATTATATGGAATTGTATCGGTATATATATTTGGTTTAATAAGACTTATGTTTATGGGAGGGTAATTATGACAAATACTTATAAAAATGTATATATAAAAGATACCTTCACTATAGGTGGACTATATGAGTCCGAAGGCCCTTTAGCTTCGTATATAGACAAATTATATAAAAAAGATTTATATATGGGGGAAAAATCATTTGAAAAAGCAGAAATTAAATTATTAACCGAAGCAATTTCTAAACTAATTAAAAAAACTAATATTAGTAATGATAGCATTGATGTTATTATAAGTGGTGATTTACAAAATCAAATTGCTGCTTCTGATTATGCAATGAGAAACTTTGATATACCTTTTTTAGGAATTTTTAATGCATGTTCAATAAGTAGTGAAGGAATGATTATAGCATCTAATTTTATTGAAGGTAAAATGGCTAAAAACTGCATTGTTGCAACCTCTTCTCATAATTTAGTAAGTGAAAAACAGTTTCGAAATCCAACTGAGTATGGTGCTCCTAAACCTAAGACTGCTACATTTACATCAACTGGATCTGCCTCAATTATGCTAACAAATGAAAAAACTAATATTAAAATTGAATCATCTACAATTGGTAGAGTAATTGATATGGGTATTAAAGACGTAAATAATATGGGGGCTATAATGGCTCCTGCTGCAGCTGATACTATTTATAGACATTTACAAAATTTGAATAGAAATCCTTTATATTATGATTTAATTTTAACTGGTGATTTAGGTCTTTATGGTAAAGATATATTAATTAAGTACATGAAAAAGCAATACAAAATGGATATTAGTAAAAATTATAATGATTGTGGTGTAATGTTATATGATAGAGAAAAACAACCAGTATTTGCAGGAGGTAGTGGCCCAGTATGTAGTGCTTTAGTAAATTTTGCCTATATCTATAAAAAAATGTTAAATAAAGAGATAAAACGAGTACTAATTGTTCCAACCGGGGCTATATTTTCTCCTACAATGGTTTTTCAAAAAGAAACAGTACCTGCAATTAGTCATGCGATTGGATTGGAGGTAGTAGAGTGATATATGTATATTCATTTTTATTTTGTGGAATAGTTTGTCTTATTGCCCAAATAATTTTAGATAATACCAAACTAACACCAGGTCATGTTACATCATTATTTGTGGTAATTGGAGCTTTATTAGATGTATCTGGAATATATGATAAATTTGTATTATATTGTGGTGCTGGGGCTATCATTCCTATTACTTCTTTTGGTCATCAATTAGTTCATGGTGCTATGGATAGCGCTTCGGAATTAGGATTTTTAGGACTTGCTTATGGAATATTCAATTTAACTAGTGCAGGAATTAGTATTGCTGTAGTAATGGCCTTTGTATTAGCGTTATTTTTTAAACCTAAACATTAATTAAGAATATATATAGTGTTTATGTTCAATCAGAAAATAAATAAAGGTAATATATATTAATTATTATGTAAACAATTTTTAAATTCTTAATATTTCTTGTATTATTTTAATTATTCATATATACTTTAATTAAGTAGGAGCTGATAAAAATGAAAAAAGGAATATTAATAATGTTATCGGTCGTATTAATAATTGTAATTGTAGCTAAAACAACATATGCATGGTGTGAGGATAATCAAAAGGAAAATAGTAAAGTAAATATTCAAACAAATAAGTAATTATAAAGATATTTTGAAAAAATCAAAATATCTTTTTTTTTTTTAGTAAAATTAACTTTAATAAGTTTATAAGTATAATGAGGGGGAAAAAATGAGAAAAAAACTTATTATTTTACAAGAAGGATATAAAGAGTGTGGTAGTGCTTCATTGTTATCAATTATTAGATATTATAAAGGCAATATATCTATTAATAAGTTATCAGAACTCTGTAAAACAACAACAAGAGGTACAACATTTTATAATATAAAAAATGCGGCACTAGAAGTCGGTTTAAATTCTAAGGCTTTTAAAGTAGATGATATTAATTTATTATCAACAATTAGCTCTCCAATTTTGTGCCAAATAAATAATAATGGTCTATTACATTTTGTTGTAATTTACAAAATAAAAAATTCTAATGTTATATTAATGGATCCTGCTAAGGGAGAAGTTATAATAGATAAATGGGAATTTATTGAAAAATGGACAGGTTATATAATGATTTTTGAGCCCAAACAAAAGCTTATCAATATAAAAGATAATAAGTATTTCAATAAATTAATATATAAAACTTTATTTTTAAATAAACGGCTTATTATTTTATTATTAATCTTTTCTATGATTATAACTATATCTACTTGCGTTATTAGTTTTTATCTTCAATTTATAATCGATTTTATTATTTCTAATAACTATTGTAATTTATTTGCAATAACATTAATATTTGCATTAATTTATTTTTTAAAGAATACAGGGGCTTATTTAAAAGATAATATTACTTCTTTCTTAAATGAAAAAATAGATATAACTATAATTACTAATGCTTATACGAAATTACTTTTACTCCCTTATAATTATTATAAAAGTAAAACAACTGGAGATATAATCTCAAGAATAAATGATTTAATGTATATAAAAAATATGATAAATAAAATAATTATCACAGTACTTCTAGATTTATTAATAGCAATATGTGGAGGATTATTATTATATAACATTAATAAAAATTTATTTTCTTTGTTAATTATAATAATTATTATATATGTAATTATTTATCTGATATTTAATCCATATATAAAAAAATATATCAAAATAATAAGTGAAAAAAATTCATTAATAAATTCTCATTTAATTGAAACTATAAATAGTTTTGAAACAGTAAAAGGTATAGGTATTGAAAAAAAATTACAAAGTATCTTCGAACAAAAATATGCTGATTTTACACAAATTTTATATAAATACAATAAATTAATTTCCCTTGAAACATATATTAAAAGCATGTTTAGTTCAATAATTATTATTTTAATTATGTATTTAGGAACAAAATATATGAAAGATGGTAGTATTAGTTTAAGTTCTTTTATTACATTTAATTATTTATTAATTTATTTTTTAGACCCAATATTAAATATTATTAATGTAAGTAAAGAATTAAATTATGTTAAAAATACAATAATGCGAATAAATAATTTGTTTGAAGTAGATAGTATTAACCTAGATAGTCATGATAAATTAGAGTTAAATGGTAATATTAAAATTAACAATCTCACATTTAGTTATAATGGAGTTGATAATGTTTTAAAAAATATAAATATAGATATTACAAACCGAGATCGAGTTTTAATTTTAGGCTCTTCAGGAAGTGGCAAATCTACTTTCCTAAAATTGCTTATGAAATATTATCAAGTAAAAAGAAATATGATTTTTATTAATAATAATGATATTGAGGATATATCTATTGGTAACATTAAAAGTTATTTTGGTTATATATCACAAAATGAAATATTATATACAATGAGTATTAAAGAGAATATAATTTTAAATAGAAACATATCAAATAAGTCATTTTTAGATATATGTAATATTTGCCAAGTTAATGAAATAATAAAAAATACTGCAATGGGTTATGATTATTTAGTAGAAGAAGGTGGAACAAATTTATCTGGAGGGCAAAAGCAAAGAATTGTTTTAGCTAGAACTCTATTAAGTAATAAGCAAGTTATTTTAATAGATGAAGGGTTGAATCAAATGGATATAAATTTAGAAAGAAGTATATTAAAAAATATATTTTCTAATTATAAAGATAAAACTTTTATAATTATTTCCCATCGAACAGAAAATATGGATTTATATAATAAAGTTATATCATTTAATAATGGTGTTGTTAATAATATTTTAAAAAAGGAGAATTATAATCTAAATGAATAATACCATTTATAGCGAAAATATTTTACAAAAAAAATTACCCAGTATATATTATTTATTTTTTATCTTCCCAATTTTAATTATGATAATAATATTTTATCTTGATTTTACCTCTTATTATAATGGTAATTTTGTTGTAAAAAAAAATGATTATTCATATGATTTATGCTTTTATATTACCAAAGAAGATTTAAAATATATATTAACTAATGACCAGTTTATATTTAATGATAAAAAATATCGTTATTGGAATATTAGAATAAGTGAAGAAAACTATCTAGATGATAAAAATAATATCGTAAAATTAGTATATTTAGAAAGTAATTTAGAAAATATCTATTTAATTGATAACTATATGATAAGTACCAAAATAAAAAAAGAAAAGAAAAAAATTATATATTATTTAATAGATATATTTAAAAGGAGGATTTGATGGTAGAACTAACAACTAAAGAAATGACTTACATAGAAGGTGGTGAACTAAGTTTTGGTTTAATAGTAGGAATAGGTGCACTTGCAGTTTTTATAATTGGAGTAATTGATGGTTATGTCAATCCAGTTAAATGTAATAATTAAGGGGATATATGAATTTACTAAATGAGCATGAACTAAAATTAGTCGAAGGAGGTGCTATCACTTCTCAAATTTTAAATTCATTAGGTAATATTGCTGAGACTGTATTTGAAATTGGAAGATCTTTTGGTAGCACTATTAGAAGATTAATTGGTGGTAATATTTGCAACTTATAAATAAAAAAAAGTATATAAGCCTTTTTATAAAATTTATCTTTTTTATAGTAAGTATACCTATTATAGAAATAATTATTAAGTCATTATATACAGTTGGTAAAATTATTGGAACTTATACAAGAATAATATATTAAAAAAAATCTCGTATTGAGATTTTTTTATATTTCGCGCATGTTTTCAATATTTTTAAAGGGATCATTTGGATCTATGTAATCTACAAATAAAATTCCATTTAAATGATCGAGTTCATGTTGAAAAGCAATTGCTAATTCTTCTCTAGCACGGTATTTAACAGGTTTTCCATCAACATCAAATCCACACACAGTAATTCTAGCATATCTTGGAACTATTCCTTCAACTTCACGATTAACACTTAAGCACCCTTCACCACAAGATGAGTAGATTAATTCTTCAGAATGTGATATTACTTTGGGATTTATAAGTACATAATCCTTAAAAACTCCTTCACTTTCTTCATGGCAAATTACAAAAAATTTTTTATTAATTCCCACTTGAGGAGCTGCTAAGCCCATTCCTGGCCTTAAATTATATTTTTTAGCATATTTTTCAATCTGACTTAAACGTAAGTGTTCTAGCATATCATATATAAGCTTTTTCTCATTCTTATTCATAGGAAATTCAACATCAACATTTTTAGCTCTAATTCTTTTATCTTTTTCATCAAGTATATCACTTGTCTTTAACATAAGATCGCCTCTCTCACTTAGGATACAATATCACAAAATAGAATAAAAGTCAAAAATTTTCATTGTAATTTATATAAAAAATATAAGTTAAGTTTTTTCTTGTATAAATAAAAAAAGAAAAGTTTTTTCTTTTCTTTTGGTTAAGCAACAACTCTAGTTCCAATTATAATTACTAGTAATATAAATAAAACTAGGATTATTGCACCATTGTATCCATAACCGCCACAGCCATATCCATAAGAAGGATAAGATCCACAACCGCAAGAATTACCATATCCACTGTAGCCACCATAATAATACATAGTTTTCAAACCTCCTTTATTTATCTAATATAGTGTACTCAAATTAGACTTTTTTGACATTATATTTACCTAAAAAATGCAAAAAAAGTCATTGTATGTTATACTTGTATTGGAGGATTTTATGAAAGAGGATAATATAATAACTATAAATAGAGATGGTTGGAATCTACTAGTAAGAAAGAAACATAAATATTCTAATTCTTCATTACCTAATTATGGCTTTTATTTAGAACACAATGAAAATGACTTAAATTTAATAACGGATATTACAAATTCTACATTTTTAGAAGTGGGATGTGCTTCAGGAAATTCATTAAAATATCTTGGCGATAAGGGCGCAAAAGAACTATGGGGAATTGATATTTCAAAAGAACAAATAAAAAAAGCAAAAAGTAATTTATCTAATTATAATTCCCACTTAATAGTTTCAACAATGGAAGAATTTAATGGGGTACCTAAGAATTATTTCGATTATGTTATTTCAATATTTAGTATTGGTTATACTTCTAATTTGGAGAAAACTATTGAAAATATAGTAATGTCTTTAAAAGAAGGAGGTATTTTTATATTAAGCTGGACACATCCTTTATTTGATAAATTGTCCATTGAAAATAGTAAAGTTGTTATGAAAGTAAGCTATTTTGATGAATTAAATAAAGAAATATTTAAAGGAGAAGATAAAATAAAATTAATTCAAAAATCTGTTACTATGTCATCTTTATTAAATTTGCTAATTCAAAAAGGTTTAACATTAGAAGAAATACATGAAGAAAAAACTATTATAACCAAAGAAAAAGTTGATTTTGTAAGTAATTTTTGGAAAGATGAACTAATTTCTATGTGTCCAACTACTATAATTTTAAAGTTAAAAAAGAAAGGATAATTGTATGAAAAAAATATTCTTATTTATTATGATGTTATTGTTGCTAAGTGGGTGCTTTAATAGTGAACGCAAAGAAGAAAATAATGCTGATAATAAAGCTATTATTGCTGATAATGAATTAACTAACATGATCAATAATTATAATTTTATGAATGAAGAAGTTAATATTGATTTTTTAAAATGGGTATATAATAGATATGGGAATGATATTATTAAAAAAATTCAATCAGAATTAGAAAAAGGGACATATAATACAAATACATGGCATAAATTAACAGGTAATTCTTTAATTGTATTACTAGATTATTATAAAGGAATCTATGAAATATCTAATAATATAAAAGTAATAAATACTCAAAATAACGAAGTTAATTTGGGATTTGTTGGAGATGTTTCCTTAGCAGATAATTTTGATATAATGCCCAAATATGATGAAAGAGGACAAGGTATATATGGAATACTAAGTGAAGATGTAGTCGACATTATGAAAAATATGGATATTATGGTTGCTAATAACGAATTTACTATTAGTAATAGGGGAGAGCCACTTCCTAACAAACTATACACATTTAGGGCAAATACTAGCAGGGTTTCAATTTATAGTGAAATGGGTGTTGATTTATTAACGCTTGCTAATAATCATGTATACGATTTTGGAGAAGAAGCTTTTCTTGATACTTTGGATACTTTAGAAAAAAATAATTTACCATATATAGGTGCTGGTAGGAACATAAGTGAGGCATCTAGACCGTTTTATTTTATTGCTAATGGGTATAAAATTGCATTTGTTAATGCCACTAGGGCAGAAAAATATATTTTGACTCCGGAAGCAACCGAAACATCTAGTGGTGTGTTAAGAGCATATGATCCAACTAAATTTAAAGAGGTAATTAGTGAAACTAAAAAAAATAGTGATTTTGTTATTGCTTTAATCCATTGGGGAAAAGAAGACTCACATGAATTAGAACAAGTTCAAATTGACACTAGTAAACAGTATATAGACTCAGGAGCAGATATTTTAATAGGTACGCATGCTCATACGTTGCAAGGAATAGAATTCTATAATAGTAAAGCGATTATATATAATATTGGCGATTTTATTTTTAATAGAGAATCTAAAGATACAGGAATTTTAAAAATAAAAATAGATAACGAAGGATCAATGACTCATTATTTTATACCATGTTATCAAGAAAATATGAAAACTAGTCTATTAACAGGAGAAGAAAGAAATAGAGTTTTAAATAACATTAGTAAGTGGTCTATAAATACAAAAATTTTAAATGATGGTGAATTTTATCAATTAAATGATTAAAAATTTAAAAAACTACAACAAAACTTGTGTTAGATATATAAATTTCTTAAAGTAATAGTTATTTAATTTCAGAAATATCTAAAATATTAAAAGAAATTAATTTAAAATTTTTAGAGAAATTATGTGATAATTTAGTTAAAATAAGCGATAATGGAATAAATAAAACAAATATAAGATAATTATATAAAAAACAATAATTAAATAAAAAGTAATTGACATTTTGATTATTCAAGTATTGCTAAAAAATATAGTAAAAAATTTGAAGATTTAGATAGAATTATAAATGTATTCAGTATATTACAAGGAAATTCATAAAATATTAAACTGTTGTAAGATAAGAATAATAGATTGGCAAAGTATAGAAGCACGAGATAAACATAATCAATTGCAAATAAAAATATAAAATTAAAATTTGAATATTATGAAAACAGGCATTTTTAGCATGACATGTTTCAATTTGTCGAATTTTATAAAAAAATATTGTAAAAATTGAAACTCAAATAAATAATACTTGGAAATATTTAAATTTTGTGGTAGACTATTAATAGAATAAAATAATAGTATGGAGGTAATTATGAATATTATAATTGAAAATACATCTGAAGCAATTTCAGAAGCAACGTCACTAGTTAGTTGTATAAATAGTTTTAATTCTATTTTAAATACTATTTCCTATGTAAAGAGTACGTTAGATGAAATATGGATAAGTGGCAATGAAATTAAATCAATAGATGAAAATATTGATAAATGTCTTTTTGAATATCGTGAAAAGATTTTAAAAGCAATGGAAAAATTATCTAAAGGTATTATTGCTTATGCTATGGCAACAGAAAAAATTGCAAGTTCTGGGGAGGCTGTTGATGATGAGGGTAATTTAATGACTCCTTCAGAAGTGACAGCTGCATATTATGCTGATATAGACAATTTGTCACAAGTTGTATTAGAAAAAAATGAAAACGGTGAATTGGAAGTTGTAAACGGGTCTTTTGCTACTTATCTTGAACAAAAATTAGATTTAAAATCTTTGGGATATAGTTCTGGACAAGAATATATTGATAGTGTTGTAAATGAAGCAATCGCAAATGCTGGTACAAATCGTGAGAAATCTGTTGCGGCTGTTACTGCTATTACAAATTTAGCAGCAGAAAACGGTGTTAAACTAGATTATGAGTGGTCTGGTGGGCATTGGCGCGCTGGTAGTGAAAAAGTTGTAGTAGTAGAAAATTCAGATTTATCTTCAGGAGTAGATTGTAGCGGTTTTGTTTCATGGGCAGTTCAAAATGGTTCAACTCCTCCGGAAAGTTTTTCTGCTTGTGGTACTAGTGAATTAATAGGTAGAGGTACTAAAACTAGTAACGTTTCTGCTCAGCCAGGTGATATAATTGTTAGAAGTTCAGGTAATTATGGGCATACTGGATTTATAGTTAAAAATGATACTGATACTGGTACTATGTTGATAGCAGAGGCTCATAGTAATAGTGAAGGGATTATACTTAAGGAATATTCTTACAATGATTTAGCGTATCAAGGTTATTCTATTAGAGATATGTCTTCTTATTATGGAGATAATAATTCTGCAAGTATGTAATTTATAATTTAATTTCTTCATAAATACTAAATTTCTACATATTTTTAAGTAGAAGGTGATTTATGAAGAAATTATTATTATTATTATTATTATTATTTTTACTAATACCTATAAATATTACTGCTGAAAGTATTGATTTAGCTCCTAATGCCACTAGTGCTATTATAATAGAAGCATCAACAGGAACAGTTATATATAATAAAAATGAACATGAAAAATTAGCCCCTGCTTCAATGACAAAGATGATGGGATTATTGTTAATAATGGAACAAATAGAAAAAGGTAATTTAAAATGGGATGAAATGGTAACAGCTTCATCTAATGCTTCGTCTATGGGTGGCAGTCAAATATTTTTAGAAACAGGAGAGCAAATGACTGTAGAAGAATTAGTAAAAGGAATTTCAATTGCATCAGGAAATGATGCAATGGTTGCTATGGCTGAGAAAATTGCAGGAACTGAAGAGGCTTTTGTCGAACTTATGAATAAAAAAGCAAGTGAATTAGGACTTAAAAACACTAATTTTAAAAATTGTACAGGGCTTGATGCTGAAAATCATTATTCAAGTGCTAATGACATGGCTTTAATTGCTAAAGAATTAGTTAAACATGATAAAATACTTGAGTTTTCTGGTACATATGAAGATTATATCAGAGAAGGGACTGATAAAAGTTTTTGGTTAGTCAATACTAATAAAGTCGTGTACTAAAAATGCTATAGTGAAAAATTACTATAGTATTTTTTATTTATAAATAAGGGTTTTATCAAAAACTAACATACAAAATAAATTTGTTCGTAAGTGAATATTACTATAGTGTTTTGGAATATTTGCATAACATAATCGTATAATTAGATGAATGAGTTAGAAAAAAGGAGGTTGATATATGACTTGTTTATCTAAAAATATTAGTTTAGAGATTATGAAATTTTTCTTAAATACTAGTGTTCCAAAAATTTTAAGTGAAAGGAAAGGTATTACTTCTAATTAGGAAGGAGTGATATTAACTTATGCAGACAGCAATTTATTGCAGGGTATCTACTGAAGAACAAGCTACTGAAGGATTTAGTATTCACGCTCAAAAAGATAAATTAACTAAATATGCAGAAAGTAATGATTGGGATATAGTAGATTACTATGTTGATGATGGTATAAGTGGTAAAAATTTAACCGATAGGAAAGAAGTATCAAGACTAATTGAGGATGTAAAGAAAGGAAAAATAAATAATGTTTTAATATACAAATTAGATAGACTTACTAGAAGTGTTAAAGACCTTATTTATTTAATAGAACTATTTGATAGTCATAATTGTACTTTTAACTCTCAAACAGAGAAAATAGATACTTCAAATGCTGTTGGAAGAATGTTTGTTAAGATTATTGGAATATTTGCAGAATTTGAAAGAGAAAATTTAGCAGAAAGAGTTACTTTTGGATATGAACAAAAAACTAAAGAAGGTAATTATACTAATTGTAATGGAGTTTTTGGTTATGATTATTTAGTCGGTAAAGGAAAGCTTAAAGTTAATAAAAATGAAGCAATTTATGTTAAGAAAATATTTAATTGGTATTTAGATGGCGAATCTATGGTTAAAATTGCTAAAAAGTTAAAAGATTTAAATGTACCAACTAAAAGAGGAGGGCATTGGAATCAGTCAACTATTTATTCAATACTTACTAATCCTCTTTATATTGGCAATGTAAGATATGGAGTGGGAAGGAAAAATGGCTTTGAAGTAAGTGGCAAAAATATAACACCTATTATTAATGATGACTTATTTAATAGTGTTATCAATTTGATGAAGAAAAGAAAGAAATTTCATAATAAGAAATACTCTTCTGATGATACTTATTATTTTAGAGTATTAAGATGTAGTTTATGTGGAGGGAAATATCATGCTAGGCAACAACTTCAAAGTGGCAAAAAATATATTACTTATCAGTGTAATGGGCATAACAATAATAGCTGTAATGCTCCAGGATTTTCTCATATTAAAATAGAAAATGCATTTATTAATTATTTAGAGAATATTAAAGATTTAGAATTTGATAAAAGTATTTTAAAGAAAAAAAAAAGATAATAGAAAACAATGATACTTTAGATTTACAAGAGCAAATTGAAAAATTAAATAAAAAGAAAAAAGATATGACAGAATTATTTAGTACTGATGAAATTGATTACGATACTTTTAAAGAAGTAAAAAGTGTAATTGATTCCAAATTAGAAGTGTTAAATAATGAGGTAGATAAAATTAATAAATATTCAAATGAAGAAGATCTAACTAATGAAGAAATTATTAAAGAAGTTATAGTTAATTTAAAAAATAATTTTATTCATTTAAACAATCATGAAAAGAAAATGTTTCTAGAAAGATTTGTTAAAGAAATAAAAGTAAGAAAGGAAGATAATGATGTGATAATTGATGAAGTAATATTTTAAATGGTTCACTTAGATGTGAGCCTTTTTATATGGAATAGTTTTAATTTAGAAAGGTGGATGATTTAATGAAAAAAATTAACGGAAGTGTTTGTTATAGATAAATATGTTTTGGTATATGCTTAGGTACCAGAGCATTTTTTATCTAGAAAGGATTTATCTTATTTAGATAAATTAATTTATATAAGAATAGTAGGTTTTTGTAGGAATGATAAATACAATAATACTTGTTTTGCTAGTAATGGTTATTTTGCTAATTTATTCGGAGTTAAGCCAAAGGCAATATCTGTTACGATAAAAAAGTTAAAAGATTTAAATTTAATAAATGTTAAATATATTAGAAATGAAAATTTAGTTAAACAAAGAAGTATTACTCTAAAAAGTAATGTATGGAAAGGGATAAGTAATAACGAAGTAGTAAATAAGGAAGAAGAAATTACTTATATGAAGGAATATAATAATAAGATAAATAATAATAAAGAAATATTTAATAAAATTATATCTTATGATACAGATGGTGTTATGTTATGGCATGGTAAAAGATGTGAATCAGTAGAACCTACTGAAGAAGAAAGAAAAGAAATGGAAGATTTATTAAGTGAATTTAGAGAGAGTGATGATTTGACAAATGAATAAACAAATATTAAAATTAAATAAAGAATAGAAAGTGCTAGTACAGACTTTTATGTTTTGTATTAGCACTTTTTTCTTTGATGAAAGAGAGGTGTTCATAAAAATATAATATGTCCTTATTCATCCATAGTTTTTACTAGTATGGTAGTAAGTTGGATTGTTCTATGGATTGAATTTTACTAGGAAAATAAAGGATAAAAAAAGAGTTATGGATGAATTCTTCCATAATTTAATGTCAATTTTGCAAGTGCGAAATAAGATTTGATAGCAGTGTTTGCCCTTTGTTTATAGGAGATAAATAAGAATATGCTATCAATTCCTTTATCCTGCTTTAAAAATAATCCTAAAAAAATAGAAAGAAAAGGTGATGTGTATCGGGTTATTCCCTAAAAGAAAGGAAAATTATTATTGTTAAAAATTAGATTAAATATATTATGTAAGGAGTTATTTATAGTTTAAGATAGGAGATTAGTTTGAGAGAAGAAACTATCTTAAATTACCAAAACTTAGTATATAAAATATTATCTCATTACAGAAATATATATAATTATAATAGAGACTTTGAAGAAGATTATTTTCATGATGGTATGGTAGCTTTAATACAAGCTTATGATACATATAAAGATGATAATAATGTTAAATTTATAACATATGCATCAAGATGTATTCATAATAAGTATAAAGATATATTTAAAAAGAAATCTTTTAACGAAGAATCATTAGATTTACAAATAAAGGATGATTTATATTTGCTTGATATTATTTCATCGAAAGAAGAAAAAATTCTGGATATGTTAATAAAAAAAGAAACAAAAGAAGAATTAGAAGATTTATTAAATAATTTAAGTAATGATGATAACTTTATTATATGTAGTTTATATGGTATTAACACTAAAAAAATAACTCAAAAGAATTTAGCAAAGATAATTAATTGTACTCAAAGTTGTATTGCTAAAAAACATAATAAAATATTAAATCTAATTAAAGAGAGTCTGAAATATTGAAATCAGATTCTTTTTTTGCAATATAATTAATTTATAAAAAAGTGAATACTTATTTAAAAAACAAAAAACTGGATTCTTAAGAAAATAAATAGAAAGTATACATTAAATTCAAAAAAAATGCAAATTTTATGATAAAATAATATATAGAAGGGAGTGGGTAGATATGACTTTTAAAAGTTACAGTTGGTCTATTGGTACTACTAGTTTTAGAACAAGCCAATTAAACTATAAAATCGAAAGACAGTTACAATTACTAAAAGAATTCTGGAAACTAAATCCTAATTTACCATGGAATCCTAATACACAAGAAAAATATTATAATTTCTTAAAAGAAAATAACTTTATTTACGGTGAAGCACCAAGACCAGATAAGGATGCAAGAGAAAAAACATCTGGATTGGTCAATATTGGTGTTATAACAAATGATAGAAGAATTACTGCTGTTGGAAATAGTATAGAGAATTTATTGTATAAGCAAATGGATAAAGATAATATTTTCTTAATATCAGAAGATAGTTATTACTATTTGTTACAAATGTTAAAACTACAAATTGTTGATGGTGAAATAAAAATAAGACCATTTATTGCACTGATATATATGATTGAAAAACTAGACTATCTTTCTTATGAAGAATTTACATATTTATTACCATTATGTAAAAATAAGTATGATGTTAAGAAAATGGTTGAAGATATTAAAGCAAATAGAATGGGATTAGACATTGATGAAATAATTAAAATGAAAATATTTGAAATGAATAATTATTTACAAGCTTGGAATATCTTTAGGCAAAATTATCCTGTTACCGAAGAAACCTTTGAAATAATAGGACTTAATAGAAAAAGTAGAGCATATGATAGGCCTTATAATAATGTATATCATGCTTTAGTAGATTTAATTTTTCATTTAAGACACAATACTTTTAAGGAAAGGCTAGAAAAATATAAAGAATTATATAATTATTGTCAAAAAATATCAGGAAATACAAGACCTCTTTGGCTTGAATATTTATTTTTAGGTTACAGGGTTAATAATTTAGATGAAGAGTTTGATAAGAAATTTAGAAGTCTTGATATTTCTATGGTAAAAAATATAATAGATTTTAAGCAAGAATTTTTTACTAATTTGCATTTGTTTAAATGGAAAGTAAATTTAAAAGAGTATTTTGATTTAAATAAAAGATATTTTTCTTTAACAGATATTATTAAGTTTGAAGATGAAAAGATCGAACTTGATATGCTACCAAAATATTATTTTAAAGAAATAATAGATAATTTACTTGATGAACAATTATTGGATGAAAATAATTATAAAGATTTATTTTATAATAATGTATCACTTGAAACAATTTCTCCTAATTATTCTTTAAATATTGAAGATGTTATTAGAAATATTAATAGTGGTTTAGGTACAAATTTAACAATAAATACAATTAATAGTTATGTAGAAAATGAAAAACTAAAGGCATTTAATAAATTAATAGATGAAAAGTTTTCTAATGATAAAATTTTAATGCTACTAGATAATATTAAAGATAGAAATGATGACATAGTGAATGAATATGTTACAGACAATGCTACAGTTCCAACTATATTTGAGTATATATTGGGAATTGCTTGGTATAGAATTAGCAATAAAAAAGGAAATATACTAGATTATATGAATTTGAGTTTAGATGCTGATTTACTTCCAAAAACTCATGCTGGTGGAGGTATGGCAGATATTGTATATAAGTATGATGAAGATGGTTACCCTAAGCACGATTTATTAATAGAAGCAACTCTTTCAGAATCTACTGGACAAAGGTCTATGGAAATGGAACCTGTTTCAAGACATTTAGGTGAGAATATAAAATTAACAAATAATGAAAACGACTATGCATTGTTTGTGGCTCCAATACTAGAAGAAAGAATCATAATGGATTTTAGAAATAGAAAAACATATTGTTATCCAAAGGGAAATGGAAGTTATACAAATGGGCTTAAAATTATACCTATAAATATCGATATTTTAAAGAATTTAATTATTAATAATGTAAAGTATGATTATATATATTCTTGGTTTGATAAGGCTTATAAATCGTTAGAACCAGATCCTGTATGGTTTGAAAAAGAAATTTTAGAAAAAGTATAGATAATTGTTTCAATTATCTATTTTTATGGTATAATTTATATATGGTATGTGATGCCTAAAATGGAAATGGAGGATAAAATGAAATTGATTTCAATTAATAATAGGAGATATATTGGTAGTAAATTTAGAATGATAAATTTTATAAAAGAAACAATGGAAAAAGAAAAAATAGAGTATTCTTCATTTTTAGATTTATTTGGCGGAACGGGTATAGTTGGAGATTTTTTCAACGATCAAAAGACTAAAGTGTATGTAAATGATTTGCTAAAATCAAATTATATTTCTTATTTAGCATGGTTTGGTAATGAAAAGATAGATAAAAATAAAATAAAAGAATATATTGAAAAATATAATTCATTAACAAATCTACAAGATAATTATTTTTCTTTAAATTTTTCAAATACTTATTTTAGTGAAGAAAATTGTAAAAAAATTGGATTTATTAGAGAAGATATTGAAGATAATTATACAAATAATAATTTAAATATTAGAGAAAGAGCTATTTTGATAACTTCACTTTTATACGCTATGGATAAAATTGCAAACACAGTTGGTCATTATGATGCATATAGAAAAACAGGTGATTTAAATAAAAAACTGGAATTATGTATGCTTGATTTAAAGTCAAACACAAATAATAAAAATAATAAAATTTTTAATGAAGATTCAAATGAATTGGTAAGAACCTTAAAAGCAGATGTTGTTTATATTGATCCACCTTATAACTCTAGACAATATTCTGATGCATATCATTTGTTAGAAAATGTAGCAATGTGGGAAAAAAGTGAAGTTCATGGTGTTGCAAAAAAAATGGAACGAAATGGAATCAAAAGTAAGTATTGTTCAGTATCAGCACCTCTTGCATTTAAAGATTTAATTGAGAATATTGATGCAAAGTATATTATAGTTTCTTATAATAATATGGGAAAAAAAGGTGCAGGTAGATCACAAGCAAAGATATCTGATGAAGATATTATGGGCACTTTGAGTAAAAAGGGTAAAGTAAAAGTTTATGAAACTGATTTTAGGGAATTTAATACTGGAAAAACACATATTGATAACCATAAAGAAAGACTTTTTATATGCAAAGTTGGAAAAGTAGCAAAACCAAAAACTGTTAAGGCAAAAGTTTCTAATGATATAGTAAAGTCCCCATTAAATTATACTGGTGGAAAATATAAAATACTTAATCAATTAATTCCTATTTTCCCTAAGGAATTGGATTTGTTTGTTGATTTGTTTTCTGGTGGTTCAAATGTCGGTGTAAATGTAAATGCTAAAAGAATTGTTTGTGTAGATAAACAAAAAGAAATAATTAGAGTTATGGACCTATTTAAAAAGTATGAAGATGGATATATAATAGACAAACTTGAAAAAATTATTGATAAGTATGAGTTAAGTAATTCATTATTAAATGGTTATGAAATATATCATTGTACGAGTGATAAGGGATTGGGATCTTATAACAAAAATAAATATGTAGAACTTAGAAATGACTATAATAATATGAAATATGATTCGATAGAAAAAGATTTTTTGTTTTTGACTTTGGTTATATATGGCTTTAATAATCAGATCAGGTTTAATAGTAATGGAGAATTTAATATGCCTGTTGGTAAAAGAGATTTTAATAATTCACTTAGAAAAAATTTGAAGAATTTTATTACTAAATTAAAAACAAAGAATATAGAATTCGTTAATTCTGATTTTAGAGAATTTGCAATTGAAACAAATGAAAATACTTTAGTATATTGTGATCCACCATATTTCTTGGGAACAGCTAGTTATAATGAAAATGGTGGGTGGACAAAACAAGATGAAATAGACTTGCTTAACTACCTAACTATTCTAGATTCTAAAGGTATTAAGTTTGCATTATCAAATGTTATAGAACACAAAGGAGCAACACATGAAATGTTAGAGGCGTGGATTAGAGAACACAATTATACTATACATTACATAACTTGTGATTATAATAACTCAAATTATCATAAACAAGAGGGAAATGTTACAAAAACTGTTGAAGTTTTAATAACAAACTATTAAGGTTTAAATAAAAATAAACCTTTTTATTTTGAATTATTATTGTTTAGTGTTATAATAGGAAACAATAGTTAAGGAGGAGATTTATATGTTTTTAGATTATATGAATTCTAATAATTTGAGTCGACTAGCATTAGTTGGAACAAATTCACAGGGTAAATCATATTTGATTGCCAATACATTTAAAAAAGAATTGCTAAAAAAATCAATTTTAATAGGAAATGAGGTAAAAGCAGATGAAAATCTAAAAAATTCTGCTGATAATTCTACTTTAATTACTTGGCTTAATACTTTGATGGATAATTCTAAAATTAAAGATGAAATTGATAATGAAATTAATAAAATCGATTTATCGGAAATAAATAAGGATAGTTTTTTAAATATTAGTTTACAAAACAATTTAACTTCGTACAAAGGAATAATAAGTGCTGAAATAAAAACAAGTTCAAATGAATGGGGAAAACCTGGCTCTGGTGAAAAATTTTTAGGTCAATTAATTTTAATATCAAAGATATTAGAGGATAATAAGGATGATACATATGAATATTTAGTAATTGATGAGCCAGAACAGCATTTACATCCGTCTTTATATATCAAAATAGCTAGTATTTTAAATAAGATTTCAAATCAAGGAATAAAAGTAATCATTGCTACTCATTCACCAGTAATAACACAATATTTTGTTGAAGATACAAAAGAAATAATAAAAGTAACTAATGGAAACTGTAAATATTTTCCTAAAAAAGAAGATTTGATAATAAATTCATTAAAGTTTGATTGTTATCAAAAAGATGAATTAACTATGTCTGATTATACAAAAATTAAAGATAAATATACAGCTTATTTTGATAATTTTGTTTATCCAATTATAATTAAATCTTTGTTTTGTAGGTATATGTTAGTTGGTGAAGGTGTGGCCGAAAGAAAAATTTTTGAACTTTATTTGTTGAAGTATGGTGCAACCTTAAATAAAAATGATATAGATTATTGTATCGTAGATGGAAAAATATTTTTTCCGTGTATATTACAAACACTTAAGGATATTGGTATAAAGACTATTACTCTTCATGATTTAGATGCAGAAAATCAAGCAATACATCAATACTTAAATGAGCAAATTAAATTATTATCAAATAAGGTTATTTCATTAAAACCTGATTTAGAAAATTATTTGGGAATAACACAAGAGATTAAAAAACAAGAAAACTATGATAAATACAGAGTGGCTACTATAATGATGAATCAATATTATTTGGATGACAATTTAAGACTAAATGAATTATTTGATAAAATAAGTCAAATGATTGAAGAATTAAATAGTGAAGAAAAACAAGGCAAATAGAGTTTACATTTTATGTTAATTCATGGTATCATTTCATCAAGAAGTGATACCTTTTTACTATAGCAATATTCACATACGAATAAATTAGTACGTTTTTATCAAGGAGTAGATGGCCTTAAAACAGGATATACTTCTACTGCTGGGTATTGTCTTACTGCAACAGCTAAAAGAAACGGAATGCGACTTATTACTGTTGTTATGAACGAACAGGATTCTACAACTAGAAACAGTGAAACAACTGCTATGTTAGATTATGGGTTTAACATGTATGGAATGGAACAATTATTAAATAAAGATAATGTTTTAGGTAAAATAAAAGTAGATTTAGGAGAAAAAGAATATGTTGAAGTGGTACCTAAAGAAGATATAAATATATTAAATAATAAGACCAATGATAAAAGAAATGTATCATATAATATCTCTTTAAATAATGTTAAGGCTCCGATTAAAGTAGGAGATATTGTAGGGAAAATCAATGTAATTGAAAATAATAAAACAATTATGACTATTGATGTGACTGTTAAAGAAGATATTAATAAAGCTAATATTTTTATATCATATTTAAGAAATTTAAAAGATATAGTAAGTGGAAATATATAAACTTATTATATTTTTGTTTTTTTAATATTTCTTTAAAAGGTGTTGACATATAGTAAAAAAAATAATAGAATTAAGAAAATTATTATTTGAAAGGGAAGTATTATGAATAAAATAATGAATAAATATTTTAATTTAAAAATTATAAATAAATTTTATGACATTATTGATTGTTCATGCCCTATTTTAATTTCAAATAATAAATACTAAAAAAACAGTGATAAATATAATTGCGTTATATCACTGTTTTTATTTACTTTGGAGGTGCTTTATGGATAATATAGTTTTAAATGATTTAATTAAAAAAGTAGCTGAATATAATATTGAGGCTGTAGAAACAGTAAAAAAGGCATATGATTATGCTAAAAAATTACACGATGGACAAGTAAGGCAAAGCGGAGAACCGTATATAACTCATCCACTTAATGTTGCTTATATTTTAGCAGACATGCATGCAGATATTGATACAGTATGTGCCGGTTTACTTCATGATACATTAGAAGATACTAATATTATAAAAAAAGATATTGAATATGATTTTAACAAAGATGTTGCTAATTTAGTAGATGGTGTTACCAAAATATCAAAAATGAATTTTTCTTCTAAACAAGATCAAAATATGGCTAATACAAGGAAAATTATTACAAGTATTACAGAAGATGTTAGAATAATAATTATTAAATTAGCAGATAGACTTCATAATATGAGAACACTTGAATTTAAAAGTGAATTTAAACAAAAAGAAAATGCGTTAGAAACAATGGAAATATTTGCCCCCCTAGCATATTATATTGGAGCATACCGTATAAAAAGTGAATTAGAGGATTTATCCTTAAGATATTTAAAACCTGATATGTATAAAAAAATAGAAGAGAAAAAAATCAAATTAGAAGAAGAGAGTAATAAATGTTTACAAGAAATGTTATTTAAAATTCATACTTTATTGAATGATAATAAAATACCTAATGAAATTAAACTTAGGACTAAAAATATTTATGGAATTTACAAAAGATTAAATGAAGGGCAAAGATTATCTGATATACACGATTTATTTGCTTTAAAAATTATGGTAGATAAAATTGCTAATTGTTATAATGCATTGGGACTTATTCATGATTTATACCATCCAATAAATAATAAATTTAAAGACTATATATGTAATCCTAAGACTAATATGTATAGAAGTCTACATAGCACTTTATTTGGGCCTGCTGCCATAACTGTTCAAACGCAAATAAGAACATTTGACATGGATAAAATAGCTTCTTTTGGACTGACTGCTTATTGGGATATTGCTAAAGGTAATGCAAGAGATATAATGCAAAAAGATTTAAAAGAAAAATTTCAATTCTTTAAATCTTTAATAGAAATGAACTCAATATTTGGCGATAATCAAGAATTTGTTAATCAAGTTAAACGAGAACTATTTTCAGATAGAATTTATGTATATACTACAAAAGGAGAAATAATTGAACTACCTAAAGGAGCAACACCCATAGATTTTGCTTATAAATTAAGTACAGATATAGGAAATACTATGGTTGGAGCATTTGTAAATGATGAATATGTTCCAGTTGATTATGTATTAAAAAATAAAGATAGAGTTAGAATTGTAACTGATGAGTTATCTTTTGGTCCAAGAGAAGAATGGGCTGAAAAAGCACATACTAGCTACGCTAAAAAATTAATATTAGAATTTAATAAAAACTAGAAAGATGAGAAATTATCTTTTTATTTTTTTAAAATTATGTTATCATTAATATGATTTAAAGGAGGAAAGAATATGAAATTTTATAAATGCCCAATATGCGGTAATATTATTACTGTAATTGATGGAGATATTAAAAGAATTAAATGTTGTGGAAAGGAAATGGAGGAATTAGTTGCTAATAGTGTTGATGCTTCAGTAGAAAAACATGTACCAGTTGTTGAAAAAAATGGAGATAATATAAAAGTAACTGTGGGAAGCACTATTCATCCAATGGAAGAAGAACACTATATAGAATGGATTGCTATTGTAAAAGATAACGCAATAAGTCTAAAAAAATTAGCACCTAATATGGAGCCTATTGTAGAACTACCTTATTTAAAAAAATCTACAGTATATGCATATTGCAATATTCATGGATTATGGAAAACTAATTTAGATTAGAAGTGATAACAAATTGCGAATATTAATAATAGAAGATGAATATAAACTTGCTGATATAATAGCAAGTAGATTAAAAAAAGAACATTATACTGTAGATATATCAACTGATGGTGAAGAAGGCTTATATAATGCTCTTACAGATATCTATGATTTAATTATTCTTGATGTAATGTTACCTAAATTAAATGGGTTTGAAATATTAAAAGAAATACGAAATAAAAATATTAATTCAAAAGTAATAATGTTAACTGCTAAAGCAATGCTTGATGATAAACTAACAGGATTTGAGTCTGGAGCAGATGATTATGTTACTAAACCATTCCATATCGAGGAATTAGTGGCTAGAATAAATGTTCAATTAAGAAAAAAGAGTAATAGAGTAAACACTGACTATATTGAATACTCTGATTTAAAATTAAATATAAAAAATTCGACATTAACGTGTACTACTACTAATGAATCAATAGAATTAGTATGTAAAGAGTTTTTACTCCTTGAGTATTTAATAAATAATTCTAATCAAATAGTATCTAAAGATATTTTATATGATAAAGTATGGGGATTAGATAATGAGATAGAATCGAATAATTTAGAAGCATATATATCATTTATAAGAAGAAAAATAAATGCAATAGGATCTATTGTTAGGATAAAAGCAATTAGAGGATTAGGATACAAATTAGAGGTATCAAATGAAGAAACTTAAATTTAAAACATTTATAATATTATTAATAATACTTACTTTATTTATAATTAGTCTTCTTGTTATATTTAATTATCAGTTATATCAAAGAGAATTAAATGATGTAAAAAAAGATTTAAAGGAAATAGAAACTATCCATAATAATTATTATATAGTAAATGATGATGTAATTATTGATGGAAATAATATGAAACCAATGTTTATTAATGCTAATGTATATGTAATATCATTTGATAGTATACATAATATAACTAATATAACTAGTTATACTGATAATGGTTTAAGTAATGCTGAAATTATAAAGTTAGCAACAAATTTTTTAAATACTAATAAGAAATATGATATAGGTAATTTATATACAAGTAGATATGCTTACTATTTAACAAATAAAAATAATATAATTATTATGGATAATTATATTATTAATAATAAATTAGGAGATTATTTTCGAATGTCTTTATTAATATTTATATTATTAGAAATATTGATTATATATGTATCTAATACTTTAACTAAGTGGTTAACTAAACCTGCTATTGAAGCATTTTCTAAACAAAAACAGTTTGTTGTAGATGCTTCTCATGAATTAAAAACACCACTTGCTATCATAACAGCTAGTGCTGAATCTTTAGAACTGGAACCTACAGAAAAGAAATGGTTAGATAATATTAAAAGTGAATCTGAGAGAATGAATAAGTTAGTAACAGATTTATTAGATTTAGCTAAATCAGAAAATATGGAAATTAAAGAAAAATATAATATTAATAATTTATCTAAAATAATAGAAAAGACTAGTTTAACGTTTGAAAGTTTAATTTATGAAAATAAATTAGAAATTGAAGATAACATTGATAAAGATATAATGTTTAGTTGTAATCCTGATAAAATTAAACAATTACTAGGAATACTTCTAGATAATGCAATTAAACATAGTACTAAAAACTCTAAGATAACAGTTAACTTATATAAAGATAAAAACAATATTATATTAGAAGTTAAAAATAAAGGTAAGGAGATAACTAAAGAAGATCAAGAAAAAATATTTGATAGATTTTATCGTGTTGATGAGTCAAGAAATAGAAGTGATAATAGATATGGATTAGGACTTTCTATTGCTAAAAATATAGTAACAAGTCATAATGGTAAAATCTTTGTTAATTGTAAAAATGGATATACTACATTTAAAGTTATATTTAAACAAGTTTAGAAATAAATTTGTTTTTTTAATCTTCATTTAATCTTTTGTAAATATAATATTAAATGAAAGGGAAAAAAATATAGATGTTTGAGGTGATAAAATGAAAGATGTTGAAAATAAAGATGAAAAGAAAAAAATAGGAAAAAAGGATTATATTAAAACTAGTGATGAAGTTAACGAACAAGAAGAAAAATCTAAAAATGATAATATTGAAATAAGTGATGAAGAAAATAAGCAAGAAGAAAATCCTAGTATTGAATCAAAATACGATTTAAAAAAATCGAAAAAGAGAAAAACGTTAATAATAATAATTATTTCTTTAATAGTAGTTATTTGTATTAGTATACCTATAACTTTATACATTATTAATAATGATAATCCGTTTGTCAATAAGTCCAAGATAGAACTACAATATACGGAAACTAATGATAATGTTCCTGATGGTGTTTATATTACTGATGTATCGGAAGTAGTAGAAAACGTAATGCCAGCGATAGTTTCAATAACTAGTAAAACATTAATTACAAATGGTTGGTTTGGTCCTAATTATTTTGGCCAAAATCAATACACTGAAGGTGCAGGATCTGGTATTATTGTTGGAAAGTCTGATACTGAATTATTAATTGTAACAAATAATCACGTTGTAGAAGGTGCTAGTGAACTTACAGTACAATTTATTAACGATGTAAGTGTAGATGCTATTGTAAAGGGAACATCTGAAAGAAAAGATATAGCAGTTATATCTATAAAATTAACAGATATTGATACAGATACTTTAAATACTATAAAAATAGCAACTATAGGAAATAGTGATGAACTAAAAGTAGGGAATGGTGTTATAGCTATTGGTAATGCTTTAGGTTATGGTCAATCAGTTACAACCGGTGTAGTTAGTGCTTTAGATAGAGAAGTTACTATAGATGATTACACAAACAAAATGATTCAAATAGATGCTGCTATTAATGGTGGTAATAGTGGTGGAGCACTTCTTAATAGTAAAGGAGAAGTTGTAGGAATTAATTCTGCTAAATATTCTTCTAATAGTTCTAGCGGAGCTAGTATTGAAGGAATGGGGTTTGCAATACCTATATCTGATGTTAACGAATTAATTACTCAACTTATAAATGGAGAAGAAGTAAGTAACGGTGCTACTTTAGGTATTGAAGGATATATGACTAATCAAGGATATGGAATATCTTATAATGTTCCAACAGGATTTTATATTGCGGGTATTACTTCTGGAAGTGCCGCTGATAAAGCTGGACTTGAGATAGGTAATATTATTACTGAAATAGATGGAGAAAAAGTAGAATCAGTAAGTGACATTCAAAATGTGTTATATGATAAAAAATCTGGAGATGAAGTAACTTTAAAAATAAGTTATGTAAGCGGTAGAGAATACGCAGAAAAAGAAGTAAAAGTAACTTTATAAAAAATAAAAAAATACCTAATTACAGGTATCTTTTTTTTATAAGCATTCAACATAAGTATCATCTAAGCATCTAATTATACATACACAATTTAAATTAATTGTGAAAAATGAATTAGTTGCCACATATGGATAAGTTGCTCCTGGTTCTGTGTTATTAGCAAGTACTCGGAAAGTTGCACAACATCCATCTAATTTTTCTAAACGAAATGCAGTTGAAGTTGTCGCTTCAGTTGAACTTTTACTAATTGGCATAGCAAGTGCTGTTCCATTAGAACTACAAGTATATAGGTTTACTGGTCTCGTATTGCAATAAGCATTACATGATTGACCTAGAAATCCTTTATCACAAGTTTCTAAACAACTATCAGTTTGACATACACTTTGTTGCAATAGTAAAATAACTTTAAGAATATCTACAATGCAATTTTCACAAGTATTTTCATTATTATTACACATATAATCCACCCCTTTTTTATATTCAATATAACATATGTAAAAAATACAAAAAAAACACAACTAATACCTAATTAAGTATTTTTTTTAGTCATATTTCTTATAATTAATTAGGTGATATAATGAGGAAAGATACTTTCTATAAATTAATTTTGTCATTATTTCTAATTATAGTGCTTAGTTTATTTATAAATTATAACTTATATTTGAAGTTTAATAAATATATTTGGTTTGTAGCCATAATTATGCTTTTTGGGGGAGGAATATTTTTTAGTTATAAATTAAATTTTTTACAACTTAGAATATTTAAAATAATAAAATATTTATTTAAAAATAAAAATAGTAAAGGTGATATTAGTACACTTGAGTCAGTATCAATGACCCTTGCCGCTCAAATTGGAGTAGGTTCAATCGCAGGTGTATCACTTGCTATTTATATAGGAGGACCAGGAACTATATTTTGGATGTGGATAAGTGGTATTATAACCTCAATTAATAGTTATGTAGAAAGTGTTTTAGGAGTTATTTTTCAAGAAAAAGATTACAATAAAGTATATAAGGGAGGCCCATCATATTATATAAAAAAAGGTTTAGGTAATAATAAATTAGCATACTTATATGCTTTTTTAATAATTGTTTCTTACATTATAGGGTTTATTACAATTCAGTCTAATACAATTGTTAATGTTACAAGTACCTATGTAAACAAATATCTTGTTTTAGTAATTTTATCTATTATAAGCAGTTATATTATTTTTAAAGATGTAAAAAGTATTGCCAAATTTTCTTCTATTATAGTACCTATTATGGGACTTATTTATTTGTTTATTGGTATGTTTATTCTTTATAATAATATTGATAAATTAGGAAGCATGTTAACTTTAATAATTAGTTCAGCATTTAATATAAAGTCTGGTATAATAGGATTTATAACTCCAATTATTATAGGAATTCAAAGAGGAATATTTGCCTGTGAAAGTGGAATAGGTACGTCTGCAATAGCATCTTCTACTACTAATGAGAAGCCTAAAAAAGAAGGATATATTCAAACTTTAGGAGTTTATTTTACGATATTAGTAATATGTACTATAACAGCTTTTATTATTTTACTTAGTGATTATCAAACATTAAATATAATTAGTCCTAATGGTATAGAAATAACATCACATGCTTTTAATTATCACTTAGGAAGTATAGGGAAATATATATTATCAATTATTACTATATTATTTGCATATTCGACAATTATATCAGGATATTATTATGGGGAATCTAGTTTAAAGTTTTTAATTAAAGGATGCCCTAAGACAATATTATTTACCTTTAAATTATTAACAATTATTTTACTATTTATAGGGGGATTAATTAGACCGTCATTCATTTGGAACATAGTAGATACTTTAGTAGCATTTCTTGCCATAATTAATATGTGTAGTATTTATAAATTATTTAGATATGTTAAAAAAGAATATTATAATAATTAAAATTTACTAATAAATTTTTAAAAATATTATAATTTAATGGATTTTATGGATAGTTTTTTTAAATAAGTAATAATTTTTTATTTAATATTTTAAATTATTGAAATAAGTATATATAAATTGTATAATAATAATTGGTTTTGAAGAGGTGAAGTATGAAAACAGTATTAGTAACAGGTTCTAGTCGTGGGCTAGGAAAAAGTACAATAATAAAATTTGCAGAAAATGGCTATAATGTCGTAATTAATTATAATAATAGTGAAAAAGTCGCTTATGAACTACAAAAATATATAGAAGATAATTTTAAGGTTGGTGTTCTTACTGTAAAAGCTGATGTAGGGAACGAAAATGATGTAAAAGAAATGTTTAATATAATTATTGACAAATTTGGTAGTATTGATGTAGTAGTAAATAATGCTGCAATAGCTATTGATACAATTTTTGAACAAAAAACAGTAGATAATTTTAATAAAATCTTAAACACTAATTTAATTGGAACATTTCTAGTTAGTAAGTATGCGAGTAAATATATGTTAGAAAAAAAACAAGGAAATATTATTAATATTAGTTCTACCAACGGAATAGATACTTATTATCCTTATAGTATGGATTATGATGCGTCAAAAGCAGGTATTATATCTTTAACTAAAAATTTATCTAAAGAATTATCACCATACATAAGAGTAAATTGTGTATGCCCTGGTTGGATTACAACTGACATGAATAATAGCTTAGATAAAGAATATATGAGTAAAGAGATTACTAAAATAAATTTAAAAAGATTTGCAGAACCCAAAGAAATAGCTAATGTTGTATATTTTTTAGCAACAGATGAAGCATCATATGTTAATGGCTCTGTTATAGTAGTTGATGGTGGGAAATAATAATTATAGAGTAAAATGAATATGAATTTTAACAAAGATAAACATGACTTATATTTAAGATTTTTAAATAATATATATAGTAATTATTATGAATTAACTAATAGTAGTTTTTATCAATATTATCAAAAAATTATCCAGGAAGAAATTTCTCTTATAAAAAAATTATCATATGGGGATAATAGGATAATTACATTTTTCTCAATTTATTATTATTTGCTGTGGAATGGATATTTATCTTTAACTAAAAATTTTGAATTTACTGAAGATAATACAGAAATTAAGACAATGATAGGAAGTTCGATATATTTTGGTAGAGGTGTTTGCCGTAATATTTCTGCGCATTTTACAGAACTATTAAAAGCAGTTAATCCGCAAATAGAAGTTTATACAATAGGGACTCATTTGGCTGCAAGAAAAGAAAAAATAATGTCCCAATTAAATAACGTTAAGTACAATATCAATTTATGTGGAATCAATCATGCTGAAACATTAGTTGGAATAGACAATTTATGGCTTTTTGATTTATAAGGAAAGTTTGATTTTTAATTTTTTTGTTAAAACTATTGACAAACGAATGTTTGTATCTTATAATGCAATCACAGGTGGTGGTTGAAACATGAAAATATATCGTGGTTATAAATTTAGAATGTATCCA
>ERZ1643249.851-NODE-851-length-32474-cov-7.140597_pt1 | contig 32474 bp, 36 predicted proteins | sample MGYA00579263_ERZ1643249 | MGnify/ENA primary metagenome ERZ1643249 (study PRJEB29033, sample SAMEA4952264) | chicken gut metagenome | biome: Broiler Chicken; feature: Gastrointestinal Tract; material: Caecum | place: Ireland | collected 2018 | study: Broiler...
AAAATCGCTACACCACAGCCTCCGCAGGCCATCGCGCAGCGATTTTGTTCAATTAGGATTTGTATAAGCCAGCATGATAAGTATTACTTTTTATTTGGCTTTCTCTTAATACTTAGTAATTTAATAAAATCTTGAAACATTGAGGTATCAGTTGGTTCAAACATTACCCATTTACCATCTCGATAGGTTTGAGCTTCATCATAGATTTTTTGGACTTGTTGAGAATAATCATTACGCTCTGCTTCAAATCTTGCTCTCTCGTCCTTTCCAAAAATAATCATAAATCCTATACATTTTTCTCTGGCATATAACGCACAGAGCGTTTTACCACCTCGTCGATATTTGTACTCATAAGTCCATGCCTTTCCACCTTTAATCCACAGACGTTCCATTTCATACTTTTCGTCAATTAAAGCACATAACTTGTTCCATACATCATATAATGATTGTCCAACTAAAGTCGTCATTTCCTCTGCATTAGGTACTTTATCAAGCATATTTTTCCCTCCAAACACTTTGATTTATCACAAATAGGCGTTTACAAATTTTATAGGTGTGTATCTCAATCCGTCCGCTAACTGTCCCGTATCTGTATCAACAAATTCCAATTTGCAAATTACTTTTTCTTATTAAGTTTCAATTTTATGTGTCTCGAACCCGCAATCTTTTCAAGCACATCTACTACATATAGGATTTGTTCTTTGGATGATAAGGAAGATAATTCTTTCTTTTTCCCCTTCCTATTTTTATGCGACAACTTAGGATTTATCTCGATCTGTTCTTTTCTTGTTCTTATTACAAACTACTTATTACTTGAAAAACTAAACCTATTCCTAATCCCACAACTGCACCTGCCAAAATAATAAAAAAGCACTCGTCATAATTAAATCTATTGGCTGTAAAAGACCATATTCCTGCTATAGTAGCAAAGATTAGTACAAAACCAACATACAAAGATTTCAGAGTTTTTTTATTTTGGGGTGAAGCAGGTTCTATCCCTTTCAAAATATAATCTGTCGTAACTTCAAATAAGTTACTCATTATAATTATTTTTTCCAAATCTGGTGTGCTTTGCTCACTTTCCCATTTAGAAACAGCTTGCCTTGAAACACCGATTTGATCTGCAAGTTCTTCTTGAGACATTCCTTTAGTTTTTCTTAAATATTGTATTCTGTCTGCAATATTCATTTATCAGCACTCCTTTCGTTTGGTGTTATTGTAACAATATTATCAGTTGCAAAGCCACCATTTAAGTGTGGAAATGCGTCAACCAACAGTTGCGATATGTTAATACGCTCTGCCAAAGTGGCAGATTTATCAACGGGACCAGATTGGCTTGTATGGATTTTTGTTATAATATTGGCTATAATTTCCATTGTTTTAATTTCTGGGCATGGGGGCTGGCTTATTGCTGGATACAATATGGCTTCAAAAGAAGAAAAGGCAAAATATAATGAAAAAAAACTATGCCGAACAATGGGAATAGGAATGTCCATTATAACAATTCTTCTTTTAATTATGGAGCTGTTGGAAAATATTTTACCAGCGTTTTTTATATATGTTTCACTGGGTATTATTTTGGTTGATGTCGTGGTAATGACCATTTTAGGAAACACAATATGCAAAAAGTGACAAATCCTAATTTATAAAGGCCGAATGTAAAATATCCATTTGCAATTCGTCTAAAATCAAAGTAGTTACTAAACCTCCACATCTTCCATCTCTAAATGAGCCTTCACTTTATCACTCCTCAATACGTTTATCATACCATACTCCATCAGAATCAGCACTCTATTTCTTCTCAATATCTGGTGCATAAACTGCCGTAATCTCTTTGTCTTCCCCACTGTCAATCCGGACATAATAATCTCTAATATAATACGTACATTTTTCATCCTGAAGGGAATATAATTCCATTGTCTGAAAGTCAATCAGACACAGCTCTCTTGGTTTTGGCTCCTCCTGCACATATCCATACACCTCCATAACTTCCAAGAGCTTATCCAGGCAGTTCTGGCAGAGATGTTTCTGTACCGTCCGGGAATCAAAATCTTTCTTTTTTCCGTAGTCAATTGTCACCTGTGAGATTCCCCGGTTGGGATTTTTCTCCGTATGTAAAGTACATCCACTTTCTCCGGTTGATGTCATTCCCATACTCATTCCACATACCGGCACCGGATTCCCATTCTCATCCAGATTACGGATGTCCATTGGCAGCACATACCAGTCGTTCAGACACAGTACCCCTAGATCGTCCTTCCCCCGGTACATCCCCATCAAACTTCGGTCATCATTTCCACACATCCAGCATCGACTCTTATCTGTCAGCAGGCTCTGTACAGGTTCCGGTGTAATGCATTCCCATTCCCTGCCCTTGGGCTTAAATATAGCATTTTCTGGTACTTCTCCAATCGGCAATACCATGCCTATAAGAAGACCTGCTAAAACCCCGCTCACCGTTAAAATCAGACGTTCCTTTTTCATTTCTTTCTTCCTGTAAATCTAATAGCTCTATTTATCTACATCTATTAGATACATTATAGCAACTTCAAAGAGAATCTTCATCATTTAGCACGTATTTTATTCTGATTTTTATCATATAGCACATTCTGTTATGAAAAAAGAGTGCCTGCGGCACCCCGCAGGCACTTAGTTTTGTTCCGCCTCCTCCAGCATCACATCCAGAACCTTATATATCATATTTCTATCCTTCAATGGCAGTTTCCGAATCCGTTCTTCTCGTTTGATGTATTCTTCATGCTGACGTATCTCCAAAACATCCTGCAAAAGATCATCTGTCGATGCACCAATTGCATTGGCAATCCGAATGAAAGTCTCCAGCTTTGGATACTTTGTATTTCTTTCTACCGCACTCAGATATGTGCTACTGATATTTACGATCTCTGCCAGTTTTTCCTGGGTTAATCCGGCTGCTTGGCGATATTCCTTGATTCTACTTCCTATTCCTTTCACACTGCACCTTTCCCTTCTAAATCCAATAGAATTAGTTTTCTAATTTCAGTATATGTATTTCCACAGTGTCAAAACAGAATCTATCAATTATAGTTCTCTATATCTATTTGAATTAGTCGCATTTCTGGCTCAGATTTGTCTTTAACTGGCACACTCCTGCGATTGTACCGGTCAATTCCCTATGTTAAGATTGATATTGTCAAAATCATATGCAACTGCAAGCAGCATCCGGTATGTGCCCCATCCGTGATGTTGTTTTTTTATAAGGAGGTGACCTTTTCATTTTAGGGGAAGAACACTGATTGGCCAGAATATCTTTCCCACTTGCGGTACAAACCGCTTCGGGGCAGGAAACTATAAGCACACCGGGGGATCCATCCCCCGGTTTTCTATTACAAGGAGGTACATACGTGAAAAAACCTATTCGAAAATTCCGACGGTTTTCTCCCGGAGCAGCACTGTACGCAGCCTTTCTGTTTTCCACAATTTTAATTGGAAACGTGCAGCCTGTTTTAGCCGCTGATGTCTGGGATAAAGCAAATGAAATCATGAAAGATGTCTATAATCAGATCGTCTTGATTTCAACCATCGCTGCCGTCGTTACTGCATCCGTAGCTCTGCTGATGATGAATTTTTCTAAAAGCGGCAAAACCGTTGATGAATCCAGAGCATGGCTGAAACGAATCATCATTACATGGGCAATTCTTAATGGTCTTGGATTCATCATGGCTTACATCACCCCATTCTTCGCCGGAGGACAATGGAACGGATAGAAAGGAGGCATGAGTATGGGAATCCTCGACGGAATTGTAGAATGGATTGCTGAACAAGTCATGAATGCCCTGGATTTAGTAACCACTTCGGTTCTTGGAGCACTGGGGTGTTCTATGGACACCTTCCTTCGGTACTTTCCAGCGGCTGAAACCATGTATCAAGTATTCATGGCGTTGGCAATCGGTCTTATCTTGCTCAACTGGGTATGGCAGCTATTTAAAAACTATTTTATCGGTGCAGGAATTGAAGCGGAAGATCCCATTAAGCTATCGCTTAGGACCTTCCTCTTTTTATTTCTCACTTTTTACGCCAAAGATATCGTAGACATACTGCTGAATATCGCTGGCACGCCGTATAGCTGGATTCTTTCCGAAGATCTTCCGCCTCTGGAATTTGCAGATTTTAGTTCCGTTCTAACTGTCATCCTGGGCGTTTGTGCTAATGGCGGAGTCGCACTCATTACGTTGATACTTGTCCTAATTCTCGCATGGAACTATATCAAACTGCTTTTTGAAGCTGCGGAACGTTATATCCTCTTAGGAGTCCTGGTTTACACTGCACCAGTTTCTTTTGCAACTGGTGCTTCCCAAGCTACATCAAATATTTTTAAAAGCTGGTGCCGGATGTTGGGTGGCCAGTTTTTTTTGTTACTTATGAATGCCTGGTGCCTGCGCCTGTTTACCAGCATGGTCGGTACATTTCTTTCAAATCCACTATCTCTGTAGAAAGGAGGAGAACATGAAACATAAAAAGAAATTAGTGATACTCATAACCTTTGTAGCGATCCTGGTACTTTTCAGCTCTTTTCCAGTTTTTGCCGCCGAACTTACGGAAGCGGATGTGGAAAAAGCTGTTGCTGAACAGGGAAAAGATGCCGTTACCGGCAATGTATTTATCTGGTTTTTGTGTGCGATTGCTTTTTTAAAGGTCAGTCAAAAGATTGATTCTTTCATGGCTTCTCTCGGCATTAACGTAGGCAACACTGGCGGGAACATGATGGCAGAATTGTTGATCGCCGGCCGTGGTATTTCAAATGCCCTGCATCATACCGGCGGAGGTGGCAGTTATCGAAAGCCTTCCTCTCCTGGAGATGCGGCCGTAGGCGGCAGTTTTCTTGCTGGTGGTCTGGCAGGTTCAGTTGGAAGACATGTCGAAAGAAGTGCAGTCAACGCTGCAACCGGTTATACGGAAAATGCAAGTATCGGCAATACCCTATATCAATCTTCCCTTCAGAAAGGCGGGGATTTTGCTAACCATGTGATCAGCAACATCGCAAAAGGCAACTATGGACAGGTTGGTTCCATTAAAGGAGAAGATGCAGCCAATGCATACCTTTCCTATATGGGACTTCAAAATGCGGAGACGCAATCTCCAACCGGTTCTGATGCTGCAGAAGGTTCCTCATCCAATCCGTCCATTCCTTCTTATTCTAATATAGAAATTGGCGGTGGACGAATTACTGGTACGGAAACTACCGATGGCACTTCCCGTGCATTTGCTATGTATCATGCAGACCAGTACATGCCTCCAACACAAGGGGATTATGAAACGGTGCAATCCGTTGACGGTGCCAACTGGTACAAGCAGTATGCCCAGGACACTGTGGAGCGTAAGCCTTACGAAGCAGAAAATGGAAAGATCGCCTACCATGAATCCATTGTTCAAAAACTTCCATCTGCTCCGCAACGAAAGGAGCGGATGTAACTGTGTCAGAGCAACAGACTGGATTCGATGAAGCAGTACAGGTAGGCACTTCTGCTGCTTCCCACATCAAATCCCTGAAAACCATCTCGACCTTTGCGAAAACAGCAAAAGGAGCAGCAATTGGAGGTCCTTTGGGGGCAGCAATCGGAGCGGCACTATTAAACAAACATACACTCTCCAAAATTATCGTCATAGTGATTGCAATTTTGATGCTTCCGGTCTTGTTTATACTGCTTCTTCCCGGACTTATCTTCGGTTCATTGACCTCAAATACCGGAGCATTAAATGACAACCGTTTGATTCAACAGAACATACAAGCTGCAAACGCTGCTATCGTTTCTGTGCTGCAGGAGCGTCATGATGAAATCTTAGATCAGGTGGACGCGGAAATTCAGCGGTTGCCACAGGGAGATACCGCACTGGTCGTTGATCCGTATGCAACCTCCATATTCGTAAATGCCAATCAGCTCATCTGCCAGTTTTGTGCGTCCAAAAATCAAGACTTTGCTTCCATCAATACGAATGAACTGTCACGGATCATTCGTGAAAATAAGGAAGGACTGTTCTCTTATGATGTTAAGACGAAGACTATCACCATGGAAGTAGATACCGGAACCGGTGCGGAAGGTGATGCGGGTGCTTCTGGTTCGGACGGAACACAGACTGTCACCTTTACACAGCATCAGTATTTTATCCAGTATGCCGGTGACTCCTACTTTGCGGAACACGTTTTTCATCTGGATGACAAGCAGGCAAAACTGGCGGCAGATTACGCTGAAAACCTTGCGACCTTTTTCGGCGGTTCTTCTTCCGGGATCGCCACTGCAAATGTCTCTGAGGAGGTATTGAGATACCGCCCTACTGTAGAGCGAATCGCCGCCCGATACGGCATGGAAAATTATGTGGAACTCATACTCGCTGTCATGATGCAAGAGTCCGGCGGGCGAGGAAGTGATCCTATGCAGGCTTCGGAAAGCGGATACAATACCCGATATCCCAGAGTGCCCGGTGGAATCACCGATCCGGAATACTCCATTGAATGTGGTATTCAGGCACTGCGAGCTGTGCTTACCAAAGCCGGATGCACCGGACCCACGGATTTAGACCGGATCAAACTGGCTCTGCAAGGATACAATTATGGTTCCGGCTACATTGACTGGGCCATGAAACGGGATGGGGGATATACAAAAGAAAATGCGATTGCTTATTCCGACATGATGTGCTCCCGCCCCAACTGGCCATATGATATTTATGGTGACAAAGATTATGTCGATCATGTATTGCGTTACTATATCATCTCTACACCGGGTGGAAAGTATCCAGCTAACGGAATGCAGATTCCCCACTATTTGCAAACGGATTATAAAAACATCCCTTATGGAGATGATTCCATCGCAGGATCCGGCTGCGGTCCGACTTGCTTCGCAATGGTAGCAAGTTATCTGACCGGAACTACCATAACACCGGCAGATGCGGTGGCATGGTGCGGCAATGCTTACTATTCTCCTGGAGCTGGAACCTACTGGTCCTATTTTCAAGCTGCAAGCAACCATTTTGGCTGCGGAACCATTACACAAACAACAGATGCAAACGCAGCTCTGCAGGCACTCTCCCAGGGCTGCCCTGTCATTTCTTCTCAAGGACCTGGGCTTTTTACCTCTGGAGGACATTTCATTGTACTTCGCGGAATCACCGCATCTGGAAAGGTGTTGGTCAATGATCCGAATGACAATGACAGAAAAAACTATATTAACCGGGAATTCGATATGATGTCAGAAATCCATTCCACATCAAAGCAGTATTGGATTTTCCCTGCGAAATAAAAAGGAGTATCAATATCATGCGTAAATCAAGAATCATTCTTGCTATTATACTGCTCATCCTACTTGTAGGGATCGGCATTGTTCTTCCATACATATGGAAGCAAAACCGTCAAGAGCCAGTACCTCCTGCGAAAACCCAGCAGGAGCAACCTTCGTTAGAGCATACAGATACACCGGAACTTATCTTTACCGATTTTGAACAAATGGAGCAGTTCCTTCCAAAAGATGTAATTAGTGACTTAAAGAAACTCATGCCCACTTATCTGGCTTTTGCCGGTATCCGTGAAGAACAAACTGTCACTTTTCTTCCGGAAGCAACTACTTATCCCAATACCGGTTCCACTGCTCTATCATTCCAACTGTCTGATGGAAGTACACTGCCAGTCATTTACTTATCTACTGGCAGTTTTTTATTTGGCGAAGAAAAAACAGAACTGACATCAGACAATACCATCTATGAAAAAAAGAGTGATTCCGATCTTCCGGAAATCACTTCCGAAGAAATTGAATCCCGCCAGGAAGGCGGAAAACCGGATCCAAGGGAGGTGCAGCCGTGAATCAGCAAGAAAACCAAAAACCTAACATCATCCCACCCAATTTCATTGAAAAAGGGAAGTTTATGGGTGGTATGTTTGCCATTCGCAATGCCATTGAAGGCGGTATTTTAGCTGCAGCAATTATTTTCCCTGTAACTCATCTTCCTCTTTCCCTAACCATGAGAATCATCATATTGTGCATGACAGCACTTCCGCTTTTCATGGTATCCCTAATCGGAATCGGCGGCCAAAGCATTACCGCCTTTCTTGGAAATGCTTTGGTCTTCTTAAAGAACCGCCGCGTCATTCTGCGTTCGGATGTTCATCCGGAACCGAAGGGAAAAAGCAGGGATCGAAAGCCTCGTAATAAAGAGCATCATGCAAAGAAACAGAAGAAGGCAAGAAATCCCGAAACAGGTTTCTCCGAAATTTCTGAGAAACCAAGTAAAAAAAAAGAGCGGCGACAGTTTGACACCACTACCCAGAAAGGGATTCGCAAGCAGGCTCGCGAAGATATCCGCATCTTAAAATATGAACGCCGCGAAAAGAAGAAACTGGATAAACGAATGAAAAAAGCCAGTATCCAAAAACAGAAACAGGAGGAACAGGAAAAGCGTATTGCTGAAAAAGAGCTTCGGAAGCTGGAAAAACAGCAACGAAAAGCATCTCGTACATCAAAACCTTCTTCCGCCTCCAGTTCATCGGCTTCTGCAAACACCCGGAAGAAACGCAAAAAACAGACATTAGAGGATTATCTTCCAATTGATAAAATCGCCAATGGTGTAGTCTACACCACCGATGGACGATATATCAAAATTTTAGAGGTGGAACCGATTAACTTTCTCTTACGAAGTGCAAGAGAACAGCAAGGAATCATCTACAGTTTTATTTCCTACTTAAAAATCAGTCCCATTAAACTGCAGATTAAAATGATTTCCAAACGGGCCGACATAAACAAACATCTTGCACAATCCCAACGGGAACTGGAACAGGAAACGGATCCCCGCTGTCAAGAACTGCAGCGTGACTACATTCAATTTGTCCAACGCCTGAGTTCCAAAGAAGCAGTATCCCGGCGTTTCTTTCTGATTTTTGAATATGAACCCTTTAATGCGAACCGCAAAGAGGAAGAACGGGATATTCTTGCACAGCTGGAAACAGCCGTACAAACTGCAAAAACATTCTTGTACCAATGCGGAAACGAAATTACAGAACATGATAACGAGGATGAGTTTTCCACGGATGTGCTGTACACCCTTCTAAACCGGAGTGTCTGCACCGAGCATCCATTGCCTGAACGCATCCAGGAGGTCTTACAGCATTACAAACAGAATGGGAAGGATACAGATCTTGTAAAGATCAACGAATTCTTCTCTCCAAAGATCATTGACTTCCGCCATTCCAGTTACATTCTGATCAATGGAGTATATCACGCATACCTGATGGTACCAAGCGATGGGTATAAGAGCCGTGTCTATCCGGGATGGTTAAGTCTCTTAGTCAATGCCGGGGAAGGAATTGATGTAGACCTGTACCTGCATCGTCAGCCAAAGGATAAAATTCAGCAACGGCTGGGGCAACAGCTTCGAATCAACCGTTCCAAACTCAAGGATGCCTCAGATACCAACAGTGATTTTGATGACCTGGATTCTGCCATCCGTGCAGGGTACTATCTGAAACAGGGTATCTCAAACAATGAGGATTTCTATTTCATGAATCTTCTGATTACGATAACTGCTTCTTCTTTAGAAGAACTGCAGTGGCGGATCCAGGAAATGAAAAAATTACTGATCTCACAGGATATGGACCTTCGCTCCTGCTACTTTCTGCAAGAACGGGGGTTTTTATCTACTCTGCCGCTTGCCTGCCTTGACAAAAAGCTGTTTCAGCTTTCCAAGCGAAATGTATTAACCAGTGGTGCGGCAAGTTGCTACCCCTTCGTCAGCTACTCCATCTGTGATGACAACGGGATTTTATTTGGTGTCAATAAACATAACAGCAGTCTGGTGATTGCGGATATTTTTGATTCCAAACAGTATAAGAACTCCAATATCTGTATTCTTGGATGCTCCGGAGCCGGAAAAACTTTTACCATGCAGACCATGGCACTGCGGATGCGGCGAAAAGGAATCCAAGTATTTATCATAGCCCCTCTAAAAGGACATGAATTCTATCGAGCCTGCAAGAATGTTGGAGGAGAATTTATTCAGATTTCCCCTGCCAGCCGGAACTGTATCAACATCATGGAAATCCGAAAAATTGATAACTCAGTCAATGAGCTGCTGGACGGTCCTACCATGGATGCCTCCGCTCTTGCTTCCAAAATTCAAAAGCTGCATATTTTCTTTTCGCTTTTGATTCCTGACATGACCCATGAAGAAAAGCAGCTTTTGGATGAAGCATTGATCAAGACCTATGCCTTAAAAGGAATCACTCATAAGAATGAATCCCTCATTGATCCCAAACATCCGGATCAGTATAAGCCAATGCCAATCCTGGAGGATGTGTATAACGTCCTCTTGGAAAGTGATGACACCAAGCGGCTTGCTCATATCCTAAACCGGCTGGTCCATGGTTCTGCCAGCAGCTTTAATCAGCAGACCAATGTGGACCTTTCCAATAAATATACGGTACTGGACATCTCTGAGCTGACCGGTTCCAGCGATCTTCTCACCGTTGGAATGTTCGTTGCACTGGATTATGTCTGGGATAAGGCAAAGGAAAATCGAACAGAGGAAAAAGCAGTATTTGTCGATGAAGTCTGGCAGCTCATTGGTGCCTCCAGCAATCGTCTGGCTGCAGAATTCGTACTGGAGATTGCAAAGGTCATTCGTGCTTACTCCGGTGCAGGTATTTTTGCCACGCAGGATCTGAATGACTTTTTCGCGCTGGATGATGGAAAATACGGGAAAGGAATTATCAACAACTGCAAAACCAAGATTATTCTTAATATGGAGGATGAGGAGGCACAGAGAGTGAAGAACATCCTTCACCTGTCAGAAACGGAGGTGATGAATATTACACACTTCCAGCGCGGAAACGGCCTGATATCCACAAACAACAATAACATAACTGTGGAATTTAAGGCATCTACTCTTGAAAAAGAACTTATTACTACTGACCGGCAGGAATTACTGGAGATCATTGAACGCCAGAAACGTAGAGCCGGTTAATCCATGTATAGGCAACAGTTCTCTATGGCTGTTGCCTATATTTGTACTCTTTCAAACATTAGAAAAGGAGGATTTTTATGAGAAAAAGTGCAAAACAGTTATTCCATCGGGGATTGGCATTCCTCATGACTGCTCTAGTGTTATTTGGAACACTAGGGGTGAGCCCAATCCCGGTTCATGCTGCCGACGGCACCCTCGAGTATCGGACCGGTAAAAAAATCGGTTATGGCAGCTATTTTACGACAGAAATGTTTATTGACGGAAGTAACTTAGCCTATTGTGTGCAACCCCTAAAGAAAACACCGCCAGCCGGTACCTATTCTTATGACCTGCTGGGCCAGGACTCCGACTTACGAAAAGCACTGTACTATCTACGCGGTGGGTATGGATACGAAAAAAACATTAAGGAGCAGTACTTAGGCGGATGGAGTGACGACAATCAATATGTGATCGGCCACTTAGTGACTGCTTATGTCTATGCCGGATACGATGCAGATAACGGTGCCTTCCATGGGGCTCCACAGGAATTCATTGATAAATCCATTGAAATTGCCAATGCGATCAAGGGACTTCCAAATCCGCCGTCTACCTTCCGTGCATTTATCATTCCTTCCAGTACCAATCAGACCATTGCCGGAAGCTGGTATCAGGTGCCATATGGTTCCATCGAACTTTACAAATCTTCTGGTAACCCAGGAGTCTCCGACGGGAATCCAAATTACAGCCTAGCTGGTGCACAGTATGGTCTCTTCCATGGCGATTCCCAGATTACTGTACTTACTACAGATGAAAAAGGATATGCAAAAGCTGACAATCTGGAAGTTTTAGAAGAGGGTGATTATTACACCATAAGAGAGCTCAGTGCTTCCCCTGGCTTTGCCATTGATACGGAAAGCTACAACGTCACCGTAAAACCGGAAGAAACTTCAACGGTAAAAGTAAAGGAAATCCCTCAGAATCAGCCACTTGATCTGCTGCTGAAAAAACTGGATGCGGATTTAAAGGATTCTCAGGCACAAGGTTCCGGTTCTTTGGAAAATGCGGAATTTACCGTAAAATTCTATACGGAAATATCCGATACGGATCCTGCACAAGCCGGTAAAGAAGCGGTACGCAGCTGGGTATTTAAGACAGATAAGTCTGGAACAATTAAATTCACGAAAGATTATTTTGTTTCCGGTGATGATTTCTATTATGCAAGTGACGGAAAGACCGTCTGCTTACCTCTTGGAACCGTTACAGTACAAGAAACAAAAGCTCCTGCTGGCTATCATCTAAACGACACTGTGTTCGTACAAAAAATTACCAGCTCCGGAGATGGCGAAACGATTTCTGTCTATAACGCACCGGACGTGGAAGATCAGATTTATCGTGGCGGTGTCAAAATTCAAAAACGAGATTTAGAAACCTCCGGGAACACACCGCAGGGTGGTGCAACACTTTCCGGAGCAAAGTTTAGCATCACAACCCTCAACGAGCAGCCGGTAGTCGTAAATGGCAAATCCTATGAAAAAGATCAGGTGGTTCTCACATTAGAAACGGATCAGAATGGGCTTGCCTCTACCGCATCCGATACGCTTCCTGTAGGTCATTATCGGGTGGATGAAATCACTCCTCCTACAGGATACTTAGGGGAAGGAACTCTCTCGAGAGAATTTGATGTGACCAAAAATGGAGAAATCGTAGACCTGACAGGAGAAAACACTTCCATCTTCAATCAAATCATCCGAGGAGGCGTTAAGATTCAAAAGCGAGATGCCGAAACTGGTGATGCGACTGCCCAGGGTGGAGCAACCCTAATGGATGCAGTATTTACGATTACTACACTTAATGAGAACCCGGTACTGGTAGGCGGTAAGTCCTATGAAAAAGATCAGGTAGTTCTCACGCTCAAAACAGACAAAACCGGCATTGCTGCCACAGAAGCGGATGTCCTTCCATACGGACACTATCGTATTGATGAGATTACTCCGCCGTCCGGATATCTCGGCGAAGGAATTATCTCCAGAGAGTTTGACATTCAAGAAAATGGTATCATCGTAGATATGACTGCAAAAGAATCTGCCATTTTAAATCAGCCGATTCGAGGCGATCTGGAATTTGTAAAAGTATCCGACGGAGACCTGAACCGGTTAGCAGGCGTACCTTTCTCCATTACCTCAAAGACAACGGGAGAAAGTCATACTATCGTTACTGATCGAAATGGTTATGCAAGTACTTCCGCAGAGTGGAATCCACATACTCAGAATACCAATGAAGGTAAAACAGACCAGGATGGTATCTGGTTCGGAACCACAGAACCGGATAACGAAAAAGGAGCACTTCTTTATGATACCTATATTCTGGAGGAGCAACGCTGCGAAACCAATGAAGGGATGAATCTTCTGAAGATTGAAGTAGAAGTCTATCGCAATAATGTAGTCATTGACCTTGGCACCTTAACCGATGATCAGATTACAATTGCTACCACAGCATTGGATCAAGACACTGATTCCCATTTTTCTCATGCGGATGAGAAGATCACAATTGTGGATACTGTAGAATATGAAGGACTCCAAAAAGGTACCGAATATAAACTCGTTGGTACTTTGATGGATGCCGAAACAGGAAAAGAACTGCTAATTGATGAGAAAGCAGTCACATCGGAAACCACATTCAAAGCAAAGAAGAGCACAGGCTCAGTCAAAGTAAAATTTACCTTTGACGGAAGTTCTTTAAAAGGCAAAACACTGGTTGTTTTCGAGACTTTATATCAGGACGACTTGAAACTGGCAGTTCATGCAGACCTTGAGGATCGCGATCAAACCATCTATTTTCCGGAAATCGGCACACAGGCAAAAGATTCGGATACTGGAATGCAAATCTCTTACGCCGATAAAAAAGTAGAACTGATTGATACGGTTTCCTATTCCAATCTCCTTCCTGGTGAAGAATACACACTGATCGGAACTCTCATGGATGTGGAAACTGGCGAGGCACTTGAAGTAGATGGCAAACCGATTACTGCAAAAGCAACTTTTACGCCAGAAGAGCCAAATGGAACTACGGAAGTACACTTTACCTTTGACGGCAGTGAACTTGCTGGAAAAACAGTCGTAGTCTTCGAATCCTTGACCTTTGAAGGCAAAGAAATCTGTGCACATAAAGATCTGCAGGATAAGGGACAAACCATTCAATTTCCTAAGCTCAGCACCCAGGCTATGGATGACCAAACCGGGCAGAACCTTGCAAGCCCATCCGAAAAAGTGACCATTACGGATACTGTGGAATACAAGAATCTGATTCCGGGTAAGGAATACACCATCCAAGGCATTTTAATGGATCAAGAAAGTGAAGAAGAACTTCTGATTGACGGCAAACCGGTAACAGCCCAGAGCGTCTTTACACCGGAGTCTTCCGAAGGAACGGTACAGCTGTCCTTTTCATTAAACGCCTCTACCTTAGCAGGCAAAACGACTGTCGCCTTTGAGACGCTTCAGTATGAGGAAAAAACCATTGCGGTCCATGCCGATATCAAAGATGAAAAGCAAAGCATCTACTTCCCGAAAATCGGCACAACTGCAAAGGATGCTGAGGATGGAGATCAAACTGCAGTAGCAGATGAAGAAGTTTCTATCATTGACACGGTATCTTACTCCAATCTCGTACCAGGTCTTTCCTATAAGCTAGTGGGCACACTCATGGATAAAGAAACAGGAAAAGCCGTTGAAGTGGACGGAACTGCCGTAACTGCGGAAGCAACCTTTACACCGGAAAAATCTTCCGGCTCTGTGGATGTGACCTTCACCTGGAATGCTTCCGGCCTGTCCGGTCATTCTGTGGTCGTATTTGAAAAACTATTCCTAATCTCCGGAGAAACAGAAGTGTTTATCACCTCCCATGAAGATTTGGAAGACAAAGGCCAAACCATCGAACTGACGGAAGTACCAAAGGAAGTTCCGCCGGAAAATCCGCAGCCATCTGCACCAGTAAAAACTGGAGATGACACCAATACCATGATCTATGTTGTCATCGCTGCCGTTTCCTCACTGATTTTGATCGGTGCTGGCGGATATTTCATCTATAGAAGAAAAAATAAGAAATAAGTGTTTGTGGTCCGGTACCCTCCGGACCACTTTTTAGGTGGTGATTCTATGATACTAAACTCAGATCCAAAATTGCTGTATCATTTTTTGAATTTATGCCAGGGTAACTGGCACCGTAGCGTTTATGTAACATGTAACGATTGCTCTTCCGCTGCATGCCCTATGAGAGATTTTCTCATGCTGCCGGATGCCCAAGGGAAACCCATCCTACTGCCTGTACAGGATGCTGCCATTTTGTTTTCTGAACGGCCGGATCCTAGTGAATGCCTATGCACGTTATCCTTTGCACAATTCTCCGGCATGTATGACGCATACTTAGGCACTTTACCTTCCACTGAAGACCATACGTGTATCGCAGTGAAACTAAAACGCATCCTTACTGACACTTTGTACGATTGGTAATTTGCGTTTTCTTCATCCCATCCGTATGTATATAGAAACGAAGGAGGGAAATACATGATACACATTATACAAGCAATGGACCAATTTTTTCAGATAGCGATTGTCATTCCTCTGATTTTTGTGCTTCTATATCATTTTCACATATTCAAAAAAGAGCAGCCTAAGATACGCAGTCTTCACAAACTCTGTGTGGTACTGATTGTTATCTTTCTCATCCGCTGCTTCCTGGCACAGTTTATCTTTACACCAGTGAATTACGACCGCTTTGTAAATAAGGGATATTTTCCATTGGTCGAAGCAATTTTTTATTCTGAATAAGGAACGATGGGGGAATCCACCATTTTTTGAATAATCCGAGGCACATTCGGTGGTTCCCCTATCGCATATCATCACCAGCTTTTTTACAATGAAGTTAAGAAATGTGAGGTGATTTTTTTATGAAACGAAAAAAACAATTACGATGCAGTTACTGCGGCCGTCCCGCAATTCTAAAACCAGCTTCCGAAGTTTTCCATGATCCGAAGCGTACTGGATATGTCTATGTGTGCAGCCACTTTCCGGCATGTAATGCTTATGTGGGAGTACATCCCGGAACCAAGATTCCCATGGGAACACTGGCAAACCCACAGCTTCGGCGTAAACGGATTGAAGCACATCAAGCGTTTGACTCTATCTGGAAAAATGGAGTCATGAGTAGAAATCAAGCATATCGCTGGCTGTCTTGCACCTTATGCTTAACAGAAAGCCAGACACACATTGCCCAGTTCGGTGACTATATGTGTGACAGGGTAATTGAGGAATCCCGAAAAGTCCTCCTGCAAAATCACCTTCGTCAACAAGCCGCATGAAAGGTGGTGAAGACTATGACAAAAGAGTACGGTTGTCTAACGGAAGAACAGAGACAACTTGTAAATGAACATCTGGATTTAGTCGCCCAGGTACTCAACAAACATATCCGTCGAGATTTATCAAACCCGGATATGGACTGGGACGATCTGTATCAAACCGGATGTCTTGCCCTATGCAAATCAGCGTTACTCCATGATGTCACGAAGCCTTTCGGTCCTTATGCTGCACGGGCAATCCGTAATGCCTTATTGGATTACTGTATCAAATCCCAGCAGTATCGTCAGCCTCTTTGTGACCTGGAACTGGAACCGGATATCCCCATTGCGGACGACCATTTTCTTCTGCTTTGTGACAAGGATCTGACATCTTTTATCAAAGAGCAGGGTAACAATAGTTCTGGTATTGTGCAGAAAGGAATCTTCTCTCTGCTCAAGAAATCAGAGGGGTACACAAGCACCGATCTGTCTAAAGAATTTGGGGTATCCTCCAATTCTGTGCGGGCATGGATGAGCCTGGCTGCAAAAAAACTTAGGCAGCACCCAGAACTTAATAAACTTTTAGCGTAAAGGAGAATCACTATGCTGACACTTTATACTTCCATCGGTCATCTGACCACTCAGAAAACACAAAATGGAACGGTCATCCCAGTTGTTCAGACTGGTGGGCACGACTACGCACTTGCTCCCCGCGAACTACTGCTTTGGTCCTCTCTTGCCTTTCAGATTCTGACAAAGGAGGAAGCACAGGTTTCCTATATAAATCAATTGGTTCCATCTCAACTTTCGGATGAACCAGACTTTGCGTACATTCTGCGAAGGCTGCTGATGCGTGGAATCGTGATCCAGGGCGGCGGTGTTACAGGTGTCGAGGCTCTTTACCGTCTGCTTGCTCAGATGCACATTGTGCCAGTAAAAGATTCTCTCTTTACACGCTGCATCGCCTGCTTCCGAGCTTGGCGGCATGGACATATTCCTTTTTCTATGTTCCCCCATTATCTGAAGAAGCCTAGCTGCACCCCGATGGAAACCTTGATTCTGAAACTTTCAAAGGAATTGTCTTTCTCGGTGGCAGAACTTCTCGGACACATGGAATACTCCACCAACGTTCCAACACAAAACGATTTGGATTCCGTTACCGCAGTCATGAAGATTGATGATCTGGCAGAGCAGGTCACACTTCACCACGTACAGCTCCCTGTTCTGCAGGGGATTGCAAATTTGTACCTTAAAAAACAGATTCTATTAGAACGATAGGAGTTATTATGCCAAAACCATTATTTTCAAAGCTGGTTGCCATCTGTGCAATCGGCTTTCTTTGTTTACTATTCGGATGTGTATATGGGATCAGTACCAATGACCGTATTCTATGTATGTTAAGTATCCTTGTGGGTCTGTGCAGCATGATTCGCTTCTTACTACTTTTCCGTCAGATCCGCTCCAAGTCTTACCGGACACTGACCGGAACCTGTATCAAGAAAATTCCCTCTGCACTTTTTGGAAAAAGCCAAAAAGTGATCTTCTCTACGCAGGATGGAAAAGAGTATCAGTTCAACCTGGAGAAAAATGTGAAACTCCTTACCGGACATCATTATAGACTGTATTTTCGGCTGCCTCTCCCTCACATGGAAGAAGACAACTATTCTCCACAAGATTTCCTTGGATTTGAGGAAATACCTGCGTTAACAAACTCTTTAGATGACAAGAGGAATTCTGAAGCATGATATATTCGAAGTAGCAATAGATAACCGATAGAAACTAACAGAACATCACCCTGAATAATCATCCACCCGCATAGCGGGTGGTTTTTCCTTTTCGGGCATAGCCCTAATACCACTAGCTACGCACAAGTGCGTCTTTTCATTGGCCTGCCAGCCATGCGTGTGATTACTTGCTACCCGTAAACGGGTCTCTCGGATCAAATAAACTTAATTGATCCATTTCCTGATCCTGCTTCAGCTGGTTGGCTATGTAACTTTTTATTGCTGCAGTGTTCTTACCCACTGTATCGACGTAGTATCCCTTACACCAAAACTCGCGGTTTCGGTACGCAAACTTCATATTTCCAAATTTTTGAAATATCATCAGGCTACTCTTCCCTTTTAAATATCCCATAAATCCCGAAACGCTCATTTTGGGCGGGATACTAAGCAGAAGATGTATATGATCCGGACATATTTCTCCTTCAATTATTTCTACGCCTTTCCATTGGCACAATGTCCTGATGATATCTCGTATCTCTTCTCGTTTTTCATTAAAAAATACTTTTCTTCGATATTTAGGGGCAAATACCACATGATATTTGCAATTCCATTTTGTATGTGCTAAGCTTTTCACGTCTGTATTGTGTTCTGACATATTATAGTCCTCCTAATGTGTTTTTATCTACGTAACTGGCAGGTCACGTTTTTATTATACACATTAGGAGTTTTTATGTCTGAATACATCGCTAAAGCTTCTATAGAACCACGCGACTATCGCGTGGTTTTCCTAATACAAAAAGGCGGTCCGCAATGCGAACCGCCTCAACCTAAAATCATTTTCTTACTTATTCAACAACCAATCCAAAACATTGATCTGTTTAATTCCATTGTGAGAAGTTAACGGAACAAAATCCATGGTCAACAGATACTTCGGATTATGATCTTTTACTGCTTCCAGGGAAGCCAGCTCTCTTTCAAGCACTTTCCCATCCGCACTGACTACCGTTTGAGCTACCTGATAGTATTCCTCGCCTTCTTCACCGATTGCTATGAAGTCAATTTCTGCATTTCCCACTTTTCCTACATACACTTCATAGCCTCTTCGAAGCAGCTCCAGATAGACGATGTTTTCTAAGATATGACCAAGATCTACCTTTTTACTTCCCAGCAAATAATACCGAAGTCCCATATCACAGAGGTAATATTTCTGTCCGGTCATCAGGTATTGTTTTCCTTTCACATCGTACCTGCTGGCTTTGTATAAAATGAAGCTGTCTACCAGTGCTGTCAGATAATGATCCACGGTATGTGCAGACATTTTTCTTCCTGCTGATGTCATCGTATTTGCAATCTTCGTTGCGGAACAGAGATTCCCGATATTATCAAACATAAAACGTACAACACTGTCGAGCATCCCTGCATCTGAAATCCGGTAACGTGCCATGACATCTTTTAAGATGATTGACGTATAGATTCCTTCTAAATAGGCATGGATATCTCTTTTCCTCTTCAACTGTAGAATATAAGGGAATGAACCGTTCTGGATATAATTTTGATACTTCACCTGTAAATCCGTTTCCCCTCCCAGAGCCGATACATACTCTTTAAAAGAAAGCGGAAGCATACGGATTTCCACATATCGTCCTGATAATAGTGTTGCAAGCTCACCTGACAACAAATAAGCATTGGAGCCAGTAATATAAACATCGCAGTTTTTCTTGATAAACAGACCATCCACTGCCTTTTGAAATTCCGGTACATTTTGCACTTCATCCAAAAAGATGTAATTCATCTTATCCGGAATCAACTGTTCCTTAATCATTCGGTACAGCTGCATATAATCGGTGATATCATGATAATCCGGATCTTCTAAGTTCATACGGATAATCTGCCTATCCTCTACCCCGTCTTTCTTTAACTCTTCACAGAAGAGATCAAACAGCGTTGATTTTCCGCAGCGGCGGATTCCGGTAACAACTTTTATCACTTCTTTTTCTCTGAAATTTCTTAACTGCTCCAGATAGATTGGACGTTCCACTAATCCAGCCATTTCACAACCTCCTTTTTATGCAATCATTTTACCATACTTCCTTATTATTGTAAAGTTTGTGCAATCCATTTCTTATTCTTTCCATTTTCTATTATTATATGCAATACATTTATCATTTTTCACTCATTTCAAACATAAACTCGATATTTCGCCTATCAAGTGCCTAATGAAAAGGTTGCTGCCATCTTACATATGATTCTTGAAAATCCTTCCTCTCTCATTCACACTATATATTGTTCTATTCCCCTTGACTATAACTATATGTTGTGCTAACATAAACTTGTATTTAGATTCTTGTGTTTCCCGAAAGGGAGTCTGGACAATTCTTCCAGATATAACACATGTAGTTTATGTTTGGAAATTAGTGTCATTAGATGGCGTAGTACGTCATTTGATGGCACTTTTTTTATTTTTACTATTTATTATTTTATTGCCAAAAGGCAGAAAGGAGAAATTTTTATGTCAGTAAAAGTTATTTTCATGGGAAGGCCCACCAAGGATCCTGTTATGTCTCAGTCGCAGAATGGCACAGAGTACATCAGTCTTGATGTCGCCGTATCACAGCGGGGTCAGACAGGAAACGATGAAACCGTATTCTACCAGTGTTATTTCAGCAAAGGACTCGCAGATCGACTTGTGAAAGCAAAAGTCAAAAAAGGCTCCTGCATTTCCATCGTCGGTTCGCTTGAACTACACCCGTTCATGTACCAGCAGGGTAATAATGCCGGAAAGCCCGGCATCAACGCAAATGTACGGGTTTTAGACTGGGAATATACAATTTCCAATCGTCCTGAAAATGCAGGAAATACTCCAAATCAGTCCAATCATCCAAATGGTTATGGACAGACTGGAAATGGACCGGCTTATCCTGCAGGAAATGTTGGAGGAACACCTGCCCTTGGTGGTACTGGTTATCAAACCCAGGGAGCACCTGCTTCCAGAGCCCCACAAGGAAATCCGCAGAACCATGCTGCTCCTCCACAGAGCTACCCAAATCAGAATTATCCGCAGGAACAGTCTTCTGCCGGTGGGTATCCGCAGGAAAGCTATGGCGGTTTCCAAAATGTACCACAGGAACAGCTTCCATTTCCAAATTAAAGACAACACAATAAACGAATGAAACACAAAGAGGAATTGTCATGGCACTCATCACAATTCCTCTTTTTTTATGAGGTAAAGAAATGAATAAGAAAATTTCAGTATTATTAAAAGTATTTACAGGTATTTTAGTGTTCCTTGCGATTGTTTTCCAGGACATGGATCGCAAACTTTTTCTGTCCTTGATGGTATTGGGTCTGACTGGAATCCTGCTTTTTGCGTTGATTCCGCGTCTACATCTTCCCAAACATCAATGGCATTGGAAGATACCGCATGCTCAGCCAGCGGCATCTGAGGAGGATCCACTACGCACAGCTCTCTTGTGCCAATTCAGCCATCGGATTACGGACAAACTTCGTTCCGCTTATCCCCAGGCACTATGGGATTGGGAAAAACGTCCGGATATTGATAAAATCCTTTCCGGTAAATCGGTTCGGATCCATTTATGCGATGCCGCGGAGTTTACGCACGCGGAGGTAAGTCTGGATACCTATGGCAGCATCCATCTTCAGCTATTAAAAATAGAGGAGCTGTCCCGGAATCCAGGTAAAACTTCTGACCAGGAAGAACTTCCCGTGGACTGCGTATCCTGGTATGAATTAGTTGGTGCAGGTGTGCTGAACCAAGTTATCACAGACCTAAATGCCAGAGGTTATGACAGCCTCTGCATCAGCGAAAAGGGAGAAATCTTTATTACAGACAAGGATACCCCAGTCGTCAAGGAGCATTTCCAGAACTTCCCGGGCAAAAAGCACTGGGCAGAACTGGTGTCAATATTTCAAGAGAATGAACTCCAGGCTGAAGCTACCGATACAGCTTTAGTCTTATCATGGAATAAATGAAAGAGGTGAAACGAGAATGAATAATTTATTTGAATCATGGACATGGAATCGAAAGCATATTGCACCCTTTGATTCCTACAGCAAAGCACAATTAACCCGGACAGATATTTCTTCCAAATATTTTCAAGGACCCGTTCGGAAGGCAACCGTTCATCCATTACTGATGAGAGCAATTCATGCTTATCTGAATCTGGAAACGGGTACTTTGCCATCCGGTCAGGTGCATCAAGGTGCCATCGGCAGTCAGGGCAACGATTTTACAATTGCAGAATATCCAAGTACAAACGGAGAACTACATGTCGTGATCTATAATCGCAATACCGGTGCATTAAAAGCCGGCCGCTATACCGATCCAATCGTGGCATCCGATCCGCCTGGTTCCTACAAATATAATGAGAATGGCAATTCGGGTACTGCGATCTTCTTTGCTTTGCTCCCTACGCTACTGGGAGACTCGGAGTTTAATCAGGCTTATCAAGATTACAAGCTCCAGGCCACTTCCGGATTTACCGATGCAGAAGAAACGTGCAAAGCAGCCGCATTATTGTGTGACCATTTGTATCGCAGGGTACAAAATATGGCAAACCACGGTCCGGAGGGAATTCCAGTTAAAATCAATGCCGGCGGTGCAATTTCACCCATTCGGCCTTTTGATATAAAAAAAGGAACCTATCTCCCTACCAATGTCATATTGGGCAGCTTTGAGATTCTAAAAGATGAGCATTGTACGCAAAATGCATCTTCCATGATCCAGCATTCTGCTTTTGTTGGAAAGTATCAGTTAGACGAAACGCGGGTTTTATCTCCAGAGGAAGAACTCACCGTTCCGGATCTGCCCGCATGGTACGTGATTCCTCCCGAAATTCAAATGATTTGCGAACACGCAAAACAAACAACGGGAACTACACATGCGATGCGTAATTTCATGATGCGTGGGCCTGCCGGAACCGGAAAGACAGAAGGGGCACGGGCAATCGCCTCAGCCTTACATCTTCCTTATCGGTTCATTACCTGTTCTGCCAACACCGAGATCTTTGACCTCATCGGGCAGATTCTTCCAACAACCAAGGAGGATTCCTTCTGTGCTGAAGAAAAGGAATACCCATCTCTTACTGATATTCAGATGGACCCTGCAAGTGCCTACTTTATGCTTACCGGTCAATACGAAGAAGCCATCGACGAGTTTACCGTCTACAAAACGCTGCTGGAAACGGTACGCAAAGATAGTATGACGGAGAACGGAAATACTGCCCCTGCAAAGGAATTTAAGTATGTCGATACCCCTCTTGTCGATGCGATCCGAAATGGTTATGTTCTTGAAATCCAGGAGCCAAGCTGCATTGCCAATCCCGCCGTATTAGTGGGACTCAACGGTCTTTTAGATCAGTGCAAATCCATTACACTTCCTACCGGCGAAACCGTGATGCGGCATCCGGATACTGTGATTGTGATTACAACTAATGTGGATTATGCCGGCTGCCGTGGTATGAACCAGTCCATAATTTCACGAATGAACCTTGTGATTGACCTGGATGAACCGGATATTGATACTTTAGTCAAACGTGTAAAAGGAATTACCGGATGTACGGACACTTCTGCAATCAAAACAATGGCAAAGATTGTTCATTCCATTCACGAATACTGCCATGATGCTGCTATTAACGATGGATGCTGCGGAGTCAGAGAATTGATTGCATGGGTACAATCCTACATGATCTGCAAAGACATTTCAGAGTCAGCAAAATATACCATTCTTTCCTGTGCTTCTTCTGATGCATCTTGTCGGGAAGAAATCAAAGTAAGCTGTCTGGACACGGTCCTTGCTTCCTAAAAGGAGGGATTTTCCATGAAACACTGTTCAGAATCCGAAATCCGGAGCAATTTTTCAAAGAATCTTGCCTGCCTGCGAAAAGCGGACAGGCATAAACTTTCCCAAAAAAGTCTCGCACGCCTTCTTCATCTATCAGAATATGCAATCAGTATGTATGAATCGGACCGGGCAGCACCCAGTGCATATGCCGTCTATCAGATTTCTTCTTACTTTGGAGTATCTATGGAAAGGCTGTTGACTACAAAAATACAGAAAGGATGATGTTTCATTGCATGCAGATTTTAATAAATTGAAAAGACAGATTATGAAAAATAGCGATCAAATCACTGATCGGGAATTGTTTGCTTCCAGTGCTTATGCAGATTATCAAAGCCATCTGGCTGAAGCGGCTACACGGCGTTACCGTTCTGGAGTGCATGTCCATATCTTTTGGGATGAGTCGGAAGATGCGGATGTGGCATATACAGACAATACCACCATCTCCGAAAACGCTGCAAATTCCATTACAGCAAGTTTTCCTACCAGGTGGTTGCGGTCACTAAGCATGACCGGACTTACCGCTCATGAATGTGGACATCTGTTATTTACGGATTTTACAGCCTTAACGCTCTATTTGAGCACGATGGAAAATGGGCACTTCTATCCTTGTGATCCTGCTCCTGTATCCATCCGGCACCAGCAGTATTTGAAAGAACTTACCGATGCAATGGAGAACCCAACCGCTTGCCGTACATTGGCTCAATGTGCTTCCAGCATTATGAACATATTGGAAGATGTCTATATTGAAGCTCGTATGTGCCAGCGATTTCCTGGGACTTTTCAAAGTGGCATTCATTTAAACAATCAACGGTTTTCCGAACAGATTCCATCCATACAAGAACAGATTGATAAAAAATATCAAGATTTTGCCATTGTTGTAAATCTGATTATCCATTACTGCAAAACCGGTGACATCAACAATGTTACTGGATATACAGGAGAATATCTGGATCTTTTGGATGAATGTCTGCCCTTTGTTTCTGATTCCATTTATGAATCCGATCCGAAGGAACGCTTCAAAGCTACAAACGAAATACTTCTGGTTCTCTGGGAGTATATCAAACCCTTGATCGAGGAAGCCGAAAAAGCACAGGAGGATGGTACCCCTGAGCAGTTTCTTGAGGAAGCAAAAGCACTTTTAGGCGGACAGATTGCCGGTGGCACCCCTCTTCCCAACGGGAGCGGAAAAGCCAAGCTGAAACCAAGAGCAAAAATTGATCCTGCTTCTATGAAAGAAGGAGTGGCAGAAGCACAAAAGGTTGTTCAAGAAGAAACCGGAAGGATCGCTTTAGAAGCAACCACTTCCCTGTCTGTCGGAACCAATCCGGAAATTATTCACGATTCATCCTATACCGGTTCCGGCTATCAAGAAGCTGCCAATGATATCAAAGCAGTTTTAACCAAACTGGCAACCGATTTAACAACCCTTGCTTATGAGGAAGAATTATCCGAAGAATTGCAGAAACAATCGGACAATCTGCAATATGGAAACATCCACAAAGGGATCCCCATCACGATTCATCGGATGGCACAGGTAGATCCGTCATTAAGAAACCTTTATGACAGCATCAAATCTCCCCTTCTACGGATTTCCAAACGATTACAGCAGAGTGTAAAGGATATCATGGACCGAAAGCGGAATGGGGAAAAATCCTCACACCTGGTTTATGGACGCAGACTGGAACCACGACTTTTGGTTTTCGGGGATGGGGAATACTTCTCCCGTACCCGTCTTCCAAATGAACCTTCTGAAATGGCAATCGGTCTTTTAATAGACGAAAGCGGTTCCATGTCTTCCGCTTCCCGAATCTCAATGGCACAGCAAACTGCAATCATTCTCTATGATTTCTGTCGTTCTTTGCATATCCCAATTACCATTTATGGGCACACGGAATGGTCCGGTGTTGAGCTTTATTCCTATGCAGAATTTGATTCTCTTGACGGCCAGGACTGTTACCGGCTAATGGATATGTGTCCGCGGGGCTGCAACCGCGATGGTGCTGCACTCCGTTATGTGGCAGAACATCTCTGCCAGAGGCAGGAACCCGTTAAAATCTTAATTCTGATTTCAGACGGGCAGCCTAATGGAGAGGGATACGAAGGAACAGCTGCGGAAGCTGATCTTCGTGCGATCAAGAAAGAATATCAGAAAAAAGGAGTCATCCTGTTCGCAGCCGCTATTGGCACGGACAAAGAACGAATCAAACGGATTTATCAAGATGGCTTTCTGGATATTACAGATCTGAATAAACTTCCAAAGCTCTTACCCCAGTTAATCACACAATTTATCAATTAGAAAGAAGGTGCAACTTTTGAAAGAACCCTATGTTACTACTCAAATCTGCGTGTTGAAGACAGATCGCAAGCTCGTAGCATTTTATGATAAGCTGCGATATTCACCTGCTACCAGTTACGCACAGATTCATGCCAATGGTGAGTACACCGAAAACAATCGGAAAGTACGTTCTCTGATCGGTCTTCATGTACTGGATTATTCCAATGGAACCGGACCGGCTCAGACAATTACAACCAAGGCAAACATCTCTCCGGATGAAGCTGAGTTTATCCTCAGTCGCTTAAAGGCAGGTTTTCCGGAATTTGAATTCCGTCAAGACAAAATTTTCGGAAACCGTGACCAGGAGGGATACTCACAGGTAACAAAATTAAGAATCACGCGGGCAACACACGATTATCGTGGAAATCCCCTTCGCATCCCATGGCGGATTGAAATTGAGAATGGAAGAGGAATTGCTGTACAGAACCCGACCGGAGGCACCTATATGCAAAAAGACAGTTTCCAATCACAGGTAAAAGCATCCATCAATGTCACGGATCTGGATATGTTCAAACTCATGAACCGGGTGGTCCGTTACATTCATATGTGGGAAGCTGCTGTCTCTCCGGCTTTAATTCAAAACGGGAAACAGCTATTACAGAACGTCCAGCAACAACGACAAACAGAAAGAACCGGCGGCTATCATGCTGCCTGATATTAAGGAGGAAGCACTGTGCTTCCTCTTTTTTGAAAGGAGAACTTATGAAACCAGCATTGATACGATCAGTGGATGCCCAGGGGCGTATTATCCTTCCAGTGGAAATTCGCAGGACGATGGGGATTTCCAGCGGAGATGTCCTTGAAATACGACCTTCTGACCAAGGCATTTACCTTAGTAAATACAAAGCAAATGTGAGCGGGAAACGGCAGATCAAAAAGTATCTCAATCTTTTATACTCTGCTACCGGCTGCAGTATGGCTATCTGCAACTGTGATGAGGTTCTGGTATCCAAAGGAATTTTTCTTCGGGAAGGAACTGCAATCACCAAGGATTTATCTGACATTATCTGCACTGGCAAAGAAATGCAAATTACAGAGAAACTGCCGGCTGTAGAATCTGAAAAGGTTTTTGCGGATACCGTACTCCCGCTTGCACTTCCTATGGGCCCGTCTGCACTGATTTTATTCCGAAGCAACGGTGCTCCCGTCACAGAACAAGAACGAATTTGTGCGAGGATGATTTCCTCGCTCATCAATATTTCAGAATCATTGGATTGATATTAGGAGGAAAAATACTTATGAGAAAAATACAACCCTTAACACCAAAAGAACAGCTTTACGCCGAAAAACATCATGAAATGATCTATCATTTTTTGTCTCACTATCAGTTGGATGAAACAGAATATTACGATGTGGTCGTCTTTGGATACCTGGCAGCTATCCAGGAATATCTCCGAAAACCGCATCTTCAGTGCTACTGTTTTTCAACAATCGCATGGAAAAACATGTATGAAGCCTTTCTCCAGGAACTGACCTACAAGAACCGCAGCAAGCGGAAAGCTCCTTTGCTTTCTCTTCAAGAGGACTTGGCACTGGAGGAATTGAACCAGTTTCTTCCAAACCGTTTGGATGCTTTGGCGGAACAGCTGAATGACCGGGAAATTGCTCTGGAACTGCTTTCTTACCTCACACCAAAGGAACAGGAAGTCGTTATGCTCAAAGCAGATGGTTATACTTATACGGAAATTGCGAAACTATGTCGGATCACCACTCATGGAGTTCGTTCCCGTGTATCCCGTTTCCGTAACCGCCTGGTAACAACGATCTGCCTTCCACATGGAGGTGAGCGTGCATGAATCCATTAGAAAAAGCGGCTGCTCTGCTGCAGCGTGAATTTGGACCGGACTGGAAATCCATAGCCGCAATGCTGGGCACAGAAGATCTGCGCCGGCGGGTTGGGAAAGAATTAACTTCCTTTATGGCATTCCCAGAACGTGGCACTGGCGGTGATAACAAGTGGAGAGGAAATTGCTCTCCAGAAGTAGTTGCCGCTGTCTTGAAGTATGTTTTAGATTCCAAAAAATATTATGGGAAGGATACCAGCAGTTTTACACTGCTGGATCCTATGAGCGGCTCCGGGACATCTCAAGCGGTAGCTGATCGGTTCCAGGTACGCTCTCTATTGTATGACTTAAACCCAACGCCCCCTTGCGGGCGTGGAAACTGGAATGCCCTGAAAAATGAAGTGGATGACTCAGCCGATCTGATTTTCTTTCATCCACCCTATCATTCCATCATCAAATACAGCGGAAATATGTGGGGTGCTGCACATCCGGATGATCTGTCCCGATGTGAGAATTATGAAGATTTTCTGGAAAAACTCAATTACTGCATCCGAAAGTTCTTTTTTGCTCTACGCAAGGATGGACGGCTTGCTATTCTCGTAGGCGACATCCGAATGAACGGGAAATTTTACAGTATCCAGCATGACATTATGCGGATGGGGCAATTTGAATCGTTTCTGGTAAAGGGACAGTACAATTGTGTCTCTGATGCCCGTACTTATAGGAAACCGTTTATTCCCATTGTTACGGAGTATATGCTGGTCTACCACAAAGAAGATTCGCTTACGATTCCTTTTACCTGGCAGACAAACCAGCAATTTTCCATCACGGATGTGGACCTGGAATCCTTGACCTGGCATCACTTAATCCGTATGACAATGGAATCGATAGGTGGAACTGCTTCGTTATCAGATTTATATGATCGGCTTCAGAAGCATCCAAAAGCCCAGAAGAATCCACATTACCGTGAACGAATCCGTGCAACTCTCTATGAACATACAACAGAATATTGCCGGATAGATCGCGGATATTTTTCACTGTGTTATCAAATTGCGTAAAGGAGGCGACAATCAATGAAGAATGAAAAAATAATTACCTTATCCAAGCATCAAAAGAAACAGATTACTATAACCGGTTTTCCTGCGTATCCACTTCAAGTTGGAGAACGTGCGTGGATTACATACAGCAATGGTACATTCTTAACCTCTAGCGTACAGGCTATTCTTGAGGCATCTTTTGACTACATTGTTTTTGAAACTCAAAATACTGTTTATTGTCTCAGTTATAGTTCACACGACCAAAAAGTTGAGGTGATTTCTGCATGAATCATATTTATGAACTTGGGAGCAACCTGCAAAGGCTGCTCTCCATCTTAAAAAAGAACCGGGAAAGTGTTCCCAGAGAACTCCTGCGGACACGTTATCATGATGCCTATTATCAATTGCTCTCGCAGATCAATCAAGCTGCCAGAACATTTGCTTGTACTGTATTAACTCATCGGCTCGTTTTGAATCCGTATATCTCTATGGAAGAACAAGTTGCCGTCATCAATCGTTCCATCCGGGAATCTAATCTGATCCCGCAAATGAACCATTGTCTAGGCTGCAACTATGATGTTCAGCTTTTTCACAATTTAGTTTTGAAGCTGCGGGAACAGGTAGAACTTGCTCTGTGGCCCTTTGTGAATCAAGAAACCTGTCTTGTCGCGGATTTAGATGACCTTGAAAAAGAACCGATTATCTATAACACCCTGACACATCAAGTCTACGAGCAAAACACCTGGATTGACCGAAAGATTGATCTGACATGGAAACTGCTGATTTATTCATCCGAAAGAACGTATGATACTTCAGCTACCACTCCAACTATGCAAGAAAGGATTGAAAATAATGAAAGAACTTACTATGAACCCGTTGCCGGCATTTGAAGACCAGACTTTTGATTTCTGCTGCAATCAGACAGCAGAGCCGGATCTGGAAGAACATCTTAACTTCCAACGTGATTTTATTCGGTGCTGCATGGATCGAAAAGTAAATGACATCGGAAGCTGCAATCTTCCGTATCAGTCACTGTCGGAAGAAAAAGAGCTTCTCAATAGAGCATATGAAATTTACTGTAATGTCTCTAATACCGGCGCTTCATATTCTGAAAAACTAAACCTGGTTGTGACGGAAGTAGAACGAGAGATCAGAATCGGGCGTATAACATTGAGTCCTATGCCTGTTCCTCAAAAAGTTGTCATCGTTCTTGAGGAAGGAATGGTAAATTGCATCTATTCCACGCATCCCGGTATCACCGTAGAGGTTGCGGATATGGAATATGCTGCTGCGAATCAGATGGATACCTTTCTCCAACACTTGGATGAAAAGGAACAACTTGTATCTATTCCTTACCACTCCATACTTCTCGGTTATGAAGAACAGTGCACTGAATAGTAACAGAAATGAAACATCAATAAAAGAAAGGAAGAAACCTTATGGAAATCACAAATACCCCAGAAAATCAGCTTTTTAACTTTAGTTACGAATTCCTGCGACAGGCTCATGATATTTATCGTCAATACTGTTTTGAAAATGACTTTATTAACCGCTGCACTGACCGGCTCAAAGATGAAATCGGAATGTGTAATCTTCCATACAGTACATTGCCAGATGAAAAGGACATTCTCTGTGAAGCATATCGCTTATTCTGTAAAGCAGAGGATTGCAACATTCCATATAATGATACTTTGGATTTTGTCATAGATCAGATAGAAACATCTATTGAGCAAGGAGCTGTGCATGGCATTTCACCTGTTCAGAGTCCAAAAGTAGCAATCGTCATTGAGGATGGCATCCTATCTGCTGCATATACCACAGACCCTCAAATCCAGATTCAAATTGTAGAACTGGATAAAAATTATGCTTCGTCAGAAGAACGGGATCTGATCTATGATACTTTAAACCAGGATGACACTTTACAATTGACTGATTATCTCCTGTCTATACCGGGATATCAAAAAACATTGGGAATGGAGGGCAATGACTAATGGCAAATCTATGTTTGGATGACGTTTATTTTTATTCTGACGAACACCCAGAACGCATTCAAGAACTTTGGGAAGATTTGGAAGCCTCAATCATCCTCTCCACTTGTAAACCAGATGATCGATGGTTCGGAAATATACTGCAGTATAAGTCAATAAACACGGAAAATATTTACCTACGCGGCTCTGTCTGTTATATGACTTATGACAATGATGCAATCCTACTGTCGATGGAAACCTGTTGGGAGCCTCTCTATGAAGCCTATCGGGTCGTTGCAGATACCTATGGAGTTTCTTTTGTCATGCAAAGTATCGAACCCGGATTCGAAATATATGAAAATACAGATGATACCGGTCGTTTCTTTTGCGATCGATATAGTATCCGCTATGAGAATGAATCATTCACCACTCCATCTGGCCAGCCCATTTCGCAAATCATTGAGTGTGAAGAATTTTTTACCTCAAGCGAATCTGTTCTGGAACGTTTTGAATCAGCGGGGTATCATGCTGCTACCTTAACAGAACTAAAAGAAAAACTGGAGGGTACCGGTATTACCATTTACGAATTCAAAAATTCTTACAAATAATACACTGAAAGGATTGATTCTATGAAAATCTATGTATTAACCGGATATAATGGAAACCTTCTTGATCCCATACTTTCCTTCTCTTATGAGGAAATCGTAAAAAAAATGGAAGATCAGTATCATGAAGCACTAAAAGATATAAAACAAACTCCAGATGAAAAAGAATGTACCTGGCTTTCTGCCAACAGTGCAACTGCTGTAGTTTGTGGGGAATGGTGTGAATGGCAGATCACAAAGCTGGATTTACCCAAATGATTATGGAAATTCCAATTCTTTTTCAAACCCCATCTTGTATCTTATTTCCAATATGATAAAATGATTTTGAAGAATGAAAAGGAGCAATCGAAATGTTAATAGATACTTTGAAAAAAAGATTCCAAATCGAACGGAAAAAATTTGACCGTTCTGGTATATATGCCTATACCCAGCGAGCATTGGCATACAATTCCAATAAAATTGAAGGCTCAACTTTAACAGAAGAACAAACAGCCAGTTTATTCGATTCTGGTACACTGCCTGTAAATCCGGATTTTTATCGGGCAAAAGATGTTGAGGAAACCAATGGGCATTTTTTAATGTTCAACAAGATGATCGACACCTTAGACGAACCCCTATCCTCTCATCTTATCAAATGCTTTCACTATGAATTGAAAAGCGGTGTTTTTGAGGATCGGGCAAATGGATATGCAATCGGAGACTATAAACAACGTCCAAATATGGTAGGCATGTATGAGACGACTCCGCCAAAAGAAGTTGCTGAAAAAATAGAAGAACTTCTGGAATGGTATCATCAACAGCCTCAAAAAGATTTGGAGGTTCTGGCAGAATTTCATGCAAGATATGAATGCATCCATCCTTTTCAGGA
>ERZ1643249.853-NODE-853-length-32457-cov-8.419419_pt1 | contig 32457 bp, 28 predicted proteins | sample MGYA00579263_ERZ1643249 | MGnify/ENA primary metagenome ERZ1643249 (study PRJEB29033, sample SAMEA4952264) | chicken gut metagenome | biome: Broiler Chicken; feature: Gastrointestinal Tract; material: Caecum | place: Ireland | collected 2018 | study: Broiler...
AATGTAAAACGCTCGTAGGGGCGAGCATTGCTCGTCCGAACTTCGAAGAAACAGCTAAAAAAATAAAGAAAAAAGGAGAAGATGAAAAATGAAACTGAATAAAGGTATAACTTTAATAGCACTCATAATAACAATAATAATATTATTAATATTAGCAGCAATAAGTATAGATATAGCAATAGATGGTAAATTATTTGATAGAGCACAAGAAACAGTAGGAGAAGCAAATAACAAATTAGGAGAGGAGCAAAATAGAGTAGATGGGTTAATAAATGAATGGGACAATTTAGAAACTGGAACAAATGGTGGAACTACAACAATACCAACCGAAGAAAATCATGATTGGACAAGACATGAGGACATATTAATATGTGCAAACTGTAATGCAATCTATACAATAGGAGAAAAAGTAAAATACACACCTGAAACACATGAAGCAGTAGTAGTAAATGGAATAAGTATACCACAAGAAACAGGACTAGGATGGGCTGTTTTAGGTATAGAAGATAATAACAATGATGGTATTAATGAAACTTTATTAATAACCTCAGCAACACCAACGACTTCTAAAGTAAATACAGATGAAGATACATTAAATGATATATGTAAAAATCTATATAGTAACACTCAAATGGAAACAGAAGCAAGAGCAATGAACGTAGATGACATAAATATATTAGTTGGTTATGTTCCAACAGGAGGATTTCTAGGTGACAATGCAGCTGGAAGCATATACTATAAAATAGAAGGCTTTAAAACATTAAGAGAAATGGAAATTTATGAGTATACAGGTTATAAATTTTCAGAAGAAGAATTAGATATAGTATTAAATGCTTATTCATTAAAATTAACAGGGAATAATTTAACAGAACGCTGTGAAAATCCTGAAAGCATAGCAATTACAAATGCAGAAAGAAGCCTGATTTTTGGAGAAAACAACGAGTATCAATATAAACTTGCCTCAACAGCCACTCTGTTAGATTCGAATAATGGTATGACTACAGGATTAGGTGTAGTTTATGATTCATATTATTCATCACGGAGGTGCTTTTACAAATTTTATGTATTTTATGAGCTCAGGTAGCTTCAGACCAGTGGCACTAATAACAAAGGATTTGCCAGAAAAACTATAAAATTAAAATCTTTTTTTCATACCTATTGCATAAATTTAATTAATGTAATAAAATGATTGCATAAAATAAAAATGGAGGTTTTATGCATATGTCAAATATAAAGGTAAATTTAGAAAATACAGGTTTAAAAAAGGAAGACCTAATGAAGTATAATGAAAAAGTAGAAAAAGCACATGAAGAATTGCATAGTGTAGCAGATAATGAAGATGACTTTGTAGGATGGTTACATTTGCCAACAAATTATAACAAAGATGAATTTGAAAGAATTAAAAAATGTGCAGAAAAGATAAAAAAAGATTCAGAAGTATTCTTAGTAATAGGAATAGGAGGTTCATATTTAGGTGCAAGAGCAGTTATAGAATCTCTAACAAATACATTTTATAATGCATGTTCTAACATAAAAACACCTAAAATATTTTTTGTGGGAAATAATATGAGCCCAAATTATATGAATGATTTATTAGAATGTATTGGAAATAAAGATATATCAATAAATGTAATATCAAAATCAGGAACAACTACAGAACCAGCAATAGCTTTTAGAATATTTAGAGAATTTATGGAATCAAAATATGGTGTAGATGAAGCTCGTAAAAGGATATATATTACAACAGATAAAGAAAAAGGAGCATTAAAAACACTTTCAAATGAAGAAGAGTACGAAACATTTGTAATACCAGATAATATAGGAGGAAGATACTCAGTATTAACTGCAGTAGGATTATTACCAATCGCGGTAGCCGGAATAGATATAGATAAATTAATGTATGGTGCAAAAAATGCAGAAGATAAATACAATGAAAATTCTGTAAAATACAATCAATGTTACCAATATGCGGTTGCCAGAAATATTCTATATTCACAAGAAAAAACAACAGAAATATTAGTAAACTACGAGCCAAAAATGCAATACTTTACAGAATGGTGGAAACAGCTATATGCTGAAAGTGAAGGAAAAGAAAATAAAGGTATATTCCCAACAGGAGCAATGTTTACAACAGATTTACATTCAATTGGACAATACATACAAGAAGGCAGAAGAAATCTTTTTGAAACAGTAATAAGTATAGAAAATCCTGAAACAGACATAACAATAAAAAAAGATGCAGATAATATAGATGGACTAAACTTTGTAGCAGATAAAACAATGGACTATGTAAATAAAAAAGCAATGCAAGGAACTATAGAAGCACATGTTGCAGGAGGAGTTCCAAATATAATTATAACAATGGAAAGATTAGATGCAGAAAATTTAGGAGAACTTATTTACTTCTTTGAATTAGCTTGTGCAATTTCAGGAAAACTATTAGGAGTAAATCCATTTAACCAACCAGGGGTAGAAGCATATAAAAAGAATATGTTTAGGCTATTAGGTAAACCAGGAGTATAAATATGAACACAGTTACATTTCCTATATTAAATTTAAAAATTGAGATAGAACCAGTAGCATTTTCGCTATTTGGAATAGATATACATTGGTATGCAATTCTAATAGTATCAGCGATAATAATAGCATTTATAATATTCAAAATACGAGATGGATTATATAATATAAAATATTCAGATATCATAGATTTAAGTATATATGTAATCCCAATATCAATAATTTCAGCAAGATTGTATTATGTATTATTTAATTTAAGCTATTATATAAAAGATCCATCTATGATTTTTAATTTTAGAAGCGGAGGACTTGCAATTTATGGTGGAATCATAGGAGGACTTATAACCTGTATTGTATTTTGTAAAAAAAGAGATATAAAATTATTAAACTTACTAGATTATATCGCACCAGGATTAGCTTTACGGTCAAGCAATTGGAAGATGGGGAAACTTTGTAAATATAGAAGCATATGGAACACAAACTACATTACCTTGGAGAATGGGTATATATGAAGCAGGCAAATATATAGAAGTACACCCAACATTCCTATATGAATCACTATCAACATTCATATTATTTATAGTACTAATGACTATAAAAGAAAAAAGAAAATTCGCCGGACAATTAACATACATGTACTTCATCTGGTACAGCCTCGAAAGAATGTTAGTAGAAGGATTAAGAACAGACAGCCTAATGCTAGGTAACATAAGAATATCACAATTCCTATCACTCCTAATCCTAATAACCGCAACAACCCTCTACATGAACGCAAAAAGAAAAAACAACAAAAAAAATTATTAATTATTAATTATTCACTATTCATTATTCATTAAAAAATGGAGCCCCTTAAGGCTCCATTTTCCCTACCACCCTCCATTCAACTCACTCTTCAACGTCAGATTTATTACCGTTCCTATCTCCACAGGAGTTTCAGCTGCTATATCTTGACTTATAACTATTCCCGAACCATCAAGAGTAATATTCAAATTGTGTTCAGCAGCTACATTTATTGCTTCTGAAACCGACATTCCTTTAAAATTAGGAACAGTAACAGAAGTAGCTACATTACTACTATCAGTATATAAGAACACATCTGCATTATCTAATAATTGTGCACCTTTTTTAGGCATTTGATTTACTACAAGCTCAGTATCTTGAATAGAACTATCAATATGTACATCAAATCCATATGATTGTAATAATTCTCTTGCTTCAGCTATTGTTTTATTTTCTAAATCAGGCATAGTTTTTGTTTCATAATCAGATGATGTATTTGAAGTAGATGCTACACCAATATAAGGTAAAATCTCAGAGAAAATTTGTGAGACAACTGGTCCTGCAATTTCACCACCTTGGAAAGATTTACCTTGAGGGTTGTATAAAGCGACTAATATAACTGCTTGAGTATTAACTGTAGGAGAAAATCCCATGAAAGAGGCAACATAAGTACCATCACCTTGACCAAGATTTTCAGAAGTACCAGATTTTCCACCAATAGAATATCCTTTTACATCAGCATATTTTCCAGTTCCATCGCTAACTGCATAATCTAACATATCCATTACCTCATTTGCAGTTTCTTTAGATACAACTTGTCTTACTTGAACTGGTTCAGGGGTAGTAGTACTACCAGTATTAGGATCTACAATTTTATCTATGATTCTTGGTTGCATTAATGTACCTTCATTTGCAATTGCAGAAACGGCTGTTATAAGTTGAAGAGGAGTAACATTAATTCCTTGACCAAACGACATTGTAGCAAGCTCGAATTTTCTTATTGAATCTCTATCATAAAATACGCTTCCAGATTCACCATAGAATTGTGAGTTAGTAGTAGAAAGTAAGCCGAAAGCATCATAATATTTATATAATGTTGGTGCACCTATCTGTAGACCTAGTTGAATAAAAGCAGGGTTACAAGAATTGGCTAAAGCTTCTTTTAAAGATTGACCTAAATGTGGATTAGTATGTCGCCAACAATTTATTGGAATATTATCAACAACTTCGTTTCCAGCACAATAGAAAACATCTTCAGTATTTTCATCAACAATTCCTTCTTCTAAACCAATTGCAGCAGTAATTATTTTAAAAGTAGAACCAGGTTCATATGTATTTTGAACAGCTTCATTTCTCCACATATCGTATAAATAATCAGTTTGCTCTTGACTAGTTATACTATCCCATGAATTAGCAATATTGGTATCTGTTGGAGTAAAAGGAGTATTTAAGTTATAATCTGGATAATTTGCCATAGCTAAAATATTTCCAGTAGAAGGTTCCATAATAATAACAGTACCATAATCAGCAACATTATCTACAACAGCTTGAGAAAGATATTTTTCTGCAATAGATTGAATGTTTACATCTATAGTAAGATAAACATTGCTACCATCTTGTGCATCTATGTAAGATTGTTCTTGATTAGGAATCTCACCATTAACAGAGTCTGTTAGTGTTACAACCTTACCAACAGTACCAGACAAGATAGAATCAAGAGAATTTTCTAGACCAAATAATCCATTATTATCTGTCCCAGTAAAACCAAGCATATGGCATGCTAAATTATTATATGGATAAGATCTTTTAATAGAAGAGTCTATATTAATTCCACTATAAATATCATTAGTTTCCATCCAATTACGCAATAGTTCTATTTTTTCATTATCAACTTTTGAAGCTATTGTAACAGAAGAGGAATCAGTATTCAATTTTTCTAAGATTGTTGCATAGTCTAATCCAAAGATATTACTAAATGATTGTGCAACAAACTCAAAATCTACTTTATCACCATTAGAATATTCTAGTTTACTAGGATTAACCGAAACAGTATCAACTTCGGAGCTAATAGCTAAGACTTTACCGTTAGAGTCATAAATGGTTCCTCTCTCAGGAGTTATAGTTTTAGTATAAGTTTGCTGGCTACTTGCTGCTTTACTTAAAGAAGAGCCTTGTATAAATTGAAGATATGCAATTCTAAGAATTAGCAAAAATAATAAAATAAAAAGAAAAATCTCCATAAATCTTAGTTTTTTTATATTTGAAATATTAATTTTTATAATTTTTTTAGATTTCTTCATATATCCTCCATAAATAACATTATTTTATATTATAAATTATTAAAAATCAATAGGTTTGTCTTGTTTTTTTAGAGAAAAAGTTATATAATTGTTAACATTAAAAACTGAGAAAGGAATGAGGTTTGTGCAAGTAGAAAAAGAAGAAATTTTGCATATTGCAAAACTAGCATGTTTAAATATCAAAGATGAAGAGATTGAAGAATATAGAAAAAATCTTCAAGATATTTTAAATTGGGTAAATATAGTAAATCAAGTAGATACAAGTAACATAAGTGAAACAATTGGTAGTACAGATAATGTTAACATATTTAGAGAAGATGAGATAAGAGAGTTTGAAGATAAAGAATTATTATTGCAAAATGCTCCAGAAAAAGAAAATAATATGTTCAACATTCCAAAAGTAATACAATAAAAGTTACTAGATAATAGTTTTATTTTGAGCATAGCTGGAATTACATATATTAAAATAAAATTATGATATTCCAAGCTAACGGGTATTCCCCCGCCTCAAAGGGCTGTCATACCATAATTTTATTTTAATATATGTAATTCCAGCCTATTAAAGTTGCAAACTATTATGTAGTAATCAATAAAAAGTAAAATATTTTAAGTAGGAGGTTAGAATGGAACTTTATGAGTTAACAGTTCATGAATTAATGGACAAGTTAGATAGAAAAGAAATAACTTCAGAAGAAATTATAAAAAGCTATTCAAAAAGAATAGAAGAAAAAGAAAAAGACATACAGGCTTTTGTAACAACTACAACGGATACAGCTATTGAAAAAGCAAGAAATGTTAGTAGAGAAAATTCAAGATTAGCAGGAATACCAATTGGTATAAAAGATAATATATGTACAAAAGGTGTAAAAACAACATGTAGTTCAAAAATGTTAGAAAATTTTATAGCACCATATAATGCAACAGTTATAGAAAAAATAGAAAATGAAGGACTAATAAGTCTTGGAAAGCTTAATATGGATGAATTTGCTATGGGTGCTTCAACAGAATATTCTGCATTCAAAACTACAAAAAATCCATGGAATTTACAAACAGTTCCAGGAGGTTCAAGTGGAGGAAGTGCAGCAGCAGTAGCTGCTAATCTAGTGCCATGGGCTTTAGGCTCAGACACAGGAGGCTCAATACGTCAACCAGCAGCACTATGTGGAGTTGTAGGGTTAAAACCAACATATGGCATGGTTTCAAGATACGGTCTGGTAGCATTTGCTTCATCATTGGATCAAATAGGACCTATAACAAAAGATGTAGAAGATGCTGCAATATTATTAAATGCTATCTCAGGACACGATGAAAAAGATTCGACATCAGTAAATTTACCAAAAAAAGATTATACCCAAAATTTAGTAAAAGATGTAAGCAAATTAAAAATAGGTGTCCCAAAAGAATTTTTTGGAGAGGGAATAAACGAAGAGGTTAAAACAAGTGTTGAAAAAGCAATAGAACAATATAGAAAATTAGGTGCAACAGTAGAAGAGTGTTCATTAAATATTGCAAATGAAGCACTAGCAGTATATTATATAATTGCATGTGCAGAAGCAAGTTCAAACCTAGGAAGATTTGACGGAATTAGATACGGATATAGAACTAAAAACTTTAATAATTTAAAAGAGATATATAAAAATTCAAGAAGTGAAGGATTTGGAGCAGAAGTAAAAAGAAGAATAATACTTGGAACATATGTACTTTCATCAGGATACTATGACGCATATTACAAAAAAGCACAAAAAGTGAGAACTGTAATTAAACAAGAATTTGAAAAATTATTTGAAAAATATGATGTATTAATAACTCCAACATCTCCAACAGTAGCATATGAAATAGGAACAAAATCAAATAATCCATTAGAAATGTACTTAGCAGATTTATGCACAGTTGCTGTAAATATTGCCGGACTTCCTGGAATATCAATCCCTTGTGGAGTAGATAGTCAAGGCATGCCAATAGGATTACAATTAATAGGCAAACCATTTGGAGAAGAAACAATAATTCAAGCAGCATATACTTATGAACAAGAAATTAAATTTAGAGAAAAGTATAAACCAGAATTTAAGATGTAGGAGGAAAATATGTCAAGAGAAGATTATGAAGTAGTAATAGGATTGGAAGTTCATAGTGAATTATCAACAAAAACAAAGATATTTTGTTCATGCCCAACAGAATTTGGAGGAGAACCAAACTCACATTGTTGTCCAATTTGTATGGCAATGCCAGGAGCTTTACCAGTGCTTAATAAAAAAGTTGTAGAGTATGCAATAAAAGCAGGATTAGCTACAAATTGCAAGATTGCACATACAAGTAAAAATGATAGAAAAAACTATTTTTATCCAGATTTACCAAAATCATACCAAATATCACAATATGATATACCACTTTGTACAGATGGATATGTAGAAATCGAAACAGAAAATGGAACAAAAAGAATAGGACTAACCAGAATTCACATAGAAGAGGATGCAGGAAAATTAAATCATGACGAATATAGTAGAGGAAGCTTAGTAGATTTAAATAGAGCAGGAGTTCCATTAATAGAAATAGTATCAGAACCAGATTTACGAAGTGCAGAAGAAGCAGATATTTACCTAAAAAAATTGAAATCAATATTAGAATATATTGAAGTATCAGATTGCAAAATGCAAGAAGGTTCACTAAGAGCAGATGTAAATGTTTCTGTAAGAAAAAAAGGAACAAAAGAATTTGGAACAAGGACAGAAATGAAAAACATGAACTCATTTAGGTCAATAACAAGAGCAATTGAGTATGAAGCAGAAAGACAAATTGAAGTTTTAGAACAAGGAGGCAAAATAGAACAAGAAACATTAAGATGGGATGAAGTATCTGGAAAAACATTCTCAATGAGGGATAAAGAAGATGCACAAGATTATAGATATTTCCCAGATCCAGATTTAGCAATTATAAAAATATCAGATGAAATGATAGAAAAAATAAAATCTGAGCTTCCAGAAATGCCAGAAAACAGAAGAGAAAGATATATAAAAGAATTTAATTTACCAGAATATGATAGTAATATATTAACATCTTCAAAATATATATCAGACTTATTTGAAAATGCAGTTAAAATATGTAATAATCCAAAAGCAGTTAGTAACTGGATTATGACAGATATAACCAGAATATTAAATGAGAAAGAACAAGAACCAAATGAAATACCATTTTCAGCAGAGCAATTAGGAGAACTAGTAATATTAATAGACAAAGGAACTATAAGTTCAGCAATAGCAAAAAAAGTATTAGAAGAACTTTTTGAAAATCCAAGGAATCCAGAAGAAATAATAAAAGAAAAAGGTTGGATACAAATTTCAGATGAAGGAGCTATAAAAGAAGTAGTTCTAAAAATTTTAGAGGCTAACCCACAATCAATTGTAGATTTTAAAGCAGGCAAAGATAGAGCATTAGGTTTTCTAGTAGGACAAGCGATGAAAGAAACAAAAGGAAAAGCAAATCCACAGATGTTGAATAAAATGTTCTTAGAAGAGTTAAAGAAGTAATAAAAACAATCCCCAAGACTGGGGATTGTTTTTTTGGAAGAATTATGACACAGGCCCATATTCTCCATCCGGACCATGATGTTCACATGAATCATCTCCAAAGAGAACATCCTCTAACTCTTTGCCAGAACGTGCTGTGATGATATCAGCACCATCTTCCGCATACAAGTACTGGAGCCTAACAGAAGGTGATAGGATCCGCACACTCCCATGAGAAAGAATAATGTCGACATCAACAGGAGCAGTAGAGGAATTGATGTGAACGTTTTCGCCAGCTTCAAGAAGGGTGCCATAGACAGGAGCAGATGCGTAAAAATTACCAGTAATACAAACCTCGCCATCAAACACGAATTCCTTGGTGCAAAAAACATCGCAGTCCATCGGCTTCATAAACATGTGTGCTACCTCCAAAAAAATATAAATTTAGATTTCCAACAAGGAAATTCTACCTATATTATAGCATAAATCCATGTGATAGGCAAATTATAGAGCCCCTTTCTTAATCTTATCAGTAGTTAAAGCACCTACAAAAAAAGAAACAAAAAACATTAAACCACATTTAAAACTTAAATATCCAATATCAAATAAAATATGAGAAAAAGGTTTCAAAATATATAAAAACAAGATATATGTAGCAATAATGCATAATATAAAAGAAAACCTAAAGCCATAATGCATAACTTTAACAATAGAATTATCAATACTTTTTATATCTTCAATAAACTTCTTCATTTGTAAAACCTCCTAAAGCTATGTTAACATAAAATAACACAAAAATCAAAGGTATTTTATGTAAAAAATATTTGAATGTGAAGTTACTAGTTAGTATATTTATGAATATTTTTATAAAAATTACAAACAATTCCTATAGGAGGATTGCATGTTTAAACCTAAAGAGATTTTATATGAAGAAAACATAAAAAATTATGAACTAGGACGAGAATTATTGAATAAATACAAAGATGTACCTATGAAAGTCATTGAAAATCATAATAATATTCCAGAAATGAGAAACAAACAAAATTCAGAATTTGTAGATATAAAGAAAAATTTAATAATAGGAATAAGAAAAACACATAATTTTGTACCGAATCATAAAACTTCAGATTTTTTAGTACCATACACATCATCAGGTTGTACAGCCATGTGTATGTATTGCTATTTAGTATGTAATTATAATAAATGTTCATATTTAAGGTTGTTTGTAAATAGAGAAGAAATGCTAGATAAAATAATAAAAACAGCAAATAAAAGCGAAAAAGAATTAACATTTGAGATTGGAAGTAATAGCGATTTAATACTTGAAAACACAATAACTCAAAACTTAGAATGGACAATACCACAATTTGCTGAAAATGCCAAAGGATATTTAACATTTCCAACAAAATTTGATATGGTAGAACCCATATTAAATTTAAATCATAAAGGTAGAGTTATTATAAGAATGAGTGTAAACCCATCAAAAATTATACAAAGAGTAGAATTTGGAACATCAAACTTAGAAAATAGAGTAAAAGCTATAAACAAACTAAAAAAGGCAGGATATAAAATAGGCATATTAATAGCACCAATAATATTTATTGACAACTGGGAAGAAGAATATGAAAAATTGATTATATATTTAGTAGAAAATTTGGATGATGAAGTAAAAAAAGAAGCTTTTTTCGAGTTGATATTTATGACATATAGCTATGTCCATAAAATGATAAATCAAGAGGCATTTCCAAATGCAATAAAATTATTTGATGAAGAAAAAATGACAGGTAGAGGAAAGGGCAAATATGCATACAAGGAACAAATAAGAAAAGAAGGAGAAGAATTTTTCAGAGAAAAAATGCAAAAATATTTCCCCAATAATATCATAGAGTATATAGTTTAGGAGGAAAACATGATGGAAATACTGAAATTTGAGCATATATATGAAAGTAAATAATGATACAAAGGATGATATGTTTTAGTTACCATTCAGATATAGAGACATACAATCCGCCAAAAGCAGGAATTATATGTTTTTTCTCAAGAAAAAATCAAAAGGTCAAGGGGGTCACGAGTTGAGCAGCAGGCTGTTTGATTATTTTCTTTCGAAAAAACATATAATTCCTGCTTTTGGCTACAAAGTTTTAATATGTTTAGATATTTATTAAGTTAAAAAAGTATTATGAATTAATTAAGTATGAATGGTAACATGTTTTAAACTAAAATACAATAATCGTCTTCCAAATTCTTGAAAAATGTGATATAATCTATAAATGAGTAAATTTTTTTCGAGGAGATAAGATGAAGGATATAGTAAAAATATTACCTAATTTTAAGAAGTTTAATGATTATATTAATAATGTGAAAAATAATATAAGTCCAATAATGCTTTCTGGATTAACAGACAGTGGAAAGGTACATTTTGCCTATTCCACTTACTTTTATACAGAAAAACCAATTTGCATAATTACATACAATGAATTACAAGCTAAAAAGATATTAAAAAACTTAGAATACTTTTCAGATAATGTAAATTATTTTCCAAAAAAGGAAATTATGGCATATGATTATTTGGCGGAAAGTAAAGATACTACATACAACAGAATTGCTTGTTTAAATGATATTTATAATAAAAAAGCTAAAATTATTGTAACAACAATAGAGGCAGTAAGCCAAAGATTAGTTGAAGAAGATGTATTATATAAAAACCTATTAACTTTCAAAATTGGCGATGAGATAAATTTAGAAGAAATCAAGAAAAAACTCATTGCATTAGGATATGAGAGGCAAGAAGTAGCAGATAATAAATCTGAATTTAGTGTACGAGGAGGAATAATAGATATTGCTACTTCAGAAAAAGAAGGTATAAGAATAGAATTATGGGGGGATGAAATAGATTCTATAAGAACTTTTGATATAAATACCCAAAGATCAAAAGATAAAAAAGAAGAAGTATCTATTTATCCAGCACATGAATTTATACTAGAAAAAGATATAAAAGAAGTTGCTGAAAAAATAGAAGATAACCGAGACAAAGAAGAAATTTTAGAAGGAAATTATACAACCAAAATAGATAAATACTGGAATATTTTTTATTCAAATTCAAACAATACATTTATAGATTATATAAAAGAAGACTATATGATTTTCTTGGATGAAGTAAACAAAATAAAAGCAAGGTCAGAAAATGTAATAAAAGATACAAAAAATCTAATAAAATCTTTAATAGAAAAGAAAAGATTTGTTCCACAAAGTTTAGAAAAAATAGGAGATTACATTGAATTTTTAGAAAAAATAAAAAATCTACAAACAATATATTTAGAAAATAAAGATATAGGATTTGTAGATAAACAAAGTATGCATGCAAAAAGAAACGGATATAGCTTTAGCTATAGGGAGGTCAACTTTTTTCGTAGTTCAATGGATTTATTGTTTAAGGAAGTACAAGAAGGACTTGGAGAAGGAACAACAATAGCAATACTTTGTGGTTCACAAAACAATATAAATCGAACAAAAAAACTATTGCAAGAAAAAATAAATAACGAAAAACAGCTTAGTAAATTAATAATAACAGAAGGCTCATTAACAGAAGGATTTGAATGTTATGATTTTAACCTTCTAGTGATATCAATAGAAGAATTATTTAATACTCCTAAAAAAAGAAGAAAAACACCAGAACAATTTAAAACTGGAGAGACGATAATATTTTCTGATTTAAAAGTAGGAGACTATATTGTTCATAGAACTAATGGAATAGGACAATTTGTTGGAATAAACACAATAAATACAGATGGTATCACAAAAGATTATATAAAAATAAGATATAAAGATGATGGAATACTTTATGTTCCAACAAGTAACTTAGATAATATAAAAAAATATATAGGTTCTGGTGATGGGGTACCAAGGCTAAATAAATTAGGAAGTAAAGATTGGTCAAAAGCAAAAGCGAAAGTAAGGTCAAATTTACAAGAAATAGCAAAAGATTTAATTGAACTATATGCAAAAAGAGAAAAAACAAAGGGATTTATGTTTTCAAAAGATACAGAATGGCAGAAAGAATTTGAAGAAAAATTTCCATATGTGGAAACAAATGACCAGTTAAGAAGTATTGAAGAAATGAAAAAAGACATGGAAAGCGAAAAACCAATGGATAGATTGCTTTGTGGAGATGTAGGATATGGAAAAACCGAAATTGCTATAAGAGGAGCATTTAAAGCATGCATGGATCAAAAACAAGTAGCATATCTTGCACCAACAACAATTCTATCTAGTCAACAATATGAGACATTTAAAGAGAGGATGAAAGACTATCCAATAAGAGTAGAATTATTAAATAGATTTGTATCGTCAGCCAAACAAAAAGAAATAATAGAGGGACTAAAACTAGGTGAAGTAGATATAGTAATCGGAACACACAAATTGCTAAATGATAAAATAGAATATAAAAATTTAGGGTTATTGATAATAGATGAAGAGCATAGATTTGGTGTAAAACATAAAGAAAAAATTAAAAAGTTGAAAAACAATATAGATGTACTAACAATGACAGCAACACCAATACCAAGAACATTGCATATGTCAATAGTAGGAATAAGAGATATGTCTTGCCTTTATGAACCACCACAAAATAGAAGACCAGTTCAAACATATGTATTAGAGTATGATGAAGAAGTTGTAAGAGAAGCAATAATTAAAGAACTAGAACGTGAAGGGCAAGTATTTTATTTGTATAACAATGTAGAAAATATAGATAAAAAAGCAGATGAAATATCAAAACTAGTTCCACAAGCTAGAATAGCATATGCACATGGTCAAATGAGTGGCAGTGAAATAGAAGACATAATGGAAAAATTTATTGAGAAACAAATAGATGTACTAGTATGTACAACTATACTAGAATCTGGAATAGATATACCAAATGCAAATACAATAATTGTAGAAAATGCAGATAGATTAGGATTGGCACAGCTTTACCAAATACGTGGAAGAGTTGGAAGAAGTGATAAGCAAGCATATGCATATATAACATATAAACGAGATAAAATGATAAATGAGGTAGCAGAAAAGAGGCTAAAAGCTATAAAAGAATTCACAGAATTTGGTTCAGGATTTAAAATAGCAATGAGAGACTTGGAAATAAGAGGAGCAGGCAGTATGCTAGGAGAAATACAACATGGGCATATAGACGAAGTAGGATATGATACATACTGCAAAATATTAGATGAAGTAGTAAAAGAACAAAAAGGAATAAAGGTAGAAGAAGAACCAGAAATCACAATAGATATAAATATATCAAGCTTTATACCAGATTCATATATTGAAAATGCTGACCAAAAAATGGAAAGTTATAGAAATATTGCTCTATGTAGGACAGAAGAAGATTTAAAAAACATAGCTGAAGACTTAACAGATAGATATGGTAAACTGCCAGAAGAAGTTATAAACTTAATTAATATTGCAAAAATTAAAGAAATGTGTAAAAATAGTGGTATAATAAAAGTGCTTCAAAAGCAAAATAATATAATACTATATTTTGACCAAGAAAAATGCACATTAGATATGTCTGAATTAGTTCACAAATATAATGACAAAATTAAATTTTCAACAGGTGTGATACCATATATAACATATAAAATACAAAATCAAAAAAATATAATTTCAGAAATAGAAACTCTTTTAACATAAACGACTATGCATAATCTTACAAGAAAGGATTGATAAAATGCTAATAACAAGTAAGGATAATGAAACAATTAAACACATACGAAAATTGAAAGAAAAAAAATATCGCGATGAATTCGGAGAATATTTAATAGAGGGTGTAAAACTTATAAATGAAGCAATACAAGAAAATTGTAATATAAAAACAATAGTAATATGTGATAATTGTAATAAAGAAGCAATAAATCAAAATTCAATGTATGAAATTGCAAAACATGAATGCATATATGTAGATGAAAAAGTATTTAACACAATAACAGAAGTAAAAAATCCACAAGGGATATTAGCAGTAATAGAAAAAAACAATAAAGAAAAAGAAATAAACTACAAAGAAGATATAATAGTAATATTAGACAACATACAAGATCCAGGAAACTTAGGAACAATACTAAGAACAGTAGATAGTGTGGGACTTTCACAAATAATACTATCAAAAAACAGTGGTGACGTATATAACTCAAAAGTAGTACGTTCTACCATGGGTGCAATATTTAGAGTAAATGTAATTGAAAGTGAGAACCTAGTAAATACAGTAAAAGAATTAAAAAAACATAAGTTTACAGCAATAGCTACAACATTAGATACAAATAAAAGCATATATGATATAACGTATAAGAAAACAGCAATAATAATAGGTAATGAAGCAAATGGAGTATCAAAAGAAATACAAGAACTAGCAGATACAAAAATAAAAATACCAATGCTCCGGAAAAACAGAAAGTTTAAATGCTTCAGTAGCAACGGGAATAGTACTATATGAATATGTAAGGCAAAAACTACAATAAAAAATGATAAAATGTAAAAGGCCGAATATTATAGAATAGGTGATAAAAAATGATAAAATGCTATAATGAGCTAACAGAAAAAATTGCTCCTAAAAGAATTTTATTAAATGAACCAATGTCAAAACATACATCATTTAAAATTGGTGGACCAGCAGACATGCTAGTAATAATAAATAATTTAGAAGAATTAAAATATGCTGTGGAGATTTCAAAAAAATACAAATTACCAATTACTTGCATAGGTAACGGCTCAAACCTGCTTGTTAAAGACAAAGGAATAAGAGGAGTAACAATAAAACTAAACTTAAAAGGAATAGAAATAAACAATGAGGAAATACAAGTGGAAGCAGGTGTACCTTTACCAATTCTTGCAAGAACAGCTTATGAAAATAATCTATCTGGTTTAGAATTTGCATATGGAATTCCGGGCACTGTTGGCGGGGCAGTAAAAATGAACGCAGGTGCCTATGGAGGAGAATTTGGAGATATTGTAGTAAGCACCACATACTTAGATGAAAATTTAAATGTACATACTATATCAAATAAAGAACAAAAATTTAGTTATAGGTATAGCATTTTTAGTGAAACTAATGATATAATAATATCTACAAAAATAAAACTAAAAAGAGAAAATAAAAATATTATAAAAAACAAAATGGATGAAAATTTATTAAATAGAAAAACAAAACAACCTATTAATCTGCCAAATGCAGGAAGCATATTCAAAAGAAAAAATGGATATATTCCGGCAGAAATTATAGACAAATGCGGATTAAAGGGATATAATATTAACGATGCATATGTTTCTGAATTACATGCAGGTTTTATAGTAAATAAAGGAAATGCAACGGCACAAGATGTTTTAAACTTAATTGAATATATAAAAACTGTAGTGCAAGAAAAATATGGAACACAATTAGAATTAGAAATAAAGATAGTTGGAGAATAATAACAAGAAAGGAATGACAAATTAAAATGAAAAGTTTTTTTGAATGGCTGAAAAATAGGACAAAAATTAAAAGATGGATATTAGTAATGTTAATAGGAATGATATTATCATGCTATGGATTTGCACAAATTCTAGTTTTAGATAGATTAGAATTTTCAGATATTGTTAAAATAGTAATTACATTTGTAGCAGGAATAACATTATTTATAATAGGAATAACATGTATACAAAAAAGAACATTAGAACTTGCAGTACTTCCAGATTCAAAAAGTGTAAAAAAAATAAAAAGTTTAGGAGATTCTAAAGACAGAGGACCTAAAATTGTAGTTCTAGGAGGAGGAATAGGCCTAAATAAAGTACTTACAGGACTTAAAAATTATACAAACAATTTAACGGCAATAGTAACAGTATCAAGCTATGGAAATAAGCAAAAAAGAAAACCTACAGATGATATAAGAAACAGTATTATAGCATTATCAAAAAATAGGGCAGAAATGGAAAAACTCATGAACTTGCCAATAGACAAAGGAATAGTATTTGGTGATATATACTTAGATGCAATAGGAAAAGCTAATGGAGATTTTGCAAAAGGAGTAGAAAAAAATAGTAGTATTTTAGCCATGGTAGGTAAAGTACTTCCAGCGACATTAGATGAGATGCATATATGTGTAGAGCTTGAAGATGGAACAGTTATAGAAGATAAAGAAAAAATTGCTGAAATAACTACAAATAAAGTCACAAAAATAAATAGAGTGTTTATAAATCCAACAAACTGTAGAACTGCACCAGGAATAGTAGAAACAATAAAAGAAGCAGATGCTATAATTATTGGTCCAGGTTCATTATACACAGAAGTAATACCAAATTTATTAATAAAAAATGTTGCAAGAACAATAAGAGAAAGTAAAGCATATAAAATATACATATCAAATATAATGACACAAAATGGTCATACAGACGATTATAGCCTTTCAGATCATATTCAAGCAATAACAGAACATGCAGGCGCACAAACCATAGACTACTGTATTTGCGATAATGGTGATATTATACCAGAGATATTAAGAAAATATAACAAAGCAGGAGCAAATTTAGTAGATATAGACAAACAAAATATAAAAGATGTAAGAATAATAAAAGCAGATGTTTCTTGTGCAGAAGGAGAATATATAAGACATGACCCAGATGCTTTAGCAAAACAAATAATAGAAATTATAGTAAATGACTTAAAATTCAAAGACAAACAAACAGATGAACAATATGTACTACTAAATACTGAATTAAAAGAAAATAAGAAAAAAAGCAAATCTATAAAAAAACCAAAACATAAAAAAGCAAAAAGAATAAAAACAAAAAGCAAATTTAGTAGCAAATATCATGATAGAATAGAATCGATAAGAGAAAGTGAAAAGACCACTGATATAAATAAGAAAATACATGAAAAAGCAAAACAAATGACAGATGAGGTAGAAAAAAAAGAGAAGGAAAAATTTTTAAAAGAAATAAAGCACAAAAAAAGCAAATAAAACATGGTACAAAATTTATTATATAAATTTTGAAGGAGGAAACAACAAATGAAATTAGAGAAGAAACAATTAGATTTACGAGAAGGAATAACTAAGGAATGGATTATAACAAATGGTATAGCTGGATATGCCTCATCAAGTGTATTAGGTATAAATACAAGAAAATATCATGGTTTATTAGTTGCCCCACTTACTCCACCTGCAAGGAGACATGTAATTTTATCAAAATTGGATGAAAGTATAGAAGTAGAGGGGGAAAAGTACAACTTATACTCTAATATATGTAAAAACTATATTTCAGATGGATATAAGTATTTAGAAAGCTTTGAAAAAGATTTTATGCCAGTTTTTACATATAAAATAAATAATATTAAGATAAGTAAAATTGTTTGTATGGAATATGGAAAAAATACAGTGTGTGTATTATATAATATAAAAAATAATGGACCAAAAGCAAAATTTACGGTAACTCCTATTGTTAATTTTAGGGATTTTCATACAATGAATACAAATCATCAATTTAATATTAAACAAGAGATAAGGAATTCAAAAGTAAAATTACAAATAGATGATTATGCAAATTACCCAGTCTATTTTTATATGTCACAAGGCTCATATATAGAACACTTTAATGATACATTTAATAATATGTATTATATAGAAGAAGAAAAAAGAGGCTTCTTCCCAGAGGAGAATCTTGCAGTGCCAGGCAGATATGAAATAAATATTGCAGAAAATACAGATATAGAATTTTCTTTTGTCTGTTCGTTAGAAGAAAACATAGAAGAAATAAATGTTAGAACAGTAATCAACAAAGAAATAATTAGAATAAATGAATTAATGTATAAATCAGAATTTATAGAACCAAAAGTAGACATTGCTAAACTATCAAAAGATGAAAAGGAAAAAATAGAAATATTAAAAAACTTTAGCATAGCAATAGATAATTTTATTGTATATAGGCCAAGCTTCGGATACCATACAATAATCGCAGGTTATCCATGGTTTTTAGACTGGGGAAGAGATGCATTAATATCATTTGAAGGACTATTACTAATGACAAAAAAATATAAATATGCTAAAGACCTATTATTAACTCTCACAAGAGATATAAAATTTGGATTAGTACCAAATGGATATTCAGGGTATGATAATAGACCTTTATATAATAGTGTAGATAGTTCACTTTTACTATTTGAGCAAGTAAATAAATATTTGAAATACACATCAGATTATACATTTGTAAAACAGCATATGTATAAAAAATTGAAATCTATAATTGAAAATTATTCAGAAGGAATAGATTATGATGATAATAATATACACTTAGATGAAGACGGATTAATTTCATCAGGAACAGAAAATACACAAAATACATGGATGGATGCAAAATATGCAAATCATTGCTTTACACCGAGAAATGGCAAGGCTGTAGAAATAAACAGCCTATGGTATAATGCATTAAAAATTATAGAAAATTTAAGTAAAAAATTTGGAGATAGAAAAGATGCCAAAGAATACGCAAAAATGGCAGAAAAATGTAAACAATCATTTACAGAAAAATTCTATAACAGTAAAAAGAAATGCCTATATGATGTACTTGGAGATAGTAAAGTAAGACCAAATCAGCTATTTAGTATATCTTTAAGTAATCCCGTATTAGATCCAGATTCAGAAATGGCAAAAGACATGGTAGAAACCGTAGAAAAAAAATTATTAAATAAATATGGATTAAAAACACTAGCAAAAGGTGAAAAAGGCTATGTGGATGTTTACGAAGGAAATGGATTTAGAAGAGACTCAAGTTATCATCAAGGGATAACATGGGTGTGGCTTTTAGGTATATATTATGATGGATTAAAAAACATGTTAAAGGCAGAAAAAGATAAGAAAAGAAAAGAAGAACTTAAACAAAAAATATCAGAATTTAAAGAAAAAACCAAAAAAACTTTTATAAAAGATATGCTAGAAAGAGGCTGTATAGGCTCAATAAATGAAATTTATGATTCAAGACCTCCATATTTGCCAAAGGGAGCAATAGCTCAAGCTTGGAGTGTAGCAGAAGTTTTTAGAATAATATATGAAAAATGAGAGGGAAAAGATGAGAATACTAGGAATAGACCCAGGATTTGCAATAACAGGATATAGTATAATAGATTATGAAGGAAATAAATTTAAACTAGTAGATTCAGGAGCAGTTACAACAAAAGCAGGTGTATCATTTCCAATAAGATTAACAAAAATATATGATGATATAAGTATGCTAATAGATGAGTATAAACCAGATGCAATATCAGTAGAGGAGCTGTTTTTTAACAATAACGTAAAAACAGCTATAAATGTAGCACAAGCAAGAGGTGTAATACTAACAGTTGGATGCAAAAAAAACATACCAACATTTGAATATACCCCTTTGCAAATAAAACAATCAGTAACAGGGTATGGACGAGCAGATAAAATACAAGTACAAAAAATGGTAAAAACAATATTAAATGTAGAAAACTTACCAAAATTAGACGATACAACAGATAGTATGGCAGCAGCAATATGCCATGCACATTCAGCTAAGTTTTCACAGAAATTATAATAAAACAAGGAATGATTAATAAGTGACAGTAGAAGAATTAGAAAAAAATTTAAAAACAGAAAACTTAAATAGTTTATACCTGTTATATGGAGAAGAAACATTTTTGCTAGAAAATTGCGTAAAGAAGATAAAGAAAAATTTTGGAGAACTGATAAATGGTATTAACTATATACAAATAGATGACAAAAATGTGGACAAATTAATATCAGACATAGAAACACCAGCATTTGGATATCCTAAAAAGCTGATTATAGTAAGAAATTCAGGACTGTTTAAAAAAGAAACAAGAGGAAGAAAAAAAGAAGTAAATAAAGAAAAGAAAAGTCATAAAACAGAAACATTGCAAGAAAAAATATCATTATATATAATAGAAAACATAGAAGTAATAAAAGAAACATTAGTGATTGTATTTATTGAACAAGAAATAGAAAGCAATGATTTACAAAAAACTATACAAAAATTAGGAATAGTATGTGATTTTGAAAGATTAAAACCAGCACAAATCTCAAAAAGACTAAAAGCAATATGCACAGCATATAAAGTAAAAATAGATGATAGAACCATTGGATATTTTATAGAAACATGTGGCACAAGCATGATGAACTTAATAAATGAGATAAGAAAACTAATAGAATATATAGGAGAAAATGGAACTATCACAACAAAAGATATTGACAAACTATCAATAAAAGAACTAGATAGCGTTATATTTGATTTAACAGATAATTTAGGACAAAGGAAAATAACAGAAGCATTACAAATATTAAAAGAACTTTTATACAACAAAGAGCCAATACAAAAAATACTAATAACATTATATAATCACTTAAAGAAAATATACATAACAATGCTAGCAGAAGAGTATAAAGTAAATGTAGCAGAAGCACTAAACTTAAAGCCAAATCAAATGTTTTTAACAACAAAATATAAGAAACAAGCAACATACTTTAAAAAACAAGAACTAAGAAACATTTTGCAAGAGCTAATAGACTTAGATTTTAAAACAAAACAAGGTCTAATAGATATAAATATAGGTTTAGAAGCAATACTATGTATGATGGCTTCAACTTTCTGATATAGAGACGAAACTTGAAAATTATGTAAATTTGTGCTAATATATATGTGTGTATGCAAAATGCTACAAATTTTGAAAACAGGAGGACACGGACATGGATATAATTTTGCCAGTGAATGGTCGGAAAATGACTTTTACGGAGCAAGAGCTTATAGCAATTGTCGAAAAGCATTTTTGTAGAGAAGAAACTGAGCAAATGATTACAGCAGATGTGGTACAAAAGCCAACTGAAGGAAAATGGTTTGAAGTAAAACCACAGACAATTGATCAAACTCTCTTTCAAAAGGAAAGAAAAGATTCAATGCAAGAAAGCACAAGACAGCTTATTTTGGAGGCTTTTACTGTATTGCAGAATAATCCTCAAAAGTATGGTAAAAACTTCAAGACCATGATACCTCAGAGACCATGGAAATATAAAACCATTACAGAACTAAAAGAGATGGCAACTCAAATAGGAGACCATATTGCGGACTGGGTTGAGCAAGCTTTGGAGTGGGCTCAAAGAATTACAAATGGTGAAACATGGGAAGCTATTTGTAATTATGAAGATACAGCCAATTGGTTTAGACTAGTTGTATGGAAAGACGGTCATTCTAAGATAATTGGTGGAGCACGTATGGATAGAACGAGAGTTCCAACTTCTTTTATTCACGAATCCAAAACAAAGAATAACGATTTATTTGCCAAAGCAGATGAAGACATACTGCTAAGTTGTTCTGCAGTGCCATTAATTGTAAGTTATTAACAAAAATTGTCTACCAACTGTTAATTATCTTTTAAAGATAGACCAACAATAGGAGATGAAACTTAAATAAGTTGCTTCTCCTATTTTTTAAAAATAAATTTATTGCCAAATATGGAGAAATATGTTATAATATGTAAAGAAATGCAAATGAGAAAAAAGAGGGTGCCAAAGAATGGTATTAATGGGTATAATATACATATTAATAATACTAATATTCATATTAATGATGTTTGCATATGTGCAAATAAAAATAGCAGGAATGAATGTAAAAGATTTTTACAGTTTTATAGAGGCAAACCAAACACTAGATAAATTATATAGATTCTCGAAAAAATATGAAAAACTAAGTAGCCAAGACCAACTTATATTTTTATCAGAAGCAGAAAAAGTATTTGAAGCATTTAACAAAGTACCAGATTTATTATGGGAAGAAGAATACCAAAAATACATGGATGTATTAGATAAATATAAAGATATAAAAATGGTAAGATGGGAAAAAAATTAGTAAACAAAGCGTTTACTAATTTTTTCTTATATGGTACAATTAAAAAGTAGTTTTACAGTTAGAAGGGAGAAATTATGGCTTGGACTAAAGAACAGGAAAAGGCAATTTACCAAAAAGGTGATAACATATTAGTTGCAGCAGCAGCTGGAAGTGGAAAAACAGCAGTATTAGTTGAAAGAATAGTAAATAAAATTATAAATGAAAAGATAGATGTAGACAAGCTTTTAGTTGTAACATTTACAAATGCAGCAGCAACAGAAATGAGAGAACGTGTGCTAGATGCAATATATAAAAAACTAGAAGATAACCCAGATAATTTGATGTTACAAAAACAAATAGTTTTACTAAATAAATCGCATATATCTACAATACATGCATTTTGTTTAGAAGTTATAAAAAACAATTTCTATAAAACAAACATATCTCCAAACTTTAGACTAGCAAATACTCCTGAAATAGAACTTTTAAAAATGGAGGTTTTAGAAGAAGTTTTTGATAATCTTTATGAAGAAAAAAACGAGAATTTCATAAAATTAATTGATACATATTGTGTATATAGAAGTGATGATAATTTAAAAGAAATAATATTAAAAATATATAGATATATTCAAAGTATGCCATACCCAGAAGAATGGCTAGAAAAGCAAGTAGAAAAATTCAATTTAGATTTAGAACAAGACTTTTCAAAAACTGTATGGGGACAATTACTTATAAAAGAAGCAAAAGAAGATATTGAAGAAACTATAAATATGCTAAAAAACGTGGCTAAAAAACTCCAATTAGAAATAGATTTAAATAAATGGTATTTAATTATAAATGATGATATATCAGGATTAGAAGAAATTGCAGAAATGGAAAACTGGGACGATTTTTATATAAAAATGCAAGATTTAAAATTCAAAACTTGGGCACAAGATAGAAAAATAGTTTCAGAATTAAAAGATAATGCCAAAGCTGTAAGAGATAAAGTAAAAGCAAAAATAGATGATTTGAAAAATAAAATTTTCATATATGATTCTAAACAAGCAAATAATGATATATTTGCAATGTATGAAACACTAAAAGAAATAAAAAATGTAATATTAAAATTCATAAGTGAATACCAGAAAGCAAAATTACAAAAAAGCATAATAGACTTTAATGATATTGAACATTTAGCTTTGCAAATTTTAGTACAAAAAAATGAAAAAGGCAAATATGAGCCAACAGAAGTTGCAAAAGAATATCAAGAAATGTTTGAAGAAATAGCCATAGATGAATATCAAGATAGTAATGAAATACAAGAAGAAATTTTAAAACAAATCTCAAGAGGAAACAACATATTCATGGTAGGAGATGTTAAGCAAAGTATATATAAATTCAGACAAGCAAAACCAGAATTGTTTTTACAAAAATATAACACTTATGATAATAACAAAATACAGCTTTTTGCGAACTTTAGAAGTAGAAAGAATATACTAGATTTAAGTAATGTAATATTTGAAAACATAATGAGCGAAGAATTCGGTAGTATAGACTATAACGAAAATGAATTCTTAAATGTTGGACAAGAATATATTGAAACAAAAGAAAAAACATTAGGAAAGGCAGAATTACACATAATAGATGCATCAGTAGAAACAGAAGAAGTACAAGATGAGATACTAGAAAATGCGGAAATAGAAGCAAAATTTGTGGCAAAAAAAATACAAGAACTAATAAATGGAAACTATGTTGTATATGATAAAAAACAGGGATATAGAAAATTACAATTTAAAGATATAGTAATACTACTTAGAAAAACAGCGAATGTAGCACCAATATATGAAAAAGAATTAGAAAACTTAGAATATCCAGTATTTAGTGATATAGGGACAAATTATTTTGAAAGTATTGAAATACAAACAATAATGAGTTTGCTTAAAATAATAAGCAATCCAGATAATGATATAGCATTAGTTACAGTATTAAGAAGTCCAATAGGAAAATTTACAGATAATGAATTAATAGAAATAAGATTAGAAAATCAAAACGAAAGTTTTTACAATGCGTTACTTTCTAGCGAAAAACTAAAAGAAAAAATAGACAATTTTTTAGAATTAGTAGAAGACTTTAGAACAAAACAAGAGTATTTAAAACTAGATGAATTTATATGGTATATATATGAAAAAACAGGATATCTAAATTATGTAAGTTTAATGAAAAATGGAAATTTAAAGGCAGCAAATTTAAGAATGTTGTTTGAAAAAGCAAGAGATTATGAGCAAGGAAGCTTTAAAGGCTTATACAATTTTATAAACTTCATAGATAAAGTAACAAAAGGAAATACAGATATGGGAGCACCAAAACTAATAGGTGAAAACGAAAATGTAATAAGAATAATGAGCATACATAAAAGTAAAGGACTAGAATTCCCAGTAGTATTTTTATGTGGAACAGGGAACCAATTCAATATGTTAGACTTAAATGATAATATATTAATACATTCGGAGCTAGGACTAGGACCAAAATATATAAATTATGAAAGAAGAATAACATATAATACATTAGCAAAAGAAGCAATAAAATACCAAATAAAAAAAGAAATAAAAGAAGAAGAAATGAGACTTTTATATGTTGCATTAACAAGAAGTAGGGAAAAATTAATAATAACAGGAGTAGATAAAAACTTAAAAAAATCCATTCAAGAAAAAGAAGAAATGCTACAAATATCAGAAAATAAGGTAACAAAAGCAATAGCTAAAAAAAGCAAAACATACTTAGAATGGATAGAAACAGTAAATTTAGCAGATAAAAGAATGAAGGATCTAATAGATGTATATGAACATATAAAAAATGAAAGTTTAGATACAGAACAAGAAGAACAGAAAGAAAAAACAATACAAATAGAAGAAAGAAAAATAAATAAAGAAATAGATAAAATTTTAACTTGGGAATATCCGGAAAAAGAATTAACAAAAATAGAGGGTAAAAGTTCAGTAAGTAAACTTACAAAAGAAACAGAAAACGAAGAAATAAAAGTTGAACTAAAAAAGCCTAAATTCTTAGAAGGAGAGTTACCTTTAAGCAAAGCAGAAATAGGTACAACAGTCCACCTTGTAATGCAGAAATTAGATTTTAAGCAAAACTATACAATAGAGAAAATAGAAGAATTGTTAGAAGAGTTAGAACAAAAAGGAATAATAGCAACAAAGCAAAAAGAAGCTGTACCAAAACAAAAGATACTAGCATTTGCACAAAGCCAATTATTTAAAGAAATAGGAAGAGCTAAAAAAATATATAAAGAACAGCCATTTTATATAAACATACCAGTAAAGGAATTATATGAAAGCAAATCAAATGAAAACATACTAGTACAAGGAATAATAGATTTATACTACATAACAGAAAATGAAGAAATAATTTTAGTGGACTACAAAACAGACTATGTACCAGAAAATAAAGCGAGCTACTTAAAAGAAAAATATCAAAGCCAGCTAAACTTGTACAAACGAGCACTAGAGCAAGCACTAGGTAAAAAGGTAACAAGAGCATATATATATTCAACTTATTTAAATGATTCAATAGAAGTCAGAAGTCGGAGGTTAGAAGTCGGAAAATGGTAGCAGAAATTATCATAAATAGATTAGCAAAAGATTTAAATAAAACATTTGATTATCTTATTCCAAAACATATGGAAGAGGACATTAAAATTGGAGCAAGAGTTTTTGTGCCATTTGGACCAAAAAATTCGGCAACAGAAGGTTTTGTTATAGCAACAAAAGAAATATCAGAATTTGCAAATAAAGAGATAATAAAAATAGAGGACTTCCCATTAACAGCAGAAAATATAGAACTGGCAAAACTAATGGCAAAAAGGTATTTTTGTAACATCTCAGAATGTATAAAACTTATGTTGCCACCAGGAGAAAAAACTACTAATTTGGAAAATAGAATAAAAGATAAAACTGCAAATTTTGTATATCTAAAAAAGGATGAAGATGAAATAGAATTAGATATAGAAATTGGTAAGATAAAAAATGCAAAACACATAAAAGTTCTAAGATTTTTAGAAGAAAATGATGGAATATATATACAGGATTTAGAAATACTATTAGAAGTATCCAGAGCAACCTTAAAAACATTAGAAAAAAATGGATATATTGAAGTTATAGAACAAAAAATAGAAAGAAATCCATTCAAAGGGAGAGAAATAGTACGAGACAAGCCATTGAATTTGACAGAAGAGCAACAACAAGCATTTAATAAAATAGATAATAGTGGATTTAATGAATTCCTACTTTATGGAGTTACAGGCTCTGGAAAAACAGAAGTATATTTACAACTCATACAGAGTACATTAGATAGAGGAAAAAAAGCAATAGTCTTAGTTCCAGAAATTTCATTAACGCCACAAATGGTAGATAGATTTTCTTCAAGATTTGGAAACTGCATATGTGTACTTCATAGTAAGTTATCAGTAGGAGAAAGAAATGACCAGTGGAAAAATATTCAAGCAGGAAAATGTAAAATAGTTATAGGAGCAAGGTCAGCAATATTTGCACCAATAGATAATCTAGGAATAATAATAATAGATGAAGAACATGACACATCGTATAAATCAGACATGGCACCAAGATATAATGCAAAAGAGATAGCTAAATATATAGCTAAAAAGAATGATATCCCTTTAGTACTAGGAAGTGCAACACCAAATATTACAACATATTATAATTCAAAAAATGTAATTAAACTAACTAGAAGAGCAAATAATTCAAATCTTCCAGAGGTAGAAATAGTAGATTTAAGACAAGAATTAGCAAATGGAAATCGTTCAATAATAAGTGAAAAATTAAAAGAAGAAATAGAAAAAAATTTAGAAAATAAAAAACAAACAATATTATTTTTAAACAGAAGAGGATTTTCAACATTTGTAATGTGTAGAGATTGCGGATATACTATAAAATGTAAGAGATGTAATATAAGTTTAACATATCATATGAAAGAAGATAAGTTAAAATGCCATTACTGTGGATATGAAATGAATAATATAAAAATATGTCCAAAATGTAAAAGCAAAAATATAAAACATTTCGGAAGCGGAACACAAAAATTAGAAGAACTTATCCACAAGATGTATCCACAGGCAACTACAATAAGAATGGATATAGATACAGTTAGCAAAAAAAATTCACATGAGCAAATATTAAATAAATTTAAAAATGAAAATATAGATATATTAATAGGAACACAAATGGTAGTAAAAGGTCATCATTTCCCAAATGTAACATTAGTAGGGGTTATTGCAGCAGATGCAAGCCTGAATACACAAGACTTTAGGGCAAATGAAAGAACATTTGATATATTAGTACAAGTAGCTCGGAAGGGCAGGAAGAGAGAGCCTACCAGGTAAAGTAATAATACAAACATATTCTCCAGAAAATTTCTGCATAGAGTGCAGTAAAAAGCAGAATTATGATAACTTTTATAAAACTGAGATAGAATTAAGAAAACAATTGAAATATCCGCCATTTTGCGATATAATAATGTTTGGAATAAGTTCTTCAGATAAAGAAGAAATTAAAAAAGCTTCTGAAAAGTTATATAATTTATTAAAAAAATATGGACAAGCAGAAATGCAAATAATGCCACCATTACCAGCACCAATAGATAGAATAAAATATAGATACAGATGGAGAATAATTGCAAAATGCAAATTGAATAATAAGATTATAAATATAATAAATGAAGCATTAGAAGAATATTATAAGCAAAAATATAAGAAAACAAGAGTTATTGTGGATGTTAACCCAAATAATATGAGCTAATAAAAAAAGGAGGAGAGAACAACAAATGGCAATTAGAAGCATTAGAACTGAGGGAGACGAAATATTAAAAAAGAAATCTAAAAAAGTTGAAGTAATTGATGAAAAAATAAAAGAACTTATAAAAGACATGATAGAAACTTTGCACAAATATGATGGAGTAGGCTTAGCAGCAGTTCAAGTGGGAATACTTAAGCAAATAGTAGTTATACATGAAGGTGAAGACAAACCAATATATGTATTAATAAATCCAGAAATAATATCACAAACTGGCGTACAAGTAGTTGAAGAAGGCTGCCTAAGTTTTCCAAATAAATTTGCAAAAATAGAAAGACCAGAAAAAATTAAAATAAAAGCATTAGATGAAAATGGTAAAGAAATAATAATAACGGGAAAAGGACTTCTAGCACAAGCAATAAGTCATGAACTAGACCATTTAAATGGAGAGGTATTTATAGATAAAATAATACCAGGAACATTAGAAATCATAAAACAATAAAGTAAGTATATAATTAACTAAAAAAGGAGATAAAATGTTAAATATAATTTTTATGGGAACACCAGATTTTGCAAAAGAATCGTTAGAAGCTATATATAATGCAGGACACAATATTATAGCAGTTGTAACAAACCCTGATAGACCAAAAGGTAGAGGAATGAAAATGATTGCTTCACCAGTAAAAGAATTTTGCTTGCAACAAAATATTCCAGTACTTCAACCAGAAAAAATAAGAGAAATAAAAGATACTCTAGTACAATTAAATCCAGATTTATTTTGTGTTGTAGCATATGGAAAAATTTTACCAAAGGATATTTTAGAGATACCAAAACTTGGTTCAATAAATGTTCATGGTTCATTACTACCAAAATATAGAGGCGCTGCACCAATACAATGGGCAGTACTAAACGGGGATAAAACAACAGGAATTACAACAATGTATATGGATGAAGGAATGGACACAGGAGATATAATATTGAAACAAGAAGTAGAAATAGGTGAAAATGAAACAACAGGAGAATTGTGGGAAAGACTTTCTAAAATAGGGGGCGAGCTATTAACAGAAACTGTAGATAAAATAGAAAAAGGTATGGCTCCTAGAACGAAACAGGGAAAAGACTTTACACTAGCACCAATGTTAAAAAAGGAAATATCAAAAATAGATTGGGAAAATAAAACAGCACAAGAAATAAAAAACCTAATAAGAGGGCTAAACCCAATAATGGGAGCATATACGACCTATAACAATAAAAAAATAAAAATCTGGAAAGCAGATAAAATAGAAACACAGAAATTCATGGAGGAACATCCAGAATTTAAAAATCATATAGATAGATTTACAACTATGGTTGGTGGAACAATCATATTCTCAGATGAGAAAAAAGGATTATATGTTAAAGCAAAAGATGGTATATTACTTATACAAGAAGTTCAAGCAGAAAATTCTAGGAAAATGAACATTCAAGATTTTTTAAGAGGAAATCCATTAAAAATGGGGGAAGTTTTTGAATAAGATGAAAGAAAAATGTAAAAAAATAGTACAAAAATTAAAAGAACAAAATATGACAATAGCATTTATGGAATCATGCACAGGTGGATTTTTGGCAAATGAAATAACAAACATATCAGGAGCATCAGATGTTTTAAAAGTAAGTACTATTACATATTCTAGTGAATATAAAATAAAATTAGGTGTTGACAAAAATATAATAAATAATTATACTGTATATAGTACTGAAACATCAGTAGAAATGGCAAAAAAAATATCAGAATTTGCAAAAAGTAGTATAGGTATAGGCATAACAGGAGAGTTAGGAAATACAATTAATAAAGAACCAAAAGTATATTATACAATATATTTTTCGAAAAATAATAAATATATAAATAAAGTAATAAAAGTAAAAGAAACAGAACGAGAAAATATGAAAAAAGAAGTAGCAGAACAAGTATTTACAGATATATTAGAAGGATTAGTGTGAGGGGAACGAAAAATAGATATGAGCTTTGTAAACACAAAATTAGAAAACTTTAATAATTGGATAAAAAATAAAAAAGTAGCTATAATCGGTTTAGGAGTAAGCAACACTCCACTAATAGACTACATGCAAAAATTACAAGCTGATTTCACAGTATTTGATAACAGACCAGAGGAAAAAATAGATAAAAACATTCTAGAAAAGTTAGAAAAATACAATATAAAAAAACAATTTGGGGAAAATTACTTGTCAAACCTAAAAGATTTTGATATAATTTTTAAATCACCATCATGTAGACCAGACTTGCCAGAAATTGAAGCAGAAGTAAAAAGAGGTGCGAAACTAACATCTGAAATAGAACTTGTTTTAGAACTTGCACCATGTAAAGTTATAGCAGTAACAGGAAGTGATGGAAAAACAACAACAACTTCACTAATACATGCAATATTAAAAAACAAATATAGATGTTATTTAGGAGGAAATATAGGAATTCCATTATTTACCCAAATAGCAGAAATGAAACCAGACGATATAATAGTGCTAGAATTAAGTAGCTTTCAATTAATGACAATGAAAACAAGCCCTAATATTGCAGTTGTAACAAATGTAACACCAAACCATTTAGACATCCATAAATCATACGAAGAATATATAAATGCAAAAGCAAACATATTTGAAAATCAATCAGAAAAAGATGTACTAATATTAAATTATGATAATGAAATAACAAAAAAATTTGCAAAGCATGCAAAAGGAAAAGTAGTTTTCTTTAGTGTTAAAGAAAAATTGAAAAATGGAGTTATATATGATGATGGAATAATAAAAACAGTAGAAGATGAACTTAGAAGGCATATATTAAAACTAAAGGATACAAAATTAAGAGGAATACATAATGCAGCAAATATATGTGCAGCAATAGCAGCTACAAATGGCTTAGTAGAAATTGAAGATCAAGTTATAGCAATAAAAAATTTTGAAGGAGTTAAACATAGATTAGAATTTGTGAGAGAAATAGATGGCAGTAAATGGTATAATGACTCAATTGCATCTAGCCCAACAAGAACAATAGCAGGGTTAAACTCTTTTGATGAAGAAATTGTTTTAATAGCTGGAGGATATGATAAATATTTAGATTATGAACCAATAGCAGAACCAATTTTAAATAAAGTAAAAACATTAATACTAATGGGTCAGACAGCAGAAAAAATATATGGAGTAGTTACTAAAAAGCAATCAGAACAAAATAAAAAAATAGATATATATAAAGTAAAAACACTAGAAGAAGCAATACAAAAAGCAAAAGAACATGCAAAACCAAAACAAATAGTACTATTCTCACCAGCAAGTGCAAGTTTTGATATGTTTAAAAATTTTGAAGAAAGAGGAAATAAGTTTAAAGAACTAGTGAAAAAATTATAAGGAGGATGATAAATATGGTAATTGACCCACAAGGAAAAATGTTTGAAGAAAGAAGAAAAAAAGACAGAAGGAGAGGAATAGACAGAAGAAAAGTTGATGAAAATGTTTTAGAAGATAAAAGAAAATCAGATAGAAGACAAATCAAAGACAGAAGAGATCCAAAAAATGCATATAAACCATAAAGGGCATAAAAATGCCCAAACCTGCTGATGTGGCGAAATTGGTATACGCACTGCACTCAAAATGCAGCGGGAAACCATGTGGGTTCGAGTCCCACCATCAGCACCA
>ERZ1643249.854-NODE-854-length-32445-cov-15.729731_pt1 | contig 32445 bp, 29 predicted proteins | sample MGYA00579263_ERZ1643249 | MGnify/ENA primary metagenome ERZ1643249 (study PRJEB29033, sample SAMEA4952264) | chicken gut metagenome | biome: Broiler Chicken; feature: Gastrointestinal Tract; material: Caecum | place: Ireland | collected 2018 | study: Broiler...
ATCCAAACTGAGTTTGGCGGATAGTTGGGCGACATTTGGTTCGCTGACACACCGCCAAGCCCCTGGGCTTGCGGATAGTCGGTCGATATTTGGTTTGTTAGAGCGGAAGTAAGGTTTAAACCTACACTCAACCGAGCGGACAGTCGTCGAACATGTGGTTCGAAAAAGCCGTACCAAGGCACAAGAACCTAGTACGGCTTTATTAACCACTTGTCAACCTAGTTATGAGCAAACACTCACCTCGCCTATAACGGGACTCCCCGACAACTTTTACACAAGCAAAACTCTCTTTCAAAATTGCAACTCCGAAAGTGATAACTTTTCTATCTTCGCATTGTCTTACACCAGCCGACAACTCTCTTTGACGAACCTAACAGAAAAATCTTGTCTTTCATCAACGTCTTTATTCTTTTATACAAAATTTATTTTAATCACTTCGCCAATATTTGTCAAGTATTTTTTAGTTTTTTCACAATTTATCAGTACTGCTCAAGGATTTTTTGGGCTTCTACCACGTTTGCACCCGTCATAATCCCAAGCGGAAGTTCGTTGTTCTGCCCATGCTTTGTGAAAAGAATGGCGAGTAGTTTATGATTATGCTCAAACTCATTGAGCGCATCTTCAATTGTGCAGTCTGCACGTTTTACAACATAATAATTACTGTTTTGAAGAGTGGAAAGCATATCTTCTATCTGAACATTATCAAGAAATGTCGAACATTTCCCTCCAGCAATAAGATACTGTCCCATTGAGTTTAAAATCTTTTGCCCGTTTGCAACCCCGATAAGATCATTGCCATTGTACACTGGTATATTAGAAAAATTTGAACTTGCCATTAAAGTGATAACTTCTCTCATACTCTTGCCAGCACTTGTGATAACAACATCCTTTCGCCCAACAGAGTCAAGTACTTTCGGCGGTGTGGTCAAAAGTTTGCGAATATGCTCAATATTTTCAACTACCGCATCATGTGGTTCGGCAATAATATACTCCTCATTGTTGTTATGAATAATTGCATTTCGAAGTCTTCCATAGTCAATCAAATCGTCTTCATAACGTCTGACAATATAATTTAGTGACACCGTCTTTCGTATCAAATCTGAAAAGCCCATCGCCCTATTCATACCATATCTCGTCTTTAGTGCATAGTCAATATCGTTGTAAGCATCTAAAAATCGTTTTGCATTGCTGTTTTTAAATTTTTCTTCCATGATATCTCCATTATTTAATAATGATAGCATAAATCACGAAAAAAACATAATCATATTAGTAAAATTTACTCTTTTTTATAAAATTTTCTTTAAAAAATAAGATTTTATCATAATAATATCATTTTTTGTATTATTCTTTCACCAATTTTCTCATTGTTTTTCACAATTGCAAATAAATCTTCTTCTTTTTTATTGCAATTTTGTCTCATTTATGCTACAATAATTAGGCCGAGATAGATGGCGAGTTAGCGGTGCGCTGTAACCCACAATCCGCTATAGTGGGATTGAACACTTGTGCGAGGTTTGGTCTTGTCAAATATGTGTGCAAAATTTAGGCGATGAAGTCAAGGTCTTATGCAATCAAAATCTCTGAACCATGTCAGAGCCTGACGGCAGCATCATTAAGGAGACACCTTGGTGTGCCATAAGGTAGCTTTGGTGGAGTTTAAATTCTGCAAGGCAGTTGGTGAAATCATATCGAACCAAGTTCTCGGCCCTAGAAAAATAGAAGGTAGACAAATCTGTCTACCTTTTTTTGATTTTATTGAATGATTTTTGATTTTCAATACTTTTTTTGATATTTGATTATTTTATACATCTTGTATGATAATAAAAATTCTCAAAAATATTTACTTAAATCTTATCGTTATGTTGTTGGTAATGTAGTATTATTAAGTTGCATACCGATTGTAAATTGTCCACTTGCTGGGTTGTTAGAGCGGAATTTCATTTTACCCCAACTCACTCCATCGGACAGTCGTCAAATCCCTGGGTTTGAAAAATCAAGGTCTGGAGAAATTGACCTTGATTTTTAAAGGAGTTTGTTTTTTATGGAATTTAGTCTTTGAAATTCCTATTTTTTATGACACTTAAAAATAAAATTAATTTTTCAACTTGTTTTCGGCATTTTTCATTCCGCTTTTTACTTTTTCTTCGACATTTTCCATGCCGTCTTTGACTTTCTTTTCGAATTTGTCCATGCCTTGCTCAACTTTCTTTTCCATTTGTTTGGCACCTTTCATAATCTTCTTCTCGCCTTGGTCTATCATATCTTTAGTACCCTGCGAGTACTTATACAAAAGTGCCCCTGTGAGCAAGCCCATGCTAAACCCTAAAAGCATCATTACGTCCTTCATTTCACCTCCTTCAGTCTTAGTATGCATCAAAAAGTTTAAAATATACATAAAAAAAGACTATTATCTCTAACAGCCTCATTTTCAATCAATATACCAATCAATTGCCACACAAAAGTGCTACCGCAAATTGATTTTATTTAATTTTTACGTTCTTCACGTTCCTTTCGCTTGTAGTAATCTTCAACGGCATTTGTAACCGCTTCTTCTGCAAGTACAGCAGAATATGATTTATTGTCAGGTATATCACCTTCAAGATTAGCCATAATGTCGCCGACAGTTATACTAAGTGCCTCCTCAAGGCTCATCCCTGCAAGCATCTCGCATACCACGTCACAAGCAACAATAGTGCTTACCCCGCCATATGCTTTGAATTTTGCACTGTCAATAACACCATCTTCGTCAACTAGGATATATATTTTGACAATATCTCCGCACTCTTGACTTCCAGCCTTGCCAGTACCATTTGCACCACGAAGTCCGCCTGCAAATTGTGGGTTTTTAAATCTTTCTAAAATACTACTACTATACATAATTATTTCCTCCCCGCTTTAGTTACTGCTGAGATAGACCTAAGTTGTCCGACCGATTTTGTCAATACTTCAACCGCATAGTCAATATCGTTTCGGCTGGTGTTCTTGCCGAAAGATATTCTGATTGACGATTTGATAATGTCATCATCAAGTCCCATTGCTTTAAGCACGTGTGATGGCTCAGCCGAACCTGAAGTGCAAGCGGAGCCGATTGATACCGCAACACCCTCCATATCAAGTAACATAAGAAGTGACTCGTTGTCAACCATTTCAAAAGACATATTGAGTATGCCATTGACCTTTTGTTGTGGATGTCCATTTATATGTGTGAAGTCTAGTTTTTCTTGAACACTTCGGATGAAATAATCTCGCTCAGAGCGGAGTTTTTGTTGATTTATTGTCATATCACGAACGGCAATCTCGACAGCCTTGCCAAAACCTGCAATGCCAGGAACGTTGAGTGTACCGCCACGTTTGCCTCGTTCTTGATTTCCGCCAACAATCAAGTTTTCAATCCTGATGCCATTTTTAAGATATAGACATCCAACACCTTTTGGTCCGTAAATCTTATGCCCAGAAAGTGTCATAGCATCAATTTCCATATCCTGTACGTCAATCTTTATCGCACCAAGTGCCTGCACTGCATCGGTGTGGAATATTACACCATAGTCGTGTGCAATCTTGGCTATAGCCTTGATATTTTGTATGGTTCCAACCTCATTGTTGACAGCCATAATCGATATAAGTGTGGTGTCCTTGCGAATTGAATGGAGAAGTTCTGCCATATTTACAAGTCCTGTCTTATCTACAGGCAAATATGTAACCTCATACCCCTCACTTTCAAGTTCCTTGCAAGCATCAAGCACGCCATGATGCTCAATCGCACTTGTGATGATATGTTTGCCCTTGTTTGAATAAGCATGAGCAATACCCTTGATAGCCCAGTTGTCAGCCTCAGTACCACCAGATGTGAAATAGATTTCATTTGACTTGTTTGCATTGATAGCCTTAGCAATACGGTCTCTAGCCCTGTCAGTAATAGCACTTGCATCACGTCCATAGGAGTGAAGAGAGTTGCTGTTTCCGTAGATGGCATTGAAACATGGAAGCATATCTGCAAGAACTTCACTAGAGACATAAGTTGTCGATGCATTGTCTAAATATACCTTTTTTGCCATAATTTTACCCCTTTTGTTGATATTATTTTACCACGACCGCCCCCTAAAGTCAATAGCAAAATGAAAAATTACGAGAATTAAAGAAGTTGATACAAATAAATTTGTATAATATGATATAATTTTAAAACTATATGATATGGGAATTTGAAAGATTGAAAAATAAAATAATAAAAAGTCTCCTAAAATGTTTGGGTTTAGGAGGCTTTTTATAAAGTTAAATTTTATTTGGAATTTTACATTGAAATTTTATTCAATTAAGCATCACGTTTGAAGTAGTAGTTAGGATAAGTTTCAGTAAGCAACTCTGCATTTTGCTCTGGGTCCGACATATCCAAAAGTTCACCATAAATAGAACTTTCATCATCTGTAATATACCATTCATAAGGATATGGAAGAATAATACTTCTTAAGCTATAACATTCCTCAAATGCACCAGGACTTATAACTGACAAATTTACACAAGTATCAAAATCTATTCTTTCTAAACTAGTACACAAATGAAATGCAGCACCTCCTATATTTTCCAAACTTACACAGTTGGTTAAAATTATATTTGTAAGTGTGGAACAGTAGCGAAATGCAAATTGTTCTATACTAATCAAACTTATACAATCACTTAAATCTATTGTTGCTAACGAGGAACAATAGCAAAATACTTCTAGCCCTATATTTTCCAAACTTATACAGTTACTTAAATCTACTTCTGTAAGTCCACTGCAATTATAGAATGCCCCATGTCCTATACTTTTCAAACTTGTACAGTTACTTAATACTACTTCTGTAAGTCCACTGCAAAGAGCGAATGCATATTCTCCGATTATATTCAAACTTGATGGTAAGGTTATGCTTGTAAGTCCAGTGCAACCATAGAATGCACGTGCAGGAATTGTAGTAATTCCTTCTGGTACTACTAAATTTGTCAACTCTTCTCCATTTACTATAAATGTATGTGAATCGTCATCCATACAATATGCTCCAAAATCTATTGACAGCCACTGGTCTATAGTACCTTTATATTCTAATGTTTCAAGTCCACTGCAATTATGGAATGCATGTTCTCCTATACTTGTCAAACTTGATGGTAAGGTGATACTTGTAAGTCCACTGCAATAATAGAATGCATAGTTTCCAATCATTTCTAAAGTTGACGGTAATTCAATGCTTGTTATCCCACTGTTTAAGAATACTCCGTCACTAAAAGAACTAGCACTTGCTATTGCTGTCACTGTGTAATCATTTCCATCCATCCAAACACCATCTACAACTGATACTGTGGCAGGGATAACTATATCAGTGGTATCTGATAAACTTGAATCGTAATCTGTTAAGGTTACAGTTGTGCCGTCAGAATTTACTTCAAATGTAAAATAATCATACACTTGTGGTACATATTGATTTATTGTTATTGTAATATTGTTTAAATTGACACTCACACCTGCTGTACTGCTGACTGTAACTTTGATTGTAGCGGAGATTGGAGTTAAAGAAGTTACCTCAGATGGCTTGACTGTGCCTTGTGGTATTTGAGATACAGTTGAGCCATTGCTATCTAAAATAACAGATGAAACTGTCACACCGCTTTGAGTTGTGGAAGGCTTCACAGTATATGAAAAAGTCTCCTCGGTTGTCTCATCCATAGTGTTGATAATATCAAAATATAATGCAAAACTGCCGTAGGAGTTTGTGAAGTCACCTAAATTCATGTTAAAGTTGCCATTGATATATCCTGGCAAAAACCTGCCCTGCTCGCTTAGGCTATATGGAGATGAGTCCGTATTCTCCTGCAATCTAACGTCCTTTACGTATAGGCTTTTATCACCTATTTCAAAGTTGACTTGTCCATTGAGTTTAATTTGTTGAGTTTGAGCTGAAAATATCCCTACAATCATTATGCCCATAACTAAACAAATCATTGCAATTAGTGACATTAATTTGATTTTTATACTTCTCATATACCACCACCTTTATCAAAAATAGATAAGAAAATTTTTAAATAGTCTCTTTTATGTAGATAACTTTTCCTTAAATTTTTTGATACCCTATTTTACCCCCCCCGCCTTTTTTGTCAAGCAAATTGATGCACTTCGCACAAACTTTTCCACCAAAAAAGGCTACCGACCTGTACTACTCCGAAATTTTAGGGAAAATTTTGATAAAAAGATGATGCAAACTAAATTTGCCAAAAAAGGCAGGCGGTGGTATCTTCGACCAAAAATAAGGATTTTATTTGAAAAAGTGAGCGGAGATAAGGCATAAGCCTAAAACACACTTGTGCGGACACTCCGTCAAACCCCTGGGTTTGAAAAAAGGCTACCGACCTGTACGGCTCCGAAAAATTAGGGAGAATTTTGTTAAAAATAATACAAAATAAGTTTGGTGGCTGAGCCACTTTTTATTATGTATTTTAGAGCAGAAGCAAAGTATAAACAAAAAAAACAACCAAGCGGTCAGTGATCCAAACTAAGTTTGGGCGGTGGTATCTTCCTCCCAAAAATAAGGATTTTATTTGAAAAATGTGGGCGAAGAGATAAAAGCGAGTGTGGGCTTGCGGTCAGCGGTCGCAAGTCCGTACGAGCGGAGTTGATAGCCCAAAAAGACAGAACGAAGAGGCAATAAGCGGAGTGTCAGCGGGTGGCAACGTCCGCGGACGCGGAGCGGGGAAAATAGAAATATGGTAAAGCAAAGAGATAAAAAAATGGATATACCTTTTTTAATAGAAATTAAAAAATGGGGGTTCCCCCACTTTACAAAATTTAACTAAACAAATATTATTCTATTTTTATCTTTATTCTCTTATTATTTACATTTTATTTATAAAAAAATTATTTTTTCACTATCATTTTTTTTGTTGCCAATATTTAATTATTTTTTTAAATCTCTAGGGTTGGCTCCTCTTGTTCGTCTTCGGGCAGTTTTGTTACTTGTGGCAGAGAATAACCTTCATAGTAAAACGGATTTTCATTTGTAAAAAGAGTGCTACACTGACTAAGTTTGCTATTCAAAAGTTCAAGATAACTCTCCCTATTTTCTTCAATTGTTGAATCGCCGTAAATTGAAATAAGTGCACTCAAATCAAACGGCATATATGACACCCATTCTTCTTTTATTTCGCTACTCATAGGAAGGGAAAATGGCGAATGGAAGGAACTATCATTTGGGTCATAAGAATTTTTTATTGCACTCATAATATGTCCCTGTGGTGCATATGCAAAAATGCTCATAGGATATTTTGTTGACTGCAATAGATCCCCGCCACACAAATCATCACAGCCAGTAAGCACGTGATAAAACTCATGGGCAAGCACGAATCTGCTGTCGACTTCTTCAATGACGTAGTCATTGTTCATATGGATTGTCCCGCCCTTGATAATTGACTTATTGAATTTGTCAACATCGTATTCTACAAATGCCCTATAATCGTAGTCCTCAAAGTTTTCAGTGAATGAGCAAGCCTCGATAAATATATCACACTCATCTTTTGATGCTCTTTGGGTGATAAATTTATAATTTGGGTTTATAATCTCAAAAGTTTTATTCAAATAATCAACAAATAGATTATACTGCACAATTTGCTCATCGGTCACGTTGTCACAATAACCTACGATAATTTTATCATTATGTCCTGTATCAAGGTGACAAACTAGGTCATTTTTAATGCGAGTTGCCGAGTATGGCTGTTTTACGTAGTCCTCCCCGCCACCATAAAACTTGAGATCATCATATACTTTGTCGGCTTTAAAAATCTCATTATCTGAACTATAAACTAACTCGGGTACTAGGAAACATGTATACGTCCCTGCAAGAGTTACTGCTGAAAGTATGCAAGCGACACTAACTTTTAAAATACCCTTTTTAGTCATTTTTCACCTACCATTCTTTATTAAAACTTACCTTTAAGTAAATATAACACAAAAACCGAAAGTTGTCAATATTTGTCGAAAAACTTTTTGATATATTTTTTATGTGCAAAAAAACACCCATTACAAAAATAGGTGTTTTTAAGATAAATTAAGTGATTTTTTAATAAAAATATCTAAATTTATTAAATCACAAATACTTTTTTAGTGTGTTTACACAGTCCTCAAACTGCCAAACACCAATATGTTTCTCTTGTTCCTTGCCGTCTTTGAAGATACAGAGGGTTGGGATAGACATAACACCATACTCTTTTGCAAGGTTTTCGTTTTTATCAACATCGACTTTAACAATATTGACTTTATCACCCATTTCGACTGCAACATCTTCTAGTATTTGTCCCATCATACGACATGGCATACACCACGTAGCAAAAAAGTCAACGAGTGTCACTCCTTTTTCAACTTCTTTTGAAAAGTCCTTTTCTTCTATTTCTCTCATATTTTTTCTCCTATTAAATTATTTTTACGCAATTAGTATAGCAAAAACTTGAAATTTTATCAATTTTTTGATAGGTATTTTAAATTTTGCCATCAATTATCATATTTATTACACTTGATGCAATTGTCGCTCCGCTTGCTGGTGGATAGTAACTGATGCTCGCAATCGCCCCGCTCACCTTGACAGGTTTTGAGGTGCTTATCACCACGTCTAGGCTGTCAATACCTGCCTCACGTAGTCCTTTTCGAAGCACTTTGGCAAGTCCGTCATCATGGGTCTTGTAGATATCGGTTAAGACAAAATTTGGGTTGTCATAGCGATTGCCTGCTCCCATGGCTGAGATAATATTGATATTATTCTTCTTGCAATAGAGAATAAGAGCAAGTTTATCCCTCGTTTGGTCAATTGCATCCACGACAATATCGGTCTTGTCTATCAAACTTGAAACGTTATCTTTGGTCAATCTTTCATTGACAGCCGTGACAGAGGCATCTTTATTGATATCTAAAATCATATCTTTAAGTAAGTCAACCTTAACTTTGCCTATTGTACTAGCAAAAGCAATAACCTGTCTGTTTACATTGCTTGGGGATACTTTGTCGAAGTCGATGAGTTTAAAATTTTGTACCCCTGCCCTTGCAAGAAAGACCGCTGTATAACCGCCAACTCCACCGCAACCGACAATCGTCACGTGTTTTTGACCTATCTTTTTTAAGTTTTCACTGCCTAGTAATTTTTCTGTTCGTGAGTTATCCATATAGATATATTAGCACAAAAATTTGCATAAGACAACTTTTTGGCTAAGTAAATTACTAATAATCACCCAAGTGTAGGCTTTAATACAATACTATAAAATATACTTTTTGAGGTCAAACTTACGTTTGGTGTCCTTAAAGGCATTCTGCACGTATGCTCTATCAATCTTGACTTCGGTCATTGGGAGTTCGTCACTTGCATTAAATGATATATCTTCAAGCAAGGTCTCCATAACCGTGTGAAGTCGTCTTGCACCTATATTTTCGCTCGTCTCGTTCTCTTGTGCTGAAATTTCAGCAATTTCATCAATGGCATCATCGGTGAAGTTAAGGTCAATGTTGTCCACCTTTAAGATTGATTTATATTGAAGGCAAACTGAATTTTTGGTCTCCTTGAGTATACGTTTGAAATCGTCTTTTGTGAGCGAGTCAAGGTCAACTCTGATTGGGAAACGACCTTGAAGTTCTGGTATCATATCCTCAATATTGGAAACATGGAAGGCACCTGAGGCAATAAACAGAATGAAGTCTGTCTTGACGTTGCCGTATTTGGTGGCAACAGTGCTACCTTCAACAATAGGCAAAATATCTCTCTGCACACCTTCTCTTGAAACGTCTTGATTGTTTGACCCGCCTGCTTTTCCTATAATCTTATCAATCTCATCGATGAAGATGATGCCCTCTTCTTCTGTTCTTCGAATAGCCTCTGAGTAGACATTATCTTTGTCAATTATACGGTCACATTCTTCGCTTGTCAAAATCTCTCTCGCTCTCGCAACACTCATTCTACGTTTTTTACGTTTTTGAGGAAGAAGTCCATCAAATACAGAGCCGATATTTATCTCTGGCCCACCGATTGCAAGCATTGGTTTTGGGTTGTCTATAACAAGGACGTCTATCTGCTCGTTTTCAAGTTTGCCCTCTTTTAACTCCTCGCTTACCACAGTCTTGTCAACTTGGATATCGCTTGCACGTCTTGTGTCGCATATGGCATCAATGAGTTTATTTTCAACTATTGGTTTAACTTTTGACTCAATTTCATGAGACTTTTCATCCTTAACCATTCTTACTGCGACTTCGACAAGGTCACGTATCATACTTTCAACGTCACGACCTACATATCCCACTTCGGTATACTTTGTCGCCTCAATCTTTATAAAAGGCGCCTTTACAAGTTTGGCAAGTCGCCGTGCAATCTCGGTCTTACCAACACCTGTTGGCCCTCGCATGATAATATTCTTTGGAGTTATCTCCTCACGAAGTTCCTTTGGAAGTCTGCTTCGTCTATATCTATTTCTTAATGCAATGGCTACCGCACGTTTTGCCTTGTTCTGCCCGATAATATACTTATCAAGTTCTTCTACTATTTGTCTTGGTGATAAATTCATATTACACCTCCTCTACTGTAATATGGTCATTTGTAAATACACATATTTGACCTGCAATCTCAAGCGATTTTTGAGCAATCTCTTTTGCTGAAAGATTGGTGTTTTGTTTGAGTGCCTTAGCGGCTGCGAGTGCATAGTTTCCACCTGAGCCGATAGCACATACGTCATCATCTGGCTCAATAACCTCGCCTGTGCCTGACACAATCAGAAGTTGCTCCTTGTCTGCAACTATCATCATGGCATTGAGTTGTCTTGATGCTTTGTCCTCTCTCCATGTGCCTGCAAGTTCGACAGCACTTCTCATAAGATTGCCTGAGAACTTGTTGAGCATATTTTCAAATCTTTCGCAAAGTGAAAAAGCATCAGCAACTGAGCCTGCAAAGCCTATAACCACTTTGTCATCATAAATTCTTCTTACCTTGTGTGCGTTTGACTTGAAGATAACACTCTCGCTCATTGTAACCTGTCCGTCTCCAGCAATGGCTATCTTCCCGTCACGTTTTACACCACAAATTGTTGTACCTCTAAACATACTATCCATTTGTATAAACCTCCTTAAATCTAGTTAGACTTTGAGCCGACCTATTGCAAATAGAGTCAAAGTATATTGGATTTGTTAGGTCTCCATGCTCGTCTAACTCCTCGTAACTTAATGTTTTAAAGTTCTTTTTTATCATATTTGCACCAGTCACCTTTTGAGCCAATCTTCCAATCAAGCTGTCTTTTGGAAGAGGGAGCATCTTCTTGCCAGTGACATAGTTTCTTACATTCATGCCTGTATAAAGTCCGCTTGCTATTGCACCGATGTATCCGCGAAGCCCAAGTAATGAGCCTGCAATAAAGAGATTGTGGTCTTGCAGACTTTGGTTAAAATCGTTGACCACATACCTAGAATTTAGATACACCGCATCTTCTACGTCCGCCTGTCTATATAAAACAATATTTTTAAATGCCTTTATACTCTTAAATATTTCAAGTTGGCTAAACTTATCAAGTCTCGAAGATATGCCCTCAATACTATACCCCCGACTTTCTTTCTTTAATTTTACAACAGCATATGGTCTGTCTATATTTTCTATATATACTGGCATAAATGCATAGTTTCGAATTGCATCTCTACCACGACAAGCGAGTTCTTCTATCGTGTTTTGCATAAACTTGTGGTTATATGCAATACCTTGGCTATTTAATATCCTTATGACCGAGTTGACAAACGTCAAATACTCATCATAGGACAATGGGACATAGATTTGTCCTTCGCCTTGATAGCAATAGCCAGGGTCAATATTATCAATAACTGGACTTATTTGCATATGTCTGAAGCATCGCATTGAGCCAAACTTATCCGTCAAAAATTCAAACATTTTATCATCGGTGTTACTGCCCGTGGCAATCACATTTATCTCTCTAGGATTGATTTGTGATATCCCCGCTCTTATGTACTCAATATTTTTAGAAGTCTTGACTAGATTTTCCCCGTACTGCAACAGTTTTCCCGCTATGCATCCAGGGTAGCCCTCATTCTCTAGTCTTTCAACCTCCCTCATAAGAGGACTGCCAAGAAGCAAAAGTTCGCTTTTGAGAAGTGACTTCATAAGCGCCTCTTCTTTCGTGTCAATCTTGCCCGTGCAACGATTGCATGAGCATTTGTAGTCACGGTGCATATCAAAGATATGGACTTTAATCCCATGTCCTGAAAGGAATAAAGCACATTCAATACCTGCATATCCGCATCCTATTACATTGACAGTTGGCATATAATAATTCATAAAAACCCCTTAAATTAAATTTGACTTAACAAGTATATCTCATTTATCAAGGTTTTACCAATTTTTTAAATTGCCAATTTTTAAGAAAACACTCATAATTTGTCTCATTTTGACACTTACAACTTTATTTTAGCAAAAAACATTGTATTTACAAACAAATTTTTAACTTTTTTGCCAAATTAACAAAAAATACAGCCGTAGTGACCGTATTATTTTGTAAAATTTTTTCTATAAATCAAACTTATCCAACTCCTCTGAGAAAGCACAATTGCCATGAAATTCATCGTACAAGTCATTGTCGCCTTTCATTTTTGAATATATTTTAGCCTGCAAAACTGCATCGTAGTGGTCTATCTTTTTGACAAATTTTGCCTCTGGAGTATTCTCTTCTTCAAACTCAAGCCAAATTGTTTCAATCTCTGGCATTTTATACTCTTTTGCCAATCTTTTTATGCACTGGTGTTCTCTTCTATGTTTTTCCTCTTTTGTAACATTATCAAACGGTGTGATATCACCAGCATCTATCTCGCATAGTTCGTGATAGGCAATCATCTTTAAAACTTTTAGTTGGTCAAGTTTTAAATCATGCTTATTCATCATCTCTAAGGCAAGAAGTATCATAGAATAGGTATGTTCGCCATCACTTTCAACACGAGTCCCGCCATTTATCTTGTCGACATCTCGCATAAGCCAGCCACGTCTTAACAAAGTCTTTAACTTCGCTATCTCTTCATAAAAAGTCACTATTCTTTCTCCTTTTCATAGTCACAAGTGCTGTTTGAGCATTTAATCTTCTTCCCCTTTATCACAAGAGGATTGTTACATTTTGGACATTTTTCTCCTGTTGGGATATCCCAACTCATAAACTTACAGTCAGGGTATCTTTCGCATGAATAGAAAGTCTTGCCTCTCTTGCTCTTTCGCTCCACCATTGCAGAGCCACATTCAGGACATTTGCCCACTTTTTTAACTTGATTTTCAATAGGTCTTGTATTTTTGCATTTTGGGAAGTTTGAACAAGCCAAAAACTCACCAAATCGACCGCTTCGAATAACCATTTTCCCACCACATTTGTCGCAGATTATGTCGGTCTCCTTTGGAGGTTCTTTCATTGTCAGCGAACTTGCATCGGCTCGCCCTAAAAGTCCAGAAAAGCCGTTCCAAAAATTTGAAACAACGTTGTGCCAATCTTCGCCCTTAGTCGCAATATCATCAAGTCTATTTTCCATTTGCGCAGTAAACTTGACGTTTATAACACTTGAGAAAAACTTTTCAAGATATGCGGTAATCTTTCTGCCAAGTTCGGTCGGATAGAGATATTTTTCCTTTTTCTCGGTGTAATGCCTCGATTGAAGCAGTGTTATCGTTGCCGAATAGGTCGCAGGTCGACCAATACCCTTCTCTTCCATCGCTTTGACAAGGCTTGCCTCGGTATATCTTGCAGGGGGTTTGGTGAATTTCTGCTCTGGAACAATCTTCTCGCAGTCAAGCATCTCCCCCTCTTCCATCTTTGGAAGTTTACCAGCAAGTCCATCGCCGTCATCTTTATCCTTGTCAGAATACTCCTTATACACCTTGGTGTACCCCGCAAACTCAAGTGTTCGTCCGCTGACCTTAAAGCCGTATCCCTCGCAATCAAAATTTACTGTGACACTTGAGTATTCAGCCTCGCACATTTGACTTGCTAAAAATCTTTCGTAGATGAGTTTGTATAATCTATAGTTATCGTTTGAAAGTGTCTCCTTTGCCATCTCTGGAGTTATATCCATGGTAATCGGTCTTATTGCCTCGTGGGCATCCTGAGCAGACTCTTTGGTGTGATAAATATTTGGCTTTGCAGGCACATACTCATCGCCATATTTTTGTTTAATAAACTCAAGGCAGGCATTTTGTGCATCTGCCGACACACGGACGGAGTCGGTACGGATATAGGTGATAAGGGCAATCTTCCCCTCGCCCTTTATGTCCACACCCTCGTATAACTGCTGGGCAGATGCAGTTGTTCTTGCAAGGCTCATATTGAGTTTGTTAAGAGCATCTTGTTGCATAGTTGAAGTGGTAAAAGGTGCTGGTGCATGAGATTTGGTCTTGCTTTTCTTGATACCTACAATTGTAAATTGTTTCCCTTTTGTGTCCACCAAAAGTTTATCAACTTCTTCTTTATTCTTTGGCACAAACTTGACCTTGTTATATGTGGCAAGGCTTGCCTTGATGGTGCTTGTACCTTTTTTAAGCATGGCGGTAACAGTCCAAAACTCTTCTGGAACGAAGGATTCAATCTCTTTTTCTCTGTCAACGACAAGTTTGAGTGCCACCGACTGAACTCTACCTGCACTCAACTTTGGTGCTATCTTCTTGCAAAGTATTGGTGAAAGTTTGTAGCCCACAATTCTGTCAAGCACCCTTCGTGCCTGCTGAGCATCGACAAGTTTAAGGTCAATCTTACGTGGATGCTCTAAGGCTTTTGTGACCGCCTTTTTTGAAATTTCGTTAAATTCAATTCGGCATTCTTTGTTTGGATTATATCCTAAAACATTTGCAACGTGCCAAGAAATCGCCTCTCCTTCACGGTCGGGGTCGGTCGCGATATAGACTTCATCTGCCGACTGTGCCTTCTGTTTTAACTGTGCAATGAGTTCCTTTTTATCTGGCATAATCTCGTAGTGAGGCTCAAAATTATGTTTTAAATCTATGCCAAAGGCTTTTTGCGGAAGATCACGGATATGTCCTTTAGTTGCAAAGACTTCATATCCGCTACCTAAATATTTTTTTAATGCTTCACGTTTAAATGGTGATTCTATTATGACTAATTTCATCTATTCTCTCCAAATTTAATTTAATGATACAAGTCCGCCTGGCAGTCTCGTTATTATCCCACGAATTTCAAGCATTGTCAAGTTGCTGTTGAAATTATTTATCGTAAGCCCACAATTTTTTGTCAAGTAATCTATCTCTTTCATGCCGTCTTGCAGTAAATTTACTATTGCCTGCTCATCCATAGAAAGTTGATACTGTTTTGGTTTAGAGCCCTCTTCTATGTCAAAATCATCTAGTATATCCCTTGGCTCTGTCACGCAACGGGCTTGACCTTTCTTTATAATATCATTTGTAAGCCCACTAGTTTGACTGTCAATATTGCCTGGCACGGCATAGATAGCCCTGTTGTACTCAAGTGCATAATCTTTTGTATGAATGGTGCCTGACCTGATGTTTGCCTCGGTTATAAGCACCCCATCACTGATTCCTGCAATAATTCTATTACGTGTAGGGAATGAAAATTTCGTTGCCTGTTTGTCAGGAGAATATTCGCTGACAAGCAAACCGCTTTTGGCTATCTCATCAGCAAGCCCTTTATGCTCGGATGGATAGATTCTGTCAAACCCTGAACCTAGCACTGCAATCGTCTTTCCGCCCACTTCCAAACATTTTCTATGAGCAATGGAGTCAACACCATATGCAAGTCCGCTTACAATTACTATTCCCGCACCTGTCACATCTCGCGAAATCCTCTCAGTTACCACCCTGCCATATGGTGAGGGTTTTCTCGTCCCGACAATTGCAAGTGCCTTTTTGTTTAATAGTGACAGGTCGCCTTTGCAGAATAAAAACATTGGACAATCTGGCAATACTTTTAGTTTACTCGGAAAGTCGCTATCAAATTTTGTAATAAGTTTGATATCACGGTCTTCAAGGCTTTCAAGGTGATTTTCTATTACCTCATCCTTCGCCCATGCTTTCATATTAGAGGCAAGTTTTTCGTTTACCACTTCCTCTAGTTTGAGTCTATTAAAGTGCTTGAGTGTAAAGTCATCGCCCATGCATTCTATAATCTGCTGATTTTTTGTATATGTATTGTCAAACATCGATAAAAATATCAAAAACCTTCTAAAATCATCATTTAAATTATCCATATAAACTTCCTTAAATATCTCAATTTCATTCTTTCACAAAAAAAATGTTTTTATCTGCATCACCTTAGTCCTATGCTATTTTAAATAAAAATCGGTGTTTTTACAAACAAATTTTACATTTTTCAATAAAAATATTGGAATTTTTAATTTAATCCCAATATTTAAAGTTTAGGAAAAACCGCCAAAACATATAAAAAAGTGCGAAGAAAGTTTGTTTAATTTTTGTTAATATCCGTTCGAAGAGAGTGACTGAATCACTTTTTATATTACTTCCTATTATTCCCCAATTTTCTTCCCATAGCCACTTATTTTATAACAAACTTATTCGAAGAGATAAAGCGAGTGTGGACTTGCGGTTTTCGGTCGCAAGCCCGTACGAGCGAGAGCGGAGTGTGAGCGGGTCGATAGGTCCGCGAACGCGCGGAGCAGAGGTACAGTTTGAACCCACAACCTATCTGAGCGGATACACCGCCAAGCCTCTAGACATGAGAGCGGAGATATGGTCTATGCCCACATCTCACTCAATCGGACAGTCGCCAAGCCACTGGGCTTGAGAGCAGAATTACAGTTTGAACCTAAAATTACTTGAGCGGACAGTCGTCCAACATTTGGTTGGTCATCCAGCATATGGTTGGTTTGTTAGAGCGGAATTACTGTCTGAACCTAAAATTACTCGAGCGGACAGTCGTCCAACATTTGGTTGGTCATCCAGCATATGGTTGGTTTGTTAGAGCGGAATTACTGTCTGAACCTAAAATTACTCGAGCGGACAGTCGTCCAACATTTGGTTGGTCATCCAGCATATGGTTGGTTTGTTAGAGCGGAATTACTGTCTGAACCTAAAATTACTTGAGCGGACAGTCGTCCAACATTTGGTTGGTTAGTCCCAATATTTTCTGTCTAGCATTCTATAGTTTATCGCCTCAGCCACGTGTTTTGCCTCTATGTTTTCACTGCCGTCTAGGTCGGCGATAGTCCTTGCCACCTTCAAAATTCGGTCATGGGCTCTCGCACTTAATTTCAAACTGTCAAATGCACGTCTTAGCATACTTTCACCTATGCTGTCAAGTTTGCAATATTTCTTTGTCTGATAACTGTTCATCTTTGCATTGCAAAAGTTTTTATCATTTTTAAATCGCTCCGTCTGTAAGGCTCTTGCTCTGTCCACCCTTTTCTTGATATCAGCAGAATGTTCTTCTTGTTCCTCGCTCTTCAATTGGTCATATGTGACATTGTCCACTTCAATATGTATATCTATCCTATCCATAATAGGTCCCGACAACTTTGCCAGATACCTTGCTATTTGCCCAGGCGAACAGTGACACTCCTTGGCCTTGGAACCATGATACCCACATGGACATGGGTTCATACTGGCAATAAGTGTGAAGTTGGCTGGGTATGTGATGGTCGCATTGCTTCTTGCAACTGTTATCACACCATCCTCAAGCGGTTGTCTTAACGTCTCTATCGTCTGCCTTGAGTACTCTGGAAACTCATCCAAAAATAGTACTCCATGGTCGGCGAGTGAGATTTCACCAGGCTTTGAGTTTGCACCGCCACCCGTCAAACTGACTGTGCTAGCCGTATGATGAGGACTTCTAAACGGACGTGTCATAACAATGCCTTTCTTTAGGTCAAGCTCGCCCGCAATTGAGTGAATCTTGGTCACTTCTAGTGCCTCTTCGAATGTCAGGTCAGGAAGAATTGACGGAAAACACTTTGCAAGCATACTTTTACCGCTTCCAGGAGGTCCTATCATAATCAAATTATGCCCGCCAGCAGCGGCAATCTCAAGAGCCCGCTTCGCCATAGCCTGACCTTTGACATTGCAAAAGTCAAGAGAACTGTCCACAACCTCTTTTTGAAGTTGTTTAAAGTCGCAATTTTTAACTATCTCAATCTCTTCACACCCGCTTAAAAAATCCACAGTTTGCTTAAGAGAACTTACACAGTATACCTCAATTCCTGTGATAAAACTTGCCTCCTCTTTATTGCCTTGTGGGATAATGAACCTTTTAAAGCCCATCGCTCTTGCCGAAATTAAAAGTGGAAGTACCCCTCGCACCTGTTTCACCGTTCCGTCAAATGATAACTCGCCAATAAATACATATTCATTTTCATGCTTTATTCCATTGTCATTATTGCATGAAAGAATGGCTATTGCTATTGCAAGGTCGTATAAAGCCCCCTCCTTTTTGATATCAGCAGGTGCCAAATTGATTGTTATCCTCTTGGTCGGATACTCAAATGCACTATTCTTGATTGCCGAACGAACTCGCTCCTTTGCCTCCTTTATCGCAGTATCCGCAAGCCCAACTATTTCAAAATGAGGAAGCCCGTTTGACACATCTGTCTCCACATCAATAGGGAAACCCTCTATCCCTCTCAAACCAAAACTCTTAACTTTTGATAACATTTTTATCTCCTTGCTTTAATAATAACAAAAATGACACATTTTTACAAATTATTTGTGATAAAATGTGTCAAAATTATTGATATTAAATATTTTGTCTTTTTTCTTTCATTCGTTTAAATTTTCCATCTTTTAATTAAGTAGAAATGCAAGTTAGAAATTTTTAGTATATCAAAAAAAACACTATTATTTTTTGTTTGGATGCACTTTTTTAATAACTCATTTTTTAAATAATTTATCCAATAAATATTGCGACTGAAAAATTTAATAAATCATTTTCCTCGCTAGGTCACAGCCAACTCTCAAACGAAAATTACTCATCAACATCCTGCCCTGGATATAATTTCAATGCTTTGAGTTCTTGTTTTTTGTCAGGGCTGACACGGTAGGACTCGCAGGCTTTGGTTATTGTTTTGTTTCGAATGAAAACGTCATCTATGGTCTTGACAAAATTATACATATAATCATAGTCGTACACAAATGCCTCTGCATAGCACCATGCTATTGCCATCTTCACATAAAAATGCTCTAGTTTAACTTGACTTACTAAATTTATGACATTTTTAAGGTCACTTTTCAACTGATATTTCATAAGCCAAACTATTCCCACTCTCACATAGAAAGGCCTTTCATCCTTTAATAAGTCTACAAAAAATTGTTTCTCGCTTTCCAGTCCTTTGAGTCTTGCAATGATTGCATCGCTTAACCCCCAGTTGTCTATGTACGGCAATACCCTTTTAAGCATCTGCACTTTTTCTTCGCTTGAAGCCTTGCTATTACCAATAAAACACCCCGCTAAAAGTATCTCCTCATAATTTTCAAGCGGAAGTTCATAAAAATCTACATTTATCTTGACAAGACTCTTTGCAAAATCGTCTATTTGCCTAGTCTTAGTCCCCTTTATTTCAAATTTGGTATCTATAAGTCCTCTATCAAATTCCGCCTTCTTTGGGTCACAGATACTGTTTATGTAATCATTTACCATTTCTTTTATCTTCATAGTTCTTTCTCTCCTAATTTCTCATAGTGTATACATATTATATTATACTTATAATATATAATAATCACTAGCAAAATTTTGTCAATCATTAATACAAATAAATCAATAAATTAATTTTTGTAAAAAAATGCGAAAATTTTACAAAATGTTTAAAAATCCTTTGCTAATAGCCTTTAATTTGTTGTATAATTCACTTGTTAGGAGAAATTATGCACAAGAGTAATTATATGAATTTAGACGATTTTATCTTCAATAAACAGATATATACCTATCTTTTGATACTGAAAATAACTCCAAGAACATATGGCTATGAGTGTATTAAATATGGTGTGAAATTGATATGTGAACTAGGCAAAAAAATAGACTTTAATAAAGTCATAATTCCAAGAATATCTAAACAAGTTCATCTGTCTAATAGACTTGTCGATCACTCTATTTGTAATGCTATAGAGACAAGCAAAATGAGAAAAGGTCTTGTAGATATGGAGAGATATGCTAACCAAAAATTTGACACTCCAGACCCCTCCCCTAAAGAACTCCTATGCCTACTAGCAGAACTTGTAAAACTTGAAAAAAGCAGTTTCCTACAAGAATATCTATCTGCTACCTGCACCATAGAAAACCCTATTCCACGATACATAGAATTTATAAAAGATAGGCTAGCCTTAAAAAAACAAAAAATCTAGAAGAAATTGGCTAAAAATTCACTCCACTCATTATCATAGAAAATCGAAAGTCACTTTATTTAAATGTTTTTTATTATAAATATCAGTGATTTCCTATTTTTATGCCTAAAAAATTATGGATTTTAATTTTATACTAACATTTTAAAGCAATCTTATCAATGTATAATTGATATAATTTTTTTATAAACTTAAAAATTTTTAAATAAAAACGTGAAATAAGATTGAAAAAAACATAGTTATGTGTTATAATTCAAAAAGATTCAATAAAACATAATTTATATGAAAAGATTTGTCACTTAAAAAAATGATAAATATAGAAAAGATTATTTTTTTGAATTTAAATTTTTTAGTAAATATCCCAATAATTACGACAAAAATGCAATATTTGACATAAAAGTGTTATCAAATCTATGACCTCATAGTAAAACAGGATATTACGGTCCCCTCCTAAGGGATTGTTCTGGGTTCGAGTCCCGGTGGGGTCACCAAAACAAAGAGGGTTGAAAACAACCCCTTTTTTATTTAATTTAATCTACTTTTTTATTTATCCTTTTAACCCTATGGTTTCCCCAAATTTTAGTAAAACAAATAAAATCTAGGCAAATCTATAAATGTGGATAGATGCCCTTGAAAATAATGGTCGATATCTGGGAGAATTGTTAGTTTCAACTTTTCATGCTTAGGTAACAACTTTGCATAACTACTTGACAGGTCTTTTTCGCCAAGAACAACATTTATATCCCCGCCTTTAAAATTTTTTATTCCATTTTCTATCCAATGAAAGTTAACATTCATTACTGGATTGATTGCCAAAATCTTTTTTATTTGCGGAAATAGGTAAGAAAAACTTAGCACCATGTTTGCTCCAGCGGAAGAGCCCATTACATAAATATTAAGACTATCACTTTTTAACTTTTTAAAAACAAAATTCAAAACACTTTGCAAATTTTCTTTCAGTGTCGCCCATGAGCCTAATGGCATTGTCGCCACAAAAACCGAAAAATGAAACTGGCTTGTCACATATTTTGCAATCTTTTCATATTTATTTTGATATCCTTTTGTTGTGCCACCAATACCTGTGAAAATGACCAAAACGTCTCTCCCGCCTTCGTAAAATTCTATATCAATATTCATCATTGTTTGTCCTTTTGTTAATGATAAAACATATTAAAATTGAATGTAAACTTATTTTTATAAAAAATTATATGAAAAATTAAAATAACATTGTTGTTATTCTAATTCCTATCTAAAAAATACCGATTATCATACAAGGTAATCGGTATTTTGTTGAAATCAATATTTACAAAAATTCTGATAAATTTGTTGTTATCATAATTTACAAATATTTTGATTAATTTGCTTAAAATTTTGTAAATTAATTGAAAATACACAAAAAATATGAGTTTTTTGTCAATTTTTATGCAAAAAATTGTGTTTTTGCAATAATTTCATTTTTTTTAGCAAGTTTGTCTTTTTCTACAATTAGGACATCTTCTTCGAAAATACTTATGACAACAATGGCTATACCTATTTTTACAGTTTTGTCCTCTTTCAAAAGTTATACCCATAGGCTCTGGAAATGGGCAAGAGTTGTCAAACCTTACAAAATCGCACGGATTATAATAACAGCCACTGCAAAAATCAAAGAATATACATACATTGCATTTGCATTCTGGTATAACTGGGTCATTTATTATGGTTTGGACATTGTTGCTTGTAAAGTTTGCTGGCAAGCCTTCAAACTCTGCTGACACATTTGAGGTGTTGTTTATTATTCGCATAATTTTATCCTCTTAAATAACTAATGCTTGGAAGTCTACTCTCACACTTTCGCCTGGGTTAAGATAAAGCGGATGCCACCCCGCTCAATAGTAGAATAGCGTTGCACAAAAGCCATATATTTTCCTCTTAAATCACAGCCCTAGTAACATTGTATGGGAAGAAAGAGGAAATGTTAGACTATTTTGTAATAAAGATAAATAATACATTATTTTTGTCGCCCAATTTTTATTTTTTTGTTAAAATTGCTTAATAAAAGGTATTATTGCATCTTTTATTAGGTAATACCTGATTGTCAAAAATAATAATAATAATAATAAAATTTTTATGATTAAGATTGCTATTAAAAATATCAATTTTTTAAAAAAATATATGTAAATACAACAAAAAAACTTCATGAATATGATTTTTCATGAAGTTTTTTAATTAATAATATCAAATCATTTATAAAATTACCTTTATAAAATTTATTTGTTGTCTGCTGATTTAATCTTTGCAGCCTTTCCAGTGAGTTCTCTTACATAGTAGAGTTTTGCTCTTCTTGGCTTACCTTTTCTTACTACTTCAATTGAAGCAACAAGTGGAGAGTGAAGAGGGAAAGTTCTTTCAACACCAACACCGTTTGAAATCTTTCTAACAGTGAAACTTTCTCTAACACCGCCGTTTTTACGAGCAATAACAACACCTTCGTAACCTTGAATTCTCTCTTTGTCGCCTTCTTTGATCTTTACACCGACTCTAACAGTGTCGCCGACATTGAACTCAGGTACGTTTTCTTTCATGTATTCTTTTTCAATTTGGTCAATTATGTTAGCCACGTTTATTTCTCCTTTTAATAAAATTTTAATATGATAAAATGGTGATTAGCCTCTTTTTCTTGCTCTTTTGCGAGCGGCTTCTCTTTTCATCTTTTTAGCAACACTTGGTTTATAGTATGCTTCTTTACGTCTGATATCGCCGATAATGCCATCTTTTTGACATTTTCTCTTAAACTTTTTTAAAGCACTTTCTAAACTTTCGTTCTCGCCGACTTTAACAGTTGTCAATCTTTCTCACCACCTTCTAATTTCAGTTTTTACCATTATATTATATAGAAAAGGAAGGTCTTTGTCAAGAACTTTTCAAAATTTTATTTGCTAAATTTACTTTATTTTAGCAAGTGCTCCATCGCGGAAAGGCTCTTTGATTTTAACTTCCACTATGCCGTCAATAATACCATCACTCGCCTTTTTGTCATTTGCTGGTATATAGCATCTTATATAATTTTTGGTGTATCCAACATAATATCCGTCAATTTGCTCTTCAATTAGCACACTGCCCGTCTTATTTTTCTTAATAAAATCAAGTTTTAACTGGGTGTTTAACTTGTCAAGTTCTTCAAACCGCTTTTGCTTTATACTTTTTGGTAGGTCCTTATAAAGTTTGGATGCCACCGTACCCTCTCTATTTGAATAAGGGAAGATATGCAGTTGTGAAAAGCCCACTTCTTGTGCAAATTCGTAGGTCTGTCTAAATTCTTCATCACTTTCATTTGGAAAACCGACAATAATATCGGTGGTTATGCCAGCAAGCGGGAAGTATTTTCTAATCAAATCAACTGACTGCTTGAACATTTTGGTTGTGTAATGTCTATTCATCCGCTTTAAAACACTGTCACTTCCGCTTTGAAGTGAAAGGTGAAAGTGTGGACAGAAATTGTCAAGCCTACTTAAACCCTCGACAAACTCTTCGCTAATCAAACTATCTTCCATGGACGACAATCTAAGTCTCAATCCAAAGGTATCAAGTTCGGTCAAAAGTGAAAGTAGTGACGGCTTGCCATCTATCTTGTAATCGGTTACATTTATCCCAGTAAGCACCACCTCTTTGATGTCCTTAGAAAGTTTTGACACTTCATTGATGATTGAAAATATCGCTCGTGAACGGCTACGTCCTCGAAGATATGGTATGATACAGTATGAGCAGAAGTTATCACAGCCGTCTTGAATTTTTATGTATGCCCTTGTCCTCGACTGTTCGGCAAACAAATCGTCCTCGTAATCTTTTGGTAGTTTTTCGGTCCTATCACGTTTTTTTAGCAATCTTCTGTCATGTTTTGCAAGTTTGTCAATATATTCTGAGATTTTTTTCTTTCCAGCCACCCCACTGACAAAAGTTGCATCCTTTTCTAAGAATTGACCACTATTCTTTTGACTTGCACAGCCACATATAAAAAACTTTGCATTTTCATTATATTTTTTGCATCTTGCTATCATCTGTCGTGATTTTCGCTCGGCTTCAGCGGTCACCGCACAGGTGTTTATAACATAGACATCGGCAGGCTCAAATTTGTCTGTCGCTTGGTATCCTTTAATTTTTAAGTTATAGATGAGTGCATCACTTTCATACTTGTTGACCTTGCACCCAAGTGTCATAACACATATTTTCATAGCGATATAATTTTAGCAAAATCCACAAAAAATTGCAACATTAATAAAAAATATTTTGGTTTTGTGATATAATTTATCTATGGAAAATTATCAAGATATACTAGAAAGATTGAAAAAATCAAATTTTAGAGCAAAATTTCACTTAAAAAGATCCGATTTTGATTATATTACTAAAAATGGACTTAAAACGATAAGATGTCATGCCTATGATTTTATCTCAAAAAGGCTGGCACCCTATTCAACTCCGAATGATGGCAAACAAACTCCCATGAGAGGTCACCCCGTCTTTATTGCCCAGCACGCAACGGCGACCTGTTGTCGAGGCTGTCTTGAAAAATGGCATAAAATACCAAAAAGTAAACCGCTTGACACCTACGAAATAGATTTTGTTGTCAATTTGATTATGACATGGATAGAAAATCAAATAAAAATTAATAATTAATTATTATAAAAATTAAATAAAAAAATCACATAATAAAAACAAATTATAAAATAAAAACGTAAAAATAAAAGAACAAATTAAAAAATGATAATTAATAAAAACAAAAAAATGAAAAATAATTAAGACAAAGCCAAAATCTTGAAAATTAATAAAAAAATCGCTAAATTGTTGAATTTTTAGCGATTTTTTGTTGTTTTTTCTAATTTTTATCACTTTTTTGTATTTTATTTGATTGTTATTTTAGATGTTTTCTGCCAAGAACATATTGTGAAATTTTTGATTATTTTCAAAAAGGTAGTCAAAAGTGCCACTATCAATAATCTTACCTTCGTCAAGGAAGAATATTTTGTCGACATTCTTTATAGTCGAAAGCCTGTGTGCGACAATCACAATCGTACTGGTACCTTTAAGATTGTCAATACTGTCTTTGATATGTTCCTGTGCGAAGTTATCAAGTGAACTTGTGCTTTCATCAAACAAAATTATACTTGTCTTTCGCAAAAATGCCCTTGCAATCGCCAGCCGTTGCCTCTGTCCGCCTTGAAAGTTTTATACCACTCTCTCCAACAACCGTGTCTATTCCATTTGGGAGAGTGTCTATGAATTCTCTTAAATATGACCTGTTGATAGCATCTTCGAGTTCCTTGTCGCTCGCATCCGCCTTTGCCATCAAAAGATTGTCGCGGATAGACATATCGAATATGTATGGAAATTGATTGACTAAAGAAATGTTGGTCCTTAAACTATCTTTGGTTAATTCATTGATATTCACATCGTCAATCGTCACTTCACCACCGTCAACTTCATACATCTTTGACATAAGTGATAGTATCGTTGATTTACCACTACCTGATTTTCCAACAAATGCGACAGTGGTGTTTGGTTCGATTAAGAATGAAAGATGCTCAACAACGTTATCTTGTTTGACCGTCTCACTGTCATTACTCTCACTTTGCAAATCATCTATGGAGCGAAGTTTATCAATATAGGCATAACTTACGTCCTTAAATTCAATCTTGCCTTTGACAGTGTCTAGTTTTGTATTACCAAACCTTTCAACTGGAAACTCTTTCTTATCAAACAATGCAAATATTCGTTCTCCATATATTTCCACGTCATTTTTTATATCAAACACCGCACTAAGTTGCATCATTAGGCTATTAAAACTATATCGGTTTGAATAAATCACCATAAACGAAGCAAAGACTATAAGTGAACGTTCGAGAAGAATTATACCAATAATCAATGCAACGATGCTGAAAACTTGAGTTATAATATTTCGTGACTGTGATAATATGCTGTTTATAACACTTCGTTTATATACATAGTTGTTATAATCATCATAGTAACTTTCAGTTGTCACCCTCAATTTTTCTTCTAGTCCAAGCGATTTGATATCACGTTCGCTTTTGACAATCTCAGTTGTAAGAGAATTTATCTTATCAAACTTTTTGTTTGAAATTTTCATTCTCTTTTTTCTTATATTAAGCCTTATTCTTTCAATCACAAATGCCAAAATCATACCTAAAGTCAAAACAAGTCCTACTATATAATTGAGTACAAATATGTAAATAGATATTATAAACATTCGAAGTATAGTTGCAACATAATCGACAACGTTGATGATTGAGCCTACAAGTCTGCTTGGGTCATTGACTATCCTTTGAACGAAGGTGCCAGTCGAGTTATTAGCATATGTGCTTGCACTGAATTTAAAGGCTTGATAGGCTAGGTCATTATTCATTTTTGACACAACTTTTGTAGAAAACTTGTTGTATATAACTGCAAGTCCTGCCCATATCAATCTTTGCAAAACTGCAAGCACTATAAGGATAACCGCCTGAATTATTGCCGTCCTAAACAGTGCTATCTCGCCTGCAACCGCTTCGGTAACATTTGCTATAGCCTCTGCCGCCAAAATGGTCTCATAAACACTTGCAGCAACAAGTACAATATTGAGTAAAATATATAATGCAATATAACCTTTGTAGCCTTTTACATAATCCCATAATGACGGAATATTGTTAGCCTTTCGATAGGCTTTTCGCTCCTTTTTCTCCTTTCTTGTCAATTTTTTCTTTTTACTCTTATTTTTATCCCCCATTTTACCCCCTTAAACAATATAGGGTTTTATTATAACATAGTAGCATATCTCTGTCAATATCTAATTTCAAAAAAAATAGGATAATAATAGTAAAAAATGATAAATAAACAAAAATGTGATAAAAAATATAATTTTTATAAAAACTTAAGACAAATAATGAAAATTAATAAAAAATATAATTAAAAATATTGAAAATTAATAAAAAATCGCTAAATTTTTGAATTTTTAGCGATTTTTATTAAAAAAATGCAAAATAGGAGATAAAAAAGTGCGAAAGTGCGGGTGTTAAACCCGCTATTTGCCGTTAGGCAAATAAAAATTTTTGTTTTGCAAAAATTTTACTTTCGCACGTACAAAACAAACTCAACAAAATTTTTTAAATAAGAAACATTAGCCTATTTTAAATATCTATGCCACTTATTTCTAAGGTGTTATTACACATATTTCTAAAATACCTATGCTCCTATTTCGTCAGAGTTTTTGACCTCTTCTTTATCAAGTATCTGCAATTTCTGCACGGAAACTTCATAAGCAGTCTTTTCTTCAAAGACTCCTTCGCTGACCTCTTTCTTATAAACTCTTGATTGTATACGTCCTAAAATATCAATCTTTGTGCCGACCTTTTGATTTTGGATAAGTTTAGCATTTCGTCCCCACAAAATACATGGGATATAGTCAGATTTATTAAACATTATTCTATTTACTGCCAATAAAACATCGCAGATTTCACGGTTAAATGGTGTGATACGATAATTAGGCTCTTTACATATGAAGCCAACTAGGTGAAGCATATTGGTATTTTCATCAAACAAATGTTCGCGATTTAAAACTTCCTTGACAAAGAAAGACAATATCAATCGGCTTTTTCCGTCAATATTACGGTTATAGGAGCGAAGTTCTCCACCAAAAGCAAACTCTTCTCCTTTCTCAAGTTTTAAGTTGTAAGCCCTCACAAGTTTTTCTGATATTGTGAAAGGCAGTATATCGACATTGTCCGACAGCCTTTCGATTTCTATTTTACCTTCGTAAAATTTTTCACCTTCCACCTCAAAAGTTTTAGTAACATCCTCGTTTAAAACACCTACCAACTGACCTCTATTGTTGGAAGCATGAACTCTTAAAGTATTTTCCATAATTTTCTCCTTTTTTCCTTTTAATTTTTGTGTTGTACTCCATTTGCGTCTATAGTATAATTGTCGCTATAAATAAGTTCGCTTACACTTGTCACCTTATAACCTTTCATCTTTAGCCAGTCGAGTGTCAATCTAAGTGAATCGCAGACATTGTCAGCATTGTTGTGCATTAAAATAATCGAACCGTTTTGGACTTTTTTCATTACCCTGTCAGTAACTTCGCTTGCAGACAGTCCCTTCCAGTCAAGGGTATCCACATCCCATTGAATTGCCTTAAGTCCAAGACTTGAGCAAACATTCAAAAGACTATTGTTATACGAACCATACGGCGGTCTAAAGACTTTGACCTCTTTGCCTGTGATATCCGTTATCTTTTTGATTGAAGTCTCAAGTTCGCTTGTAATCGTGCTTGTGTCCAGTTTTGCCATATCAGGATGGGTATTTGAATGAGTGCCAATCTCAAGTCCAGCCTCGTCTATTGCCTTGACCATTTCTGGATATTTATCTATCCAAAAACCTACCAAGAAAAAGGTCGCAGTGCAGTCGTACTCATCTAAAATCTGGATAATCTCTTCGGTTTTATCCGCTCCCCATGCTGCATCAAATGTGATGGATACCTGTTTTTCCTCTGTATCTACTCGGTAGATTGGCACCAGCCGTGATGATGAGCCAAACCAGACCTGAGCAGATGAGCCACCCTCAAATGAAATACAAAGCAAAACCACAACAGCAAGCATAGCAAAAAATATTTTAATTGTTCTTGATTTGATTACACAAAATGGCATACAAACCTCGCTTTTAATGATAATAAATTTTTTAAGATTTTCCCAATTAGAATAATGTCAAAATTATTCGATAAAATGTATTTTTTGTCGAAAAATTCAACGTTCAAAATATGTATATTAAAATGTTTTACCATTTATGCAAAATTTAAAATAAAAAAGGATAATGTTTTATCATTATCCACTTAAAATTACAATCATTAATTCTATTAAAACTTAAAATTATCTTATAAAATCTATTTCGCAATATTGCTGTTATAATATTCTTTGTCCTGTGTGACTTCTTGCCCAAACCACTTTGGCGGAGAAAATTCTTCCATTTGTTTACTATTTTCAAATTCGACTTCAATCAATTTAAAATTTTTGGGCGAATGAAAATAGTTAATTTCACACGACTTTGTGCCATCAAGTTCGACAAAATATCTATCCTTTAAGATATCCTTACCATAAGTGAATGTATCATGCAACTTTAAATACTTTTCTCTAGTTATGGGTATTTCATACTCACTTCGTGTGCTTCCCTCTCCATGTTTCTCGGCATAATAATATTTTTTGTAACCATTGCCTTCAACACATCTTATACGTCTTTCCCTTTCTCCAAAATTAAAATAGTTTTGTAAAATAGTAACCTTTGTATATGCATACTTCAATATTTTGTCATCTTTAAGTAAAAATTTACGTTCATACTCAGGTTTTGTCTCAACACTACTATCACGTACACTTAAAAGCAAACATATTTGGTCGGTTATTTTTTCTGCCATATCTCCACTGCAAACAATATCCTCATATTTTATACCACTTTTGTCCAGCCTATCTTTAATTTCATTGCAAGCGACAATACTTTCCTCTTCTGTTTGATATCTCCCCTCTCGGACGTATGGGTGATTGCGATTTACATAATAGACAATATTGTCGTAATTTTTATAGGTATCCAAAATAAGTTCATTGAAAATGCTCGGCTTGTATGCACTTCCGTTTGCTTCATTATAATACATACTAAGTATAATTGGACAGTCGGTGACAATTACATCCACTTTGTCCTTAACCCTTTTTAGCATATGATTTTGCATGGCAAGCACATAAAGTTGGTCGCCAAGTTCTTCCTTCCTCCCCTCATAGACAAGGTCCTTTGCAAATTCTGGCACATACTCACAACTCACCGCCCTCTCTTTCAAGTTTGATGCCACCCTCATCGCCATATATGATTTGCCCGCTCCTGGTCCACCTACGAAATTTATAACAATTGTCTTTTTCATATTTTTTCTCCTTTTTTATAAAATTTTTTAAATTCGACATAAAAATTGTGCTTTTTTGCAAAATTTTTAGTATTTTTTGTTAATTTTCTATATTTTTGTATAAATGTGTACAGAATACACATTTGTAACTATATTAAAAATGCTTTTTAAAGCATTTAAAAGTGAAAACAAACTTTGCTAATTTTTCTTGTCGCAGAATCTATAAAGTTTTGCTGGCTTTTTGCCCGGAGACGACTCATTCTCACCTGTCGGTTCTATTATTCCACTTGCAAGAAGTTTCTTTCGGAAATTTCTTCGGTCAATATCTTTTTCAAGTATACTTTGGTAGGCAGTAATTATCTCTGGCATGGTAAAAGTTGGCGGAAATAAATTTTTTAGGATTTGAGAGTCAAATATTTTCTCCTTTAAAAACTCAATCGCATCAACCAAAATTTTGCTATGGTCATAACCAAGAGGTGGGACCCTGTCAATCATAAACCAGTCGGCATCCTTGGTCTTTGTTGTCTTTTTAAGCACTTTAACCTTTTTGCAATCAATCACACCAATGTAGACAACTGCAAGCATACGCATTATTGGACTTCGGTTTGGCTCAGAATATATCCTAAAAAATGTCGTTTGAATATTTTTTAAGCCTGTTTTTTCGTACATCTCACGTTTCATTGCCTCTTCAACTGTCTCATTATTATAACAAGCCCCACCAATCAGTATCCACATATTTTTAAACGGTTCGTTGTTTCGCTTGATAAGAAGAACTTTAAATTTGCCGTCTTCCACTGTAAACAATGCAGTTATAACGTGTATCCCCTGCCCAGCATAGAGTGGATTATCTTTTTCCATTTTTCACCTTCCAAATATATTATGTGTATTTTCTACACATTTGTCAAGTGATTTTTAAAAATTTTTTATTTTATTTAAAAATTATCATTTAATCATCTAATTTAAAATATCTTTTCGTTAAATGTGCTTTTTGAACATCAAATTCAATATTTTCCATATATTCATATATTCTAAAGCAATATCCTGTATAATAATTAAACTTACAAGATGGATTCATACAATAAAATGTATATGTATTATTTGCACCAAATAAACCTGATGCAATTTTAAGAATAGTATCTCCAAGTCTTTTACTAAAAAAAATTGAATACGTTTCACATTTTGGACAAAACCCTAATATCTTGTGTGATCCAATCAATCTTCTTGCCTCTTTTATCATTCTTATTCTAGCCTTAATTTCATCAAATTCTTTTTTTATTTCCTTTACAGTCGCAACGAATTGTCCAATTTTGCTTTTACTTTCATCATTTTCATCGCCACCGCCTAAAGACTTGCTATCATCACCTCCTGATTTGTCACTATTATCCCCATTATCACTCCTATAATCCGTGTCTTTTCCGTATCCATCGCCTATATCCTTTCCATAACCATCAGAATTTTCGTCATCATCTTTTAATTTCTTTTTTTTGTCTTTATTATCTTCATCTTCTTCGTCTTTTTCGTCTTTATCATCATTCTCATCAAACTCGTCTTCCTCTCCATCCCAATCACCAAAATGACCATTCAACTCCTCATCAATATATTCATCCTCGTCATCGTCATCATCATCTTCGTCATCGTCATCATCAAAATCATCATCCCAAGGATACATAATCCCTCCTATTTAATTTTAATTTTTATATATAAACCCTTTATATTTCATATTATACATATTTTTACTATGTGCTGCAAGCAAATTAATAATTCATTTATGGATATTTTTACATTACATAGTATAAACTTGTATTATGAAAACAATTGATAAGTCTTTTATCGGCAAAAGAATTGCTGTTTTACGTAATGCAAAGAAAATCTCAGCACGAGGGATGAGTTTAGACTTAGGGCAAAGTTCGGAATATATCAATCAAATAGAAAATGGGCGAAGTATGCCGTCTATTGAGGGGCTAATTAATATATGTGACTATTTTGGCATCACTATGTCCGAATTTTTTGATGAAAGTATAGTTTATCCTATTCAGTACAAAGAACTCTTGCAGGAACTAAACAAACTTGACTCTATCGAGCTTGAAAAAGTTATTGACATTGTCAAACTTATCTCAGCAAATAAAAAATAAAGTCTTTTATATAAAATAGGCAAAATATTAAAATTTAGGCAAAGTTAAAAAACTAAAAAAGCATATTTTTTGCGAT
>ERZ1643249.858-NODE-858-length-32362-cov-8.753490_pt1 | contig 32362 bp, 27 predicted proteins | sample MGYA00579263_ERZ1643249 | MGnify/ENA primary metagenome ERZ1643249 (study PRJEB29033, sample SAMEA4952264) | chicken gut metagenome | biome: Broiler Chicken; feature: Gastrointestinal Tract; material: Caecum | place: Ireland | collected 2018 | study: Broiler...
AGATAGAATTTAAACATTCTACCTAATTTTTATCGTGTTCCATCTGAACTGTAACGGAAAAGAAAAAAATCTTATTAAGAATGGTTGAAACCAAAAATAAAATATAGTATAATCGAATTACAAAATAGAAAGGATAAGGGTATAGATGGAAAAGAATATAAAAAGAAAAAAGAAATTATCAAAGACAAAACTTAGTAATAAAAGACCATTCATTATCAATTTGTCTTTCGTTGCCTTAATTGGAATTGCTGCCTTTTTAATGTTATTTTATCAAAAAACAATGGCCGCAGATCCTGCTCCAAGTCAAATACATGGAACGGTATTGTATCACGGCAAATCTCCATTTACTTCACAAGATGTCTTTACAATAATGGGGGTTTATGAAACCCAACAACCAGCTTACTGTTTAAACCATGATCTTGATGCGATAGGACAAATTAGCTCGATAGGATCGCCAGGAGAAGTCATGACTCTTCAACAATCCGATCAAGATGCGGGAATGACTTACATTTTACAAAATGGTTATCCCAATGCCAATCCTTTAGGAGGTTCTTATTCCAATGAAGATCAGTATATCGTTACGCAGTGGGCTGTTTGGATTTACTTATATGATACGGGACAAGATCTAAGTGGTAAAACAGGTCTACATAGAACAGACGTTTTAACCAATTATGGAGAATATAGTGCTGCTGTACAAAGATTAGTAGATGGTGCTAAAAATGCGAAAAGCCAACAAACGGAACCTACATTAAGTTTTAATGGTACAGTAACTATATCTCCAAGCAGTGATGGAAATAATTTTGAAACGTCAATGATTAGTATTAATGCTTCTTCTAATTTGACAAGTTATGCTGTAGAAGTAACAGCCCCAAGCGGCTTTTCTGTCGTAACAAATTCTGGAACCACCATAGCTGGAACAGATTTAGCTAGTCATACCTTTTCTCCTTCTGAATCATTTAAAATTGTAGTACCGGCTAGCACCTCCATAAATTCTGGTAATAGAACCATTTCAATCAAAGTAAGAGGCACTTTCTCTGGTAGTGCTTATTATCGCTATGTACCAACTAACACGAATGTTCAACATGCAACCCCTGCCATTGTATATACAGTTACTTCGGAAAAAGAAATACCAACCCAAGTAACAATCCCCGTTGCAAAATTAAGTGTCCTAAAAGTAGATGCCGAAACCAATCAGCCAATCGCGGGCGCTACGTTACGCTTGAAAAATAGCAATGGTGATGTAGTTGAAGAATGGGTAACAACGACGGAAGCAAAAGTGTTCGACAATTTACTTGTAGGCTCAACTTATACAGTAGAGGAAGTATCATCTGCAAATGGTTATGTTAATCAAGGACCATCAAAATCAATCACTTTAACTGCCGATAATGTAGATACTCCAGCTACTATAACAATGGAGAATGGAACTACAAAAATTCAAATCGGAAAGATTGATTTAGAAACGGGTAAATATATTGCCGGTGCAACTTTAAGAATTGTAAATCAAGAAACAGGAGAAGTATACTTGGATAATATTGTAACTACGGAAGAACCAACCTTGATTACAAAGATTCCAGTAGGTACCTATGTATTACAAGAAGTTTCCGCTCCTTCTGGTTATGTTTTAAATCAAACTTCTCTAATGTTTACCGTAAGTAACACAGGAAGCGTCCAACAAGTATTTATAAAGAATAACTATACTTATGTAAGTATTGCTGATCAAAAGATTAGTATTGATTTATCCATTAAAGGATACAAAATTGAAATCAAAGACAGTGCTGGTAAAGTAGTAGATAGTTATACTAGCGATGGAAAAGTTCATACGACAGATGAATTACCAGTTGGAAGATATACCATCGAAGAAGTTGAAGCACCAGCTGGATACGTTTGTTATCCTTCTCCAATTGAAGTATATGTCCCAGAAAAAGGAACAGTAGGAGCAAACGAGCTTTACTTCCCGAATGATTATACGAAAGTTCAAATTAGCAAAGAAGATATCACAACGAACAAAGAACTTCCAGGAGCAGAAATTGAAATTCACGATGAAAAAGGAGATGTTATAGAGAAATGGACTTCTACCGATACGCCTCATGAAATCGATCGTTTACCAGTCGGAAAGTACGAATTAGTAGAAACAATCGCTCCAGAAGGTTATACTTTACAAGAAAATGCTATTTCTTTCGAAGTATTAGAAACCGGAGAAATTCAATCTTGTATAATGTACAACCAACCAAAAGTGGAAGTTCCTAATACAGCGGATAATGCAAATATAGTTACTTATCTCTGTGGAATTGTTATTGTGCTTTGTGGAATTGGTTTAATTCTATACAATGTTCATGAACACAAGAAAAAGAAAAAGTAGAAAGGACATGAAAATGTTCTTTTTCTTTGGGGATAATTGACAAACAAGATAAACTAGGATAAACTTTTATTTAGAAGAATAGAAAGGATAAAAGAAGTATGAAAAGGAAAAAGATCGTTATTACAATTAGTCTTTTGATTATTTCTTTTGGTCTTTTCTTATTGTCTTATAACTATTTCATGGAACAAAAGTTAGCAGTATATAATAGTATGAATTTACAACTTTATTCGTTAGAAGGACCAGAAGAGGAAGACTTAAGTGTTCAAGTAGAAGTAAATGATATCGAAGGAGAGGAAGAACCTGTCCCAGAAGTTTCAGGAAGAGAATACATTGCTACCCTTAAAATTCCTGCTATTTCTCTTAATTTAGGCTTAGTAAGTCCTGATTCTCCTTATAATAATGTCGATAGTAATATTACAATTATTAGTCCTTCAGATATGCCAGATGTTGAAAAAGGAAATTTAATTATCGCTGGTCATTCGGGAACAGGATACTTAGCTTTTTTTCGAAATTTATATCGCCTTCAGATAGGAGCACAAGCCTCTGTAACTTATAACAGCGTCCAATATAATTATCGCTTAGTAGATATTTACTTCGAAGAAAAAACAGGATATGTTAGCATTCATCGGGATCAAAACAAAAAAACATTAACCTTAATTACTTGTACCAAAGATAACGATACCATGCAAACAATCTATATTTTTGAAGCAACAGAATAGAGGGGATAAAATGGATGAATTGACAATTTTTGAAATCTTTCAGAATGTTTTTTCACAACTCTTTTCTTCTTCTTTTTTAATCTATTTAGTTGGTTTTTTGATTCTTATTGCTGGAATCTATCTTTTAACAAGAAGAAAGAAAAGTAAGTTGATTAATATTTTAATAGGTCTTAGTTGGGTATGTTATATGGCAGCCATCGTATGGCTCGCTTTGCCTGTATTATCACAAATACTATCCTCTGCGGTTCAAGGAATTTTAACGCAACTATATTTCCCTTCCATTGCCACTCTTGTCATTATCCTAATTATTACTTATGGGATAGGAATTTCTTCTTATTTAAAGAAAGAAAAAACAACTTTAATTACCAAAATAAACAAACTATTTTTTCTCTTTATGAATCTTTTATTTGGTCTTTTGATTTATCAATTTATGGAAAAAAAGTGGGATCTTAGTGCTGGTATTCTTCTTTATAAAGAAAAAGATCTTCTTAGCATTTTAGAGTTGATTACCTTCTCCTTTGTTCTTCTTCTTTTCTTCAATATAATCGCTAAAATCACTTCTCTTATCATGAAGAAGATAGAAGCAAGAAAAAGTCCCAATCTTAAATCATAGAATTGATTGATACTACTTTCCTGTATAATTGGATAGGGATAGATAAATATATCTAATACGAAATAAAGATTTTAGAAGAAACTCATGATGAAAAAGGATGTTCTTTCTTTGCCAAAAGAAAGAAGGATAGAAAATTACCAAAAAAACATATACTTTATTAGGTGAAGAGCAATGATCCGAAAATATAAAGTCACGTTTTTTGTTTTCTTCCTTCTTTTTCTTTTTTCCTTACAATTAGTAGATGCCAAACGAAATCCTAAACAAGATTTGAATGGCAAAATCATTACGATCGATCCGGGTCATGGCGGAAGAGATAGTGGTACTACTTATGGAAAAATTTATGAAAAAGACTTAAATCTAGAAATTTCAAAAAAACTAAAAACAGTTTTAGAAGAAGCTGGGGCTACCGTTTATATGATAAGAAAGGGTGATAGTGATTTATCAAGCAAGTGGGACAAAGCGAAAAAACGTGGGGATTTATATAGAAGAATATTAAAGATTCAAGAAAATAAAAGTGATTTATATTTATCCATTCATATAAACTATCATTATTATAGTAGTGTTAGGGGAGCTGAAGTTTTATATCATCCCATTAATCCGAATAATTTAGTATTAGCAGAATCTATTATGAATGAGTTTAAGAATGATTTAAAGACGGATAGAAAAGTTATTAAAACGAATTTATATCTTTATTCTAATACAAGAGTACCTGGTGTTTTAATAGAGTGTGGCTTTCTATCTAATCCGAATGAAAGATATTTATTGCAAAAAGAAAGTTATCAAGAAAAACTTGCACAATCTATTACGAATGGGGTAGAAAATTATTTTAAAGAGATAGAAAGATAACTTTGTATTTTTTGGAGTTCTACTCTAATTTTGTAAAAAAGTAAGTACACCTTATTATTGAACAGGTAGTCAAATCTTTCAAACAATGAAAAAATGTGTCAAAATATTATCCGATTGAGTTGATATTTTCGATTTATTTGCTTTTTTTAATAAGAAATTAATGAACTTAAAAAAGACTAATTTATATCTTTATTCTAATACAAGAATATCAGGAATTTAATAGAGTGTAGTTTCATATTGAAAAACATTTATTACAAAAAGAAAGCCATCAACTTTGCCTTGTTGATAGCTATAAAAAAGGAACCTTAAATTGTTTTCTCCAATAAATACTACTTCTCTTTGACATTTAAAATAACATCTTTAAAATAATATCCTAAAATTTGACGATAATTACAATCAAGATTTGCCAGAGCGCTCGCTCCTACCAAACTAAGCCCATAACCACTTCCTACACCCCTTGTAATAAAGGTAAGACCGTCTTTCTCAATTAAAATTGTGGCATCGGAAGAAGGAAGGCCTAATTGGGTAATCAAATCTTTATCGGAGAAAGTTTGATTCCCAATCCGTAAAGATTTGATCCGATTTCCTTCACTCACATTTAAAATTTGAACCGGATAAGCTTTCCCTTCCTTTAAGCGTAATTGCTCTTTTAATTGCTCAATCGTAAAATGTCTTTGTTGCAGATAATGAGGATAAGCAAGATCCCAAAAGCTTTCTTTTCGTACCAAATAAGGAACCCCTTCTTTTTCCTCTGTATATCCATTGCTAGCGATATGATAATAACAGTCAATGGCTTTTTCTTGGTAAGTCAAATACTCGTTTTTTGTTTCTTCGATCGCTTTTTGAAAAAGATCAAAATAAGTATGATAGGTAGTAGGGTATAATAACTTATAATAATTGTGATTGGTATAAGTGAAATATTGACAAGTAAGAGGTATTTTTTCCTTTTCTTCCATGTGATGAATGATTTCACTTCGATATAAAACTACCAATGCTTTTAAAGCTTCTAAAGGAAGAGTCATCTTGATATTGGTAAAAAGAAGACTAAGAAGCAAGTCATAAATACTTAAATTTTCATGATTAGTCATGGTAACTTTTGTCTTTTGATCATCATAATGATGTTCTTTCTTTAAATGCAAGACTTTACTAACAATGCCATCCACTACCACTACGACCTTATCCCCTTGAAATTGAATTCTTTCCTTGCAAAGCCAATCATTCGCTTTATTCTCTAATTCATAAGAGTCTAATTCTTCACTAAATTCATAGCCAAAAGTCAAATATAAATACAAAACGTCTTCAGATTTTTCTTTTACTACCCTATAACTTTCTAACATAGTATCACCTAAAAATAGTGTGATCCAAAAAAAAGAAAATATACAAAAAAGAAACAAAGTTTATGCTTCTTCTTCAAAGCATTTAAAATTTTCACCCTTTTTACAATCTTTCCCCGTTGTATAAGAAAGATTAGGAAATAACTTTTTTAAGTTTACTTTCTTAGTATCTTTTAAATAAGCATTGACCTCCTTAATTAATTGATTGGTTTCATAGAGAGCTTCTAAATAAAGATCAACAACACTCTCTTTATGCTTTTCCCTTTTTAAACAAGGATGATTCCACTGTTCGTGTTTTAGATTTAAATAATTTTTTTGATCAATTAAAGATTGGTGATAAGAAATAGCTTTCAACTGAAAGGTAGTTTTGGGTTTTAAAAGGTCAAAAAACTGATAAGCTTTCTTTTTTACCCCATATTTATCATAACGAAAATATTTTAAAGCAGAATACATTTGTTTTAAACTCTTTTGGTAAAAATAACACATATTTTTCACCCCAAAAGTTTCTTCAAAAGCATAATTAATCACCTCTTCTAATTCTAAAGAAAAGGGCATAAAGTCAAAACAAAAATCATAAAAAGAAAATGCATAGGGATTGGAATGTTCCCGTTGCTTGATAAAATAATTATCTATAAAGATTTCCATATATTCATGTTGTTGTTGAAAACGATAAGTTTCTTTGTCTTCTTTTTTGAAAACTCCTGTTTTATAAAAGACAAAAGGATGTATTTTGCTATCTAATTTATAGTGACAAATCATACCATATAGAAAACTCATAACATCAGGTATTTTGTAATAACAATTATATTTAATATAATTAATTAAGTTAAGAAAAAATTCTTGGCTCTTATGAGTATGAAAATAATTACCAAATTCTTGTACTTTTTCTCCCTTTTTAAGAGAAATTTTATTGTAAAAAAACAAAGCATCCATACTCTGCCCAAACATACGCATTCTTTTCTTTTCATCCATGAGAAGGCTTTTTAAACCAATAGGTAGCGCATCATAAACGTCCATAGCAAAATAAGCATGAGTAACGGTCGCTGGCATAATAACCCTCCTTACTTTAAAATTATAGCATACTTTTTCATGAAAAACTCACAATTTTTCCGCAATTCTATGTTATAATGCATAATAGGTGATAGGGATGATAGGAAAACAATTTAAAAATTTAGAAGAACAAATTGAGATTCTAAAATATAAAGGAATGCAAATTCCAAATGAAGAAGAAGCTAAGAAAGTCCTTCTAAGAGAAAATTATTTCTTTTTAAATGGTTATCGCTATCCTTTCCTAAAGAGCCTAACAGAAAAGAAGTTTATCGAAGGAACAACTTTTGAAGAATTGTATAGTTTATTTTTATTTGATCGTTCCATTCGTAATGTTTTCTTTAAAAATCTTTTGGTAATTGAAAACAACTTAAAATCTATTTTCTCTTATCAATTATCTAAGAAATATGGATATAAAGAAAAGGATTATTTACGACCCAAAAACTTTACTCAAGATCGCAGCAAGAGTAAACAAGTAAATGACCTATTACGAAAAATGAAGCGTCAGATAAGAGTCAACGGATCACAACATAGTGCCACTGCTCATTACATAACAAATTATGGCTATATTCCACTATGGATTCTTGTAAAAGTACTTTCTTTTGGTATTGTAGGAGAATTGTTTTCTATCTTAAAGTATGAAGATCAAAAAAACATTTGTAATTTATATCATATTGAAGTCGAAACATTTCAACTCTATTTACCAATCTTATCAAACTATCGAAACCTCTGTGCTCATGAAGATATTCTTTATGAAAATAAGACTCAAAAAGAAATTCCGGATACGATCTATCACCAAGTATTAAATATTCCAAAAGAAGAAGGCGAATATATTTATGGAAAAAACGATTTGTTTGCACTACTCATTATTATGAAGCAAATGTTATCAGAGGAAGAATTTAAGAACTTAACGATTGAGTTAGAAGAGTGGATTCAAAATTTAAACTATAATTTACATACGATAAAAATAGAAAAGATTTTAACAAGAATGGGATTTCCAGCTAATTGGAAACAATTAATGAAAATTGAAAGGAGTATGGAAGATGAAGCATGAAAGAATAAAAGAATTTGTCCTAATTATTATAGCTTTTTTAGTAGGAGGAGTTAGTACTTATTTTATCATTGGGGAAAAGATTGGCTCTACCAACACCTCGACTTCTATTGTAGGAGGGGGGTGTAGTGCTGAAAACTGTACGAAAGTAGCAGTTGATGAATCGGGAATTAGCGATTCGGTAGAAAAAGTCTATGATGGAGTATTGATGGTACGAAATTATCAAAAAGATCAAGTCGCTTCTACAGGAACTGGTTTTGTGTATAAGATCGACGGAGATGATGCTTATGTTATGACCAATCAACACGTAGTAGAAGGTGCTGATCGGGTTACTGTTATTGATTCAAAAGATCAAGAAATCGAAGGGGAGGTTTTAGGAGGCGATACTTATGTTGATATCGCTATCATCAAAATAAAAAAGACGGATGATATCATTGCTTTAACTCTTGCTAGTAGTGAAAATGCGAAACTAGGAGATCTTGTCTTTACGATAGGGTGCCCTTTAGGTTATGATTATCGTGGTAGTGTTTCTACAGGACATTTAGCAGGAAAAGATCGCATGGTAACAGTAAGTACTTCAAATAATTCCTCAAGCGGTGATTGGGTAATGGAAGTATTACAAACGGATGCTGCAATTAATCCTGGAAATAGTGGAGGACCTTTATTCAATGTCAATGGAGAAGTGATTGGTATTATTTCCATGAAACTAGTCCAAACGGAAGTAGAAGGAATGGGATTTGCAATTCCGATTGAATATGCTACAAGTAAACTAGAAACTCTAGAAAAAGGAGAAACCATTGAATGGCCATTATTAGGAGTTCAAATGGTCAATGTATCGGATGCTCTTAATTCTTATCGTTACAGTAATTATAATATTCCAGAAGGAGTGGAGTCAGGTGTCATTGTAGTAGGAATTGAGAAAGGAACTGGAGCAGAACACTCTGATTTACAAGAAGGAGATATTATTGCCAAGATTAATGATGAAGAAGTAGAAAACTCTGCTTACTTACGTTATGAATTATATAAATATTCACCAGGAGATAAAATTACAGTAACCTACTTAAGAGATGGAAAAGAACATACCACTCAAGTAAGCTTAAGCAAAAGTGAATAAAAAAGACTGTCTTAGAAAACTTCTAACAGTCTTTTCTTTTTATTTCAATACAACCGAAGTTGGCTTTTTGTATAGAATCAATCGCTTCTTCCATAGATTTAAAATCATCAAGATAAATGGTATCAAGATGTCCCCCGTTGGCAAGTTTTTGAAATCCAGCCAAACTTTCTTGTTTGACCGGTAGAAAATAACCAGATGAATACTTTTCTTGATCTGTAATACCTTTTAACTTTCCAAAAATAGCGGTATCTTGTTGCTTAAATTCTCTTTCAACAAACTCGTAAGGAACAGCAGAAAGAGAAAAATTAAGATTGTTTTCGTCACTTAATTTTGTAATTTTCTTTTTCATAAACTGAACAATTTCTATCCCATAGGTAAGTCTCTGATCCTTCTTCTCTGCTTGAAACAAAGCTTCTAAACATTCTTTTAAACCACAAAAATGAATGGTTAAGGTACCGTGCTTTAAAATTTTTCTTAACCGATCTCCATCTTTTAATTTTTCTCCATCATGCCACACGCCGTACCCATATAAAACAGGCAACTGCCGAATATGTTTTGAACATTCAATTTCAAAACGATTCAAAAGAGCGTCACTAGCACTTTTTATTACTCCATCTAATTCTTTATAAAAGCCTCTTAAGTCCAAAGGATGTTTTAAAGCAATGCGTACAAGATTAATCGAAACGGTCGCTAAATTTCCTTTTCCTCCCACTAATTTTTTTTCCAAAGTGGTATTATCTTCGATAACTCGTGCACCATAAGGAAAATAAGAGACCACTTCTTCTTTTAAAGAATTAAAGCGATTATCCAAAAAGATATAATAACAGTGACAAAACCTTGCTTGATAAGAAATTTCTTGGAATTGTTTAAAATAAGGATAATTCGGACTATGAGAAGAAGAATTTATTTTCTTTGATACTTGAAAGAAATAATGGATGTGTTCTTGATCTTGTAAGGAAGAAAGAATGGAATCTAAAACCAATTGGCCCGCAAAAGAAGAGGCCATTCCAAAATTATAAGCGATCTCTTTTTCCAAAGAGAAAGAAAACAAAGAGGCAAGAGATGCGGAAAGCATTCTTTTTAATTGACTAAGGGAAGCAGCAAAGATATTTTGGCAAGAAAGAAGTAAGAAATGATTCTCATGGACAAAAGAAGCGAACAGGTCTTTTGGAAAAGTAAAATCGGTTAAGTGATCAAGCTCTTTTTCTAGTTTTTCCAAAGAGAAAAAGTTTTCAAATTCATTCGCTTGAAAGAAAAGGGCAAAATAATTTTTTAAGATCTCTTTATATTGTTTTAAAGCAATCGATTCTAAAGCAAGATCAAAACTTGAGAACATGATGGAACCATAAACTTCATTTTGTAGGGAAAGAAGCAGTTTTTTGATTAATTCAAAATAACCAGTTACTTGAGTTTGTGATCGTAAAGCAAGAGAAAAAGGAGTATCTAGAGTTTCTAATTCCCTTAAATCAATCGAAATAGACTCGATGGAACCCATAGGAATGGTTTCTATCGAATGAAGGAAAATAGTCCCACTATCATGACTTTTTACTGTTTTACTATCTAAAAGATAAGCTTTGGCAAATTCATAAGAGATGGTAGAACCAAACTTACTAAGTAGGGAAGAAGGGGTATCCTGCTCCTTTGGTTGGTAGAGTCCCAAGGCTTCAATCGCTTTTAGAAACTTATGTTGCTGTTTCCCGACAAAAGTTTTCCTTGAGATATTTCTTCGCTTTCGATAGGCCGAAAAAGATTGATAAACATCCATAAATTTTTCCTTTTGTAACACCATTTCAATAATATCTTGAATATTTTCAATATTAATCGTCTTTCGATCTTGATAATCTTTTTCTATTTGTTGAAGTACTTTTTCATACACTTTATTGACATCTTCATCATGATAGGGAATGTCAACCGAACGAAAAGCTTTTTGAATGGCTAAGGCAATTTTTTCGCCTTGAAAAGCAGTTCTCTGACCACTTCTTTTTACCACGATTAAAGTATCAAACAGAGTTGTTTTTGACATAATCACCCCTCCTTATACCTTTATTATACTTGTAAAAAAGAAAGAACGCAATGGAGCAAAAAAGGAATTGACAAGTTACAAGGAATCTCGTATTCTAATAGTAGAGAGGAGTGAAATAATGTTTGTTCTAGGAGTATTAGCAATTATTATCGGAGCGATTCTAACGATCGTAGGATTTGCTATGAACAATAGTTTAGAAGCTCAATTAATTAGTGCTTTCTCTACAGGATCAACCAATCCAGGAACGATATTTATCGTGATCGGAATCATCTTATTAGTAGTTGGGGTTCTATTAGTAGTGATGAAGAAAAAGAAAGCTCAAAAGTAAAAGAGAAAGGTCGAAAGATCTTTTTTCTTTTGAGTGACAAATTCTTGTCTAATAAAAGCAAAACTTTCTTTTTGAAACAAAAAAAATGTTACAATATAAAAGAAAGTGGGGATAAGATGATTACATTTGAAAAAGTAAGTAAAGCTTATAAAGATGTTACCGTATTAAAAGATATTTCTTTTACCATTGAAGATGGCACATTAGTAACTTTAATTGGAGAATCAGGCTGTGGCAAAACGACGACTTTAAAAATGATCAATCGTCTAATAGAACCAACTTCTGGTAAGATTCTAATCAATGGAGAAGATGTTCATAAGAAAAATGAAATTGAATTAAGAAGAAGTATTGGCTATGTTATTCAACAAACGGGACTTTTCCCTCATTTAACCATTAAAGAAAATATTGAAATTATACCTAAAGCCTTAAAAATGGAGAAAAAGAAAATCGAAGCGAAAACCAAAGAAGTATTAAAAATGGTTGATTTGGATGAGGATCTACTTGATCGTTATCCCAATGAATTATCCGGCGGACAACAACAACGTGTAGGAATTGCACGGGCTTTTATGAATGATCCAAAAATCATTTTAATGGATGAACCCTTTAGTGCTCTTGATCCCATGAGTCGAAGTGCTCTTCAAGAAGAATTGTTAAAAATACAAGATAAATTTCATAAGACAATTGTCTTTGTAACCCATGATATGGATGAAGCGATCAAGTTAGCGGATAAAATTGCCATTATGGATGGGGGAAAATTGGTTCAATATGATACCCCAGAAAACATTTTAAAACACCCGAAAACCGAATTTGTCAAAGAATTTGTAGGAAAAGATCGAATCTGGGATTCTCCAGAACTCATCAAAGTAAAAGACATTATGATTACCAATCCGGTTACGTGTCTTCCTCATTACTCTATTTTTTATTGTTTAAATAAAATGAAAATGATGCATGTTGATAGTTTAATAATTGTAGATGAAGAAAAAAGATTTAAGGGAATGCTTTATGCCGAAAGTATTGTCGAAGAAAAAAGTACCAAAAGAAAAGCTGAAGATCTGATGATCGATGACGTTGTGACAGTCAAAGAAGATCAATCGATTGTTGATTTAGCGAAATTAGTGAAAACAAACCGTCTTTCTACGATTCCCGTCTTAGATAATGATAACAAAGTATGTGGCTTAATCACAAGAAGTAGTTTAATTACAGCCTTAAGTCAACAATTTTTAGAGGAGGAGTAATATGATGAACTTTATAAATTATATGATCGAAAATAAAGATCAAAGCCTTTCTCTTTTCTTAGAACATATTGAACTGACAGTGTTAGCGGTTGCTTTTGCTATTTTAATTGGTGTTCCTATTGGTATTTTTATCAGTTATGTCAAAAAATTAAATAAACCTGTTTTAGGAATAGCTAGTGTTGTACAGGCGATTCCATCGATGGCTCTTCTTGGTTTCATGATCCCTTTTCTTGGGATTGGAACGGTACCGGCGATTGTAGTGGTGATTCTCTACTCCCTTCTTCCAATTATTAAAAACACTTATACAGGTATTAGTGGAATCAGTGATACAATGATAGAAGCAGCGACAGGAATCGGACTTACCAAAGGACAAATTTTGTTTAAAATTCAAATTCCTCAAGCTTTACCGGTTATTATGGCAGGCATTCGTATTTCGGCTGTTTCGGCGGTAGGACTCATGACTATGGCTGCCTTTATTGGAGGCGGAGGTCTTGGTTATCTTATCTTCTCAGGTATTCGAACTGTTAATAACTATCAAATATTAGCAGGGGCCATTCCAGCTTGTATTCTTGCCTTAGCAGTTGATTATTTCTTTGGCCTTATTGAAAAATTAGTAACTCCTATCAGTTTACAAATGCAAGGCAAAACAAGAGAACAAGTCTTAAATGGAAGAAAAAAACAAAAGATTATTGTAGGTATCATTCTCGCTCTTATTGTTCTTCTATTTCTTAGTACGATCAAATTGGATAAACCAAACGAAAATACCCTAACCGTCGGTTCTAAAGACTTTACCGAACAAAACATCTTATGTGAAATGACTAGTAATTATATTGAAGCGAATACCGATATTGCCGTTTCAAGACAATGTAACTTAGGAGGAGCCCAAGTTGTATTCTCCGCCCTTAATCGAGGAGATATTGACCTTTATATTGACTATTTAGGAACTGATTATACCGATATTTTAAAACATACCCCGATCAGCAATGTCGATCAAGTTTATCAAACAGTCAAAAAAGAATTCAAAGAGCAATACGGTATTGAAGTATTAAACCCCATGAACTTTAATAATACCTATGCTTTAGCGGTAAGACAAGATACTGCTCAAGAATATAATTTAAAAACCATTTCCGATCTTGCTAGAGTATCCCAAAACTTAACCATTTCTCCAACCCTAGAATTTGTCAATCGTCAAGATGGCTTACCAGGCTTATTACAAACCTATAACCTATCATTTAAAGACACCATTGCTATGGATGGTAGCCCAAGATACACCGCCTTAATGAATAACAATAGTCAAGTGATAGATGCCTTTACCACTGATGGACTGCTAAGAAAGTTTGATCTTGTTGTCTTAGAAGATGATAAAAACTTCTTTCCCCCATATTATGCCGTACCTCTTATGAAAACAGAAACTTTAAAAACATATCCAGAACTAGAGAATTTATTAAATACACTAGGAACTTACTTAACGGATGCTGTAATGCAAGAGTTAAACTATCAAGTCGATGAACTAGGACGCTCTCCCGAAAGAGTCGCAAGGGAATTTTTACAAGCACAAGGATTGATTTAGTTCTTGTGTTTTGCTTTCCTTTATTATAGAATGAAAATAAAGACGAGGTAGGGATATTATGAAATATGGTGGAAAAGCAGACTCTTTATTATTTTTAAGAGAAAATAAAATACTAGTACCTAATTTTTTCATCATCACAAAAGAAGATTATACTAATTTTTTAACAAAAAATAAGATTGATGCCGAAATAAAAACTTTATTTTTAAATAAAGATTATCAAAAGATAAAAAAAATAATAAAAAAGCAATCTATTACCCAAGAATTAAAAGAAAAAATAGAAGAAAAGACTTTAAAAATAAGTAGCCAATTCTACGCAGTACGTTCTTCCGCTACGAACGAAGATGGAGAAAATAAATCTTATGCAGGGCAGTATGATAGTTTTTTAAATATAAAAAAAGAAAAATTATTTGAAAATATTAAGAATTGTTGGTGTTCTTTATACAATGAAAATGTAATTCTTTATAGCAAAGATTTTGATATTTATGGCATGAATGTAATCATTCAAGAAATGATCGAACCAGACTATTCTGGAGTAATATTTTCAATAGATCCATCTTCAGAAACTAAAAACTATACTATTATTGAAATGGTAAAAGGCTTAGGCGAAAAATTAGTTTCAGGAAAAGTGACACCCACAAAAATTTTTATAAGAAAACAAACGAAACGAATCGATTTAAAATTAGGAAATTTAAATATAAAAAAAGATACTATAAATGCCCTAATGGAAAATGTAGAAAAAATAGAAAAAATCTACAACCAACCAATGGATATCGAATATGCAATTACAAAAGATGAATGCTATATATTACAAGCTCGTCCAATCACCGCAACCTCTCTCTCTCCAAAAACATTTGATTTATTCTTAACGAGGCAAAAACCAATCATAGATATAGAAATATTTTATAAAGGAGAATATGAAGGAATAAAAGCAATAACTAGAAATCTATATTATTTCAAACCCTTATTTGTTTACAACAAAGAAGAAAATAATATATCTATTTATTATAATGGAGTAGACTTAGAAGAATTACCAGAACCAATGTATTATTATTTAGATTTAGATTTTGACAAGACGTTAGATTATTATGAAACAATAAAAAAAGATATCAAATACTTAGATAATATTATTGATAATAACCAAACAATAGAATATAAAGGTTATATAGAAAAGATAATCGAAATTTATCCCTTTACTAGCTTAGGTCAATTAGCAGGACACTTTAATGAGATGACCCAAAGAGTGAAAGATGTATTAATTGAGTTTAGAGAGAAATATGATTATATAATATATAAAGCCATAGATTATTTAATATTAAAAGTAAAAGAAAAATTACCAAAGGAATATCAAGCGTATATAGATTTTCTTAAATTAGAAGAAGCAGTAAATAACAATTTTCCTAGTATAGAAGAATTAGAGAAAAGAAAACAAGGTTATATTTATTATAATGGTGCGCTTTATGTAACAGAAGATTACGATCAATTTTTTTGTAAACAGAATATTAGTATTGCTGCCAAAGAAAATGCTTTATTAACTGGAACATTCACCTATTATTCAGGAGAAAATATAAAAGGTAGAGTTTGCAAGATAATGAATGACAAAGACTTTTCTAATTTTAGAGAAAAAGATATTATTGTAACACCTATGACATCTCCAAAGTTTTTAAGCATTCTAAAACATTGTCAAGCCATCATTACGGATGAAGGAGGAGTTACATCGCATGCCGCCATTATTTCAAGAGAATTAAAAATACCATGCTTAGTTGGAACAATGGGAGCGACGAAGAACTTATCTACAGGTGATTTTATTGAAATAACACCAAGAGGAGAGGTTAAAAAGATAAAATAATGCTTTAGTATTTAAGAAAGTTAAGATATTATATAGACAAATAAATTTAGTTTAGGGCCTTGCCTTTATATGCGTACTTAAGGCAAAAGGAAGGAGAACTCAAAAATGAAAGAAGGAAACGCTCAACAGACAAAATATGTCTGCCAATTGCCTGTTCAGAAATTTAAAATTGTGAAAGAAGCGGAAGAAGGAAAGTTTGCTCAAATTTTATTTCAAAAAGGAGAATTAAAATTTTTTCAACCTACAAATAAGGGCGCCTTTTTTAGTTACTACGATGGAGAACATTATTATTTAAAAAAATTAACCGAAAAGAAAGAACCTCATACTTTAAAAGAGAATGAAGATTTTCTTGATGCCCTTATGAATTATGATCCTACGAAGGATCTTATTTGCCAAGTAGATACTTTAATAAAATCAAAAACACCTATTAGGCCTCTCACACTAGAAATCCTACTTACCACGATAACAGATAACTATGTTTTTTATGACATAGAACAAGAGAAAAAAGAAGTCATTAAAATTCAAAAAATGTTCACAGAAAATTATCCTGGATTGGATTATCAAGGCTTTTTCGAATCACTTGATATCTTTTCACAAGAAGGAAAAGAACTTCCTTTTTGTATTAGACTTTATAATTATCAAGGGTTTTATGGCATCATGTCTTTGCAAAAGAAAAATTTATTCCATATGCGGCCTTTTATCTATAGTGAGCAAAAAGAACAAATCTACCAAATAAGTGACAAAGAAGATTTTGTTTCTCCATCACAATATTGGACTGCTCTTATTAAATTAGAAGAAATAAAAAAAGCCCTTGAAAAATATCAAGGAAATGGGGAGAGAAAAAAACAGGCTCTCCAATATATAAAAAAATATAAGACAAATAAAAAATAGAAAAAGTGTTCTGTTCGATTCTCTAAAAACTAGAATATGATATCCTTTTAATAGGAATATCTAGTGTTTAGATGCTATTCTCCTTTTGCCCAAAAAACGAAAGGAGGGGACATAGAAAGCAAGAAAAATATCTTTGCACTATCATAATACTCCTTATTATCGTGATCCTTATCATGTTAATAAAAATAGTACCAACTGTATAGCTGGTACTCCAACCAAACTTTGAGGATAGTACCTAACTCAGCAAAACTAGGTATTCCTTTTTAGTTTATGCAAGTTTCCTTGACATGTTCATCATAACATAAGAATAAAAGCTTGTCAAAAATCGATTAGAAAAAATTTGATCCAATAGTTCAAAAGCACATTAACGATATTGGTAGCATTACAATTATTAAATTTTAGAGTTCAAAATTAAAGATTGATTGAAATGCATAATTTGGGTAGGCGATGCCATAAAATTGATATCTTTCTAGACTATTCCTGTGAATAAGTATCTGACCGATCTATTTTTGAAATTTAAAAGAGACAGGCTTTATTTAATTCGGTGGGCTTGTCCATTCTTTTCTAAATTATCTACATAACTGCTTATACTCTGTTCATAATTTTTATATTCGGAATAAGAGCTTTTGATAGAGCGAAAGATTTCATTCGATTGCGCTTTAAGAGTGTGTTTCTTTTCTTCCGCTAAAGAGGAAAAATAATCCTTAAACGTTAGGTTTTCATTCTTGGCTACCTTTTGTTCCATATTTTCTTTTACTATTTGAAACATCATTTGTAAGGAACTATAATTATATCGATTTGAAAAATTTATTATTTTCTTGATTTTTCTCGCATTGCCATTAATGAAATTGTTTTTTATATCCTCTTTTAATAAAAAATATGTGCGAAATCCTATATTATCGCATACACTGTCAATAACAAGATAACCACCATGAAAGGTTGGATCAAGCATAGTTAAATCCCCATCATATAATGTTAAAAATATATCTAAAACATCTTTACTAATATAATCGTTTATTGTTTCATCAACAAGAACATCTGAACGTTCAGTCATACCGCTAATGCCTAATTTTTTAGTGCCTGATTTTTCTTCAATGAAAGCGATGTCTTCTTTTTCTAATAAATGATTAGTTTCATGAATTAAAGTATGCAAAGATATTTTTCCTTTTTTTATTTTTAAGTACATTAATGAAATATGATTGGTATAAGGATAAGCTCCCCCAGCTGTTGCTGTTCCTAAACTTCTTCCTATTAAAGAAAGCTGCTCTGATAAACTTCCTTTGTTCAGATCTAAAATAACACTTAAATCTGTTTCATTAATCTTTCTTTATTGCAAGTATAAGTAATAAATATAAGTTAACAATTCTTCTTTTAGCTTTTGCTTTTTGAAAGTCATTGGATTTTCGTCATTTAAGGCATAATCTATTAAATTTTCTACGGTTACTTTATGATTAGACTTAATGATCATAGAATGAATAGAATTTTTTAATACGCTATCAGCTTCAGCTATTTTATTATCTAATTCATTTTGTTTTATATTAGTTCCTACATAAACAATAATTAGGTCCTCTATTACAGAATCGATTTTTCCTTTATTCTCTTCGCCATAATATTTCGTAAATGCTTTCCTCAATGTTTCAAGAACTTTTAGCATATTTTTATCTCTTAATTTTATATAGTTATCTATTAACAAATTGTTTGATACCATTATGCCCTCCTTACTATATTTATTCTATCATATTCAAGCTAAGAAATTCATCTTAATTATAAATTGCAAATAAAAGAAACTTTATACAAAGAAAACTTATTAAGATATCAGAAAAAAGATTTTCTTTGAAACTTTGGTACAACATGGTATAATAACGAGGAGAAATGAGGGGATCCTATGATTTATTTTGATAATAGTGCTACGACAGAAGTAAGGGAAGAAGTTCTTGATACCTTTGTAACCGTAACCAAAAAATTTATTGGCAATCCAAACTCTTTACATAAATTAGGATTGGAAAGTAAAAAACTAATGAGTGAAGCAACCAAACAGGTAGCCGATCTTTTACACGTCAAAGAAGAGGAAGTAATATTCACAAGTAGTTCGAGTGAAGCGAATAATTTAGCCATCAAAGGAGTATTAGGTTATTATCCTAAAAGGAAAAAATTGATACTTACGACGATGTTAGAACACGCTTCTATTTATGAGACTTTACAACATTTTGACGAAGATGTGATTGTAAAATTTTTAAAATTAGATGACAAAGGACATATTGATTTACAAGATTTAGACGAAAAATTAAAAGAAGAACCCTTACTTGTCAGTGTTCATCATGTAAATAGTGAAGTAGGAACCATTCAAGATATTGAAGCAATTGGTAAGAAAATAAAAGAATATCCCAAAACACTATTTCATGTCGATGGAACACAAAGTGTAGGCAAGATTCCTGTCAACTTAGAATATGTTGATCTCTTTAGTTTTAGTGCCCATAAGTTTTTTGGCTTAAAAGGAATCGCTTGTTTAATCAAAAAAGAAAAAGTAGGCTTAAAACCTTTAATTGATGGTGGAGATAGTCAGACCATCTACCGTGCCGGCACTCCATCCGTTGCTTTGATTGCCTCTTTTGCGAAAGCCTTAAGATTAATCTTAGAAGAAGAAAAGAAAAATTATCAACATGTCAAAGTCTTAAATGAAAAAGCAAGAGCTGAATTAGAAAAACTTCCGAATGTTATCATTAATTCGCAAGAAGGTGATTCTCCTTATATTTTAAATTTTAGTATTTTAGGACAAAAACCAGAAACCGTCTTACATAAATTAGAACAATTTGATATTTATCTTTCTACCAAAACCGCTTGTTCTTCCAAAGAAGAAAAATCAAGAACCGTTTATGCTTTAACTAAAAATGAAGAACGTAGCAAAAGCTCACTACGAATTAGTTTTTCAAAAAATAATACTTTAGAAGAAGGAGAAACTTTTATAAAAGTTTTAAAGGAGGAAATACTATAAATGGAACGAATTATTTTAATCAAATATGGCGAAATGACAACCAAAAAAGGAAATCGTAATTTCTTTGTCAAAACGTTAGCTTCTAATCTAGAGCAAAAACTAAAAGATTATCCTTGCACCTTAGAAAAAGATATGGCTAGAATGTATCTTTCTTATGATGAAAGAGAAGAACAAGAAATATTAAATGCCATCCATACTGTTTTTGGTATTCACTCTTATCATATTGCGTATACTTGTGAAAGCAACTTAGAAGAAATCAAAAAAACATTGCAAGAAACCATTCAAAAAGAAGTTTTCCACACCTTTAAAGTGGAAGTGAAGCGTAGCGATAAAAGTTTTCCCCAGAATAGTGTGGAGTTAGCTCCTATTTTTGGGAGTGTCGTTTTAAAAAATAAAGAAGGGGTAAAAGTAGATGTTCATCATCCAGATGTCGTTGTGCATGTAGAAATAAGAAAAGAAAAAACCCTAATTTATTATAACGAATATAAAGGCTTAGGAGGCTATCCAGTTGGAACGCAACCCAAAGGAATGTTGATGTTAAGTGGCGGTATTGATTCTCCTGTTGCAGGCTATCTTGCGATGAAACGTGGGATCAAGATCGAAGCTGTTTACTTTGAAGCCATTCCTCATACGAGCTTAGAGGCAAGAGAAAAAGTAAAAACCTTAACAAGAAAATTGGCCAAATATCAAGGGATGATTCATTTACATATTGTTCCTTTTACCGAAATTCAAGAAGAAATTTATAAAAATGTCAAAGAAAATTATGTGATTACCATTATGCGTCGCATGATGTATCGAATTATGGAAAAACTAGCCCAAAAAAATAAAGCTCTAGCCATTATCAATGGGGAATCGATTGGACAAGTGGCAAGCCAAACCCTAAATAGTATGTTTGTCATTAACCATGTGATAAGTCTTCCAGTCATTCGTCCTGTCGCTTGCCTTGATAAATTAGAGATCATTGAGCTAGCGAAAAAAATTGACACTTATAATACTAGTATCTTACCTTATGAAGATTGCTGTACTGTTTTTGTTCCTAAACATCCGGTGATTAATCCCACCTTAGAAGAATGCGAAAAAGAAGAACAAAAATTTGAATTTAAAAATTTAATTGATCAAGCAGTCGAAGAAACAAGAGTTTTAAAAATAAAAGATCAAGAAGAAAAAGTATATCAATCTTTACTATAGCCAAAAATTACCAATCGAAAAAAGGTATGAAATATAAGAATTTTCACAATCTACTAGTGTAGGAGGTGAAAACAATGAGCAACTCAAATCAAGGATCAATGAAAATGAGAGTGCCTGGAGCTAAACAAGCTATCGATAAGATGAAATACGAAATCGCTAATGAATTCGGAGTTAATTTAGGACCAGATGCAACAAGCCGTGCTAACGGATCTGTTGGTGGTGAAATTACTAGACGTTTAGTTCAAAACGGACTTAATCAAGTAAGTGGAAGTTATTCTAATAAATAAGTAAGATAACTTAAGCGATAGGCAGAAGATGCCTATCTTTTTTTATTGTTTTATGCTATGATAGGCAAAAAAAGAAAAAATCAAAGCAAAAGTGGTGATGATATGGCAAAGAAATATACAGAGGAACAATTAAAAGAAGCGTTAGAAATCTATAAAGAAAATCATAAAGATAGTGTTTACATTCCCCAAAACGCCGTAGTAACCTTAAAAGATGGAACCAAAGTAAATTTAGGAACCTGGGGAAGCCATATGAAAAGTCGACTTAAAACAATATCATCTGAATTAAAAAAAGAAGTTCTATTTTTATATCCAAAGCACTTCGAAGATAATAAAAGATCATATTCCTTAGCTCAATTAAAAGAAGCCTTAGTTTTTTATAAAAAAGAACACAAGGATAGCAAGTATATTCCCACAAATGCAATAGTAACCTTAAAAGATGGAACGAAAGTGAATTTAGGAACTTGGGGAAATAATATTAAAAGTGGATCTACAAAAATATCTTTCGAATTAGAAAAATTAGTTTATACTTTGTTTCCAAAGCAATTTGAAGAAGTTAGAAAAATATATACAGAAGAACAAATAAAAGAAGCGCTAAGACTCTATAAAAAAGGGCACAAGAATAGCGAGTTTATTCCTCAAAATGCCATAGTAATATTAAAAGATGGAATGAAAATAAATTTAGGAACTTGGGGAAGGAATGTTAAAAGTGGAATTACAAAAATATCATCTGAATTAAGACAAGAAGTCCTCGCTTTCTACCCAAATCAATTTGAAATTAGAAAAAAAACCAAAACTGGTAAGGAATCAATCTCCCCTTTAGAGAAGTATAAAGAACTTTTCAAAGGCGATGAAGTAAAGGCCAAACAGGTAGTAGAATGTTTAAGAAAATTAAGAGAAAAAAGACAAGCAAAGAAGAGTTATGAGTGGAATATAGAAGATGTATTACAAGAGTTTCATATTGATCGCAAACAGTTGGATTCTTATCTTAAGAAAACCGTCAAAGAGGAGGGAAAAAGTACATCTTTAGAGTATCATGGTCAAGATCTTCACTCTTATTGCCTGGAACAAGGTTATAATTATGAAATTCTTGTAAAAGCTCTTCGTCTTCATTCCTTTTGCGGACATGATACCTTGGAACAGTTAATCAATCGCATTCTTACCCAAACTCCAAACAGGATTCCTACTTGGATCTATGAAAACTATGGAACTTTAATAGAACAAAAATTAATTTGGTTAAAGCTAGATAAAAGTAAAATCTTAAAGAGTATGAGTCAAAATATTATCCCGTTAGAAGAAGCGATTCGGCATGATATCTTTTTACAAGAAAGAAAAGAGCAAACCAATGATTGGTTAGAAGAGCCTTATAATTATTTGGTGGAACAAATAAATTCGGGCCAAGGAAGAAAAGAAACAGAAGAAAATTTAGCTTACAACTTTTATATGCTAGTAAAAAAATATCATTTGACTCCTTCAGAATATCAAATCTTATGGAATAGTATCTCACATTATATTAATACCATACACTCTTATCAAATCATCGATGTAGGCCTCGCTGGAAGAACTATAGACAAGATAGAAAAGATAAAAAAATATCAATTGGATCAGGATGACATAAAAGAAAGTTATCTTTTTGCTCTTTCCTTTGATAAAAAGCTCTCTCAAAGAAGTGATTTATTAAGATCCTTTTTGATGAAGAAGGGATCTGATATTCAAGAGGTTCAGAAATCTTTAAAAAACAGCTTAACAGAAAAAGAGTTTTCTGCTATCCAAAAGATAAAAGCAGAAATGAATCAAACCATTCAAAAAGTAAAAAAATTAAAATTGTAGTAGGAGGACGACGGGATGAAAAATCAAAAATATACGGATACAGAATTAGAAGAAGCTTTAGTAATTTGTAATAGAAAATATCCTAAAAAGGATCATATTCCTCAAAAAGCAGTAGTAATTTTAAAAGATGGAAGGGTAGTGAAAATAGGAAATTGGGGTAGTAATATAAAAACAGGAAATACCCATTCTTCAAAAGAAATAAAAGCAATTCTAGATAAACTTTTCCCTAATCAATTAACTTATCAACGACATTTTTATACAGACCAAGAAATTAAAGAAGCAATTAAGAAATACAAAGAAGAAAATCCTACCTTACAATGGATTGATAGTTCCGCCGTTGTTATTTTAGACAATGGGAAAAAAGTACTATTGGGAGCTTATGGACAGCGTATTAAAAATGGGGTCAAGAAAATATCTGAGGAAATGAAAGCATATATTCTTTCTTATTTTCCAAACTTATTTGAGGGGAAAAAGCCTTTTCTAGCCCAACAAAAAGATTCCCTATTAAAAGAAGCTTTGAAAGCTTATAAAGAAGGACATCCGAAAGCCAATAGAATTCCCTTGAAAGCGATAGTAATTTTAAAAGATGGTCGAAAGGTAAGAATAGGAAGTTTTGCAGCCAATGTAAAAAATGGTTCCACCAAAGCTTCACCCGAAATATATAATCTTCTGCTTTCTTTATATCCTCATCATTTTGATAAGCAGCGAGGATCCGTAAACTCTTATGTAGTTCAACAAGTAATGAGAAAGGAAAGAAATAAATATGATTTCTGGACAGTAGAGCATGTATTAAAAAAATTTGGATTAAGAAAAGAAGCTCTTGATCAAATTCTTTCAAAGATAAAAATAGAATCCCCAAAGGATTTTTCAAAACAAGAACAGACGAAAGTATTAATATCCACTTATTGTAACAGCCAGGGATATGATTATGAAAAGTTAAAAAAAGCTTTTCAATTACATAATTTTTGTAAGCAAGATACACTAGAGCAATTAATCAATCGTGTTATTACTAAACTTCCGAATGAGATTTCTACTTGGATTTATGAAAAGTATGGAAGTCTGGTAGCAGAGAAATTAACTTATTTAAAATTAGACGCGAAAGCAATATTAAAATATATGAGTGATAATATTGTTTCAATAGAAGAAGGAATTCAACATGAAGTGTTTGAGGAAGAAAAACAAACCGAAGGGAACAACTGGTTAGAAGATCCTTATAATTGCTTTATCAAAAAAAAGCAAAAGGAAGAGAATGTTTTAGAAGAGATCACAGAATTTAAAGAGGCATACCCCCTTAATGAATTGGAGAGTCAAGTACTAACAAAAAGTATCAGAAGATATTTTCAACTCCTAGGAGAATACCGAATATTAGATGTAGGACTTACAGTTGATCAAAAAGAAAAAATAGCGAAGATCAAAAAGTATCAGATGAATGAAGAAAATATTGAAGAAAGTTTCTTTGTCCCGCTTTTCTTTGATCAAGGAGTGTTATTGGGAAAGCAAAAGAAACTTTATCAAAGAAGAGAAGTTTTAAGACAATATATTATTGATTGGAATTATTATACGGAGGAAGAAAAAGAATTATTAACCACTACTTTTACGAAAGAGGAACTTCATTATATGGATCAATCTAGAAAGGAAATTGATCAAGTAATAAAAAAGACGAAAACCAAAAGCTACAAAAGATAAAATATTTTGACAGAAAAAAAGAAAAGTTATATAATAAAGCGCAAAAAAGAGGAAAATAAAAAGTGCCAAGAAAGCAAGCATACACAGAAGCTCAATTAAAAGAAGCCTTAAAAATCTATAAAGAAGAACATAAAAATAGTGATCATATTCCTTATAGAGCAGTAGTAACTTTAAAAGATGGAGCGAAAGTGAATTTAGGAACCTGGGGAACTTATATTAAAACAAGAAAAAAGTCGATATCACCGGAATTAGAAAAAGAAATTATTAGTTTGTTTCCCACACAATTTGAAGATAATAGAAGAACATATTTGGAAGAACAGATAAGAGAAGCACTAGATATCTATAAAAGAGATCATAAAGATAGTGACCATATTTTACGGAGTGCCGCAGTAACCTTAAAAGATGGAACTAAAGTTAATTTAGGGACTTGGGGAAATAATGTCAAAAGAGGAACTACAAGAATATCGCTTGGATTAAGAAAAAAAGTTCTTGAACTGTTTCCGAATCAGTTCAAGGTGATAAAAAAATCAAAGACAGGTAAGGCATCAACTTCTACGTTTCAAAAGTATAAAGATCTTTTCGATGGGAATGAAGAAAAGGCAAAACGAGTTGTAGAGTGTCTTAAAGAGTTAAGAGAGAGAAGACAAAGTCGAAAGAAACAAGAATGGAATATCGATAATTTGTTACAAGAGTTTGATGTTAATCTGGAACAGTTAGATTCTTATTTGAATCGAACAAAGACCGAAGATAGATCAGCTCCTTCTTCTCCTTTAAAATACCATGGAGAAACACTTCGTTCTTATTGTATCGAACACGGTTATAACTATGATCTTATTTCAAAAGCCGTTCGTCTTCATGATTTCTGTTCTCATGATACTCTAGAACAACTAATCAATCGCGTGATTACAACTTATCAACAAGAAGGACAACATGCTCCCTCTACTTGGATCTATGAAAAATATGGAAACTTAGTAAAACATGAATTAACTTATCTTCATCTAGATAGTAATGCTATTTTGAAAAATATGAGTCAAAATGTTATTTCTTTGGAAGAAGCGATTCGTCATGATGTTTTCTTAAAAGAGAGAAAAGAGCGAACCAATGATTGGTTAGAAGAACCCTACAATTACTTAGTAGAAGAAATTGATAGTGAAAAAGGAAAAGAAGAAACAGAGAAAGATTTAGTGAATCGTTTTTATGGTTTAGTAGAAGAATATCATCTAGACCAATCGGAATATCAAGTCTTATGGAATAGTATTTCAAGATATATTAATACTATGAGAGAATATCAAATGTTAGATGTAGGACTTACGACCAACGAAGAAGAAAAGATCGAGAAGATCAAGAAATATCGCATGGAGGAAGAAGACATTGAAGAGAGTTTCTTTGTCCCTCTTTCTTTCGATAAAGGGGTTTTAGTAGGAAGACAAAGTGAGTTATACAAAAGAAGAAATGAGTTAAGACAATATATTATTGATTGGGATTATTATAGTGAGGAAGAAAAAGAAGCTTGGAAAAGTAAATTTAATTCTGAAGAGCTTCATTATATTAATAAGACAAGAAAAGATATTGATAAAACAATCCAAAGTGTAAGAAAATGAAAAACAAATCGAAATAGAAAGGCTTTATTGATGAAGTTTTACAAGTTTCCATTCTAAAAAAGATAAAACAACAGGTGCACAAATCTTCTCTTTCATGTATAATAAGTGAAAGGAGAGAAAAAAGATGAAATTATTATCCATTAATGCAGGTAGCAGTTCATTGAAGTTTCGTTTATATGAAATGCCAGAAGAAAAATTATTAATGAAAGGAATGTTTGAGCGCATCGACTTAGAAGGTTCTAGTTATAGCGTGCGGATTGGTGAAGAGAAAAAAGGAGAACTTGTTCCTTTAAAAGATCATAATGATGCGGTGAAGCTACTATTAAATATATTAATTGAAAATAAAGTAGTAGAATCACTTGATGAAATCGAAGCGGTTGGACATCGTGTGGTTCATGGGGGAAACAAGTATTCTAAAAGTGTGGAGATTACCGATCGTGTTTTACTTGAAATTGAAGGAATTTCCGAGTTAGCTCCTCTTCACAATCCAGCTGCTTTAAAAGGAATTTATGCTTTTCAAAGTAATATTCCGAATGCTAAGATGGTCGCTTGTTTTGATACCGCTTTTCATCAGACGATGAATGAAGCGACTTATCTTTATCCGGTACCTTATGAATGGTATGTAAAATATGATGTTAGAAAGTATGGATTCCATGGTTTAAGTCATAAATTTATTACCGAAAAGATGACAGAAATTTTAGGAAAAAAGCCCAATTTAATTATTTGTCATATTGGAAATGGTGGATCGATTACGGCCGTAAAAGAAGGATGTTGTATAGATACTTCGATGGGCTTTACTCCAAACTCCGGTATTATGATGGGAACGCGTTCTGGAGATATTGATTATTCAATTATTAGTTATGTCATGAAGAAAGAACAGCGAAACCTAGATTGGATTGAACAACAATTAAATAAAGAAAGTGGTCTTGAGGGAATTGCTGGGATGAGTGATTTACGAGATATTGATCGGGCGTTTGAAGCGAATGAACAAAAAGCTTCTTTAGCGATTGAAATGTATACTTCAAGAATTGCTGATTATGTAGCGAAATACTATGTAAGATTAGGTGGAGTAGTCGATGCTATTTGTTTCACTGCTGGTGGTGGTGAAAACGATGATATCATTCGCGGAGAAACGTTAAAGAAACTTACTCCTCTTGGAATTGTTCTTGATGAAGAAAAGAACAAAGAAACGATTGTTCGTAAAGGAGTCGAAGGCATTATTACGAAAAGTGAATCAAAAATTCCGGTCTATGTTTTAGCAACGGATGAAGAATTAATGATCGCTCGGGATACGTATCATGTTGTAATAGAAGGGTAATTCCTTCTTTTTTATGTCTAAAAAAAGAAAATAGCATAAGCTAACATAGGTGAAAATATGAAAGAAAATAAATTTTTACAAAATGATTATGGTCTAGCTTATGTAAATCCACATGGGATTGGCTATAAATGTGAATCCTTCCAAGTTCGTTTTCCCCCACAACATCAAAATAGGCAACCGGGGATGGAATATGTCATGACACCGAAGCCGATCTTTGATAATCCCAACTATCGCGCGAGTGGAAAATTAAAAGGGAAAGTAGCGATCATTACAGGTGGTGATTCGGGGATTGGAAAAGCGGTAGCGGTTCTTTTTGCCAAAGAAGGGGCAAGCCTTGTTTTGGTTTATTATGATGAAGATCAAGATGCTTTTGATACCAAAAAGATTGTTGAATATTATGGAGGAAATTGTATCCTAATCAAAGGAGATATAAAGGAAAGAAATTTTAGTAAGAGAATTGTGCAAGAAACATTGAATTGTTTTGGAAAGATCGATATTTTAATTAACAATGCTGGGGTACAATATCAACAGAAGAAATTAACGGATATTAGTGAAGAACAATTTGATAAAACGATGAAGACCAATGTCTATGGTATGTTCTATCTAACCAAAGAAGTGCTTCCGCATTTAAAGGCGGGTAGTTCTATCATTAATGTAACTTCTATTACGACTTTTAAAGGAGAACCTGAATTAATCGATTATGTAACGAGTAAAGGGGCGATTGTAGGTTTTACAAGATCACTTTCTACCAATCTTGCTACCCAAAATATTCGAGTGAATGCCGTGGCACCGGGTGTCTTCTGGACTCCTTTGCAACCTGCTTGCTGGGAAGAGGAGAAAATTCCTACCTTAGGATCCGACTCTGCTATGAAACGGGCAGGCGAAGTCGTGGAAATAGCGCCGATCTTTTTATATTTGGCTAGTGATGATGCTAGTTATACAACGGGTCAAGTCTTCCATATTAATGGTGGAGAATACAAAGGATAATAGGAAAAGGAGATTGATCCTTTTCTTATTTCCTTTCCTGTAGTATAATAACAATAGATTTAGGAAAGAGGGAAAATATGAAAATTATTTCAATCAACACAGGAAGTAGTTCCTTAAAATTCAGTCTATTCAATATGGATAAGGAAGAAGTGATAGCAAGTGGTCTTTTTGAACGCATCGGTTTAGAAGGAAGCAGCTATACGATCAAATTCCATGGTGAAAAAATCAAAGAAGAAATCGAACTTCAAAATCATACTGATGCAGTAAAAGTGTTACTAGAAAAATTAATTTCTTTAAATATTATCGGCTCTCTAGATGAAATTAATGGGGTAGGACATCGCCTTGTTCATGGAAAAGATAAATATTCATCAAGCGTATTAATTACTGATGAAGTGGTAGAGGATTTAATCAAGTTTAAAGACTTTGCCCCTCTACACAATCCAGCGAATGTCTTAGGAATCAATGCTTTTCGGGAAGTGTTGCCTGATGTTCCCATGGTAGGAGTTTTTGATACTGCTTTTCATCAGACGATGAGTCAAGAAGAATATCTTTATCCAGTACCTTATGAATGGTATCAAAACTATGGTGTTAGAAAATATGGCTTTCATGGAACAAGTCATCGTTATATAACCAAGAAGATTAGTAAAGAATTAAACCGAAACGATTTAAAAATCATTAGTTGTCATGTCGGAAATGGAGGATCGATCACGGCCATTAAAGATGGCAAATGTGTAGATACTTCGATGGGCTTTACCCCGCTTGCAGGAATTATGATGGGCACACGGTCTGGAGATGTGGATGCTTCGATTATTCCTTATGTAATGGAACAAGAAGGACTTAATGCCAGTGAAGTGGTAGATGCTCTAAATAAGAAATCAGGTTTGCTTGGTATTAGTGAGAAAAGTAGTGATATGCGTGATGTGGTAGCCGGTATGGAAGAAGGCGATGAAAAGTGTAAGTTAGCTTTTGATATGTACACAAGAAAAGTAACGAACTACATTGCCGAATATTATGTCTTATTAGGCGGAGCCGATGTCATTGTCTTTGCCGCTGGACTTGGGGAAAACAGTGTTCCCTTCCGTAAAAGAGTTTGTGAAAATTTAGTTTGTCTTGGTATTAAACTAGATGAAAAAGCAAATGATTGTATGGGAGAACTTCGTAAAATTAGTAGCGACGACTCTTCCGTTTTCGTTTATGTTATCCCAACCGATGAAGAATTAATGATTGCGGAGGATACCAAAAGAATAATAAATGAGATTGGATAAGAAAAATGTTTAAAAAAATATACAAAGAAATAAAAAAATACGATACGATCATTCTAGCAAGGCATATAGGAGTCGATCCGGACGCGATGGCCAGTCAGTTGGCTTTGAAAGAAGCGATCAAGTTAACTTTTCCTAAGAAAAAAGTATATGCTGTAGGAAATGGTAGTAGTAAATTTTCTTATTTGGGAAAACTAGATAAATTAGAAGAAGATTGGCAAGATTTTTTGTTGATCGTCTTAGATACTCCTGACCGGAAACGGATTGATTTTAAAGACTTAGATAAAGCCGGAGAAATTATTAAAATTGATCATCATCCTTATATTGAAACCTTTGGGGATTTGGAGTATATAGACTCCAAAGCAAGCAGCACTTGTGAAATCTTAATGGAAATGTTATGTGCGACCAAATTAAAATGTAATGAACAGATTGCCAAAACCCTATATTGTGGCTTAGTAAGTGATTCCAATCGTTTTCTTTTTGACAGCTCTACTCCAAAAACTTTTGCTCTTGTTAGCTATTATCTAGCCAAATATCCTTTTTCTTTATCTGAACTTTATCATAAAATGTATTTAAGGCCTTTAAAAGAAGTGCGACTAGAAGGTTATATTGCTGAAAATATGAAAGTATCAGAAAATGGAGTGTCTTCTATTTTTCTAACCAATGATATTATTAGTAAATTTAAAGCTGATACCGCTTCGGCTGGCAATATGATAAATAACTTTAACTTTATTGAAGAAATATTAGTCTGGGTGATCGTAACAGAGGATTTAAAAAATAACAATGTTAGAATTAATATTCGTTCAAGAGGGCCTGAGATCAACAGAGTAGCAGAAAAATACAATGGGGGAGGACATCCCATGGCGAGTGGGGCTCGAGTAGGAAGCTTTGAAGAAGCCGAAGAATTGATTGAAGATTTAGATATCGTAACCAAACGTTATATAAGGAGCGTGGAACAAAATGAAAATAACAAATGCTGAGTTAGCAGTCATGGCCACCCGACGCAGTCAATATCCAGAAGATGGGAAGCCAGAATTTCTCTTAGTAGGACGTAGTAATGTTGGGAAGAGTAGCTTTATTAATACCCTTTTAGAGAGAAAAAATCTCGCTTACACCTCAAGTCGCCCAGGGAAAACACAAACTTTAAATTTCTATGAAGTAAATCATGAATTTTACTTGATTGATGTACCCGGTTATGGCTATGCAGAAGTGAGTAGAAGTGTTCAAGAGAAATTTGGTAAAATGATTGAAGAATACTTAGAAACAAGAAAAGAATTAAAAAGAGTTTTTTTTCTCGTTGATTTTCGCCATAAACCAAGTGAAGATGATGTTATGATGTATAATTTTCTAAAATATTATAAAATTCCTGTCACCATTGTAGCGACCAAAGCCGATAAAATTGGAACAAGCAAAAGAGAAAAATGCAAAAAACAAATCTTAGAAACGCTTGATTTAGTTGTAGGGGATAACTTAGTGATCTTCTCTAGTGAAACCAAAGAAGGAAAAGAAGAAATCCAAAAAGAATTAGAAGACTTAGCCGTAGACACGATCTAAGTCTTTTTGCATACCCTACACTAGGTGAGAAACATGCATATGGTATTTGAAGAGGATGACTCCTTTACGATTTTTTTTATGAAAAATATTTATGATCAAGATAAAACGGAAACCATGAAAAATATTAAAGAATTCTTATTAACCTATAATCAATATTATCATTTTCTAAAAGCTGGTTTCTATCAAGTCGAAGTGGGTTTTCATGAAAAGATAGGAACCATATTAAAAATTTCTTTTCTCGATGATTTTGATTTAGGAGATCATAATATTGATATGAAAATTATTTTTGTGGGAAGACAGAAGATTATTTTGGAGCTAGAAGAGATTCCTTTTGGTATAGAAGATTTTTACCTTTATCAAGGAAAATTTTATTTGTTAGAAGAAGAATTAACGAAGAAAAAATTTTTTCGAGTTTTAGAACATAGTAAAATCCTTTATGGAGAAAAAGTAGCAAAATTAAAGCGATATCTAAAAAAGTGTCATTTAAAAAAAGATCAAGTATTTTGATCTTTCAAAAAATGGATTCCGTTAGCATTTTAGTTCTCAAACTCTAAGCCAAAAATACAATTATCATACAAAAAAGAAATTATTTTCTCTTTTTCACCTGTATTATAATATTCTGTTAACAATTGATTAGAGTTGTTCGGAAATTAAATTAAGCAATATAAAAGTTATAAAATGCACAAA
>ERZ1643249.859-NODE-859-length-32358-cov-12.511531_pt1 | contig 32358 bp, 40 predicted proteins | sample MGYA00579263_ERZ1643249 | MGnify/ENA primary metagenome ERZ1643249 (study PRJEB29033, sample SAMEA4952264) | chicken gut metagenome | biome: Broiler Chicken; feature: Gastrointestinal Tract; material: Caecum | place: Ireland | collected 2018 | study: Broiler...
TGTCTCCATTCAACTGATAATGTAATTCTAAAATCTCGTACTTGTAAAGTAGTTTCTGCTTCAGTTAAATTAGAAACAGTTTCTTCAGACCTATCGTCTTCTGAAGCATTATCTGCTTTTTTCCATCTTCCAAATTCCCATCCTAACATTGGGTCATCTGCTTTAATAGTTAATGTAGTTCCTTCTTCAAACTCTCCTTCTATTTCCCATCTATCTTCTTCATCTGGCACTTTTATCTTACCACCTTCAAGAAAAACGTGATAAGTAGGAGTTGAGCCAATTCGATTATATTTCATTTCAAGTACTATGTCTTTACCTGGCATATTTACTATTGCTTCTTCTGCATATACGTCATTTACATATTGTGTATCACCAGTCCATTTAGTAAATTCCCATCCTTCATCTGGTCTGTCTGCATATATGTTGACTTGTTCACCAATTGGATTATTATAAAATTTAGGTTCTCCGTCTTTACCTATGACAGTTAATGTATATTTTATGTCTGGATTTGGTACATAATAAGTAGCTCGTACGACCACGTCGTGTGTTAAGTTTCTGATTGTAGTATTTTCAGCTAATGGTTGAGTTACGTCGTTATCGTCTCCAGTTAATACTTCCCATTGGAAGAATTGCATACCATCTGGTGCTGGGTTCATTATAATTTGTGGATTTGAATTTCTTAAAAATGTTCCAGACGTCGTACCGTCTGCTAATTTACCATTTATAACTGTAACATTGAAATGTGGAATTGGTTTATAATTAGCCTGTATGGTTCTATCTGTAGACCCCATTGTTATTGTCATAGGATTTGAATAAGAAATGACTTCTTCTCCTTCAGACCAATAAGCTAATTCATAAGTTTCTGGTGCTTGGTCACCATAGCATTTAACTACTGTACCCTCTCTATATGTACCACTACCGCTACCGTTTATAACGGTTAATGTGTGTAAATTACCGTAAGTAGCTGTAACTTCACAGTCATTACTTGGCATTACAATAGATGTATTTACACTATACGCATTTCCAATAGAATGCCAATTTCCTCTCCATCTATACCAAGTAGTATTTTCTGGAGCACTATTTGCCGATATATTTACTGACTGTCTTTCTTTATATGTACCACTACCAGTACCGTTATTGACTGTTAAATTATAAGAATTTCTATTACGATAATATGCGTGATAAGTTACATTTTCATCACCCATAACAATATTATTACGATAATGTGAAGTACTAAATCTGGTACCATTTTTGTCCCAATAATCAAACATATAATCGCTTAATACTTCGTCTGTACCTATACTATATTTTTTTCCAATACCAACTATAAAACTTCTTGTTCCCCCATTATTTCCTTCGTTTTCTATAGTAACTGTTCTTGCGTCTACAAATTCACAATCAATAACCGCATTACCATCTCCAATATAAAATGTTGTAGTAGCACTTTCAATATCTGCAAAACTTCCTACACCTTCAAGTATCCATCTTCCGAAAGTTTTACCTTCTGGTGGAGCTGGTGCAATGATTTGGTGTCCACTTTGTTCTTTTGCTTCTTCTATTTTATTTGTTCCATCAATAGTACCTTGTACCATTGTTACAGTGTTATATGAATAAACATAACTCCAATGAGATGTAAACCTTAAATTTACATCAGGCATTCTAAGTGAGTTAGAAGTAACGTCTTCTAAATATGCGGTATCTCCACTCCAATAAGCAAATACCCACTTAGGACCTCTTGAACCAGCCCTTAAATATACGTAGTCTTTATAATCATACCAACCTTGGATTTCACCATCTACAGTTACACTATGCTGACCTGCATTTATATAAAAAGAAGTTAGTTCAACGTCACAATCTGGCATAGTCAGCCAAGATGTAGAAGGTTCAATACCACCAGTAAGATTATCCAACCCTTCTTCTGTTCCTTGCCATTCATAAAAGGCCTTACCAGGCGCAGCTGTATCTGCTAAAATTCTAACTTCGTCACCTGCAAAGAATTGTCTAGTTGTTCCTCCAAGGTCATCATAAATCGTACCACCGTGCAAAGTTAAAGTTCTGGGAAATCTAGTTTTGAAATTAGCTGTTAATTCAACTTTATAATTTTCACTATCGTGATATACCATTTTAAAAGTCGTAACTTGAGATGTTACGTCTTCAACATATTGAAGGTCTTCTTCTGCACCACTCCAATTAGTAAATATCATATATTGAGCGTCTTCTCCATAAGGAACACCCTGTATATGAACAATCTCGTCTTCTGCTATAAATTCAGAAGATTTATTATATTCTTGTATAATACCATTTTCAATTGTTAATAACCATTTCTGAATTGGTAATTCTGGTTGGTCGTGCATTAAATCTAAGTTATATTCAATTGCATTTGCGACTTGATATGTGAATTGTGTGGCTTCGTGTAACTCTATAAAATCTTCTTGTATTTCTGGATTTGAATTATTCATAAGTAACATTACATTTCTAACAATACGTATCATATCGTCTCTATTTGGAATATCTTGTTCGGTCCAATTTGTTTTTATAGCCATAGAAGGTGGTACCCTTATAATTTCGTGGTCTACCATATATTCAGCACAGTATTTTGTATTATTTTCAATTCTATTTAAGTCAAAATAATTATAAGAACCTTTTGTATTTAGATTAGTTGTATCTGTTTCTAAGATTTGTACGTCTCCATAAGTTCTATCAAAAATAGGCTCTATCCATTCTACTGAATAACTCATAGTTTAATCACCTCCATATCTCCTCCCCAAGTACCGTCAAAAGTGATATGGTTTTGTAATACATATCCGTTTATTAGTTCATTTTCTCCGCTAAATGGAGTTTGAATTTTAGTTATATCTCCAGCGTCTACTAATGGTTCTCCTCTAGTATTCATTGTATATTTAAAACGTTTATCGTACCATAATTTATACTTTTCTTTAATTTTATCTTCTGGGTCTTCTTTCATTAGTTGAGTGTTTATGATTAAAGTGTCTTTTGTTACACTTCTTTCTTGAGTTTCTGTGGTAGTTATTTTATGACCCATAATGGTAACTTCAATCTCTGGTTCAGCTTCACTAACTGTAACAAACATATTAGCTCGTCTACAGAATAATTGTGGATTTTGTACTTTGTTTTCTGGTAAAGCACTTACTGGTACACATTCACTATATGTTATTTCTACTTGATTTTGTAATACACTCGTTTTTACTATTTCAGTTGTGGCCTCGTCAACTGTAGAATTATACTTTGGTAATGAAATATTTGTTGTATGTTCTAGCTGTTCTGCGGCTGGGATACTTTCAAAGTTTTCGTAATTAAATTCGTGATGATTTGTAAATGAGTTTAAATCATTAAGTTTTAGATTTGCAAATTTAATTGTTCCATCATCTTGTATAAGAAGTGTTGCCCCGACTGAAAATGCTAATAATTGAATAATTTCTCTTACCGGTATTTCTGGTAATACAGTATTTATTAAATATGAACCATAGCTCTTTCCACTATCGTCATTACTAAATATAATAGTTTCATCTGGTAAACCTTCAAACTGCATAAGTCTATCTGTAATACTTTTTACACTTCTATTGTTTTCAAACATTTCATTTGTGTAAGTATCTTCCATCATATCTAATACTGAACCACATTCAAACGTACAAGTATCTTCACTTGTAGTAATAGATAATAGTCGTAGTTCTTTCCAGTCATCCCATTCTATTTCTTGGATACCCTCTGTATTATCAATACTCTGTGTTTCTTCGTTATATCCATATATATTATAACCATTTCGTATTAAAACTTTTGTATTATTATCTAATTTAATATATCCATTTTCAGGGTTATCAATATTATATATTTGGCTGTAATTGTTCATAGTAAAACTAAAAACTCTACTAGGAATGCTATCTGGTACGTAACTACATTTATCTGTGTAATCTGTACTTACTACTTGGTCTTGATTTAAACTTATTACTCTACCAAACATTAAACTGGATAATCTTATTCTTCTTTTTCCACGTCTAGTACCTATAAATTCAATTATTACTTTAGATACATTTTCTTGGTTAACTTCAAATATAATGTTTGGTAAAGCTCCCTCTGTAGATAAATCTTTAGTAATTTCTGTTAGTAAAGTTTCCTCATTATAAAATGAACATTTTATATTCTTAGGATAACCAGATGGCACTGCTGAATTTAAAATTAAACTAAAGTTTTCTACTTGTGATAGTTTAGATAATCCAAGAGTAATAGTTGGGTTTGTTTCAAAATCTCCATTTTCGTCAGAAATAGAATTACTTACATATCCGTTGTATCTAACTCCTGGAGTAGGATTTACAAATCTACCATTTAATAACCACATATTTTCTTCTAATGTAGCAAACGTTGTATTTGTATAGTCTTTGATGTTTTTAAGTTTTTCTATGTCAGAATAAGTACAAATGTCATTAGAAGTTATATTTGCTATTTCTACTTGAGCGTCTTGTGTATACATCATTATATCCATATAACCTTCTGCTCTGGTTGTTACGTTTAAGTATTTTTGTTCAAGTGCCATCTTTTACTCCTTTCTAATAACTTAATATATAATTTTTGTAAGGTTTGTGTTGATTACAATGACGTGAGATAGTAGCTTCGCTTGTATTAAAGTATTGGCTACATTCCTTACAACTATCATAAGTAGCTACTAAATTACCTTCTAAATTATATTGATAAACAGTTTTTATTCTATTTTCTCTATTCCATTTTGATACAGCTTGTTTTTGTTTTTCACTTGGTTTTTGTAATCCTAGCTTATATGCGTGCTTTTGATTCTCACTTCTTGTTATCCATTCTAAATTATCTGCACGATTATTGAACTTATTACCATCTTTGTGATTTACTTCTGTCTTATGTTCAGGATTAGGTACAAATAATTCTGCTATTAATCTATGTAATCCATAGCGTTTTCCATTGATTTTTATACGTACATATCCTAACTTATTTATATCACAATTAGTAAGTATTTTCCCTTTATGATGTCTGTAATAACTTTTTACTCTGCCTAAATTACTAAATTCAACCATTCTTTCAAATTTAGGATGAAATTTCCATATTTCTTGTTCCATAATTATCACCTCTTATTATGGATGTTATAATATAAATAATTATGAAAACCAATAGGTTATGGGTATCAGTATCCGCATATCTATTAGATTACATTTTACGTCTCTATACCAAATTGGTCGTTTTATATAAGTATATTCTGAACCTGCGTAATATTTCACAGTTTCCCATTCACAAGGAGTAGCTTCAAAATCCCCCCAATAGAATTTTCTTTTTATAAACTGTTCATATTCGTCATCCCAATACCATAGTTCACATTCAAATTTTGCAATTTGCTTTTTCAACCAATTCACGTCATATCTTGATAGATATGGCCAATATAAATTTTCAAATTTGTTAAGTCTACGATTTATTTTTTGAGCTACTACTTGTCCTTTTGCGTTTCTAGTAGACCTAACTAATTGCTCCGATTTTTCTTGATAACCAATGGCTGGGTTATTCACAGTATTCCAATATGGGTTTTCTTGGTCATACTTTGAATAATCCTCAGTCAAACGATTACCATTTGGGTCGTGAAAATAGAAATTTTCACCATTTATTATTAATAGAGGAGCAAATGCGTTTGTTTTAGGACATAAACCCATAATTTAACTACCTCCTTTATCTAGCGAAAACAGAATTATTTAAAGGTTGGTTACCATTTCTGTTTTTAGCTTTTTCCACAGTAGCAACTAAATCACTACCTCTTTGTCTGAATTCGCCCTTAACTGCTATGCCTTGTGCAATAGTTTGTTCTAGACGAGAAATTGCATTTAACATCTGACTGTTAACTTCTGATTGTGCTTGATAAGCTTTACCCTGCATACCAACACCTTCATTATATTTTGCTGGAATAACAGCTTCTCCTTTGTGTAAGTAAGCAAGTCCGTCACTAGGCACATAATTAGTTCCAGTAGCATATCCTGGTACGTCTATATATGATTGTCCGAAAATCTTACCGTCATTTCCTATATCTAGCAACCTCATATACCAAGGGGCGTTTTTAACAGCTTGTTCAATTGCATTTACTCTACTTTGCATTTCTTTTTGCACTTCTCCAGTTAAGTTCTGTAAGAAGTATTCTCTTTCGTCTTTACTATATTCAAAATATAAATCAGTTAATTCATTTAAGTTCTCCTCTGTAGTGCTATACTCATCTTGAAATTTCTTTTGTAAATCCGGTGATAAATCTTTTAATATAGCACTAGCTTGTTCAGCAGAACCTTCTTTTGCGATTTGTACCATTTTTTTAGTTGCTTCTTCTGCGGTATATACATTACTTGCATATGCTACTTCTATTCTAGCTGCGGCTACTTCAAAATTACCTGCTTCAATGTCTTGTGCGATTGCCAAATCCATTTCTGCTTTTTGTAATTTTCTTTTTGCTTCTGTTAATTTATCTGTAAGTCCTGCATTATTTTGATAATGCCAATCTAACTGGTCTAATGCTCCAGATAGTTCACTATTTAAACCAACAGCCATTTCTGAAGTATAATTACCATCTTTCATCGCTTGAACTAATGAGTCTAAATAAGTAGTACTTACACCATATTTTTCACCTAGTGCGTATACCTTATCTGTTTGAGTTTGTAATGCTTGATTTGATAAATCCAATAACTCTGAAAAATTATTTACTTGAGTTGAAGCACCTTGCACCGCACCTTCATAATATTCTATCTTTTGCATTTCATTGTTCATTTCTTTTGCTTTGACAGTAGCTTCTTCTATTGCTGGAGCTAATATACTAGATATTGTACCTGCAATTGCACCAATACCTGCTCCTATAGCTGCTCCAATAGGTCCACCTATAGCAAGTCCTGCTAATGCCCCACCAGCGGCTCCACCTAGTATACTTACCGCAGCTCCACCAGCTCCAGACTTTTTATCTTCTTCTTTTCCTCCATATTCTGTTAGACCAAGATTATAAGAAGTATCATCTGCAATTATATCGAAACCTGTTGCAATACTTCCTGTAGCAATTGCTACACCAGCTACAGCGGTAAGTGCCTGAGCAAATATAGTACCAAGTGACGCTCCTCCGGCTTTAAATGTACCAATCATTCCTCCACTATTAAACATAGCTTTGAAACCACGTACCATATCACTACCAAATTGAGTACCACATATTACATCTAAAAGCTTACTACCTATTCCTTTTATTCCAGTCCAAACTAAACTACCTAATGACTTAAAAGCTTTTCCTATTGCACCAAGTAAAGTAGGACCAAATATTTTCAATAATTGCCAACCTACGAATAACGCTAATAAAGTAGCTAATAAACCTTTCCAATGTTCAATTACCCATTTACCAATTGCAGTTTCTTTAAACCAGTCCCAAATAGCTTTTCCAATAAGCGCTAGTGTTTCTCCAAGAAGACTTAAAATTGTTTTCATTACTTCTCCAAAACCTAAATCTCCTTTAATTATACCAGCAAATAAATCACCTATCTTATTAGCTAAATCTATCCATTCTTGTGATAATTGTGGTTTATATATTTCTCCTAGTAAATTGTCTGGGTCATTTTCAGACGACGAACCAATATCGTGTAATTCATCAAATCCTGCTGTGACATTTTGAATTTCTTCATAGGTCTTTTTAAAATCATTTGCATTTTTCTGGTCAAATAAACTTATTGGTGTATAACCAAAAGCTTCTTGAATCTTCATAGATATTATATCAAAAAATCCTATAATGTTCACTAATTGTTGTGCAATCCATTCCATAAATGGTTTTATAATTTCTCTGAAGTTATTTTTAATAACATTCATAGTTCTTTGCCATTTAACGTCATAGCTTCCAAAGTCCTGAAACATTTTTCTAACAAGATTTATTGGATTTATCATACTTAATAAGTTTTTAAATGCTTGTCCAATACTACGTGACATAAGTTGATAAGTATAGTTTAGTATTTCGGCAAGTCTAGTTTGAAATTTAAGAGCTTTTCCATTCTTATCTAGTCCCGAATTTATATTTCTTAATATTCCATTGTTCTCTTTTAATACAGGCGAAGTAAATTTAAGATTTTTCACTAATGAACTAAATCTTCCACCTGTTCTTTTTATAATTTCATCATTTGCTAATAAATCAGCTCTTATTGTATTAAGTACTAATTTTTCTTCTTCCAAATCAGCTAATGTTTTATAGGCCGCACTGGTACCTTTTTCTATATAACCCTCTTTATTAAACTTAACATCTCCTCGTTCTTCCATACCTTTAAGTTCTGTTTCTTTAGTTTGAATATTTATTAGTACTGATTGTAAAGCCTTATTTATATTACCAAGGATTTGATTTAGTCCGTCTGCTTGTGCACGTGATTTTTCAAGTGATGGCATAAAAGCGTATCCAAGACCACCAGTGGCAAAACCTAAAAAGTTCTTCCAAAATCCTCCTCCATTTTGAGCATTTTGCATTTGTCCTCCAGAAAGAGCTTTATTTAATCCTTTGGTTATTTCCGTAGTATCTACTTCTATACCAGGTGTTAATTGAATTTTTTGTGCTAACTCTGGATTTTGTTCAATACTAGCTTTATTGGTTCTATATAATTGTAGAATACGTCTCATACCAGCTATATCACCAGTATCGTTTGGATTTCTACCATTATTTAAACCATAAATTTTAACACGTTCTGCCGCCATTTCATCTTGCTTATCTGCATTAGCTTTTAAGACTTCTTCGTATTCTCTAGTCGCACCAGTTACATCTTCAATTGCACTTACTAATGAATTCCAAAAGCCTTGTCTTAGAGGAGAGGCATAAATTGTTGATTTTTGAACTTCATTAGACCTTGACGCTTCTTCTAATTGTCTTTTACGTTCTTCTTCTACTTCTTTAGTCCTACGTTGTCTATTAACTATGTCAGTACCTTCATAATAGTTTTTAAAAGTACCTTTTACTGGTATAAGTGCCATTTGAGCTCTTATAGGGTCAATTGATTCATTAAGCGAATCCCATGCTTTCTTCATCTCTATAGAGTAGTCTGGTTTTTCTTTAATGTCAGCAGAAGCCTTATCAGAAGTTGATTTTGTCGTCATGTCTTTTTCTGCATTATCAGTAGTTTTATCTGTAGTAGTCGAATCTTGTTTCTTTTGACCTTTTGAAGTAGCCTTTTGTAATTGTTGCAATATATTTCTAACTAACTGTATTAATTCATCTGCTTTTGTATCTGTATTGAAACCTGTAACAGCATCTTGTTTAACAGTTCTAGCTGTATCTCTATCTATATCTCTATGCTCTTTACTTATTTTTTCTGCGGCGTCATCTTCTACTGCTTCTTTTGTATTTCCTATTTTAATTGACCTGTTTACATTTCCTGTTTCTCTTACTGTATCATTTACTGCACCAAATACTGTTTCCATAGTGCTGTTTAAATTATTTAGCTCAGTTTTATACGCGTCAGATGATTTGACTGCTTTGAGTGTCTCATCTAATTGACTTAAACTACCTCTAATATTACCAAGAACTTCTGAGTCCCATGATTTTAATTTATCATAAAATTCTTCAACTATTTTTTTAGTGTTTTCATGGCCAGGTCCAACACCTTTTTCTTCGCCTTCTTTTAAGTCAGTGAATCCAATTGCATCACTTTCTTCTATATCGTAAGGCTTGTTCAATGCAGTCTTGATATCTTCTTCAGTTTTTATAATTGCTTGGTCTAAAGATTTACCGCGTATTTCAGTCATTAAAGTTTTATTTAATACTTTCATTATAGCTGCTAGTTGAGCTAAAGTATTAGCTGTAATACTTTCATCTCCAGCTTCTGACTGTCTAATAGACGCTGTTAAATCTCGTTTTACTTTTTGATAAACCGCAGAAATCATCTGAGCTTCTGTAGTTGGTGTACCAGATTTTTTTCCATGGAGTTTATTATCTTTTCCTATTTCATAGTCTTTATCTATATAAGTAACTAAAGACGCTATTGCTTTAGCTGTTTCTTCTTTTAATATTTTATTTAACTCTCTAGCCCAGTTACTACCATAAGAGCTATATCTACTTAGTCTAGCTTCATGTTCGTTGAATGTAGTCTTGTCTATGTTACCACTAGACTTTAAATAAGGTCCTTCTTTATAGTATGTTTTTAAGTCTCGCTTAGCTTCTGCTTTTTCTCCTGCACCTTGAGCTCGTTTAGAATATTCTTCTTGTTGTTTATAATATTCGTCTTCTGTTGTAGGACGTCTTGAAGATTTAGTTTTTCTACTAGAATCTGTTTTTTTAACTTTTGTTTCATAAGGACGAGAAGCTTTTTGTGAATCTTGTAATGTTTTATATGATTTTTGTAATTCTTCTACTTGTTTACGAATTTCTCTAAAAATTTTATTTTGGCGACCTTTACCAGCAGAGTCTAAAGCTTTAGCGAATTTATCAAATTTACTTGTTAGAGTATCAATGTCTTTTCCAGACGCAGAAAAGCCCTTAGCCATCATCTTACTTAATTCTGAAGTGATGTCTTTTTGGGCTTCTGTCAATTTCTTTTTTGTATTGTCAATTGGTACAGTTATATCAACTGGCACTTTAATATGGCCATCATTACCAAAGCCTTTTTCTACACTTTTTTTAAGTTTTTTACCAGTTTGCTCACCACTAGATTCATCTGCTTCAGCACCAAAGACAATTTTGATTTCATCTTCATTATTAGCCATATTAAACTACCTCCTACTACCTAAATCTATATCCTGTGACCCATTATATTGGAAATTTGTTTTTTCCGGTTTTCACTGATTTATTTATTCTTTGTTCATAATCTTCTCTCAGCCAATCTGGCATTGGCGCGTTTCGTTTCTTTTCAAATAACTCTGGTAAGGCTTCTTCTACCTTGGCTGGATAAACCTTTGCTCCAAACGCAGCACGATTCATACTTCCTAAACGCCAAAGTCTATAAGCTACACCCTCCCTTTTATATTTTAAAATAAACAATAACTCTTTACAGGAATAATTATAAAGAGTGTTCAATTCGCAACCTTGTCTCACCAGTTCGGCGTATAAGTCGTGAACAACGTGAAATCCAGCTAATGGGTCGTACTTATTTTCTTCTTCAAAAATTTTACTTATTCCAAGTCTTCTCTTTATTTTCTCCACTGGGAGTTGGTATCTCTGGTTGTTTCTTTACTAGACCAGATTTTTCTACGATTTGAGATAAATATGTTTCTGCTAATTCTTGCATACCATATTCTTCAAGTAATGCGTCAAATAAATCCCCTTCATTTTTGTATTTTAATTTACAAGCGTCATTTGCGCAAGCATAAAAGATATTACACATTACTGTGAAATTTGGATTTTGGAATGCTTCGAATATATTTCTTCCTAATTTCTTTTCTAAGTATAAAATAGATGAACTTTTTAGTTTAAATTCATATTCTATTCCTTCAATTTTAATAATTACTACATTATCCATAATTGTAATCCTCCTATTAATTTTAAAAAAATGGTGGATGTAAACGCCCGAAGATTATACTGGCTAAACTGCCCACCAAGTTTAGTTTATATTTCAATTATTACAAGCTACTTTCTGCTGGTAATGATACTACTATATCAGATTTAACATCATGATATATACTGAATTTTTCAATATCTTGTTGAGCGTCTGCTGTATAAGATATATTTGTTGTAGCATCATATTCTATGATAACTCCTGAAGCTTTAACTACTATCCAGTGAGCTTTAACTTTATCGTCAGCCATAGCTTTAACTGCTCTTAAGTTATGCACTGTACCGTCTTTTGGTACGTCAGTGAAAGTCATCATATTGATTTCATATGTTACTTCTGCTGCTGGTTGTAAACCTAAAACTGACGTTTCAGCTTTTGTATTATCAAGAGTTGTTGTGTCGATAGTATTTGGTTGTCCACCAAAATCTGGTGTAGAAGCTAGACCATAAACACGATGATATTCATTAGCTTCAAGTTTATTCAATAAAGCCTCTTCTCCATCGTATGAACCGTTAACTCCTATAAATTCAAATGTTCCGTCTCCTTTTGTCTTTGTTGTGTAATATAACGCAGTACCAAGTGTGGCTACTTGAACTTTTGCATCTGGGTCCATAATGTTACCTCCTTATAAAATTTATTATCTCTTAACAAAGTATTTAGTTGAATAGAAACTATCTAAGGCTTCTTTCTAATGTATTTGCTTGTGCATAAGCAGTAAGCATACATTCACGATATCCTGTATCAGGTACCAAAGGACTGTCTTGTGTTGTTGGTCTGAATCTTAACTCACCTAATTTTTCACAAATATCGTCTAAATAATCGTCAAATTGTTTTTGAGTACCGCCTTTAGTTGATAAATAGCCAACGATTGAAATTGTATATTGTTCATTATCATAAGATAAGTCTCTTTTATTTAAACTAGTTCTAATGTCATATCCAAAATAGTATCTACCTACTTCTACTAAGTCTTGAGACACAATTAATCCACATTCTAATCCGTCTATTTCTGTTAATTTAGCTTGTATCATTCTTCGTATGTTATTGACTAAACGTGACATTATTTTGCTCCTTTCCTCGTTTTACGTAGATATTTACCTTTTTCAATATCTGGTATAAGTGTGTTTTTTATAAAATTATCCATATGGTCTAAGGTTAATTTTTTAAAACCATGTCTTGGAGTAGGTACATAGCTAACATAAGGTGTATGGCTCCCTTTTCCACCAAGTATATATACGTCTGACTCACTTTTTCCAGTACCTTTATCTAGCCATTCATAAACATCTTTTACAGAAGTACCGTCGTCATATTCTTTATTGTCTAGTACGATTTTAACAGTATCACCGTCAATTACTGCGTGTACACTTGTGATTAGTTTTCCACTATGGTGGTAAGGTTGTTTCTTTTGATGTTTATGTTTTTTATTATATTCTGCCACACTTTTTCCACTTTGCTGAATTGGAGCATAAGTAGAATAAATATCGTGTTTATGCTGGTTTTCTAATTCTTCTCGTAAAACATTTTTTACCTTACCTTCACAGTCTTTTGCTATTTCTTTTAACTTTTTTGTAACTAAAATACTTAACTGTTTTGAGATTTGGCCTTTTTCGTTTTGACTTATCATAAAATTACCTCCATTGTATGTCAATATATAACGGGGTAACCTTTACTATCGCATATTTATTTCCGTTTCCACTCAACTAAATACTTTGTTAAGTTATCTGGAGAGTTTTGTGTTTTCTCCAATAGAAATGGTTCAAGGTCATTGTAAATAGATTTGAAACGATATGTTTTTAAAAGGTTAGCTCCGTATGCACTATTTTCTATTTCATCAGAAGCAAGATATTGAACTGCTCCGTCAGCTTCAAATATGTTTTCATATTCTTCAATAACGTCTCCGTCAAGACCACGCTTAGATGTTAGTTTATATAGTATTACTGGTGTTAATTTTGATAATAACATATCCTCCCTCCTCTATTTACAACTTCCTAATTTATTCTCTATTAAAGACTTACGTCTTCATTATCAGTGATATTGAATGCAATAGCACCTGTTCTATTATTTAAAATGAATACATCACTATATTCTTTTTCATAATAGATATAATCACCTTTAGTACCTGCTGCTGGAGCTTCCATACCAACAAATGCGTATTTGCTAGGTGTTAAGATAGCAGATGGATGTACTAAGAATAAGTTGATTTGTTTAGCTGTTGAAGATGGTTCGAATCCAGTGTTGAAATCATAAGCAGTCTTCATTAAGAATGAAGGTACACTTATTAAATTGATTTCGTCTAATCTATCTACAACTCTGTTGATAGTATTAGCACCACCTTGAACACTTCTTGATAAACCAATTTGACTAGCTTGTTTTAACAGTGTTTTAACAGCTGGAGTTACATATAATATTCTTCCTTGAGAAGGTACTAATGCTTCGTCCATAGCTTCCATTAACTTGTCAAATACAAGTAAAACATTATCAACTGTTAATGCAGTTGTATCTGCTGTTTTTCCTTCAGCTACCCAATCAGCATATATTTTGCTTATTGTGTAAGCGTCTTTTTCTGGGAATTTTTGTGTTTCGTTAAATACTTGTGTTGCGTTTTGGATAGTTAATATCATATTAGTATCCATAACGTCAGCTGGGTCTATACTTGTTGACCACTCTCTGTAGAATGTTAAAGTTTTTGTTTCAAAACTGTTATCTACGTTTCTTTGGAATGTTCCATCTATTGAGTCTCTGTTAACATTTTTTCTACCTGTTACAGAGATTGATGGAATGTGAATAGTTTTTGAATCTACGAACTTATAAGTTTGATTGTTAGCTACATTATATAATTCACCAAAATTTAATACATTTGGGTATGCTTGTGCTAACGCTCTTTCGTAGCTTTCAGCATAATTTACTGCTGCCATAATGAATTCCTCCTTTAAATTTATTTTATTAAATGAAACAAGTTCGTAGCAAACCGAATGGGTAAACTACATAACTTTTTACATTACATAGAAATATTACCCATCCCATTTGCTACGAACTTGGATAGAATTTTTTTATATTAAACAACCAAAATTCGTATGCCCCCAGGACATATCTATTTCTGTTCATATTATAACAAATATGAACAGTTGTGTCAACACATTTATTTATTTTTTAACAATTTAATAATTTCTTCATTTTGTTCTATAATTTTCTTCAAATAAATATTAGTTTGTTCGTCTAATACTTTATCTTGTTGAAGTAAATGTTTCATCAAATCGTCATTACTTAATTGGGACATATTCATTTGAAAATCCATCAATTGGCACATATTCGCAATTATGTTTAGGATAAAATAACTATCATTTTTCATCATATCACTTCCCAAACATTCTTAACCACCCTATCTCTACAATCGAAAGTATCATATACAACACCATCTTTTATAACAGTAATATGACCTCTCATTGTAACCAAATAAGTACCTATTGAATAATCTTCTAAAACATCTTGAACTGTGTCACCAGGATATGTTCTTACTCGGTCATATCTATAGTCTAGTAAAGGTTCAACAAAATTTACATCATCTAATAAAATTCCATTTTTCTTAGCGATTCTACTTAAATCGTCATAAGTATCTCCCCAAGTTTTATTCTCAGCTACAGCTATGGCACGAATAACACAGTCATTCACAAAATTATTGTTTTGATTGACATTTAAGAATTTATACATTATTCACTCATTTTCTTTCTATATTTTTTAATTATTTGAGCTTCTTCTGGTGAATCTGCATTCTCTTCTAACATATCCATAAATATGCAAACACATTTTAGCATACTATCTAAACTTTTTACGCTATCCTCTTCTGCACCATAATTACCTCTACTTACTGCATCAGAAGCTATTGTATAATCTCCATAATGTTCCATTATCTCGTGCATTTTTTCTTCGGGTCCTCTATATCTTCCTCTGCTATCTCTAGGTGCGTTCATTGGTCTACCTCTTCTTCCATAAGAACGGTCCATTCTGTAATCGTCTCCGTATCTGTCATCACCATATCTGTTTTCATCATAATATTTCATACCATATACCTCCTTCTTTTTACTCCAGTATTCTTCGTTTTCAATATCTTTATGAATATCTACTAACTTGCCAAGATTATCAATATTATCTTCTTGAATACCAATATTCAATATATCTTTTAATTCTGTTTCTACTAATTCTTTCAAAGATTGCATTGTGTTTTGTTCTTCAACGACTTCGTTTTCCTCCATAATGCCACCTCCTAACATCTTCTGTCGATTACTAAATTAGCACTTCCTATGATTGGAACTTGTGTTGTGATTGGTGTAGTTGGAGCAGTTGCAGTAGGTATTGTTGGCACAGCTCTTACTGATATAGTAGATGTTCCATTACAACATACTCTAACCTCTTTATTTATTCCAATATTAGCATAATCTCCAGCAGCATCAATTGTTTCTACCATTAAAGTTCCTGGTATTTGTTCACCATTATTAAACAAAGCAAATGCAACGACTCCTGTGGCTGCACTAGAAACTGTAGCATTAAAACTAATTTTATATATTCCACCATTAACTATTTCATAGTTAGCAGAACCTTCGTTGTGGCACAACCAACTTCTGCAACCATTACAACTATTAGTTCTAATACAATCTTTTTGGAAAACCACAGAAGAACTATTACTATCTAATGGTGTAATTGTATTTATATATGATTGTATCATAACATTACTTCCTTTCTTTTTAAAATAAGAGGATAGAACTCGCCTATCCTCATTTACAATTAGCAAGTCCTTTAAATAAGGTTATCTAAAATAGATTTATGCTTTTATATATTTAATTAACATCCACATCCAGTGTTGCATCCACAACCATTGTTTGCATATGTAAATCCATATGATTGATATGGGTTGCAAGTAATATATGCAGGTATTGGACAAGGTTTTAATTGGTCGATTAAATAAGTATTTTGTCTTTCTTGACTTGCGGCTAATCTTAAAGCATTGATTTCATTTTGTTGTGCTTGGATTTGAGCATTTTTATCCTCAATTCTGTTAGCAACTATTTCATCGTGTAATGCTCTATAATTAGCGTTATTACTTTCAATTATATCTCTAGTGTTATTACATAATGTTTGTTGAATATTGTTTGTATTCATAGCCATATTGTAATTTACACTATCAATTCCTCTTTGTGTTGTGCAGCAGCAATCTGCTATTTGAGTTTTTACGTCACAGCAACAGTTTGCTAATTGTGAGCTAAGATTTTGAACACCAAGTCTTGTTTCGTATCCATTTTGTGTTATCGCATTATTTACACCCGCAAATCCTTGACAAAGTGTATTTTGAATACCACTAAAGCCATTAAGCATTCCAGTATTCATTGCATAGAAACCATCACAAAGTCCATTGTTCACTTGATTTATAGCTTGACCATTTCTATCAAAACCACTATCAATTTGTCTTTGTAATGTAGCGAAATCACTAGCTAATACATAATTATCAGCAGCTCCTCCACCTTGGTTTCCCCATCCAAAACCATTACCTCTGAAACCACCAAGAGCAAAGATTAAGAAAATAATTATCCACCAAGCGCCTCCTTCATTTCCCCAACCGTCGTAACCATTACGATTTGGGTTAGATAATAAAGCTACGTCTGATGCAGATAAACCTTCACCATAACTCATAGTATTTCCCTCCTTCTTTTAATTTTTTGTTATATTTGTTATTATAATAACCTATTTAAACTTACTCTTAAATTCAGAAAATTCTTTATCAAAATCTCTTCCTTTTTCTTTAAACATATTTCTTGCTACTTTTTCTACTCCGTCTGTATCACCCGCATTAGCCATTTTTACTAAATTAGCCATCATAGGATTATTTCCTGTCATTTGTTCAACTATTTTTTGTGGAGAAAGACCTTTTGTTAAAAAATTTTGCAACATTTGCATTGGATTCATAATATTATTCCTCCTTATCTAACAAAATTCTTATCTGTTTTTTCAATGTTTTAATATCATCTTGTAAAGGTTTCATATCAGGTATTTTAATACCTTTTATATGATTTTCTATATCTTCAATAGTGGCGTATTTAGTTGTCACAGCTTCGTCAGCTTCTATTGGTTTATATATTGTTATTTTACTTGTACCGTCTTGTTGAAGTTGTTTTGTTACTATAGCACTTCCATCTACAAGTGGAAAATAACTAATACTACCATCTAATGGTATATCCATAGCTTTTACTACTTCTAAATTATCAATTGATTTTCCTTGTAAACTATTAAATCTCATATTAGGCATAGTTGTTTGTGGTTGTGGGGCATTAAAATAAGGATTAAAATATGGATTTTGATTATTATACGAATTAAACATTTTTCATCTCTCCTTTTTGTTTTATAATATCCCAAAAAGAAGAACAATTGTCAGGGTTCCTGAACATAAAAAAGACATAAAAAAATAAAGCACTCTAAAGCGCTTTATTTTACTAATATAATTAATAAATATTATTCTATTGGAGGAAGATTTAAAGGTCGTTCTAATATAGAGTATACAGCTGCACATTCCCTTTTCGTTATAGTATTATCATTAAATCCCTTTTGTTCTGCTATATATTCATATGTCCTACGTTCCCTGAAATACATTTTAAATATTTCATAACGCATTGGATAGTTCTTCCTCCAATATTCCTCATGTTCTAAAATTATAGGATTATTAGGGCTAATCGCAACTAAGTCTCTGAGTGCGTCATATTTACTAGCAGTACCTTTCCATCCTAAACTTATATCACGAATATTAGCCCTACCGCTTATTATATAACTTGTGAATATTGTAAATAATACACCAATTATTATTCCAAGTTTACTAACTAAGCATAAACTTAAGATTAAGGAAGCGGTCCAGAAGAAACATCTTCTCCAACCTCCATCAAAATAAGAAACTATTTTATAGTGTCCTGCACTACCTATTTCAAACCTACTAATAAAAAATGTAAGCAAAATGATAATTATATCTATAATATCTGTGTTTAAAAATTTATATGCAACAACAGATATTATTATAAACTCTATTAACTCTACTAGAGTAGCTAGCACCTTCTCTAGTTTCTTATTTTTAATCTTTTTCATGTTTTAATCCTCCTATTTATTCACCATCACTAGAACCTAGTCCCCACCAAGTATCCATACTATACACCTCCTAACTGTTTTGCTAATATTAGAAAAATATTTACTAATACAAATGTGCAATTAAATACGACTATAGTAATATTTCTTAATGTAAGACTTTTAATTTTTCTTTTTACGTTATCGTTTCTATTCCATAATTCACAAATCTTTTTGTACCATTTATTTAACTTACGTCTAAGCATAAATAAAACAAAAAATACTAAGATTTTAGAAATTATACAACATAGATATATGTTACCAATATGCGCACTTACTAGTAGTAGAGGTATCGAGCACACTCCTAATATAATCGTAGAAAATGTAAAAAGAAATATATCCACAATTTGAGTGTTTTCTTTATACAAATTCTTTAATATAACATATGTACAAAATGTATATAATATTTGAAAATAAATATTATAGTGTAGGTTAATCGCATGTTTTAAAAGTAAATATTCTACTACCATTAAAATAGTTAATAATATTCTTTTTTCTTTTAAATCTTTAGCAATTATCATAAATAGTGAAAAATAAATAGCTTCAGGTATTTGTCCTAATAAAATTTCGAACCAATCCATAGTGTTTATATCATCCCTTCTGCTCGTTTTTGTATAATACAATAATATAAAAAACGAGCAGAAAAGTCAACCCTTTTGTTGTTTGTTTTATAAACTCACGTCAATTTCTCCAGCATATGTACCAGTAATACCTAAAATAGTTTCTCCCGCTTTTATTTTGTCAGCTGTTAATCCAATTTCTTCTGCTAATTTGTCATAATGTAATATTACTACTGTTTTTGTTTGGTTAGATGTGACTATACCATCTCCAAGCAACGGTATATCTAATCTAAGTTGTTCTAAGTCTGTTTCATCTGTCCATATTACATCATTTACTATATACGATAATTCAAATAACTTTTTTAATGTGCCTGTGATTTTTTCTCCATTTACATACGCAGTTTTGTCTTGTGCAATATCATTTACAGTAGCAGTAGCATCTGAAGTATCTACACCACTACCTTCATAAGTACCCGTTATGTTAAAAATTGTCACGTCCTTTTTAATATTTTCAGGAATGATTTTCTCCTGTTTTTTTTGCAAGATTTCTTGCAAATTAGTCTTTAACTCTGACATGTAATTCTCCTTTCTTTTATAAATTTAATAAAGTTTCTAAAACTTTTTGTTTTTCTTTAAGTACTTTATCTACTAACTCTGGTCTAGCATTTTCTTTTTTAATATATTCTATACACACAAAAGCAATAACAGAATTTTCTTGTGGTTCATGTATTGCCATACAGAATTTTGATTCAATACCCCTATTTATTAAAAATTCATAAGTTCCTGGGTCAGCTTCTTTTACGTCTTCCGCGTCGTTAATATAACAATATCCCTTTTCATTTAACATTTTTATTATGTAAGATATAACTGACCTAAATTGGTCTTTAAACTCTGACATAAAAGGTTTTACTCCAACTTTTACTTGTTCATTTGTCATGGACATTTTCAAAAAACTCTGCTTATTAACCCCTTTACCACCATTATGATACTGTACCAAATCTACTCTATCAGCATTTGTAAATATCAATATTTGTTGCAATGTTTTATCTATTTCCTCTGTTATTCTAGTTAATTTTGTGTTTTCCTCTGAAGAAGGAACGTGACTTGTTACCCCTTGTACTATGTTATTTATTAGAAGTTCATTATTTTTTAATTGCTGTTCTTGAAAAGCGTGATTTTGTTCTTGTATTATTTTCAACATAGCATCAAATCTATCATCTAGCTTATCTTGATTATTTTCGAGTCTTTTATCTTTATTCTTATTATCTTCTTTAGACCTTTTAAAACCAAGATAAGCTATCATTACTGTGAGAATACCGCATAGACCAAGAATACCTATTTCAACATATACCTTCGCTAACTCTGCCCACTCCACACTGGCTCCTCCTTTATCTATTTAGATTTTTAATTTGTTCTTCTAATTGGTCTACTTTGTGTTCATACGCTTTAATCCTATCTTCTACTTGAAACCATCTGTCATTACCAGAATTTCTTACGGAATTAAACTGGCTTATGTGTTTTATACTCATAACCAGGTTTCCTGCTAAAAGAATCATAATGATAATAGTAATTATTATCAATGCTTTATCTATTTTGTTTAATTCTTTGAATTTTTTTAGCATATATTATACATCCCTTTCTTTTCATTATAATGAAACATCTTTTCCTAATATTTGCTGCGTTAATTCTAAACACTCGTCATAATCATTTTGAGACATAATATTTTCATAAGTACCTTCTACTCCTAAAATTGTATTACCTTGTACTATTTTATCGGCAGTAAGTCCTACCTTGTTAGCAATAGTAACATACTCTCCCCTAAATCCTACATTTAAACCTGGTAATGCCACTAATAATTTCTGTCTACTATTATCACTGTCACAATCACTATACATACCAAACATAAGTTGTTGCATTGTATCATCTGCTTCAATAATTCCTGCCGATTCATAACTATCCTGTGTTTCTATAGTACCTGTTATTTTTTCTCCATTTACATACGCAGTTTTATCTTTAACTATATCATTTGCTGTAGCAGTAGCATCTGAAGTATCAGTTCCCATGTCATATGTTCCAACTACGTCGAATATTTGAACATCTTTTTTAATATTTTCAGGAATGATTTTAGTTGTTTTTTCTTCTAAAATTAAATTTAATTTATCTTCTAGTGAACTTGCCATTAAATTACACCTCCCTTTGTAAATTCTCCACTACCACTATTAGTATACATTTTTTCAGTTATATAATCATATAGCCCAGTTTCATTTGTAACTAAATTCATAGTTGGTAATAAATTATGTGTTAACTCGTCGTTTTCGTAAACTTCCACTGCGTATAATCTAAAGCTACCTTTTTCATTAAAACGGTTATTATTGCATATTTGCAATACTCCACTATTCGTTGTAGAAGAATAACTTTTTGTAACGTTCAATTTATCTGATTTGTATAATACTTGATTACTTGTTATAGTAAGAGTTACATCTTCTGAAGTTACACTTGATGTAATCGAAATACTTGGTCCGAAAAGTTCTCCTCCGCATTCATTTCCATGTGAGTTAAATCCTGAGCCGTATATATAAATCTTTTTGTTATTTGTTGTACCAAATAAACATTGTTCTCTTGCGATTTTCATAGGCTTATATTTAAAAACTAATTTCATACTATTGTTAATCGTTATATCTGTTACTAAATATTGTGTTCCACTAGTTTCAATATATTCCAACTTTCTAAATGGGTTACTCTCTACTCCAAGAATAGTATTACATAACTCTTCAGAAGTTTGATAAACAAGTGATGTAGTAATATCAAAGGCTTTTATGGTTCCTCCACTGGTATATCCTAATGGAATTGTTTGGTCTTCTTCAGAACTATTATATGATAACTCTCCATTATTAGGCATTGTACCAACTCTTAAACCTGAGCTATTATAAAATTCATTTCCTTCTAATACATATTCTGGTGGTATAGTTACACTAGGGTCTAAATATGTATATAAATATCCATTTCTTTCTAAGCTAATAAGTTCTTGCTCACCCAAAACAGGTACAAATTTATAACCATTATTACCACTATCCATGAAATATAAAAATTCATTGGATAATGGGCGTCTTATACCTTCAGCACTAGATACTCCAGACGTTAATTTTACAGAATTCATCTCAGTTAATGCAAGAGATGTAAAATCTATGTAATATATCGTTAAAGTATTATTTATAACTTTAAAAATAAAATTATCATTATACCATTGATAACTATTATCAGCTAATTCAGAAAAAGTATACACAGTTGTATTAGCATAAGTTTTTAACACACCATTTTGTAACCAATATTGGTCATTAACCATACAAATATCACCTGTATTACTCATTGTTATTATTCTACTATTACTTGCTGTATCAAAAATAAAACCATGATTACTTGCTACTTTACCAAAGCATCCTACTAAATACCTACCTGTGCTATCCCACTCCGTTTCAAAAGGATTACCGTCTAGCCATTCAGACTTATCATAGTTTGCAAAATGTTTTCTAGTAATACTATGATTCGATGGATTAAATTCCATAACACTAACTGCTATATTACCCTCAGACATACTTGCCCCTGGTTGATGAGCAAATGCTACTAAATCTGGATTTACAGGATTAGCAGCCATACAGATTCTAAATGCAGCACTACTATATACCCAACCATTATATGAATAAGATGTAGTATTTTCTAATGTGTACTCAGTAGGATTTATTTCAAATACTTTAACTATACCGTTGTTATCACCACAAGCCGTCCATACATTTAGATTTCCATTTTCATTTAGTTGTTTACTAATAGCTGCAGCTCTAAACTTACCACCACCATAATCAGAATTTGTTATAGTTAAAACAATGTCTCCTAAATTATTATCTGATGTAATAGTCCTTACAGTAACATTACTTGTAGAACCTTTACTTCCACATACTGCTAATTTATACTCGTCGTTAATATCTAAAATAGTAGAATTTAAGACTAACCCAGTTAATACATTTATTTTTACATCTTGGTATTGGTATGAAGGAATTATAGTACCAGTAACTTTTCCTCCATTGATATAAGCTGTCTTTGGATTTATTATATCGTCAACAGTTGCAGTCGCATCAGAAGTGTCTGCACCAGTTTTAAGCCCTAATATCTCCGTATCAAAATTAGCAGCTGGTATTTGTTCAGTTGATTCTTTTTTAACTCTGATAGCGTCTGCTACGTCTTTTAAATAATTACTTAAATTACTTGTATCTGCCATTTTAATACTCCTTTCTTAAAGTATTTCCTACTGCGTCATTTATAGCAGCATTCATTTGGTCAAATGTTGGATAATTAGATAAATCTAATGACACATTACCTAACTCCTCCCATTTGTTTTGGTCTACTATCCAATAATATTCATTAAATGTACCATTTTCTGCTGGCACTAAATAAATCTTATTTTTCTCACCTGTTTCTGGTAATTTATCTACTGGTACAAAAATATCCATAGATATTTGTTCATATGTTTTTGATTCTCCATCTGTATCTACAAATTTATTTACAAAAGATTTAGAACTTTTATAAACTTCTTTACCAATTTCACTAGCAGGTGAAATTATATTACCTTGTCCATCTGTAATACTACCATCTGGATTCAACCATTTATTAGGTAGTGATTTACTCATTTCATAAACTTGGTCCATTGTCTTCCTCCTTTACAATACATATCTCCTGTTTATTAGTTGTTGGTGCATTAACTCTACCCAATCATTAAACACGTTTTGTTGTCCTAATTCAGATTGAGATTTTAATCCTTCTGCTCCTCTGTTCAAATATGCTACACACGAACATTTTACAATTACAGGCCAACAGTCAGTTAATAGTCTTTCATTATTTAGTCTATTAGTACATTGAGCTGCTTCATATGTAACTAGTTCACATACGTCTTCTAATATTTCTAAATTATTACGTTCAACCAATTCTGTGTCATGAGCTCCGTTCAAAGGTTCTGCTTCTCCACCTTCTGGAATACTATAATAATCAAGATTTGAAATTAAGTAGATTGGATAAACTATGTTATTATCAATAACTACTCTATCTTCTGGATACAAACGACCAGAATAAAATTTATATTCTACCCCATTTATTTCTATTACTCCATTATTATTTCTATTTCTGTCTGTTTCAAATATTTGAAGCTCTTCATCCAATAAAAACTGAACATATACGTGGTTTGCTGAATTATTTACAACACCTGTCATATCTGTTCTGTTTATTGGATTATAGAAACTATTAGTAGTCAAACCATTAAAATTTAATACATCTGGAGTTACACTTCCCATTTCTGAACCATATATAAATAATGCTGAAATTTCTCTATTTGTACTATCTACTAAATAGCCACGATTTGCTACCCACCAAGCATAATTTTTTGTTTTTTCTTTTATTAGAGTTACTTCTTCCTCTGTAAATCCACTATTAGACACAACAAGAAAACTGTCTGTATGTCCTTCGATTGGGCTTAGTTCAGAATATACAGGAACCATCTCTTTATCTCCTCTGTAATTCTTTCCTAACATTCTTTTTGTCTTTTCTACAATTTTTTCAAATGTCATTTCTGTCATTGGCATAAACTCGCCTCCTTGCTAAAAAAATAGATTGTTCTGAAGTGAACAATCTAAAAATATATATAATACTATTATCACCTATCACAATGATAATACATTTGTCGATTGTGACTTCTTTATAATAGTATACTGTATTTTAATAACTTTTTCAAATGGAGTACAACTATTTTATACTCCAGTAGACCCAAAGCCTCCAGCTCTTATGTTATTAGGATTTGAGATATAATCATCCTCTGTTTTGTCGAACTTTAAAATAAGTCCTTGACCAAGTTTTTCTCCTTTTTTAATTTCTACAACCTCATCTAACATATTATAAAACTCAAATGCTATTTCTCCATCATTGTCAGGATTTCCATAGTAATCAGCGTCTACCACACCAATTCCATTTAATAATATTAACCCTTTTTTACTTGGATTAGATGAACGATTAGCTAATATTAACACTTGATTAGACATTAACTCACATTTAATACCTGTAAACACTCTAGTTATTGTTTTTGGATTAAATATTATATCTTCTGTTGCAAAGAAATCATATCCGGCACTATTTAATGTTGAACGTTCTGGAAGTTTTATATCTTCTTCTATCCTTTTAACTTTTTCAAATTTAACCATTTTTTCTTTCTCCTATCTCTATTTTTAAATTTTATTTTTAGCATTTTTAATAAACTATATAAATTACGTTTTTCATATAATACGCAAGGTTCTAAATCGCAATGACATTTTTCTTTGTGTTTAGGGTATGTGCACGTCTCTGGACACTTTTTATCTTTCCAAACACAATTTGAATGTATATCCATTATTTTACTCCTTGTTGATTTCTTGCTGTTTTTTCAATAATTCCACACCGTTATCAAATAACAAATTACAGTATGTATTCTCAAACTGTGCAATTTTTTCTGTATATTTAGTCAGATTTATAATTTTAGTTGCGTTTAAGTATTCCACTATCATGTGTCTAGTTTCGTGAATAACAATGCTCTCTAGTTTATCTGATTTATATAAATCAACAGAAATGTCTATATAATATACACCATCCCACACATGAAACGTACCAAGTACAATGGTTTCACCTACTTTCGCTTTATATCCATTATCGTGTAAATATCTAACGAAGCGATACTTAATAGGCATATCTATTTTTATTCCTAAATTAGACACATAATCTTCAGATATTTTCTGAATCGAACTAGGGTCTACACTTTGAGCTCTAAAATAAAATAGTGACATTGGGTCTATACAGTATGTAAAAATAAACATAAAAATACAAAATAAAATCATTATGAGTGACACCCAAAACATAACTTTACCTCCTGCAAATAGCCTCCAATTTATCATAACTTATTCCCCTTCTTCTATTGGTTCATAAGTTTGATTAAATGTATCTATATCCACGATATAAGGTCTACCATTTTCAATTACTAACATTTGATTTTCAGTAAAATAAGTACCTATATCGTTATTAGTGGTAGTTACAAAATATTGAGTATCTGTCTCATGTGTAAATTTACATCCCATAAATTCAAATGACCATGGCATATTATTATATACATTATCTGTATTTTTTAGACCATATTCCATTAACTCTTTAAATGATAAGGCTTCTAATACCATAGGTTTTAATTTGTATTTAGCCATTTTAATCCTCCTATTAAATCTATTAAAAAGGCAGTAGTTAAACTGCCTTTTCATTATATTTTTTGGCAATCTTTCATATTAACGGCTGCTGTTACAGCTGTACCTTTACCAATAACTACTCTATCACCGCTAACTTCGATTACATCAAATATACTGTTTTTAGTCCAACTAGCTAAATTTATACCAGAATAAGACTTTGTTCCAATAAATTTAACTTTTGAACCTTTTACTATTTTATCACTTGTACCCGAAGTACTACTAGCTAATTTTATATCACTCTCGTTCATCCAACCTAAATCTCCAGTTGTATTATATGGGTGGGCTGCTCCTGCTGCATATCTAGTAATATTTGTTGTTTTATTAGATACACTACCTGCTGGTGATTTAGCATTTGAGCTTGTATATAGGCTTCCGTTTATTACAACTCTATCTCCAATCTTGAATTTTTGTGTAGTAACTGGTGTTGATGGTTTAGGAGCTGGTGTAACTGTTCCACTAGAGCCACCTGGATTTGGGAAATTATCTAAATAAGAGTAGTTTGTATCAAGTCTTCCGCTATATCCTGAAAATTTACCTTGTGATGTGAATTGCCATAAGTGAACGTCACTTCTTTTAGAAGCACTTGTACTTAATCCAGTTTGTTTTCCTCCAGATGTAGGCCATTGAGCCACCCATCTATCATAAGGTTTTATTTCACTACCATTTAATTGGTTTTTAAACCAACTTTCAGAAGCATAAATACCTGCATAGAAACCATTGTTTTCAACATATTCACAAAATGTAGCACACATCTCTCTCAATGTTTGATTGCTTGGCATACCATTTCTCTTTTTATATCCATCAGCGTCTTCCATGTCAAACCATGCACCAAATTTAGTAATATCTCTATATGGAGCTATGGCATTAACAAACGCCTCTGCTTCTTTTTTAGCTCCTACTACATCTAAAGCGTATGAATACCAATAAAATCCTACTGGAATACCTAATTCTCTACACAAATCGGCATTTCTTTTGAATTTTCCATCTATTGTTCCGCTCACACCGTATCCTACTCTTATAATCACAAAGTCAATTTGAGATTTTAGAGCAGATAGGTTTATATTACCTTGATGAGCCGATATATCAATACCTCTTTTAGCCATTTTCTTTCTCCTCCTCTTGTTCAGATTCAAAATTTCTTTCTAGTTCAGCATTACCTAAAACTATTTCTTTATTAAATATATTAGACATTTTTATCCTCCTCTTCAGAAGAATTTTTTAGCTGTTTATTGTACGAGTTAGTAGAAATCATTAGTAGGGCACCTAAAAGTGTATCTATTGCCATTATCGTACCACTTACTTCCTCTCCATAAGGAAGTCCCCATATACCAGCTATACTAATATAAAAAGTTGCAACCGCTGGCAAAACAATTTGAGCAATGAATTTCAAAACATCATAAACTTTGTTATTTAAAATCATAATTTTACCTCCTAAAATTGTTTTTTATGAATAGCGTCATGCGCACGCTCACTAGGAGCCAAAATAAGGTCCTCTTTTAGTCTCAATGATAAATTAAGTCTCCTTAAAGAATAAACGCCTGTAATCTCATCGTAGGCTTCTACAGTGTATGTATATTTCTTATATTGAGGGAATAATTTAAACCCATTTAAGTCTGCGTCTGCGTCCTTAGAAATAAACACTATACTACCCACTTTATATTTAGGCTCATTTTTTGTTTTTTCTTCTACTTTTTCAGCTTTTTTAGTAGTTTTCTTAGCTGGTTTTACCTCAACTATAGGTGCTTTCACCTCTATTACTTCTTCTGGTTTTAAATCTTTTACTTCTTCAGTTAAAATGTCTTTTTCTTCAACTACAACTGGCTCTTTTTCAACTATTGTGTCTTGTGTTATTGATTTTTTTCTGCTTGCCATAATAATTCTCCTTTCTTGTTTAATTATTTTTACTTAAAAATCTATCTTTTCTTGTATTTCTACAAGTTTTACATCTTTTTGGTGGTTTAAAACCCTTTTCTTCATAAAATCTTTGGTCTTTTTCTGAAAAGTTAAACTCTTCACCACAATCTTGGCATTTTATTTTTTTATCCATTGAGATACCTCTTTCTTTTTTATTGTTTTTTTATTATTTTTTAGAGCTGAAATTGAAATTAAACTCTGGTTCAGCTTTTTTCTTTTTAGAGTCGCCAAGTAATACGTCTGGATGGTCTTTTAATAGGCTTTGTACTCTAGCATTTGTAGCCTCTAAGAATATAGCGTTTCTTTTATCTACATAGTCTTCAATCTCGTCATCTGAGTTTACGTCTTCAGCTCTTAGAAGATTTAAAAGTCTTGGGTCGTAACCTTTTTCAGCTACTAGAGCTGTAATTTTATCACGTCTTCTGATAGTTGTAAGCTCTTTTTCATACTCAGCTATTTTTAACTCTTGTTGGTCGATTTGCTTTTTGTATCTCTCCTCCATAGTCATTTTAGCCATTTCTTCTGCTTCTTTCTTTTTCTGTTCAATTTCTTCTAGTATATTTTCACGCATTTTTTCTTTTTCTGTTGTTAGGCTCGCTTGAAGCGCAGCTGTTTGTTTTTGATACTCTTGGTCTTTTGATTTAAGGGCTTTACTTATAGCTTTCTCCACCTTTTTATCAAACTCAGCCTGAATTTTAGGGTCTTGAAGTAATACATCTAAGTTTTGTGTATCTGAGTCTACTGGTGTGTTTAGTTTGTTAATAATATTATCTATTTGTGCTTGTTGTGCTTGTGTTAGGTCTATTTGTTGTTGTGGTGTATTTTCTGGCACGGTGCTACCTCCTTGATTTTGATTTTGTAAATTGTTTTCATTTTCTCCTGGCATAGTTTAATCCTCCTATTTTAATTTTTTTATTTTTATTTATTTTTATAGAATTGTGCCTGACGGAGCATAGATTTTTGGTTGATAATATTTAATTTTATTATTTTACTTATTAGGTCTGCCCTCTCTAGTTTGTGTCTTTTTAATATTTTTAGTCCTATCTTTTACTGTATCTGTGCCTGTTTTAGTCTTATTTTGTATCTGATTGTTAGTTTGCGAGTTTGTAGTTGACGCTGTAGTAGTTTTTTGTGATTGAGTATCAGAAGCGGCACTAGAAGGTAGGCTGTCTACATCATTAGGTGATACAAAGTTTGTATCTGGTGTAACTGTGGCGTATGGTATTTCTGTTTCTTCCTCTTTGTTCTTCTTTTCTGTAGCATAGTCATAACCAAGATTTGATAATAAGGTCTTTTGTGATAGTATGCCGTTTAGTGCTAGTTGTTGATTTATTGTCTCGTCTGTCATTGATGGTAGGTTAGTACCTATTTCAATACTAATGTCGTCTATATTATAGTGCGTAGGTGACAATAAGTTAATTCTTGCGAAGAAGTTGCCCCATCTATGTTTTATTAGTGTGGCTACACCCTGTCTTACGTCGTCTAGCATTAGTGCCATAGTATAAAACTTACGGTCAATAGCAGAGGCGTTAAGGTCTCCAGAGTTGAACGCGGTGTCATTTGTATTAGGTATTCCGGCTGATTTGGAAGATTGAGTCTACATAGTATTTTAGGTACTTCGTAGCGTCTTCAGCATGAATTTCTTTTAGTAGCCAGCTTACGTCTCCACCCTCTTGCACAAAAAATGTCTTAGAATTGATTAAATATTGGTCTTCTAATTCACGTGCTGGGTTTAATATTTTCTCTGGATTAGACGCAGAGACTGGTTTTGACTGGTCAAAGTCTGGATTAGGTATCGTAAGTGGGTTTTCTGGTCTGTAGCCAGATATTTTTAATTTTGCGTCTGTATCATTGTATTGATATAAATGGTTTAAGTTATTCATAATAGTCTCATATGAAGATACAAGGCTTATAATAGGGTCTATAATGCTTACTTGTGGGTCTGGTTCAAAAACACTAAAAGTTGGTATATTATGTGTGCTTTGTTTTTCTTCTTTTAATGTTATAACAGTTTTATACTGTGAGGTAGTATCTTCAGTAGAAGTCTTATCATAAATAGATGTCGTGTAGTTATTTGTATATGGATTACATTCAATACAATAATATAAAGTATGTTCTTGATTATCCTCAGAATTACGCTTATCTAGGGTATATACTGTAACTAAGGCTACCGCATTTTGCTGTGACTGGTCTGATATATCCGTTGGGAATAATGCTACGGTATTTAGGGCGCTTAAGGGATAATATGTATAATTTGGGTCGTCTTGTGATTGAGAGCTAGACGTAGAAGCTGCATCTACTTCAATACTTGACTGAGTGTTCACTAAGTCTAGTTGACGTTCGTAACAAGCACCAAATAAAACTGCATCATGAAATAATGCTTTCAATACTCTTGGGTCATCATTTTTTGAAGAAATAGAAGTAATTAGATATTTCATTTGTGCTGCTGTGTCTGGGTCTAGTGGTTTGGTGTTTGAAGGATGAAGTAAGCGATATGCTGGCTCTTCTGACTCATCAATTATTTCAGCATTATATGTAATATCTCCTGATAAATAGCCTGCTGCTAAGTCTGTTATGAATTTTTCAAAGAAAACTTGCACTTCCCCGTCACTACCTGGGCTAGTTGAGGTTATACCACGAAGATAACGTTCTTGTATTGTCTGTCTTTTTTGTAAAACGTTGTCTACTTCGTCAAAAAGGTCTCTTATTTTACCATTTTCGTACTCATTCTTTATATTTTTTGAAATTTTAATCATGAATAAAATTCCCTCCGTTCACTTTTTATGAATTTATTATAAAATATTTTATTTTTTAATGCAAGTGGAGTACAACTGTGACATTGTCTACAACATCACCCTTGTCTTTTGCAAAATTTTGTGGTAAAATCAATAGGTCTCTTGTCTATTTAATAGTTAACAGGTTTCTTGTCTAAATATTTTGGAAAATTTTTAATAGCCAACATCTTTCTTGTCTAAATATTTTGGCTGTATGTTTTGGGAGTCGCCACCCAAATTTACGTGTCCTAAAAGATATACTAGGCAAGGCTTTGCAAGCTTTACACCTTGTAAGAACTAATTTATAATATGTATTGTTAAATTGTTTATAATGTATTATAATAGTTATAATAAAAGTTATAAATATAATTTATAACTTCAAAGTATATAACAATATATGTTTATAACTTATTATAATCTATATATAAAGGGGTGATTATATATGTTTCAATACAACATCAAAAGACAAGTAATTGACTACAAGCTAGCAAACCTAGACCAGCTAGAAACGGACTTTAAACATACCTATAATAAAGTGGAAATAAACAAGGAAAGACTAATTGAATACAAAGTCCTTACTAAAAATGGTCTTTGTGTAAAAGTACAATTATTTGAAAACATAAATCAATTATACTTGTATTTGCAAGGTTATTTAGAAGCACTAAACAGTAAAATAAACTTATACTCATATACACATAAATAATAACATAAGCCATTAAAAACAGTATGAAACAATGGCGTGATACTGTCATAATAATATGCAATAAGTATTAGGGACTAGCTATATGGCTAAATCCGAACCCTATACTAGAAAGGAGTTTGCCATGAGTAATAAGGTAAACAGATACAATTATGAAGTAATATATGCACTTCATAACATAACAAAAGATTATTTACAAGAAATTAACGACCAAATCAAAGAGAAAGGAATTGACGAAGTTATAAGTTGTAACGACGACAAAAACATAACAGTCAACGAAAGAAAAGCAAAAGCTAAATATTCAAAAGAAGACCAAGCAAAAATAGACGAATTCAAAAGCACATTCACACCAATAAACGAAGGAGCAAAGGACAAATATGTAACAGTTGCACACTTAAGCAAAAGCACTAATGATAAGATAGATAAAATATTAGCAATGCTAGAAGACCAACAAGACAACAA
>ERZ1643249.862-NODE-862-length-32331-cov-8.509388_pt1 | contig 32331 bp, 33 predicted proteins | sample MGYA00579263_ERZ1643249 | MGnify/ENA primary metagenome ERZ1643249 (study PRJEB29033, sample SAMEA4952264) | chicken gut metagenome | biome: Broiler Chicken; feature: Gastrointestinal Tract; material: Caecum | place: Ireland | collected 2018 | study: Broiler...
TGAGCCGGCTGACTACTCAGACGCAGTCCACTCGGGGCAACAATTTGCAGAATGGCTAAAAAAAGATTTCTTTCCGCTTGGTAGCTTAAGCTCTAACAACAAAAACCTCATGACCAAAAACGGGAGCGCCCCGAATGCAGCTGCATTCGGGGCGCTCCCGTTTGGTAGCTCTCTCTGCCCACTACCCCATCCTCGTCTTTTTACAAATGGACCTCAAAATAAAATATGCCACGGTATAGGTGGCGGAAATCCACAATGATATTCCCAGTATAAAGAGGAACTCTCCCTTTGATATTCCTTCCCAGCCACTGAACAAAAGATCCATGACACTCAGAGAAAGGAAGGTGGATACCAAAATGATCAGAGCAGACCAGAAAATCTCCTTTACCGTGAACTGGTACATCTGATAGAACAGCGCAAATGCTGGCCCGGCCAGGAACACCTCAAACATACACCCCAAATAGGCCATCACCAGCCATATCCAGATCCAATCGCAATCCTCCCCCACAAAATTCCCGTATATGAGAACATAGCCCACCAACAGGAACAGGAAAATAAAACCGTTATAAATCAAATATGCCCGCATATTCTTCAGCAGCTCCCGCATGGTCTCCCACTCCTTTCATGCGTTCACACCATACAGCATCAAATAATTGTCCCATCCCAACAGGCAAATGACCAGGAACCCCACAAGCAAAAAGACAGCTAGGGGAATGAAACGATGGTTTCTCCCCAACTTCGAGCACTCTTTGGTCAGGAATCCAAAGGTGGGGATGGTACAGCACGCCCAGAACACCATCCCAATCAGCGCCAGGAGCACATAGATATCCGCCTCACTGCGTAGATCGTAGTCGTACCCTTTCCCATTCCCGGTCAGGAACATATACGTGAACCCTACCCATATAGGGGTGATGGCAGCCATGAGGCAGTGCTACAGAAAAGCGACGGTATCTAGGATCACTCTGCCTTTCCGCATATACCGTTCCCCCTTTCCATTTCTCTCTCATGGTACCAGACCCCATGGAAAATACAACACCATCTGTCACCCTTCTCCCCGCTCCGGCATAGTCTGAAAACGGCGATGGCCAGACAGGAGAGATTCCAATGCCTCCTACCGTAAATCCTGAGGTGCTGGGTGAGACCCAGACCTGCCCCGCCGTGGGCTATCAGTCCGCTTCCATCTGTGTGCCCGTCACCGTCACCCCCTTCGCCCAGACGGGTATCACTGCCACCAAGTGCTGCGGCACCCCGGTGGTCACTCCGGGCCGTGAGGTGTGCAACGGCATGAAGAACGGCTCCTGTGTGTTCACCATCACCCAGGACATCTGCGTGGCGGTGCCTGTGGAGTTCGGCGCCGTGGCCACCGTGGGCGACACCTACGTCAGCTGCAACGAGGTGTCCGACAACGACATCTGCACCGGCTGCGACCAGATGCCCCCAGTCACCCCTGAGATTCCTCAGGTTTAAACTTTTCCTCACAATGTTTTGGGAGTGGACATTTTGTCCACTCCCCTTTTGGTTATTCCTTGGTTTGTTCCAGTTCCTCCACCATCTGCGCCACCTCGTCCGGGGTGTGCAGGGCGTTAAGCATGGCCAGCAAAGCCTTGCTGTTCATGTGCTGGGGCAGCCCCAGGCGGTGGAGCAGCTTCTCCCGGCGTACCGCCGAATCCGGCCGTCCAGTAAGCCCCAGGGCAAACAGGTCCGCCGGGGTCAGGTCGCCCCGCGCTGGGGCGGGCCCGTCCCCGTCCACCACCGTGGCCCCCGCCCGCAAAAGGGCCTGGCGCAGCACCTCCGGATTCATGCCCTCCACCCCCAGCTTGCCCTCTTTTCCGGCCTTGCGCTTGCGCCGCTCCTTGCCGTACACGTCTGGAATGTAGGCGTGCTTCACCTGGTTTTTGGGAATGGCCCCTTTTAAGTAGTTGCGGATGACAAATCCCGCCCCGTCCGAGTCGGTGATGACGATGATGCCTTGGCGCTGGGCCAGGCGGCGGATGAGCTCCAGCTTCTCCCCGTCCTTGAACACCCCAAACCCGGAAGTCTCCAGAATAAGCCCGTCCACCACCTGGGACAGGCTGTTTTTATCGTAACGGCCCTCCACAATGATGGCCTCTTTGATTTTCAGCATTCAATCACCTTCCGTCCTGCGGACAATTCCATGAGCAGCTGGGTGAGAATCTCCCCCTCCGCCCCGTAGTTGATTTTCATCTGGAGGTCTGCCTCCGCACAGCGGCGCACCGCATGGCGGCACCACACCAGGGAGAACTTCCGGGCCGCATCCATGAGCTTGTCCCCCTGGAAGGAGTGCTTCATCCCCCACAGCTGCATAAAGTCGCTGCGGCTCTTCCCCGCGTCCAGATAGAGTCGGGCGGTGTAGAGCTGGCGGAAATACTTGCCCATCACCGACAAGATCATGATGGGGGCCTCCTGGCTGTGGAGCAGATCGGCCAGCACGGCGGCGGCCTTGTCAAAGTCCCGGCGGGCCAGGGCATCCGTCATCTGGAACACCACCGCATCCACCTGGGGGATGGCCACGGCGTCCATGTCCTCTCTGGTCACCCGCTCCCCCGAGGCGTAGGCGCAGATTTTCTCCAGCTCGGTGGACAGGTTGGTCATGCTGTCCCCGCACAGGAAAATGAGGTACTGGGCGTCCGCACTGTCCACCCGGTGTCCCATGGCCTTGCACTTGCGCACAATCCAGTCGGTGAGGTCCCCGGTGGACTGGCGCTGGAAGTTCACCAGTGCCTCGGACTTTTTCAGATAGGTGCCCAGCTTGCTCCGCCCGTCCACCTTGAAGTTCAACAGGTCGTAGACAAACACCAGACAGCAGTAGTCGGGCAGGTCCTCAAACAGCTCCAGCAGCTGCTGCCGCCCCTTCTCCCCCTGGCCCATGAGGTCAAAGTCGGTGACCAGCACCAGGGTACGCTCACTCATCATGGGCAGGCAGTCCACCGCCTGGGCAATCCAGTCCACGGAGCAATCCTTGCCCTGGGCAGTGTGGAGGTTGAAGTCCTCCATGCCCTGGGGCAAAATGGCCTTTTTCAGCTCTCCCAGATAATATTCCCGCAAAAAAGTCTCGTCGCCGTAGAAGACATAGAGGTTTTTCAGCCCTCCCTGGCGCAGCGCCTTTTTCAGTTCCCGCATGGCGGTGTTGTCCGTTTGCTGTTTGGGCGGCATACCGCTTCCTCCTCTTATTTACCAAATTCCCACGTTCTCCCCCTGGACCACCACCGTCACCGTCCCCTCCTGGTCGGTGCGGTGGACCTCCACCCCAGAGCGGTGCAGCCGCTCCAAGGTCTCCGGGTCCGGGTGTCCATAGGAGTTGCCCTCTCCCACCGAGATGATGCCCAGCTCCGGCCGGGCCCAGCCCAAGAGCTCCATGCTGGTGGAGTCCGCCGAGCCGTGGTGTCCCACCATCAACAGCTCTATGTTGGGGATGACAAAGTATTTCACAATCATGTGCTCCACATAGCTGTCTGCGTCTCCGGTGATCAGGATGTCAAAGTCCTCCACCGTGCACAGTACCGACAGCCCTTCCTCGTTGGTGGTGCCGCTGCCCAGGGGCGGGATGATGCGCAGTTCCATCTCGCCCAAGTTCAAGTCCACCTCGTCCTCCACCCACTGGCAGCGGATGGACCGCTCTTCCAGCCAAGTCTCCAGCTGCTGGGCCTCCTCCTGGTCTTTGGCAGACACGGGGACGTATACCTCCCCCACCTCCACCCGGTCCAGCAGGCGCTCCACGCCGTTGAAGTGGTCCTTGTCCAAGTGAGTGAGCAGAAGCACGTCCACCTCAGTGCGCCCCACCGAGGCCAAATAGTCGGCGGACAGGTCCCCCGCTGAGGTGCTCTGGCTTCCTCCGCAGTCCACCACCACGGTGTGGTCTCCGTGCATCAAGACGGTGGAAGCACCCTGGCCCACATCCACCGCCCCCACCACCAAGTCAGACCGGGCCACGGTGAAGGCGGACAGCCCCACGGGCAGAGCCAGCAGTATCAGTAACCCCGCTCCGGTCCAAAGCACCTGAAGCAGAGCCACACCGCCCCACAGCAGCAGCCCAAACACCGCATAGGCTCCCACCAGCCAGATCACGTGGTAGATGTTTTTCATATCCAGCACCGCATAGGGGAATGTGCCCAACTTGTGCACCATCCACACGGTATAATGGCCCAATAGTCCCGCGCCCTGTCCCAACAGTGCCGCCACACCGGGCAGCCACAGCCCCAGAAGGCCCAGGACCAGGGCGCACATCATCAAAATCGACATGGCCCAGAGGGTTAGGATGTTGGCCACCGGCGCCACCAGGGACACCTGGCCGAAGACCACCCCCACCAGCGGCACCGTCAGCACCATAGCGCCCAGGGAGGCAGATACCGAGGCGCTGACCCACTGCCACGCTCTCCCCGCCACCTTCTTCCATCCACGCAGGATACGCTCCTCCAGATACTTGGTGAGGCCCCGGTAGATTCTAGGGGTGAGCAATAAAATCCCCGACACGGACAGGAAGGACAGCTGTAACCCCACCTGCGCCACGGAAAAGGGGTTTTGCACCATGAGCACCAGCAGAGACAGGGCCATGGCGGAAGGCGCGTCCTGCTCCCGTCCCACCATAGGCACCACCAGCGCGGCTCCCTGCATCCACACCGCCCGAAAAGCGGAGGGAGTGCCCCCGGCCATCACCGCATAGAACACCAGCACCGGGATGAGGGCCACGGCGCAGCGGCGGCGGTTGCGGCACAGCACCATCAGCACCCCCACCAGAAAGGAGACGTGGAGCCCGGACACCACCGCGGCGTGGGTCACACCCGACCGATTCATGTCAGTGTACAGCCCGTCATCCAACAAGCTCTTGTCTCCCAGGGTCACCGCAATGGCCAGAGGGGCAGTGGCCTGGTCAAAGGCCACCTGGATTCCCTCTTTCATCCGCTGGGCCGCCCAGGCGGGCCAGCAGACAACGGGCAGAACAGCGGGGCGCTCCACCGTGGGTGCCTGGTCACAGGTCCCCAGCAGAAACACCCCCTTGGCCGTATAATAGGTCACTTCCTCCCCATAGGTGAACGCGGTGTACTCCACCTGTCCCTCTGCCTGGACATGGTCGCCCAACTGTACCGACTTCCAGCTCTCAGGCGCATAGAGAAGCAAGTCCACCCCAGAGTCCAGGCGCAGGGTGAAGGAATAGCTTCCGGTCTCCGTCTCTTGGGGCTGGGCAATTACCGTGCCCGAGATGGTCTGCGTCCCCTCACACGCCATGGCAGGCACACACACCAGAAAATAGTACACACAAAACCAGCACAGTCCGGCCCCGCAGCCCAACACCACAGCCGTTCCCCGGCGGCACACCTGCCACAGAACGTAGCGCCGCCGTCTGTTTGTGGTCATCTCCAGCCAGTCCTGTTTGTCCTTGGGCTGAGTCCGGTGCCAGAGCACGAGAATCGGGAGAGCGGGGATGGCCAGCCACAAAACTGGGACATTCCCCATCAGCAGCAGACACATAACCGCAAAGCCCCCTGCAAACCAGGTCAGCTTGCGCATGTCCGCCACCTCCATTCTCTGTCTTTCCCTATTTTAACGGGTGCGCCCCTGCAAGTCAACCGCTCCCCCGGTTGCCCTGGGTGTGGGAATCTGATATAATGGCTTGCAACTGGACTTTACAGCAAGGATTTGATATAGATGCTCAATCAAAAACAGTGTTCTGAATTTGCCTCTCTGCGCCGGGCGGCCATCGCCCTGGACTACCCCAACCTGAACCCGGAGCAGCTCCAGGCCGTGCTCACCACCCAGGGCCCGCTGCTGCTGCTGGCGGGGGCTGGCTCGGGCAAGACCACGGTGCTCATCCACCGGGTGGCCAACCTCATCCGCTATGGCCGGGGCTCCGACTCCACCGAGGTGCCGGACTGGGCCACGGAAGAGGATTTGAACTTCCTGCGTAGCTATGTGGACCACCCCACTGAGGAGGGGCGGGAGTACGCCGCCCGGCTGTGTGAGCTGGACCCCGCGCCCCCCTGGACCATCCTGGCCATCACCTTTACCAACAAGGCCGCCGGAGAGCTGAAAGACCGCCTGGAACGGGTGCTGGGCCCCCAGGCCCTGGACATCTGGGCCTCCACCTTCCACTCCGCCTGTGTGCGCATCCTGCGCCGGGACATTGAGCGGCTGGGCTTCCCCTCCTCCTTCACCATCTACGACACCGACGACTCCATCCGGGTGGTGAAGGACTGCCTCAAGGAGCTTGGCATGGACGAGAAGCTCTTCCCGCCCCGCTCGGTGCTGGGCACCATCTCCAAGGCCAAGGACCAGATGCAGTTGGCGGAAGACTTCCACAAAGAGGCCTATAAAAGTGGAGATTTCCGCTTAGAGCAGATCTCCCGCCTGTACACCCTCTACCAAAAGCGGCTGTGGGAGGCCGGAGCCCTGGACTTCGACGACATTATCTTCCACACCGTACGCCTGTTGCAGCAGGAGGAGGACGTGCTGGCCTACTACCAAAACAAGTTCCGCTATGTGCTCATTGACGAGTACCAGGACACCAACCACATGCAGTATCTCCTGGCCTCTCTGCTGGCCGGGGGCCACAAAAACATCTGTGTGGTGGGCGACGACGACCAGTCCATCTACCGCTTCCGGGGCGCCACCATTGAGAACATTCTCTCCTTTGAGAAGCAGTACAAGGGCGCCCAGTGCATCCGCCTGGAGCAGAACTACCGCTCCACCAAGACCATCCTGTCTGCGGCCAACCACGTCATCCGCCGCAACCAGGGCCGCAAGGGCAAGGAGCTGTGGACAGCGGGGGCAGAGGGAGACAAGGTCCACCTGTACACCGCCATGAACGAGAGCGACGAGGCCCAGTACGTGGCCAACACCATTTTGGAGCACTACCGCCAGGGCATGAAGTGGCGGGACCATGCGGTGCTCTACCGCATGAACGCCCAGTCCTATCAGCTGGAATTGGCCTTCAAGCGCACCGGCATCCCCTACCGGGTCATCGGGGGCACTCGCTTCTTTGACCGGGCGGAAGTGAAGGACATGCTGGCCTACCTGTGCGTGGTGGCCAATCCCCAGGACGATCTGCGCCTGGGCCGCATCATCAACGTCCCCGCCCGGGGCATCGGCGCCACCACCGTGGAGCGGGCCCGGGCCATCGCCGCTCAGGAGGGGCTGTCCCTGTGGCAGGTGGTGAGCCAGCCCGAGCAGTACCCCGAGCTGCAAAAGGCCGGGGCCAAGCTGGGGGCCTTCACCGCCATCATCCGGGACTTGCAGGCCCTGAGCTCCACCATGGACCTGGCCGCCTTCTACGAGCTGGTGATGGAGCGCACCGGGTACGCCGCCATGCTCCAGGTCAAGCAGGATGTGGAAAACCGCACCCGTCTGGAGAACATTCGAGAGCTTCTGACCTCCATCAAGGGGTATATGGAAAACAGCGAGTCCCCCACCTTGGCGGGCTTCTTGGACGAGATCGCCCTGTATACCGATTTGGACAACCACGACCCCAACGAGGACGCCGTGGTGATGATGACCATGCACTCGGCCAAGGGCCTGGAGTTCCCCGTGGTATTTGTGGTGGGCATGGAAGAGGGCATCTTCCCCGGTATGCGCTGCATCGGCGACGAGGAGGAGATGGAAGAGGAGCGGCGGCTGTGCTATGTGGCCCTGACTCGGGCCAAGGAGCAGCTGTACCTCACCTGTGCCAGCATGCGTATGCTGTACGGCCGCACCAGCGCCAACCGCCCCTCCCGCTTCGCCGGGGAGATTCCCCCCGAGCTGTTGGCGCAGAGCGGGCGCAGCTATCAGGAGCATTCCCGGCCCTGGGAGAGCGGCAGCAGCTTTGTCCCCTCTCCCCAGGCCCGGCCCAAGCCCATTCCCACCCCTGGCAAGCCCTACCCCACCCCCTCCGCCCCGGCTCTCTCCCTGCAGAAGGGGGACAGCGTCCAGCACAAGGCCTTTGGACGGGGTCTGGTGCTGTCGGTGCAGAAGATGGGGGGCGACGCCCTGGTGGAGATCGCCTTTGATACCGTGGGCACCAAGCGGCTGATGCTGAAATCCGCCAGCCAGCACCTGAGCAAAGTATAAGGAGGGGTTTCCCATGTTCCGCATGATTGGTTTTGACCTGGACGGCACCATTGCCGACACTCTGCCTCTGTGCATCCAAGCCTTCGGCCTGGCCCTGTCCCCTTACGCCGGGCACACCCTCAGTGAAGAGGAGATCACCGCCACCTTCGGCCTGGACGAAGTAGGCATCGCCAAGATTCTGGCAGGGGACCAGTGGGAGGCCGGGGTGGCCGACTACTGCCGGGAGTATGAGCGGCTCCACCCCCAGGTGGTGCCCGACCTGTTCCCCGGCATCCGGGAGCTGCTGCTCACCCTGAAGGACCGGGGCATTCCCCTGGTGCTGGTGACGGGAAAGGGCACCCCCACCTGCACTATCTCCCTGAAACAGTTCGGCATCGCCGACGTGTTCGACGAGGTGCTGTGTGGCTCGGATGTGGCCCCCAACAAGGTCCAGCACCTGCGCTACCTACTGGACAAGTACCAGCTGGCTCCGGAGGAGTTCTGCTACATCGGGGACACCGCCACCGACGTGGACTCCTGCGACCAGGTGGGGGTGACCTGCCTGTCGGCGGCCTGGCAGGACGGGGTCACCCAGGCCCTGGAACAGCGCAACCCCGGCAAAGTGTTTGACCGGGTGGAGAAATGCGGGGCATACCTGTTGGAGCACTGCGCAACCAAATAAAACAAAAACGAGACGGTACAGAACCAAACCTCTGTATCGTCTCATTTTTCATTTCTATCTAGACTTACCAGTCACGGGGATGCGCTCCCCGCTGGGGGTTCCTTTCTGCTGCCAGAAAGGAACCAAAGACCACCAAAGGCGGGGCCTTCCCCCGCCTTGTGGAATCCACCCCGCGGTACTGGGTGTCCCTGCGTCTTTCTCTTTTCAGCCCTTGGCCCGGTGGGGTCACATAGATGGCTTGCCGTTCTATGGTTTGTATTTCCTTCTCTGTTCATGCGTCCTTCTACCGCCAGGGCCTTTCCCTGGTGTGCCGCTGTTTCCAGCTAACGGGGGCCTGGCTCCCGGCGGCGGGAACGCCGCTTCTCCAGGGTAGGCCCGGACGTGGAAACCACCCAGCTGTAGGGCCAGCTGCCCAAGGTGGCTTGGTGTGGTGGCAGTGACAGGAGCCACAGCAAAGGTGACGGGCCGAATATAGCCTTGACGCAGGCCCAGCCTCGTACCCCAGGGAGGTCCTTAGGGGGGAACGCCCTAAGCGATTCTTTCCCCGATTTCTCATCGGGGAGAAATCGGGCCCAGCGGAGCGTCCCCACCGGGGGCGCTGGGTTTCCCCTGAGAAAAGCGGGGGTTCGGGACACTCACCCCTCCAAAAGTTCTCCCAGTGAGTGCACAAACCGGTGGCAGCTGTGGGGCATCTCCGCCCACCTGCTGGCATAGCAGGGGTCATACACCCCAATGGTGTGCATCCCGGCGGCCCGGGCGGTGGCGCAGTTAAAGGGGGAGTCGTCCAGCAGGGTGCACCCCTCCGGCTCCACCCCCAGGGTGTGGCTCAGGGCCTCAAAACACCGGGGGTCGTGCTTTTCCAGCCCCAGCTCCTCGGCGTACACCACGTGGGCAAAGTAGGGCTCCAGGCCGTGGCGCTCCAGGGCCAGCTGGCACAGCCTGGGGCGGCAGGCGGTAAACAGAGCCAGCGCTTCCCCCTGGCTGCGGTACTGCTCCAGCAGCTCCCGGGCCCCCGCCTTCAGCTCCACCAGGTCCCGGTAGTGGTGGGCAGCCAGCTCCTCCCACTCACACATAATTTCCTGGGGCGTCAGGTCCAGATGGTAATACTCCCGGGTGTAGCTAGCGGCCGAGGGGAAGGTGGCACGGGTCACCCGCTCCTCGTACTCCTTGGTCACCTGGCAGTGGTGACGGGCCAAAAATTCCAAATCCACCTCCACCCATAAATCGTTGGAGTGAAGGAGGGTTCCGTCCAAATCAAAAATGATCATGGGTGTGAAAATCCTCTCTATCTTGCGTCGATGGTCTTTTTCTGCTATGATGGTTGGGTTCGCAACCTAGCCACGGCCCAGGGCCGTGTTGCTTGATTATATCACACCGTCCCCGCTCCCGTCCATGGGTGGGGAAGCGGGAAGAGAGAGAAGGCGTTTTATGGATATCTTATTGGTCATGTGTTTGGGCATCCTGGTGGGTCGGTTCCTGTTCCCCCAGAAGGCCAAGCGTTGGAACGAAGGGGCGTCCCTGCTGTGCACCCTGGTGCTCATCTTCTCCATGGGTGCCATGCTGGGTCGGAAAGAGGGATTTCTCCACCAACTGCTCACCCTGGGCGCTCAGAGCTTCCTCTTCTTCCTCATTCCCACCGTTTTGTCCATTGTGGTGGTGTACGCCCTTACCAAACACTTTATGAAGCGCCCCAACCAGGATAAAAAGGAGGAAGAGGCATGATCGTCCTGTTCACCATCCTGGCTCTGCTCTTAGGGTTGGCCTACGGCCTGTCCGGGCTGGAACTGCCCCTGCTCACCTTTTTCAGCCAGCACACTGACCTGGTGCTCTATCTGCTGATGTTCTCCGTGGGCATCAGCGTGGGGATGCACCGGGGCCTCTTCCGAAAAATCCGGGAGTACCACATCCGAATTTTCATCATCCCCTTTGGCATCATTCTGGGCTCCCTGGTGGGCGGTGTGGTGTGCGCCGCCATCTTCCACCTTCCCCTGGGCCAGGGGGCGGCCATTGCCAGCGGCATGGGCTGGTACAGCCTGGCGGGCGCCACCATCAGCCAGATTGGCGGTTCTGAACTGGGCAGCGTGGCCTTTCTCAGCAACCTGATGCGGGAGATCTTCTCCTTTATCATCATCCCCGTGGCGGCCATCAAGCTCAACTACTACACCTGCATCGCCCCCGCCGGAGCCACCAGCGAGGACACCACCCTCCCGGTGATGCTGAAATACACCAACGAGGAGACAGTGGTGCTGTCGGTGCTCAACGGCATCATCTGCTCCTTCTTCGTCCCCATCCTCATCTCCCTGTGTTTCACCACCCCATAAGCCGACACGCTTCTCAAAAATGCCAGCATTTTTGAGAGGAGTTGCAGCCCGCTGCATGCAGAATCGGGTCAAAGGGCGACCCGATTCCACACTTGCGGGCTGAGAAGTGTTTTTTCCGATGCACATGTCCCCGAAAAAAACGAATTTTAATTTATTTTCCCGCCCCCGGGCGGGAAAACTCTGCCGAGGGCTTTGGGAATGATGCAAAAAATATATTCTTCTTGCATACACATGAGTTTTTCGACAGTCTGCAACGATGCCGCACAGATTTGCTCTGTGCGGCATCGTTTTTATTTACAGTGTCGGTCCAGCCAGTCCAAGACATCGGCATAGACCTCCATGCGGTTTGTCTCATTGAGGGTCTCGTGGCGGGCCCCAGGGTACAGCTTCAGCTCCAGGTCCCGGGTGCCGTGGTCCTTAAAATACCCGTACACACGGCGCACCCCCGCCCCGTTGGCTCCCACCGGGTCCTGATCTCCCGAAAAGAGGTAGATGGGGGTGTTGGGGTCCATGCGGGACAGGGCTTTTTCGCTGGAAATGTACCGCAAGCCCCCCAGCATGTCCCGGAACAGCCCCACCGAGGGGATAAACGAGCACAACGGATCTTGGAGGTAGGCGTCCACCATACGCTCATCGCTGCACATCCAGTCCACCGTGGTGCGGTTGGGGCGAAACTGCCGATTGTAGACCCCCAGGGACTGGCTGTACACCAGTTGGCTGACATAGGTGGGTCCTCGCAACCACCCCAGCACTGTGGACACCAGGCGGCCCGTGGCCACCAGCAGGGGGCTCTCCTGCCCGGTGCCCGAGAGGATGGCCCCATCCACCGTGCCGGGATAGCGGCACAGGTAGGTGCGGGTCAAAAAGGAGCCCATGGAGTGGCCCAACAGGATATAGGGGACGCCTGGGAATTTCTCTGCCATGCGCTGCCGGAAGGCGCGCACGTTGTCCGTGGCCAGTGTCCAGCCGTTCCGGCGGCCAAAATAGCCAAACTGCCCCGCCGCCTCTCCGGTCTTGCCGTGGCCCAGGTGGTCCTCGCCGCACACCACATAGCCGTGGGCGTTGAGGTAGCGGGCAAAGTGGTCATACCGCCCCATGTGCTCGGCAATGCCGTGGACGATTTGCACCACGCCCCTTATCTGGCCCTGAGGCTGCCACAGGTATCCGGCACATGGATGTTCCCCGTCCGAGGAGGGAAACCAAATCACTTCTGGCTGCTGCATGGAGTCACACTCCCTTCTCCCCCTTTGGGGGTCGGTTAGTCCAGCTTCATGTTATCCCCAGACAGGCCGTCCTTTTTCAGCATGTTCTCCAACACCTGCACGTCGGCGGCGATGTCCATGGCGTCCGAGCTAAACAGCTTATCCAGCTGCTTTTCAAAGCCCTCCACCACTTTGTCCATCATGCCCTCGATGCGCTGCTTGGCGGCGGTGATGTTCTCCCCCTCCACCCCCTGGGCGTCCAGGCGGGCATAGGAGCGGAGAATGTCCAGGGTGGTGGGCAGGTAGTAGTTGAGGAAGGTGCGCAGCTGCTCGGTGCGCTGGGGATGGGTCTTCTGGTACTGCAAAATCTTGTGGGTGACCTCTTCAATGCGGTCAATCTTGGCGCTGATCACCGGGTCGGGAATCAGGTCGTTGATGAGGCGGATTTCCCGGAGAATCTCATCCTCCTGGGAGGGCTGCTGGTTCTTCTCCGGCTCCGGCTGGGGCTCCGGTTCCGGCTCGGGCTCGGTGTATCCCATCTCGGTGAGCATGAGTTTGCCCGCCTTCAAATCCAGATATCCCGTGGGCAGCACGTGGGTAGCCAGCATCTTGCGCAAATCCCGGGTCAGGCGGCGCACCGACACGTCCATAGCCGCCGCCATGGGGGCCAGACTCACCTGGCGATTGGCTCCGATGTAGGCCAGATAGTTGGTGTATCGCTCCATCCGGCCCCGCTGCTCCCGCCCGGTGAGGAGCATACCCAGGCCCACGCCAAAGCCCGCCAGCATGACAAACACGTTGACCAGCTCATCGGCGAAAAAGAAGCCGTACCGCAGACTCTCCACAAAGGTGGCCAGCTGGGCTATGGTGCCCAGAGCGAAAATCCCGGCCATGACGCCGCCCACCACCATTTTCACGGTGCCGGGGGCAAAGCCCTTTCGTTTCACCGGCGTCTGACCGCCAAAGGCCGCTCCCGCCTTTCCCTTGACAAATTCTGCGGCCTGTCTGGCCTGGAAGGCATAGTTTTGGGCCTGCTGACGGGTCATATTCCGAAGCTTGCTCACAAGCCACACCACGGCGATGACCTGGGTGATGCCAAAGGGGAGAAGGAAGAGCACCACAATGCCCAGCCAATCCTCCCAGTCTCCGTCCCGTCTGGGCCGTTTGGGGTTGGGGTTATAGTGGTACCCGCCCCCCTGTCCATAGCTGTACGAACCATTCATACCTGAGATTCCTTTCCGTCCAGACGGCCCCTGCCGCCCGGTTGCTTGTCACCCACATTATATACATCTTTTCCTCCGGTGTAAATAGCCACCAAAAACGATGACAAATTGTAAATCTTTTTAACCGAATTGTTCTTGTACCAGCCACCGGTTGGTGTTACAATATCCAAGGTGCAAGGGGATTCCATTCTGGTCAATTCCTGGCACCTCTTACAGATAACAACATTTGGAGGAAGTTCTATGGAGCACGTTCGTTCCAAGATAAAGCTCACGCCCCCCATCATCGCCGGAATCGTGGCCGGCGCTGCGGTGTTGGTGCTGGCGGGAGCCTATTGCGGGCTGTGCGCCTGGGTCAGCGGCAACGGCCGCCTGCTCCCCGGCACCATTGCCCAGAATCACACACAGACCGTCACCCTGGACCTGGGCGGACTGACCCAGGATGCCGCGGTGGAGTATATGACCAGTTCCATGAAGGAGCACCTGGACACCCTGGAGCTGACCCTGAACTACGGGGAGGACCAAAAGGTGACCATCTCCGGCTCTCTGCTGGATGTGGACCCCCAGGCCGCCGTGGAGTACGGCATGGAGGAAAAGAAGTCCCGGGGCTTCTTCTCCCTGGGCCTGGCCTGGCTGGGTGCGGGCAGCGACCCGGACCCCCTGTCCCTGTCCTCCTCCTCCTTCACACCCGAGGGAGAGAAGCAGGTGAAGGAGTACATCGACCAGATTGCCGAGGCCATGCACAAGGACCCGGTGGACTTCACCTACAAGCTGGAGAATAACTCTCTCAAGGTCACCATGGGCACCGACGGGGCCGAGGTGGACAAGGACGCCCTGTTGGAGCAGATCTCCAACGCCCTGGCCACCGGAGAGACCTCTCTGACTGTGGAGACCAAGCCCATTCCCTGTGCCGAGCTCACCGGCGAGATTCTCAGCGAGCTGGTCTATCAGGAGCCCAAGGCCCCCACCCAGGACGCCAACGGCAACCTGACCCCCATGGTCATGGGCTGCTCCATCGACCCGGAAGAGGCCCAGGGCATTATTGAAAAGACCAAGCCCGGGGAGACCTGTTCCATCCCCGTCACCATCACCCAGCCTAATTTGAGCCAGGCCGCCTCCCTGCTGTACCAGGACCTGCTGTCCAGCAACACCAGTTACCTGGACGGCGTGGCCAGCCGCTCCTATAACGTGGCTCTGGCCGCCTCCTCCTGCAACGGCAAAATCCTCATGCCCGGGGAGACCTTCTCCTACCTGGGCACCATCGGAGACCCCTCCCAGGCCAACGGCTACAAATCCTCTACCGGCTACTCCAATGGCCAGACCGTCACCATGGACGGCGGCGGCGTGTGCCAGGTGTCCTCTGCCATCTACTACTGTGCGGTGTACGCCAACCTGGATATCGTCCACCGAGCCAACCACGCTTTTACCGTAGGCTATGTGCCCGACGGCCTGGATGCCACCGTGTACTACCCCAGCCTGGACTTCAAGTTCCGCAACAACACCGACTTCCCCATCAAGCTGGTGTCCTATGTCTCCGGCGGTAAGCTCACCGTCCAAATCTACGGCACCAACCCCAGCGGCACCTATGTGAAGACCGAGCGGTACACCCGCTCCACCACCGAGTACACCACCGTCTATGAGGCGGACTCCTCCATTCCCCGTGGCACCACCAAGGTGAAGACCACCCCCTACACCGGCAAGGTGGTGGACGTGTACCGCTGCGTGTACGACGCCAACGGCAAGCTCCTCTCCCGCACCTTCGAGAACACCAGCCGCTACTCCAAGCGGGACAAGGTAATTCTCTACAACCCCGCCGACTCCGGCCCCTGGGGCGAGGGCACCGACGCCAACAAGCCGGACCCTACTCCGGCTCCTACGCCCAAGCCCACCCCCGCACCTACCCCCACGCCTGCACCCACCCAGGCCCCCAATGAAGGAGCATAACCCCCGTGAGAGATCAGTTTCAAGGCTTTACCCCGGAGACGGTGGAATTTATGTGGGGCATTCGGTTCCAAAACGAGCGCAGCTGGTTTGAGGCCCACAAGGATGTGTACCTCAATACCCTCTACCGCCCCATGCAGAACCTGGGCCGTCAGGCCCAGCTGGCCCTGGTGGAGAAGTTCCCCCAGGAGCCGTGGAATCTGAAGGTAGCCCGCATCTACCGGGACGCCCGGCGGCTCCACGGTCGTGGCCCCTACAAGGACCATCTGTGGTTTACCCTCATCCGGGGCGACGACTCCGCCCTGGGCTCCCACCCTGCCCTGTGGTTTGAGCTCACCCCAGACGGCTGGAGCTGCGGCATGGGCTTCTGGTGCGCCAAGGCCTCCCTGATGGAGTGCCACCGCCAGGAGATTCTCCGAGACCCCAAGCCCCTGCTGAAGCTGGAGCGCACCTTGAAGCGGCAGGACCGCTTCGCCCTGGAGGGCCCGGAGTACCGCCGCCCCAAGCCCTGCCCTGAGGCAGAGCTCAGCGCCTGGTTTAACAAGAAGTCCCTGTCTGTGTCCCACGAGGAGGGGCTGTGCGAGCTGCTGTACACTCCCCAGCTGGCCCATCAGCTCATCGAGGATTTCATCTTTCTCAAGCCCTACTATGATTATTTTTCGGCTTTGGCCGCCAAATTACCCACACAAGTATAACATAAGCCCCTCTCGGCATCGCCGAGAGGGGCTTATCTCTTAGGTCGGGGGCTGGTCGGCCAGCTCGTGCATCTCCTGTAAGGTCTGCATACAGTTGACGGCCAGGGTATTAAAGTACAGACTGTCCTGCAAGCGCCCGAAGGTGCGGAAGGAGGCGTCCGTCTGCAAGAAGGGCTCCAGCTCCCGGGCGGTGTAGCTGCGCTGCACCCGCAAAATGGCGTCCTCCAGGTTGTCCAGCACCTCCACCGCCGCCTGGCTGTAGGCGGTGCCCAACAGCTGGGGCCGGGAGCGCAGATAGGCGTTGATCTGCTCCAATTCGCTCACCAGCTTCCGGTTGATGGGGAGCAGCTGCCGATAATAGGTCTGCTCTGCGCTGCTCATCCCCTTCAAGTGGGCCTGAATCTGGCTCTCCAACAGGTGGATGCGCACCAGGCGGTCGGACATCTGGCTGCCATCCTGGGTCCCCTCCTGACACAGGGCCCGCACCTGCTGCAAAAAGCTGCGGTCCAACTCAAACAGCTCCTTCACGCTCTGCTTGAATTCCCGTCCGGCGGTGTTGGGCAGCAAGAAGCGGTTGGCCAGAGTGGCGGTCACCGCTGCCAAGGCCACATAAGCCAGGCGCAGCCCGCTGGCCTCTAAAAGCCCCAGGCGCAGGTGGGCCAGGGTCATACCATAACAGGTGGTGTACACCGTCATGGTCCAGGAGGTCACCGGGGCGTAGTACATAAAGCAGGTCATCACCATGAGGATGACCAAGTACTCCGGCATGGTGTGAAAGAGGCTCATCAGACACATGGACACCAGCACCCCGCCCATGGTGCCCAGGATACGGTTGCCGATCTTCATGCGGCTCTCCTCGGCGTAGGGCATGAGCATGAGGAAGGTGGTCATGGGGTACCAGTAGGCGTGCTCCAGCCCGGTGGCCCACACAAATCCAAAGCCCAGGCTCAACACCACCGACAGCCGCAGGGCAAACCGGGTGGAAAACTGGTCCAGGCGGAAGATATTGCCCAGACCTCGCAGCTTGTGCTGGTCGTCGGGCAGCTTCCACTGCCGCTGGGGTTGGGCGGGTCGGGTGTTCTCCAGGGCCCGGAGGGCCACGGAAAACAGCCGGAGAATCTCCCCCATGGCCTCGTTTTGGGCCGGGTCGGACAGCCCCGGCCCCTGGCGCAGCTCCTCCAGCTGCTCCAGCAGCTGGCTCTGGAGTGGTCCGCCCATGACAGACTCCGCCCGGCCAAAGAGCTTGCTCAGGCGGGCAAAGTACATGCGGTCCTGGGAGGGGGGCAGGGTCCCCAGAGACACAAAGTGCTGGGTGAAGTAGATACAGCGCTGGAAGAGCACCATAAACAGATAGTAGAGCTTGCCGTACCCGTTGGCCAGATAGGTGTAGCCCCGGCTGTCATAGATCACCTGGTTCATGTGGACGATCATGGGCTCCAGGGCGTGGCGCAACGGGGTCACGTCCCCGCCGCAGGCCAAGGTCTTCATCTGCACGCACAGGTTGTGCATCCCCTTGCGCACGGTGCCGAAGTGGCGACGCCGCCGGATGATGCGGGAATACATCCACAGAGCCGCCGTCACCACCACCAGCCCACAGCCCAGGGCCAACAGCTGGATGGGCAGCTGCTGGGGCTCTATGGGCACCAGCTGGAGGAAGACAAACTCCATGCTGTATACAAAGTAGGCCTTGGGGGTAAATTTGGAGCTCATGAGATACACCAGCACAAAGGGCACCACCAGGTTCAGGCCGATGGCCCACCACAGGCCCCGCCCCGCTCCAAAGGCGGCCAGGGCCACCAGAAACATGGTGGCGGCGGCTTTGGCCAGCTCCCGGGGGCGAAAATCCTGCTTGTACCGGGTGCGGAAGAGCAAGGTGAGGAAGGAGGCCATGGTGGCATACCGCACCCCGAACACGCCCCACATTCCCAGCAGCAAGATGAGGGACACCACAATGATGGGCAGGGCGGACAGCCACCGGGTGCGCATCACCGGCAGGCGTTTGGCGCCAAATTCCTTCCACCGCTGCTGTATGTTCCTCTTCACGGGCTGTCCCTCCTCTCTCGTTTATGATACACCCACCCTTCCCCTCTCCACAAGACGGGAAACGCCCCGGCGCAATCGCGCCGGGGCAGATGTATTAGTTTTTCAGGCTGTGCATGGGGGCGGGAATGCGGCCGCCTCGGGCCACAAACTCCTCCGCCGAGCCGGTGTGGCAGGGCATCACCGGGGCGGAACCCAGCAGGCCGCCGAACTCCACGGTGTCCCCCACCTTCATGCCGGGGGCGGGGATGATACGCACGGCGGTGGTCTTCTGGTTGATCATACCGATGGCCGCCTCGTCGGCGATGATGGCGGAGATGGTGGCGGCGGTGGTGTCGCCGGGCACGGCGATCATATCCAGGCCCACGGAGCACACGCAGGTCATGGCCTCCAGCTTCTCCAGGGTCAGGGCCCCAGAGCGGGCGGCGGCGATCATGCCCTCATCCTCACTGACCGGGATGAAGGCGCCGGACAGGCCGCCCACCGAGGAGGAGGCCATCACGCCGCCCTTCTTCACAGCGTCGTTGAGGAGGGCCAGGGCGGCGGTGGTGCCGTGGGTGCCGCACACCTCCAGGCCCATCTCCTCCAGGATGCGGGCCACGCTGTCCCCGATGGCGGGGGTGGGAGCCAGAGACAGGTCCACGATGCCAAAGGGCACGCCCAGACGGCTGCTAGCCTCCTGGGCCACCAGCTGGCCCATGCGGGTGACCCGGAAGGCGGTCTTCTTGATGGTCTCCGCCACCACGTCAAAGGGCTGGCCCTTCACGGCCTTCAGGGCGTGGTGCACCACGCCGGGGCCGGACACGCCCACGTTGATGACCCGCTCGGCCTCGCCCACGCCGTGGAAGGCGCCGGCCATGAAGGGGTTGTCCTCCACGGCGTTGCAGAACACCACCAGCTTGGCGCAGCCGAAGCCGCCCTGGTGGGCGGTGCGGGCGGCGCAGGCCTTCACGGTCTCGCCCATGAGCTTCACGGCGTCCATGTTGATGCCCGCCTTGGTGGAGCCAATGTTCACGGAGGAGCACACCAGGTCGGTGACCGCCAGAGCCTCGGGGATGGAGGCGATGAGGTTGCGGTCTCCTCGGGTCATGCCCTTCTGCACCAGAGCGGAGAAGCCGCCGATGAAGTTGACGCCGGTCTCCTTGGCCGCCCGGTCCAGGGCCTGGGCAAAGGGCACATAGTCGTCGGTGTCCGAGGCCCCCGCCACCAGGGCGATGGGGGTCACCGAGATGCGCTTGTTGACAATGGGGATGCCAAACTCCGCCTCAATGTCCTCTCCGGTCTTCACCAGGTTCTGGGCGGAGGTGGTGATCTTGTCGTAGATCTTCTCACAGGCCACCTTGGGGTCGGAGTGGCAGCAGTCCAGCAGAGAGATACCCATGGTGATGGTGCGGATATCCAGGTTCTGCTGGTCAATCATGTGAATGGTGGATAAAATGTCCTGTTGATTGAGCATGTTCCGTCACCTCAAATCCGATGCATGGCGTTGAAGATGTCTTCCCGCTGCACCCGAATGTCCAGGCTCCGCTCCTTGCCGCTGTCGGCCAGTTCCTGAGCCAGCTGGGCAAAGGGGATGGTGCACTTGGACACATCCACCAGCATGACCATGGTGAAATAGCCCTGCAAAATGGTCTGGCTGATGTCCAGCACGTTGACGTTGCGCTGGCTGATTTCGCCGCACACAGAGGCAATGATGCCCACCTGATCCTTGCCGACTACCGTAATAATGGCTCTCATGAAAATTCCTCCCTATTCTTCGGGGTGTTCCCCCGCTGTCTACGCAATTTAACCCAGCTCGTCCAGGGTCAGGCCGAAGGCCTCCCCCATGTGCTCCAAAAACCAGGTCACTTCGTCCATGTTCATATCCTTCAGGGCGTGGAGGGTCTCCTCTTCCGCCTGTACAAACTCCCGGTTTCCCGCTTTCCGCTCTTCCAGGCACTTCAGCCACGCCGCCAGCTTGTCGGCGGCCTTGATGTAGCATCGCACCTGGGGGTCTTCCACCCGCAACAGAGGTGCATAGGCCTCTGTCAACTCGGGGGGCAGCATCCCCAGCAGCTTGTCCTGGGCCACCGCCTCCACCTGGTCGTAGGCGGACTTGATGGCGGGATTGAAATACTTGATGGGGGTGGGAAGATCGCCGGTGATGATCTCCGGGGCGTCGTGGAACAGCGCCGCCGTGGCCACCCGGTCCGGGTTGACGTCCTTGTGAAAAATCTCCTGCCCCACCACTGCCAGGGCGTGGGCCAGCACGGCTACTTCATAGGAGTGCTCCTCCACATTTTCCGTGCGGGTGTTGCGCATGAGCGCCCAGCGGGCAATGTAGCGCATTCGGAAAATATAGGCAAAAAAGCTGGACGACATCCTTCCACCTTCTTTTCACAAAGTGGGGAAAGTATTCCATGACGGCGTTGCCGTCATGGAATACCGCCATGTTTGTTCGGTTGCCCCGCAAGGGGCGAGAAAAACGGCAATCGAACCCTGGGTATGATAGCCGTTTTTCGGCTATCATACCACATTTTTGGTGAAATGTAAACCTATACAAAACCCTAGGGAAATGGTATCATTAAGAAAAACGCTGCATTCAGGAGGCCCTTATGGACATTGCCATCTACACCTTGGGCTGCAAGGTCAACCAATATGAGACCCAGGCCATGGAGCGAGAGCTGCTCCGCCGCGGCCACACCCTGGTCCCCTTTGAAGATCTGGCCGACGCCTACATCATCAACACCTGCACCGTCACCGCTGTCAGTGACAAGAAGTGCCGCAACGTCATCCGCCGGGCCAAAAAGATGAACCCCCAGGCGGTGGTGGCGGTGTGCGGCTGCTACGCCCAGACCGAGCCGGAGGCGGTGGCCGCCCTGGGGGTGGACCTGGTGTCCGGTACCGCCGGACGCATGGAGTTCTTGGACCTGCTGGAGGGGCAGCTTGAGCACCACACCGCCCCCATCGTCCAGGTGGACGAGTCCCTGCGCCGCCGGGACTTTGAGCGGCTCACCGCCGGGGGCCAACTGGGCCGCACCCGGGCCATGCTCAAGGTGGAGGACGGGTGCACCAACTTCTGCACCTACTGCATCATCCCCTACGCCCGGGGCCCGGTGCGCTCCCTGCCCCTCTCTGAGGCGGTGGACCAGGCCAAGGAGTTGGAGGCCCAGGGGTACCGGGAGATCGTGCTCACCGGCATTGAGATCTCCTCCTGGGGCCGGGATTTGAAGGAGGGCCAGACCCTCATCGACCTGGTGGAAGCCCTGTGCCACGCCGTGCCGGGGCTGCGGGTGCGTCTGGGCTCTCTGGAGCCCCGCACCATCACCCAGGACTTCTGTCAGCGGGCGGTGGCGCTGCCCAACCTGTGCCCCCACTTCCACCTGTCCATGCAGTCCGGGTGTGACGAGACCTTGAAGCGGATGAACCGCAAGTACGACACGCAGCGGTATCTCCAATCGGTGCAGTGGCTCAACCAGTATTTTGACCGCCCCGCCATCACCACTGACCTCATTGTGGGCTTCCCCCAGGAGACGGAGGAGGAGTTCGCCCAGACCCTGGACTTCATCCGCCGCTGCGCCTTCTCCTCCATGCACATTTTCCCCTACTCCCGCCGCTCCGGCACCCCTGCCGCCACCATGGCCGGGCAGATTCCCCACGCCGTCCAGGAGCAGCGGGCCCAGGCGGCCCAGGCGGTGGCCCGAGAGATGGAGGAGGCCTATTTGCAGGCCCTGGTGGGCTCCACCCTCCCCGTCCTCTTTGAGGAGGAAAAGGAGGGGCTGTGGCAGGGCCACGCCCCCAACTATGTGGCTGTGCGAGCAGCGGGAGAAGGCCTCCACAACCAGCTGCGGCAAGTGACCATCACCGGAGTGGGAGATGGCATTCTGTTGGGCACGATTCAATAAACCACCTTAAAGCCAGCCATATATTATAATGGTATCATGCCATGCGGTTAGGAGGAGCTACCATGGGGGATCATCACACCTGTTGTTTCACCGGGCACCGCCCGGAAAAGCTGCCCTGGGGCGACCAGGAGACCCACCCCCACTGTGTGGCCCTGAAAGAGAACATGGCCGCCCAGCTGGAGGAGATGTATCAAAAAGGATACCGCCATTTTCTCTGCGGCATGGCCCGGGGGGCGGATTTCTACTTTGCCGAGGCGGTGCTGGCCCTGCGGCAGGCCCACCCGGATGTGACCCTGGAGGCCGCCCTGCCCTGTGCGGGCCAGGCCAAGAAGTGGAGTTCTGATGACCGCTACCGCTGGACCCAGCTGGTGCGCCAGTGCGACACCCACACCCTGCTCCAGGAGCACTACGACCGCCACTGTATGCTCCGCCGGGACCGCTACATGGTGGACCAGTCCTCCGCCATTCTTGCGGTGTTCAACGGCACCCGTGGAGGCACTCAGTACACCTTAAACTATGCCATGGACCACCGACTGGATATCTACCTCTTTGACCTCAACCACCCCCACCTGTCTCCCACCCATCTGGTGCCCTGATTTTTCCGGTTTCCCGTTGACTTTCTCCCAGTTGTATGGTACAGTGTGCTGGTACAGGAGCCGTACTTCGTTTGATACATTATCGCCAACAAGTGTATGCTTGTTGGCGTTTTTTCTTGCTCCCAAAACTTGTGCCGGAGGTCATATCCATGGAAACCCCATCTTCTCAATCGTCCTTCCTGTCGGGGCCCATCCTGTCCCCCCTCATCCGCTTCGCCCTGCCCCTGATGCTCTCCCTGCTGCTCCAGGCCTTTTACGGGGGCGTGGACCTGGCGGTGGTGGGCAAATTCTCCCCCACCGCCTCGGTGTCCGCCGTAGCCACGGGCAGCCAGGTGATGCAGTCCATCACCTCCATTATTACAGGTCTGACCATGGGCGTCACCGTGCTGGTGGGCAAGGCCATGGGCTCGAGAGAATCTCAGCAAGCAGGCCAGGTGGTGTGCAGCCAGATTCGGCTCTTCACCCTGGTGGCGGCGGTGCTCACCGGGGGCATGCTGCTCCTGGCCCCCCAGGCCGCCCGGCTGATGAATGTCCCAGAGGCCGCCATGAGCGAGGCGGTGGCCTACATCCGCATCTGCTCGGCGGGCATTGTGTTCATCACCGCCTATAACGGCATCAGCGGCATTTTCCGGGGCGTGGGCAACTCCCGCTCTCCCTTTCTCTTTGTCCTCATCGCCTGCCTGGTGAATGTGGTGCTGGATGTGCTCTTTGTGGGGGTGTTCCGCCTCAACGCCGCCGGGGCCGCCCTGGCCACCATCATCGCCCAGGCCACCAGCGTGGCCTTCTCCCTGGCCTACATCCGCCGCAACCCCCTCCCCTTCACCATCCCCGCCCCCTGGCGCAGAGGGGGCCAAGCCGCCGGGGAGATTTTAAAGGTGGGCTCCCCCATCGCCCTCCAGGACTTTCTCACCAACCTGTCCTTCCTCATTATCACCAGCATTGTCAACGCCCTGGGGGTCATCGCCTCCGCCGGGGTGGGCATTGCGGAAAAGCTGTTCATCTTCCTGGCCCTGGTGCCCATGTCCTTCATGTCCGCTCTGTCCACCTTTGTAGCCCAGAACATGGGGGCAGGCAATCCAAAGCGGGCCAACCGGGCCCTGTTTCTGTCCGCCCGCATCTCCCTGTGCGTGGGCGCGGTGATGTTCCTGCTCACCTTCTTCTGCGGCCGCATTCTGGCCTCCGCCTTTGACAACGACCCGGCGGTGCTGGACGCCGCCGCCGGATACCTGCGGGGCAGCTCTCTGGAGTACCTGATGGTGTCGGTGGTGTTCTGCTTTTTGGGCTACTTCAACGGCCGGGAGCGCACCAGCTTTGTCATGGCCCAGGGCCTGGCCGCCGCCTTTTTGGTGCGCATCCCCCTGTCTTACTTCCTCAGCCGCCTGCCCGATACCTCCATGTTCCTCATCGGCCTGGCCGTTCCCGCCTCGGCCCTGGTCAACCTCACCCTGTGCCTGGGGTACTTTTTGGTGCTCCGGCGCCGGGATGCAACATCATTGAAAAAACCGCTTGACAATCCCATATCCACTTGATATAATACCAGAGCAAAACAAAGCAGGTATGGCACCGCCGTCCTCACCTCCAGCGCAAGGCAAAGAGGTTTACATGGTAAAAAACACGCAATCGAATTCGGTTGTCGTTTTTTGTTGTGGATGTGGGTGCTTGTTCTGCACTCACATTTTTTGTTTCTCAGGAGGTGCTTTGCCATAGCTAACCCAACTCATCAGATCAACGAGGAGATTCGTGACCGTGAGGTTCGCCTGATTGGCGCCGACGGCAGCCAGCTGGGAGTCATGTCTGCGGCTCAGGCCCAGCGTCACGCCGACGAGGCCGGTTTGGACCTGGTAAAAATCTCTCCCAACGCCGTCCCCCCTGTGTGCAAGCTCATGGACTATGGCAAGTTCAAGTTCGAGCAGGCCAAGCGGGAGAAAGAGGCCAAGAAGAACCAGCACGTCGTTGAGATCAAGGAAGTGCGCATGTCCCCCGGCATCGACATCGGCGACTTCAACACCAAGCTGCGCAACGCCCAGAAGTTCCTGGCTGACGGCAACCGGGTGAAGGTGACCGTGCGATTCCGTGGCCGTGAGATGGCTCACACCGAGATCGGCCGCAACCTGCTCATGGACTTTGCCCAGCAGTGTGCCGAGCTGGCCAACCTGGACAAGGAGCCTAAGCTGGAGGGCCGCCACATGAGCATTTTCCTCTCCGCCAAAAGCAGCAAGACCAACAAGTAATATCCTCCGGGCACACGCTGCCCACCATTCAAAGAGTAAAGGAGATAACCACCATGCCTAAGATCAAGACCCACAGCGGCGCTAAGAAGCGCTTTTCGCTGACCAAGAGCGGCCGTGTGAAGCGTGCCTGCACCAAGCGCCGTCACCTGCTCAACGGCCACGGCAAGACCACCAAGCTCAAGAGAGGCCTCCGCAAGGGTGCCTACGCTGACGTGACCAACCAGGCCACTGTCAAGCGCTTGATCCCCTACAAATAAGATAACCTGATACACTCACATATAGGAGGCTGAACGACAATGGCAAGAGTTAAGGGCGCAATGATGACCCGTAAGAGAAGAAATAAGATCCTGAAGCTGGCCAAGGGCTACTGGGGTGCCAAGAGCAAGCACTTCAAGATGGCCAACGAGCAGGTGATGAAGTCCCTGCAGTACGCCTACACCGGCCGCAAGCTGAAGAAGCGTGACTTCCGTCAGCTGTGGATCGCCCGCATCAACGCCGCCTGCAAGATGAACGGCATGAACTACTCCACCTTCATGCACGGCCTGAAGCTGGCTGGTGTGGAGATCAACCGCAAGATGCTCTCCGAGCTGGCCGTCAACGACAAGGCTGCCTTCACCCAGCTCACCGAGCTGGCCAAGAGCAAGCTGGCCTAATTTAGTTTGATAAACGCCCGATTCCCCAGGAATCGGGCGTTTGTTGTCCCTGGAACGGGGTTCCCGTTCCGGCGGGACCTCTACGCGGCTATTTCCACATTTCTGCCTCAATTCGGCGTTTTCCTTTACAGAAATCCCCCATTCTGATATACTGGGGACACCCCTAGGAGGTGAAACTATGTCCGCCAATCGACTCATTCAAATTCTCTCCCTGCTGTTGGAGCACGACCGCATCACCGCTCCTCAGCTGGCCCAAATGCTCCAGGTGTCGGTGAGTACCATCTACCGGGAGATTGACGCCCTGTCGGCCGCCGGAGTTCCGGTGTGCACGGCCCCGGGCAAAAACGGCGGCGTCACCCTCATGGCGGGCTGCGCCCCCGACCCCAACCTGTTCACCCCCGGGGAACAGCAGCAGCTGCTGGCCGCCCTGGACGACGACTCGGACGCCCAACGGGAGGCCACCTTGGCCAAGCTCTCCGCCCTGTTCCGCCGCCCCGAGGAGGACTGGCTGCAAGTGTACCTCACCCACTGGGGCTCCTCTGCGGGGGACACCGAGGACTTCAAGCTGCTGCGAGAGGCCATTTTACAGCGCCGGGCCGTGCAGTTTACCTATGCCAGCTCCCAGGGAGAGCAGATGCCCTACCTGGTGCAGCCCGTGCGGCTGGTATTCCAGGGCAACGGCTGGTATCTCCAGGCCTATTGCCCCTTCCAGGAGTGCTACCGCACCTTCCGTCTGACCCGGATGCTGGATTTGACCATCACCGACCAGCCCTTCCACCGGCTGATGAATCCCCCCGACCCGGAGCTGTCCGGGGAGATTCCCCCGCTGTTCCGGGTGGAGGCCGAGTTGCGCTTCGCCCCCAGCCTGGCCCACCGGGTGTACGACGAGTTCGACCGCCGCTGCGTCACCCCCCAGCCCGACGGCTCCCTGCTGGTGTCCACCGTCTTCCCCGACGGAGGTTGGCTGGCCAGCTATCTGCTGTCCTTCGGCGGCGGCGTGGAGGTGCTCTCCCCCGCCAGTCTCCAGCGCCAGCTGGCCCAGGCCAGTGAACGCCTGCGACAGGCCTATGCGTCCAATGAAGAATGAATAACGAATAATGAAGAATGCAGGTCCTGAGGGCGTTTCCGCCGTTCAGGACCTGCATCTGCTTTCGTAGGGGCCGGGCTTGCCCGGCCCGCTTTTTCCCTGGTATAGCCCTGGGAAATTCGGGAGGGGCAAGCCCCTCCCCTACGCCCATTTCAAATATCCGTGCCGCACAGCGGCACACCATAATTATTCATTCTTCATTTTTCATTATTCATTAAAACAGGTCCTTCTTCTTCAGGATGATGGCCAGCACCACAATGATGGCCACGCTCATCAGCAGAGGCACCCACCAGAACTGATCCAGGGGCAGGCCGCCGGTGATGTTCATACCGAAGTAGCCGAAAATGATATTGGGCACCGTCATGAGGATGGTGATGGAGGTGAGCACCTTCATGATGACGTTCAGGTTATTGGAGATCACCGAGGCAAAGGCGTCCATCATGCCGGAGATGATGGAGGAGTAAATCTGCGCCATCTCGATGGCCTGACGCACCTCAATGAGCACGTCCTCCAGCAAGTCATGGTCCTCCTCGTAGAGGGTGACGATGCGGCCCCGGAGAATCTTCTCCAAGGTCACCTCGTTGGCCTTCAAAGAGGTGTTGAAGTAGACCAGGGACTTCTCCAAATCCAGCAGCTGAATGAGCTCCTTGTTGCGCTGGGACTTGTACAGCTGCCGCTCCATGTAGTTGTAGGTCTTGTCGATCTGCTTCAGATATTGCAAGTAGCGCTTGGCCACCAGCAGCAGAATGTTAAGGATAAACCGGGTACGCTGCTGGGTGCGCACGTCCTTGACCAGGCCGTCCTGCAAGTCCCGCACCACCGAGGTCTCCTTCAAACAGACGGTGACGATGTGCTTTTCGGTGACGATGATGCCCATAGGCAGGGTGGAATACACCACGCCGGTCTCATCCCGCTCCATGGCGGGGGTGTCCACGATGATGAGGGTCTGGCCGTCCTCGCTGTCAATACGGGAGGTCTCCTCCTCGTCCAGGGCGGCCTTCAAGAAGGGCAGCTCCACCCCCAAGATCACAGACACCGTCTTCAGCTCGTCCTCGCTGGGGTAGATGAGGTTGATCCAGCAGCCGTCCTCCACCGTATCCAGCTTGGTCATTTTTCCGTCAATGGTCTTGTAAATGCTAATCACATTGGTTCACACCTTTCCCGAGCAGGCAAAGGGGTGGTTTGTCCCCGTGCCGCTTCCGCTGATATTCCCTGTGTCACACAGGCGCGGGCGCACGAAGACAAAAAGGATGCCAGGGCATCCCCCTCAATCCATACGCCGCAAACATATTTTCCAACTTCGACTAGATGGGTCACCTGCCACGGCGCATGTCACATCCTTTCGTTTTTGGGCAGATTTTTCCGGGCCAGTCCATGTTTTGCCCAGTCAAGTATCATTATATGACAGCCCCCGGTGGTTTGCAACCCTAAAAATCCCGCCACCGGAGGCTGTTTTTCGTCACTTTGCCCCCAACAAGAGAGGCTGATACTGTTTGCCCTGCATAGCCAGGGCCAGAGTGTCCCCGGTGAGGGAAAAATCCGACACCAGAGACGTGGGCTTCTCGTAGCAGTCATCCTGGCGGAAGGGGACAAAAAACACCCCTTTCCGTCCCAGCATGGTGCCCACATTGGGGGCAGAGGCCGCCAGGCCGTCGTTGGTGGCCAGGGCCAGGACCAGGGGCCGACCATTGCGCAGATGGGCCTTGGCGGCCATGGTCACCGTGCCGTCGGTGACGCCATGGGCCAGCTTGGCCAGGGTGTTGCCCGTGCAGGGACAGATAACCAGGGCGTCCAGCAGCTTCCGGGGCCCAATGGGCTCCGCCTCCGCCACGGTATGGATGACCCTCCGCCCGCATATCCGCTCCATCTCCCGCATAAAATCATGACTGTTGCCAAAGCGGGTATCGGTGCTGGCCACGGTCTCGGAGACAATGGGCCAGATTTGGGTGTATTTTCCCGCCAGCTGCTCCAGGGTATCCAGAGCCCGGGCCATGGTACAAAAGGAGCCGCAAAAGGCAAACCCAATGTTTTTCGCTTCCATTCTTACACTCCCAACTCCTCCATAATGTGATAGACGGTGTCTTTGAGGTACTCCGCCGCCGTGTGGGGAGCCACCTTACCTGGCAGGCCTCTGGCCCACACCACGGGCACGCCCAGGGCCTGGGCCGCGGAATGGTCCACGCCCCCCGGCTCCGAGGCCAGGTCCATCACCCAGGCCCCCTCCCGCAGAGCGGACAGCTCCTCCACCCCCAGCAGGGGGGCAGGCACGGTATTCACCACCAGATGGGGGCAGTGCAGCCACTCCCCCATGCCCCGGATGGGCTCGGCCTCCAGGCCTAAGCTACGGGCCAGGGCCCGCTGGGCGGGGTTTCGGGCCAGAATGCACACCTTAGCCCCCAGAGCGCGGAGGCGCACGGCCAGGGCCTGCCCCACCCGCCCAAAGCCCAAAATCCAGATGCGGGCGTTGTGGATGGTGGTGGGCATGCGCTCCATGGCCAGACCAATGGCCCCTTCTGCGGTGGGAATGGCGTTGAGCAACGTCAGCTCTTCCCGGGCATAATAGTCGATGACCCGCAGATTCAACGCCTGGGCCTGGTGGAGGAAGCTGGAGGTGAGCAGTCCGCCGCAGAGCAGTTGCCCCGGCTGCATGTGCTCCAGCACCTGCTCCACCGACAGCCGAAGGGGGCTCAGCGGGGTGTACACCCACCCCTCCGGCCGCTGCGCCGGCAGGGGGAGAATGACGCAGTGGGCCTCCCCGATGCCATTCAGGTCCGGCCCCTCTGCCTCCTCCTCCCCCAGCCCCAAGGTATGTACCCTGTGGCCGTCGTCTCGCAGCAGCCCGGCCAATATGCTCTGCCGCCGATCTCCTCCAATGACCCAGATGTGCGTTCGTTCCATGTTCCTTCCCATGCTCCTCTCCGGGGCCGTTTGCCTTCCGACACCGCCCTCATCCCAGTGTATTCCGCCCCTTCCGAGTGGTGACTTCTGGAAGAACTACAGAAGGAATGATTGCATTTTGTGTCAAGACAGCTTATAATAGAGGCTACGATTTTAGTTAAAGGGGGCCATCCCTGTGCAACATCACGTCAACTACACCATGCTCACCGACTTCTACGAGCTGACCATGGGCAACGGCTATTTTCAGACCGGCGTGGCCGATCAAATCTGCTATTTCGATATGTTCTTCCGCAGTGTCCCCGACGGCGGCGGCTTCGCCATTGCCGCCGGACTGGAGCAGGTGATCTCCTACATCCGGGACCTCCACTTCGACGAGGAGGACATTGCATACCTGCGCTCCAAGAACACCTTCTCGGAGGAGTTTTTGGAGTATCTGCGCACCTTCCACTTCACTGGAGACATCTGGGCCGTGCCGGAGGGCACCCCCATCTTCCCCCGGGAGCCCATTCTCACCGTGCGGGCCCCTGCCATTGAGGCCCAGTTCGTGGAGACCTATCTGCTGCTGACCCTGAACCACCAGTCCCTCATCGCCACCAAGTCCAACCGCATCGTCCGGGCTGCCCAGGGCAAGCCCGTGGCGGAGTTCGGCTCCCGCCGGGCCCAGGGGGCGGACGGCGCGCTGCTGGGCGCCCGGGCCAGCTATATCGCCGGGGCCTCCGGCACCGCCTGCGCCATGGCCGACCAGATGTTTGACACCCCCGCCACCGGCACCATGGCCCACTCCTGGGTGCAGATGTTCCCCGACGAGTACACCGCCTTCAAGACCTACTGTGAGATCTACCCCCACGCCGCCACCCTGCTGGTGGACACCTACAACGTGCTCAAGTCCGGCGTGCCCAACGCCATCCGGGTGTTCCAGGAGCTGGGCATCACCCAGGGCGGCATCCGCATCGACTCCGGCGATTTGACCTATCTGTCCAAGAAGGCCCGGAAGATGCTGGACGAGGCGGGCCTCACCGACATCATGATCATCGCCTCCAACTCCCTGGACGAGTATATCATCCGGGACCTGCTGACCCAGGGGGCCGCCATTGACGGCTTCGGAGTGGGTGAGCGGCTCATCACCTCCAAGAGCGAGCCGGTGTTCGGCGGCGTGTACAAGCTGGCGGCCATCGAGGGCAAGGACGGCACCATCGTGCCCAAAATCAAGATCAGCGAGAACCCCGCCAAGATGACCATCCCCCACTTCAAGAAGGTGTACCGCCTGTACGAGATCGAGACGGGGAAGGCTCTGGCCGACTATATCTGCCTCCACGACGAGCACCCCGACTTCACCCAGCCCCTGGAGCTCTTTGACCCCGAGGCAGTTTGGAAGCGCAAGACCATCACCAACTACACCGCCCGCCCCCTGCTGGTGCCCATCTTCCAGGGCGGCCAGCTGGTGTACCAGGCCCCCACCATCCAGGAGACCCGGGTGTACTGCGCCCGGGAGGTGGACAGCCTGTGGGACGAGGTCAAGCGGTTTGAGAACCCCCATAACTACTATGTGGACTTGTCCCAGAAGCTGTGGGACGTGCGGGCTCAGCTGCTGTCCCACAACTCCTGAGGTGCGCCATGCGAGGAATTGTATACGCCATGCACAAGGAGGTGGCCGGGGCTCTGCGCCCCTCCGGCCAGGTGCAGACCATCGCTGGGATGGACTTCTACCCCCTGGACCCGGACACTGTGGTGTGCATCTGCGGGGTAGGTAAGGTCAACGCCGCCATGGGCACCCAGGCGCTTCTGGACCGCTTTGGAGTGGATGAGGTGTGGAACGCCGGGGTGGCCGGGTGCTTCCACGACTTCCCCGTGGGCACCCTGGTGGTGGCCCGCCACTGCGTCCAGCACGACATGGACACCTCCGCCGTGGGCGACCCGTTGGGGCTCATCCCCGCTCTGAACCTCATTGAACTGCCCTGCCAGAGGGTGGAGGCCCATGTGGAGCGGCTCACCCAGGCAGGCTTTGAACCCCGCACTGGGGTGGTAGCCACCGGGGACTGGTTCGGTCGGGACTACGAACGGGCGGCCATGCTGCGGGACCACTTCTCCGCCACCGTGTGTGATATGGAGGCGGGGGCGGTGGCCCAGGTGTGCCTGCGCAACCAGGTACCCTTCCACTGTGTGAAAATCGTCTCCGACCACCTGTTCCACCCCGCCCAGGGGGAGGAATACGCCCAAAACGTGCCCCAGGTGGTGGACAAGCTCAACCAGGCCCTGGCGGCCTTACTGTGGAGGTCTTAATATGGAAAAAATCGCAAGCTTTCAGGTGGACCACACCACCCTGCGCCCCGGCATGTATCTCTCCCGCCGGGACGGGAATGTGGTGACCTTCGATCTGCGCTTCAAGGTGCCCAACACCGGGGATTTGCTCACCAACGCCGAGATGCACTCGGTGGAGCACATCATCGCCACCCTGCTGCGCAACTCCCCCCAAAAGGATGGGGTCATCTACTTCGGCCCCATGGGGTGCCAAACCGGATTCTATGTGCTGCTGGACAACGAGCAGCTGACCATGGAGGACTGCATTGCCCTGGTCCAATCCGTCTTTGAGGCGGGGGCCAACTACACCGGGGAGATGCCGGGCAAGTCGGCGGTGGAGTGCGGCAACTACATCAACCTGGATGTGGACCTGGCCCGCACCCAGTGCCGCTACTACGCCGATCTCATCCGGGACTGGACCGTGGAACGCTTAGCCTATTAACAAACAACAAAAGCCCTCCGGCAGAGCCGGAGGGCTTTTCAGCGTGTCGAAAAAGTTCGACACGCTTCTCAAAAATGCCAGCATTTTTTCGAGGAGTTGCA